>Ga0209836_100040_pt1 | contig 26963 bp, 19 predicted proteins | sample ElbSprsedimmetaG_FD_184147 | JGI IMG/M metagenome (GOLD analysis project Ga0209836, IMG submission 184147) | Hot spring sediment bacterial and archeal communities from California, USA to study Microbial Dark Matter (Phase II) - Elbow Spring... ... | reverse complement strand
CTCCGAATGGTTTTTGGAGCCCCCACGGTCTCCGGTCCTCAGCGGACGTTTTGGTAGAGCGTAAGGAGCGGGAGGATGATGGAGAGGATGAGAAACCCTACGACCACGGCCACGGCGAGGATAAGGAGCCGCCCTACCGCGAGGCGGCCCCATCCTCGCGAGGAATCTCACTCCCACTGCTTATTCCGAATCATCTCAGCTGTAAATGTCTTTGTTTGTAATTTTTCACTTACCAAAGTAACTGATTCCAAATCTCCATCTTCACCGAACTTTACATTAGAATTTTCCTGATCGATCGCATTGCCCCACCCATCGTAAGGCTGGTTGAGATATTTAGTATCTACAAGCTCCTTCACCCTCACCGTCTGACCAGCAAACTGACCGTTCCGTTCCGTCGTGAGGTAGAGCCTCGCAGCTTCCGCGATCTGGCCTGCCGTGCCGATCGTGGCGTCCTGTCTGGCACGCTCGATGACGTTTCCGATGAGGGGCACGGCGATGGCGATGATCACGGCGAGGATCACGAGGACAGCCAAAAGCTCGAGCAGGGTGAAACCGCCGTCCTTGCGGCGCTGACGGATCCCTTGGGCGTTCGACGCTACGGGGCGAACACGAGCGGCGCGTAAGAACATACAGACCACCTCCGAATGGTTTTTGGAGCCCCCACGGTCTCCGGTCCTCAGCGGACGTTTTGGTAGAGCGTAAGGAGCGGGAGGATGATGGAGAGGATGAGAAACCCTACGACCACGGCCACGGCGAGGATAAGGATCGGCTCGAGGGAGCGCTCGAGGCGCTGGAGCGCATGCTCGAGGTCCATTTGGTAGAACTCGGCGAGCTTTTCGAACACCGCGTCCAGCGATCCCGTCGCCTCGCCGACGGCCACGGTCTGCACGAGGAGCGGGGGGAAGGTTCCGCCCTCGGCCAGAGCCTGGGAGAGCGAAAGTCCCTCGCGAAGGCGCGCGCGGACTTCCTCCAGTTCCTGGTCCAAGGCGGCGTTGCCGATTACGTCCTTCGCAGCCCCCAGGGCGTCTAAGAGGGGGACGCCAGCGGCGTAAAACACGGCAAGCGTGCGGGCGAGGAGGGCGTAGGCGCCTACGCGCACAGCGCCGCCAATTCCCGGGAGGACGAGGATGAGACGGTCGCGAAACCCCTTGCCGGCAGCGGCAAAGAGGAGGACAAGAGCGGCGAACACCGCCAACACCGCCCACCAGTACGAGCCAAAAAAACCCGCCACGGCGAGGACGACGCGCGTGACCCACGGGAGGGGCACATTCATCTGGGCAAAGAGGGTCGCAAAGCGCGGAAAGACAAAGGTGAGGAGGAAGATTACGACGAGAACGGAAAAGGCGAGGAGGAAGAGGGGGTAGGCGACGGCCCCCGCAAGCCTTTGGCGCAGGGCAAAACTCCGCTCGTAAAAGGCGGCCGCCTCGTCGAGCGTGCGCGAAAGCTCGCCGGAAAGTTCACCGGCACGCACCATGGCGACGAAGAAGTTGGGAAAGACGCGGGGGTAGTGGGCGAGGGCGTCCGAAAGGCTCGCCCCTTCCCGGAGCTTGTCCACAACCCCGAGAAAGACCACCCGCGCCCGCGCGTTTCGCGCCTGCTCGGCGATGAGGGTGAAGGCGCGCACCAAGGGTACCCCGGCGTCGATGAGGATGGCGAACTGACGTACGAAGAGGACGAAGTCCTTCCCACTCAAAGGCGAGACGAGGGTGATCTCCTGCGCCAAGAGAGAAGGAGCGTACTCTTCAAGGGCGACTACGGTCCCCTGGCGCGAAAGTTCGCTGTACGCTGTCCGCACGTCGCTCGCCTCGTGCGTCCCCTTGAGGCGCCTCCCCGTCCGATCGAGTAGGACGTAGCGATACGTGGCCACACTGCTTCAACCCCCTTGATCGCCGGCGATCTCCTGAAGTACCTCTTCCACGGTTGTAAGTCCCCGCACCGCCTTGGCCAAGGCGTCTTCCCAAAGGGTGGTCATTCCCCGCTCGCGCGCCATGCGGTAGAGCTCGTCACGCTTTGCTCCTTCGGAAATCGCCTGACGCAGGGCCTCGTCGAGGTAGAGGACCTCGTGCACCGCAATCCGCCCGAGGTAGCCCGTGCCTCCGCACGTCGGACAGCCGCGTCCGCGGGTGAGCTCGGCGACGTCCATGCCCGCCTGACGGAGGAGCTTGAGCTCCCCGGCTTCCGGAGCGTAGGTTTCCGCACATTCCGAGCAGACGCGGCGCACGAGGCGTTGGGCGACGACGCCGTTTAGGGAGGCGGCGATGAGGTACGGCGGCACCCCCATATCCACGAGGCGGTAGACGGCCCCCACGGCATCGTTCGTGTGGAGCGTGGAGAGCACGAGGTGGCCCGTGAGGGCGGCGCGGATGGCGATCTCCGCCGTCTCTTGGTCGCGAATCTCTCCTACCATGAGGATGTCCGGGTCTTGCCGCAGGAGGGAGCGCAGCCCAGCGGCAAAGGTGAGACCTGCACGTTCGTTCACTTGCACTTGGTTGATACCGGGAATTTCATACTCCACGGGATCTTCGATCGTCGTGATGTTCACTTCGTCGCTCCTCAGGTACTGAAGGGCCGCGTAGAGGGTCGTCGTCTTACCGCTCCCCGTAGGGCCCGTGAGGAGGACGATTCCGTGGGGCTGGCGAATCATGCGGAGGAAGAGCTCGTAGTTGTGGTCGGAAAACCCGAGCTCGTCGATCGTCTTGAGACCTGCACGGCTGTCGAGAAGGCGAAGGACGATCTTTTCTCCGTGGATCGTCGGAAGCGCGGAGACGCGGACGTCGATCTCGCGGTCGTCCACGTGAAAGCTCATCCGACCGTCCTGCGGACGGCGGCGTTCAGCGATGTCCATGTTTGCAAGGATCTTGATCCGCACGACGACCATGTTCCAGAGGTGGAAGGGAAGGGTATGCTCGCGACGACAGCGCCCGTCGATGCGAAAACGAACCTGCGCCCCGTCGGAAAAGGGCTCGATGTGCACGTCGCTCGCCCTTAGGCGCGCCGCCCGCTGCAAAGTTTCCGTGACAAAGCGGGCCGCCGGAGAGCTCTCGTCCATGGCCTCGGGAGGACGAGACTCCTCCCTCTTCTCCCTCTTTTCGCCCTCGCCCTCCGCCTCCCCGCTGTACAGGCGGGCAATGGCGTTGAAAAAATCGGCGCTCGAGGCAAGGTACGGCTTGACCTTGAGGCCCGTGACGCGCTCGAGGTCTTCGATAGCAAAGACGTCAAGCGGGTCCAAAAACGCGACGTAGAGCACGTCCCCGTCTCGCTGAAAGGGAACCGCCTGGTACCGCTCCGCCAGCTCGCGCGGCACGAGGCGCACGAGCTGGGCATCGGGAGAGTATCCGGAGAGGTGGACTTGAGGAATCCCCAGCTGCGAACTGAACACGCGCAAGAGCTCGCCTTCCGTGACGTATCCCAAAGAGACCAGTGCCTCGCCCAGGCGCTCGCGCGTCTTGCGCTGGCGGGCCAGCGCCTCCTCGAGCTCGGCCTTCGATATGATCCCCAGCTCGACGAGCAGATCCCCCAAGCGCTTCCTGGCCTCCTTGGCCACGGTTGTTCTCCGTTCTCTCGGCGCCTCCCTCTCGGCACCCTCAAAAATTTGACGTTGGTTTTCGGACTGAAGGTGCGCGAGATGCGGCCCATTTCCGAAATGCGTGGGACCCTCATCATCCTTATCCTTACGCGATAAACGAAGAGTCGAAAAAAAGTTTGCATCGGGCGTTTTCAAGCATTACACCCCCAGCCCGAGCTTGTCAAGACACAAAGTCCAAGAAAAGCTTACGTCGGACGCACTTTTCGAAGCACACTTCAGAGAAATTATACCCTAGAGATTTTTCCGTGTCAAGGGGGGCGCAGAGGTCGTTGTTTTGGACGCAGGAGAGGGAGTATACAAGTTGGTACCACTTTAATTTTACACGAAAATGTGGTATACTTCAAGTGGCCAGAGGCTGAGATAAAGTACGGCCGTGAAACGGAGACGACGGCGGCGAGACAGCCTTGCAGAGTAAGGGTAGGTGAAATTCGTGGCGAGCGTACAGGCGAGGAGGAGGAAAAAAAACGAGGAGGGGCTGTTTACGAGATTTCTCGAGATGTGTCGGAATTCGGGCAAAGGGCGAAAAGGTAAGGGCGAGGGAGGATTCAGTCTCGCTGAACTCCTTGCGGCCCTTGTCCTCGTGGCCTTTTTGGCAATCGTAGGTTTCGAACTCCTGACAGGCGTTGCACGCCTCACCGCCATTAGGGAAGAACGGGAAGGGGCTTATCGCCTTGCCCGGGCGATTGGCGACCTGTACCGCCACCTTCCCGCCCAAGAAGTCCAGCAAGAAGCACAAAACTTTGCCGCTATGGGGTGCGGAGGAGACCCGGAATTTTCTCCACTTCCCTATAAACGCAAAGACGAACTCCCAGCAGAGCTTCTCGGGACGTACGACCCCTGCATCCGCTTTGAGCCTGTGGACGCATCCTTTCTCCTCATCGTTCGGGTTCTGGGAAACACGACCGAAGCTGAAGAGCGCGTCCTTCTCCATTAGCCTCGTCCGGGGTGGAAACGAGATGAGAGGCCATTTCTTTCACTTTTGCACTACAAATGCACGTACGGCATCGACAAGATCTTCTAGGCACCTACAAGACATTGGGGCGTCGCTCGCAGAATTCCTCGCAGGGCTCGTACTTCTCTCCATCATGTTTCTTCTCCTCACGGGAATTGTCTCCGCCATGCTCGAACACACAGCGGATCTCGAGGCGCAAGCGGGAGCCCGATCCGAGCGGGCTTCGCTCGTTCGCCTTCTCGAACGCTTCGTAAAGGACGCGACAGCCCTCAAAGGCGAAGAACCCTTCTGCCCCGCAGAAGAAAACGCTTCTCCATCTTGGTTCTGCGCCGTGCGCGTCCTCCGCGAAGAATTCACGCCGGATGGAGAGAGGCACACTTTTGTGACTTCTATCACGTGGGACCAAACAAAGGGCACCCTAAAAGTCGTTCGCACCACTCAAGGGGAGGACGGAGACACTTCCTCGGAGGTGCAGGAAAGCACCTTTACCTTTTCCTACATACGGGAAGTAGCCTTTCACCCAAACGGCGACGTTCTCTACGTCCGCCTCCGGTTGGGCAGCGAAAGGCGCCCACATGAAGAGACGTTTGCCGTATGGACCGTTGTGCGGCCGTAGCCTAAGGGCGCAATACGGAAAGCCATTTTAGGGAGGATGAGCGAAATGGTCCAGTCCCACCGAAATGCTGGTCCACGCCGCGAGGAGGGAGGCGCTCTCCTCCTCGTCCTCCTCTACTTTCTTCTCTTCGTAAGCGTAGGGCTTGTCCTCCTCGCCGCCGTGGGGCAGGCGGGCGTTTTGGGAGCCAAGAGCGAGGAATTTTCCCGCGCGGAAAGCGCCGCGGAGGACGGGCTCACCTGGTTCGACCGCAGGTTGCACGACGAACTTTCCGGACTAGGCGACGTCTATCCCTACACTGCGGAATCCCGCATCCGCGAGGCGCTCGAGCGCATCCCCCCGCCACCGGAAATGCATGTGCGTTACGAGACGGACCTGCGAACGGCACAAGGTGGCGCATCCTACCTCCTCACGGTGACTTCCACAGGCAGCTTTCGAGGGAGTGAAGTGGCGCTTACTCGGACGTACCTCCTTACGACCGTTGCTGAGCAGTTCCTCTACGCTCTCGTCACCGACGGCGACCTCACTCTGAACGGAGCACCGTACATCAAAGGCGACCTCCTTGTCGGCGGAAAACTTACCACTTCTCCTCATGCCCAATACATATGGAGGGGTGTGTCGCGCGAGAAGTACACCGGCTACGGCGCCGTGCAGGGGGCCCTCTCCACGCCGAGCACGGACTTCGACCTCATCGACGAGCGTAAACATCGAACCACCCTCCCCCTCACCTCAGACAATCTCGCCCGCGGCTTCGTTCAGCCGCCTACCTTGGCTCCGTCGCGCGCAAAGGCCGTCCCCATAGACGTGCAGGGCGAGGTCGATCGAGTGCGGGCAAACGTCCCATCGACGGCGGACATGGAGGTCCTTTTGTGTCCGCGGTGGAGGGCCACGTGCCAGCTCTCGGGAAATGCTACATATGAAAACGGACTTTGGGTCAAGGGGAACCTCCGCGTCAAGGGAAACGGCACGAAGGTCGTCGTCGGCGGCAACCTCCTCGTCGACGGCTCGCTCACCGTGGACCCTGGCGCGACCTTGGAAGTCCGCGGGAACGTCGCATATGTAAAGAAAGACGCCAACGTAGAAGGAAAAGTCGAACTCTCCCCCGGCGGCAAAGCCTACATCGGCGGATCGCTCAGAGGAACAAATGCACACCTCCAAGGGGCGTTTTACGTCGAGAGGGATGTGTACCTCACGAAACATCTCCACGGCCGAAGCACGATCTACACCAAAGACACGGGGGAGGTAACAGAATTCGAAGATATGCAAAAGGAGAGCTTTCTCGTCCTCCTCGCCGAAAGATCTGTAAAGTTGTATAACAACAACATATTTCAAGACACGCCGCTCGTCATGCGCGCTTACCTCTATTCGAACGACGACATCACCATCTACGGTGTGGGTTCACACGTGGAACTGCACGGGGGGATCACCGGGAAGAACGTCACCCTCAACGTCACCAAGGGATGGACACGCGAAGAATTCTGGGGCCCCTCCTTCGAAGAACCGCAGACGGAAATCCCCCCCGAACGCTCGCGCCTTAAGATCTTTTACGACGAATCCATGATCCTGAACCCTCCAGAAGGGATCGAACGGCCGGGCCCGATCCGGACGAAGGTGCTCAGCACGCGCTACGGCCGGTAGCGACAAAGCGCACGGCACGCCCCTCAAACGAGACGCTTTGGGCTTTTCATGTCCGCGCGTTTGGAGAAGGACGTCGCAGGCGGACGGCGGCCCGGCGACACGCTACGCTCGCCGGAGCACCGCCACGCTCTCCACGTGTCCCGTCTGGGGGAAGAGGTCCACGGGGCGCACGACCTCGAGGTCGTACCCATATTCACGGAACCGCGCTACGTCACGGGCCAAGGTGGCGGGGTTGCAGGAGACGTACACGACGGCGCGCGGAGAAAGGGCCGCCGCGGCGCGGATCATCTCGGGAGGGAGGCCTTTGCGCGGCGGGTTCACCACGACGACGTCCGCCCGCCTGCCCGCCTCCGCCCAACGAGGAAAGACTTCCTCCGCCCGACCGAGATGGAACTCGGCATTTGCTACGTCGTTTTTTCTGGCGTTCTCCCGCGCGTCGCGTACCGCCTCGGCGACGACTTCCACGCCCGAAACTCGCCGCACCTTGCGGGCGAGCCAAAGGGAAAGGCTTCCGATGCCGCTGTAGGCTTCGGCGACCTCATCCTCCGGACGAAACTCCCCCAGGGCTTCCACCTCGCGGTAGAGGACTTCCGCCTGGCGCGTATTCACCTGGAGAAAAGAACGATAGGTCACGTCGAGCTCGAGCTCGCCCAGGCGCTCGCGGAGCGTCTCTCGCCCGTAGAGGAGGCGGGCCTCGTCTCCAAAGACGAAATTCGTCGGACGGGGTTGGACATTTTGCCAGACGGAAACGAGGGCGGAAAAGCGGCGGACGAGCTCGCGGGCAAAGGCTTGCCCCTGGGGGAACTCCCGGCGGGCGGTTACGAGCACGAGCATGAGCTCTCCGTAGGCAAACGACTTCCGGAGGACGAGGTGGCGCACAAACCCCGTGCGCCGCGCTTCGTCGTACGGCGCGAGGCCAAAGGCGTTGAGGATCTTTGCGGCTTCGGCGGCGAGGGAGGCGAACTCCTCGGGAGCGAGAAGGCAGTCGTCGACGGGGACGAAGGCGTGCGTCCCGCGGGCGTAATACCCCACACGAAGCGCCCCCGGCGATCCGCCCGCAACCATCTGCACCTTGTTCCGATAGCGCCACGGCTCTTTTGCGCCGTAAATGGGAAGAACCGGCGGCTCGGGGATTTGGGCGAGCCGCCGGAGGGCGTCGCGGACGAAGGCCTCTTTATAGCGAAGCTGCGCCTCGTAGGTCGCGTGCTGCAGCGTGCACCCCCCGCACCGACCGTACACGGGGCACGGCGGAAGAGTGCGATCGGGAGATGCCGCCTCGAGCGCGAGGAGCTCCGCCCGCGCGTAATCGCGCTTCAGCTGCACGACGCGGGCGCGTACCCGCTCTCCGGGAAGCGCCCTGGGGATGAAGACGACGAACCCGTCGCCCCGGGAAAGCCCTTCGCCTTCCTGCGTGACCGTTTCGACGGAAAACACATGCTCCTCGCCTATTCGAAGCGGAGGAACCGCATCCTTATGCGTCTGCGTTCGTCTCATCGGTAGGGATCTTCACCGCCCCCGGCACCCGTCCGTCGCATGGGGCAGACGGCGGCCGTTTCTACCAGATCGTCGCACCTCCACATCCGCACCGAAAGTCCCGCTCGGCGTCCATCCGATCTCACGCCCCGCCCGGCTCTCCCAAGGCCTCGCGCAAGAGTTGGTTGACGAGCTTTGGATTCGCCTTCCCGCGCGTTTCGCGCATGACCTGGCCGACGAGGAAGCCGAGGGCCTTTTCCTTGCCCTTTCGGTAGTCTTCCACGGATTTGGGGTTCGCCGCGAGGACCCGGTCTACGATCTCGCGCAGGGTCTTGGGATCCGCGATTTGTACGAGACCTTCGGATTCCACGATCTCGCGCGGATCCCGGCCGCTTTCCGCCATCCGCTGAAAGACGGTCTTGGCGATCTTCGTAGAAATCGTACCGTTTTCGATCAAAGCGAGGAGTTCCGCCCACTGGCGCGGGGTGATGGGGACGTCGCGAACGGCGAGCCCCCGCTCGTTCACGTACCCCAGGAACTCACTCATGAGCCAGTTCGCTAGGGGTTTGGGCGGAGCCCCCTCGCGTACGCCCGCCTCGAAGAGATCGCCAAGTTCGCGGTTGGCCGTGAGCACTCCGGCGTCGTAGGCGCTCAGGCCGTACGCTTCCTGAAGCCGCTTCCGGCGCTTTTGGGGGAGTTCGAGAAGTTGTGCGCGCACGCGTTCCACGTAGCTTTCCTCGAGGACGTAGGGGACAACCTCGGGATCGTGGATCGGACGGTAGTCTTCACCACCGAACTTTTGCCGCATGGGGAAGGTGAGGCGACGGCCTTCGTCCCAACGCCGCGTCTCGCTCACCACGCGTTCGCCGCGGCGGAGGAGGGAAATTTGCCGCTCGATCTCGTAGGCGAGGGCGCGCTCGACGCCGGAGATGGAGTTTAGGTTCTTCACCTCGACCTTGGACCCGAGGACCGAAGAACCCTTCGGACGTACGGACACGTTCGCGTCGGCCCGGAGTGAGCCTTCTTCCATGCGCACGTCGCTAATCCCGAGGTAGAGCATCGTGAGGCGCAACTCCTCGAGGAAGGCCCGCGCCTCCTCCGGAGAGGAGATGTCGGGTTCGGTGACGATCTCGATGAGGGGGACGCCGGCGCGGTTGAGGTCGATGAGGGTTCCTGCTTCGCCCGGCAGGTGGACGCTCTTGCCTGCGTCTTCCTCGAGGTGCATCTCCCGAATCCGGACCACCTTGGTTCGCCCGCCTACCTCGATGGTGAGTGCCCCGTTTCGCCCGATGGGGGCGTGAACCTGGCTCATTTGGTACGCCTTGGGGAGGTCGGGGTAGAAGTAGTGCTTGCGGTCGAAGTGCACGCGCCGCTCGATCTCGCACCCCAATGCCAGGGCGGCGCGCAGGGCGTATTCCACGGCACGCTCGTTGAGAAGCGGGAGCGTCCCAGGATGACCGAGGCAGATGGGGCACGTGTGCGCATTGGGCGGGGCGCCGAACGTCGTCGGACATAAGCAAAAGAGCTTCGTGGCCGTAGCGAGTTCCACGTGCACTTCAAACCCGATGACCGCTTCGTACTCCGTTGCACGCGCTTCTTCGCGTACCGCGCTCATCGTCCGTTCCCTCCTTCCCAGGGCGAGGGCGCCGCGGCCTTCCCGCCGAAGGGAGGCCGCGCCTCCGGTGGCCGCGCTTCCTCCCAGGCAAAGGCAAATGCGAGTACATCCAGGTCGGAATACCGAGGACCTACGATCTGAAGCCCCACGGGCATGCCGTCGGAACCGCGACCGGCGGGCACGCTCACCGCGGGCAGTCCCGCGAGGTTGGCGGGTATCGTGAGGAGGTCTTGCGTGAGTTCGACGACGGGACCTTGGTCCCCGGCAGCCCCTAAGGTCGGAGCCGTCGTCGGGGTCGTGGGTCCGAGGAGGAAGTCGTAGTCGGCAAAGATCGTCTCGAGGCGGGACGCGAGGAAGCGGCGAGCGCGGAGCGCCCGTTCGTACAGATCGACGAAGGACTCGGATAGCGTGACGTAGGTGCCGAAGAGGATGCGGCGCTTCGCCTCCCATCCGAATCCTCGGTTACGCGTCCGCACGTACAGCGCGTCGACGTTCTCCGCCGGGACGCGCAGACCGAAGCGCACGCCGTCGAAACGGCCGAGGTGCGAGGCAGCTTCGGCGCTCATCACCACGGCGTACACAGCACCCGCGAGCTCGAGTTCGGGGACGGATACGTACTCGACGCGGGCGCCGAGTTCTTCCATGCGGCGGGCGGCGGCTTCTACAACGCCGCGAACCTCGGGCGAGACGCCGCCTCCGAAGAATTCGCGGACGAGGGCGACCTTTGTCCCGGAAACCCCGCGGGACAAAAGCGCGCGGAGGCGCTCGGCGCGGGCGGGGTAGGCGAGCCGCCGGAGCTCGGCAAGTCGGTCCGCAAAGGTCGGAGGAAGCTTGCCGAAGCTCGTGGGATCCTTGGGGTCGCTTCCGGCAATGTGGACGAAGGCGTATGCGGCGTCCACCACAGTGCGGGAAAAGACGCCCACCGTATCCAAAGAAGCGGCCATGGGGATGAGCCCATAGCGGGAGATGAGCCCATATGTCGGCTTAAAGCCCACGATCCCCGTGTACGCCGCCGGTTGACGTACGGAACCTCCCGTGTCGCTTCCCAAGGCGAGGGGGGAGAGGCCTGCGGCCACCGCCGCCGCCGAACCCCCGCTCGACCCGCCGGACCTACGCGCGGGATCCCACGGGTTGCGCGTGGGTCCAAAGGCGCTCGTTTCCGTGGAGACGCCCATGGCGAATTCGTCGAGGTTCGTCTTGCCCAAAAGTAGCGCCCCGCCGTGGGCGAGGTGCTCCCATGCGGTGGCGTCTACGGGCGGGACGTAGGTTTCGAGCATCCGACTTCCCGCCGTCGTTCGCACGCCGCGGGTGAGGAAGTTGTCCTTTACGGCTACGGGAATCCCGAAAAAGGGAAGCGCGTCCCGGTCTTCCACCTTCAAGTTCCGCGCCTCTTCGCGCACCTCCTCGCGCACGAGGAGGAAGGCGTGGATCTCGGGGTCGCGCGCAGCAATGGCCTCCAGATAGTATCGAGCGACGTCTTCGGGGACCGCCTCGCCCGAGGCGATGCGACTACGCCACGCGAGTACGGAAATCTCGTCCATGGAAAATCCCTCACTCCTCGAGGACATTCGGAACGACAAATGCCCCATCCTGCACTTCGGGAGCGTTCCGAAGGAGCTCTTCCCGCGAGGGGAATACCTCCGGCACGTCCGCGCGGAGAACCGGTTCCACCTCGACGGGCAGAATCATGGGAGAAACGCCGTCCAAGGGCAACTGTCGCAAGGAGGAAACGTACGCGAGGAGCTCCCCAAGCTCGCGCTCCATGCGAACCTTTTCCTCGGGCGTGAGCTCGAGGCGGGCGAGATACTGAAGTTTTTCCCACGTTTCGGGTGAAAGCGGCACCTCAGCTACCCCCTCTCGGAGCAGAGCCGCATCGCACGCGTTTCCGAAAAACCGCGTGTGCGGCACACTCGAATCATAGCACATCCTTTCCCCGCGCACCGCAAGGAACCCGAAACCGAGAAGCGTCCGTTGGGCGAATGAGAGATGCCACACAGGAACTTCGTGCCCGGTGTGCAAAATCCCTCCGAGCTGGTGGACTTCGGGTATGCCTTACGGTAGGATATTTTTCAGCGCGTACGGTATGGAGACTGTCTTCCTCAATCCCATTTTCCGAGTAAATCCCCCGCGCGAAGGAGGTCCCCTTCATGATCTCCGGCGAAACCCCCCTGTCTCGAGAGCGCGGATACGGATTAGAAAAGATCGGTGCGATTTCTCGCTATGTTGTTTTTGGTACGTTTCTTGTTTCTGTTAGCGCGTTTTTTATTGCATTTTTAAGGGAAATACATATTTTATCCGAATTTGTTCACTTTTTGCTTTTGACGACTGTTTTTGCAATGCAACTTATTTTTTTTGCTATGTTTATTTTTGTTGCACGTGAAAACTTAAAAAAAGCATCAAAAAATAATATAGCGCCGTATTTTTTATTATTGTTTTTAGTGTATGCAGCATTTTTGTTTTCCTTGTTTTCTTTTGTATGGAGCGATTACCCAGCGCTTGTAATTAAAAAATCGATTACAATATTTGTCCCAGTTATTTTATTGTCAATAGTAATGCTATTTGATGATAATCCAATAAAAACTTTTAACCACATATCTCTAATTTTTGTTATTATGTCATCGTTTTCTTCGGTTTACGGGGTAATGATTTTGCTTATAGGAAAAATAAATCCAGCTCCCCTTGGTGTCAATATTTACGAGCAGTACATAGCTTTGGATATTTTGAAAGTTTCACAAATTGTCTATGGAACACCTCCTTTTGTTCGTATATCTTCATTTTTGGTAAACCCTAATAAGCTTGCCGTGCTGAACTCTGTTGGTATAGTGCTCACGATTTATTTATTGAGAATTAACTACATAAAAAAGTCGACCGGAGCTTTCTTGTTGTTCGTTCAGGCGGTGTCTCTGCTCCTCACCTTTTCACGTGGCGGTATCCTCTTCGTCGCCCTCATGCTCTTTGCCTACTTCCTGTGGTTTGCAAAAAAAAGTATTTTGCAGGTAGCAGGGCTCCTTTTGGCAGGGGTGCTTCTCGCTTTCTTCCTCTTAGAAATTTACCTCGTATACCAGAGCGCACATCCCACCTACCTTCACACCGACGGTCAGTCGTTCCTCGAAAGACGGCTTTCCCTGGGGCTGAACGGCAGAGATCGAATTTGGAGACCGGTCGTCGAACAAATCGCCCAAGCACCCCTCTTCGGGATAGGATTCGGTACGGCGACGGAAGCGATCCTGCGCCCTTTGGGGATGGAATACACCGTCCACAGCTCGCACCTCCAAATCCTCGCGGAACTCGGAATCGCTGGCTACGCCTTGTTTCTCCTCGTATTTTTTACCTTTGGCTGGTTTGCGCTTCGCGCAATGCAAAGGCCTTCCGACCTCGTCATCCGAAACGTTGGCGCCGCAACGTTTTCTTTGGTTTTCGGCTTCTTCGTCCACGACTTCTTGGAAAGCGTGATTGTCTTGTGGGGGCCGTTTACCCTCCTTACGGGGTATGCAATGTTTACCTTTCTCCACCCTAGGGTAATCGGAGAATTCGTCCGAAAAGGCGAGATGCGCGGAATTCCCGCATCGGAGGATTCCGTGTATACTTGAGACACATCTCGTCTACTACCACAGTACCGGGAGGTGGGCAAATTGCCTCTGAGCACGGCCAACCTGGGATACCCGCGCCTGGGACATCGGCGCGAGCTCAAGCGTGCCTTGGAAGGGTATTGGGAGGGTAAAATCGACCGCAAAGCGCTTCTTTCCGAACTGGAAGCGCTCGAACGCGCCCACCTCTCGCTTCAGAGGGACAAGGGCCTCACCTACGTGCCCGTGGGCGACTTTTCCGCCTACGACCACGTGCTGGATCACGCAGCGCTCTTCGGCATCTTGCCCAGGCGTTTCGGCTACCGGGGCGGACCGGTGGATCTCGACCTCTACTTCGCCGTCGCCCGCGGGACAAAAGAGGCGCCCGCGTCGGCCATGGTGAAGTGGTTCAACACAAACTACCACTACATCGTCCCCGAGTGGGAAGAAGGAGTCACGCCGGAACTCACCGGCGAAGGGCCGATCGAACGCGTGCGGCGCGCCCGCGCCTGGGGGATCGAGAACGTTCGGCCCGTCCTCCTCGGGCCGTACACCTTCGTCCGCCTGGCGAAAGGGCCCGGCGTAGAGGACGTCCGCCGCGCCGTATTGGCCCTCGTGCCCCTTTACGGAGAGATCCTTCGCCGCTTGGAAGCGGAAGGCGTTTCTTGGGTGCAGATCGACGAACCGGCCCTCGTGCAGGACGTCCCGAAAGAGCACCTGCCGATTCTCGAAGAGGCGTACGCCGCGCTCGTGGGCGGCCTTTCTTCCCTCCGCGTCCTCCTTCAGACGTACTTTGAGGCCGTCGATCACTACGAACGCATCGTCCGACTTCCCGTCCACGGCATCGGACTCGACTTCGTCCACGGGAAGGCGCGAAACGAAGCGGCGCTCGCCGCCCACGGGTTCCCCGAAGACAAGGTGCTCGGGGTCGGACTCGTGAACGGGCGAAACGTTTGGCGAACGCCGCTCGGCGAACGCGCGGAATGGCTCAAGGGCCTCACGCGCTACGTGTCTTTCGAGCGCATGATCCTTCAGCCGTCGACCAGCCTCCTCTTCGTCCCGCACACCGTGAAACTCGAAAAGAAGCTCTCGTCCGAACTCCTCCAAGTCCTGGCCTTCGCCGAAGAAAAGCTCGACGAGCTCGCACTCCTCGCCCACGCACTCGATCCCTCGCCGGAGATTCGCGAAGCGTATCGCGAGGCAGACGAAGCCCTCCGACGCTTTGCCGCCGCCCACCCCTTCCCCGCCGCCCGAAGCGAGGAACACGTGGGTCCGAGAAAAACCCCCTTTCCCGAACGCTGGCGTCTCCAGCAAGAGCGTTTCCGCCTCCCCATCTTCCCCACGACCATGATCGGCAGCCTCCCCCAAACGGAAGACGTGCGGGCGGCGCGGGCGCGCTGGAAGCGCGGCGAGTGGAGCACGGAAACGTACGAAACGTTCATCCGCGAAGAAATCGCCCGCTGGATCCGCATCCAAGAAGACCTCGGGATCGACGTGCTCGTGCACGGAGAATTTGAACGCTCGGACATGGTGGAGTTCTTTGCGGAAAAGATGGGCGGCTTTGCCTTCCTCGAACGGGGATGGGTGCAATCCTACGGCTCGCGGGCCGTTCGGCCGCCGATCATCTACGGACCCGCCGCCTACCTCGAGCCGATCACCGTCTCGTGGACCGTGTACGCCCAAAGCCTCACGGACCGGCCCGTGAAGGGGATCCTCACGGGACCCGTCACGATTCTCCAGTGGTCGTACGCCCGAGAGGACGTGTCGCGTGAGACGGTGGCCCGCTCGATCGCCTGGGCGATGCGCGAGGAAGTCCTGGCCCTCGAACGCGCGGGCATTGGGATCATTCAAATCGATGAGCCCGCCTTCCGTGAGGCTCTTCCCTTGAAACACGCGGATTGGGAGGACTACCTCCGGTGGGCGGTCGAAACCTTCCACATCCTCTCCAACGGGGTGCAGGACCGAACGCAGATTCAGTCCCACATGTGCTACAGCAAGTTCGACGACATCCTGGACGCCATCGTGGCCCTTGACGCCGACGTCATCCTCATCGAGACGGCGAGGAGCCACGGCGAGCTCATCTCCGCTTTTGAAGAGGGAGGATACCCCAACGCCATCGGCCTCGGGGTTTGGGACATCCACAGCCCGCGGATTCCGCCGGTGGAGGAAATGGTCGCCCTCGTAGAACGGGCGCTCCGCGTCCTGCCAAAGGAACTCTTTTGGATCAACCCCGACTGCGGCCTCAAGACGCGCAAAGAAGAGGAAGTGCTCGCTTCGCTTAAAAACATGCTCGAGACGGCCCGAATTCTCCGTCAGCGGTACAGCGGATGACGGTACGGCCTTCTTCGAAGATGCGAAAGCCGCCCCCACCGAACAGCGGGGGCGGCTTTTCTCGTTCGGAATTTCGTGCGTACGGGGTAGCGAACGGCTACGGAACGCGTCCCGGTTCGTAGAGAAAGGAGCCGACGGCGGGATCGCGGATGTAGACGGCGTACGTGCGCCCGAAGCTTTGAAATTCGAAGACGAGAGCGGCCTCAGAAGGAACGAGAGACTTCCCCTTTTCCACGGCGAAGTTCACGAGGGCTTGCCGAGATACGGCGTCCGCCAAAGAAGTGGTGAAGACCAGGCGAACGCCGACCAACTTGTCCTCTACGTAGTGGGCGGTTCCCGAAGCGTACACCCCTTGGGGAAAAGGATCCCGAAGCTCGCGGACAAACCCCCGGAACTTTTGGGAAAGAAGGTCCTCTCCGCGGGAAAGAAGCACGTAGCGTTCGCGAAACGTCGCCCACTCCACAGAGGAGCCGCTCCCGTTCTTGGAGAGGCCAAAGGCGACGAACGTGCCGGGAACCGCTTCCTTGGAGGAGGGAAGGCGGTACACAGCGATCCAGGCGTCGCCGGCAAAGCCTTCACTCCGCAGGTTGTGGACGATCTTTTCTCCGGCCTTGCGGCCGAAGCTCTCCGCGTCCTCGGGGGAAGGGGCGTAGACGCCGAGGCCGAGTGCAAGTACCTCCGGCGGCGTGTCGCGTTCGGGCGGAGAGGTGTACAGGTTGTACGCGAGGACGGCAACCGCCCGCGGTTCGCGCCGCACGGCTTCAGCCGCTTCCGCGTCGGACGTTCCGGGCGCCGCGGGATCCGGGGGATTGACGCCGAGCGGGTTCTTTTCCGCGTCGTACGGCTTAAGCCAGTCCTCGAGTTCGGCAACCGGAGGATAGAGGCCCGCCCGTAGCCCGAACCGGTCGGGAGGAAAGACGCGGGCGAGGTGTTCGAACATACCCGCTTCGAATTCTCCGTAGGAAAGACGGACGTCCAGAGCGCTCACGAGACTCCCACGGGATGCGCGGCCCACACCTTTGGCGGCGTCGGGCGTCGGGTAGACGGCGTACGGCGCACGACCTACCTTGGGCGAAGGAAGGAACGGGCTGACCTGCTCCCCTTGTTGCGCTGGGGGAGCGATGAGCGGTGCTTCGGAAATCGAACAGCCGGAAAAAAGCGTCGCGACTCCCCCAAGGAAGAGCCAGCCCGCGAAGAAACGGCGGAGCGCCCTGTCCCGCGTACGCATGGATCAGCCCCCCAACAGGGCGAGGAACTCCGCCTCGGTGAGCTTGGGAATCCCGTAGGCTTCGGCCTTGGTCAGCTTGGATCCCGGATTGGCGCCGACGATGAGGTAGTCGGTCTTGCGCGAGACGCTGTCCGTCACGTGGGCGCCAAGGGCCTCGAGGCACGCCTTCGCCTCTTCCCGCGTCATGGAGAAAAAGGTACCCGTGATCACGACCGTCTTCCCCGCAAGAGGGTGCGGTCCGCGGGCCTCCTCTGCCTCGGACAGAGGCTCTACACCGAGTTCTGCGAGGCGGGCGAGGACTTCCCGTACGTGCGGCTCGCGGAAGTACGAGACGATCGATTCCGCGATCACTTCGCCAACGCCCGGAACTTCCAGGAGTTCCTCAAATGTGGCACGCCGGACCGAGTCAAAGGTGCGGAAGCGCTTAGCGAGCACGCGGGCCGTTTCTCGGCCCACGTTGTGTATCCCGAGGGCGTAGAGGAAGCGCGAGAGGGGACGGCGCTTGCTCGCCTCGATGGCGGCAAGGAGCTTGTGTGCCTTCCGTTCCTTAAAGAGGGGCAACGTAAGGAGGTCTTCTTCGCGGAGGGTGTAGAGGTCGGCTACGGTACGGACGAGCCCGCGCTCTACGAAGAGTTCGGCCGTCTTTTCGCTCAGCCCCTCGATGTCCATCGCCTCGCGGGACGCGTAGTGGACGATCTGGCGGGCGAGCTGCGGCGGACAAGAAAGGGTGTTGGGACAGTAGAGAAACGGGCCGTCTCGCTCGAGAAGCGCGCCGCAGGCGGGACAGCGCTCCGGCGGTCGGATGCGGTGTTCTTCGTCCGGAGGGGTTTCTTCGGCAGGGCCGAGGATCATGGGGATCACGTCGCCACTCCGCTTGAGACGCACCTTCCGCCCCAGGGCAAACGTCAGGCTTTTGCGCTCGATGTCCTCCACGTTGTTTAACGTCGCATGGCGCACGATCACGCCCCCCACCGGAACGGGCTCAAGAACCGCCGTTGGCGTGACGACTCCCGTGCGTCCGACGCGCCACTCCACACCTACGAGTCGGGTGACGACCTCGAGGGCGGGGAACTTCCAGGCGATGGCCCAGCGTGGGTGCTTCGCAGTATACCCCAGGATTTCTCGAAGGCGGAGCTCGTCGATCTTGATCACCATGCCGTCGATGTCGATGTCGAGCTCCGCCCGTTTGGGGGCAAAGGCCTCCACCTCTCGGATGACTTCCTCGTCGTCGGTAAAGACCTTGTGGTAGGGGTGGACCTTGAGGCGCATCGCCTGAAGAAAGTCGAGCATCTCCGTGTGCCGGCGGAAGGTCCTTCGACTCGCGTAGTTCACGTGGTAGAAGTAGATGTCGATCTGGCGCTTGCGCACCTCGGTCGTGTCGTAGTTGCGCAGGGCGCCGGCGACGCCATTGCGGGCGTTCTTGAGAGGCTTTTCCGTATGCTCTTCGTTGTAGCGGGCGAGGGCGCTGAGGGGCATGATCGCCTCACCCTGAAACTCGAACGTCCCCTCCTTCTCCGGGATGGAAAGGGGGACGGAAGGGATCACCTTGACCGTCTCGAGAACCATCTCCCCTACCGTCCCGTCGCCGCGTGTCGCCGCAGCCGTAAGAAGCCCGTCCTCGTACGTGAGGACCACCGTGAGCCCGTCGAACTTGTACTCGAGGACCAGCGTCGGGCGCTCGGGAATGTCCTCCTCCGGGTGTTCCGCCCGGTAGGCGGCAATGGCGCGAAGGACGCGGTTGTACCAGTCGCGAAACTCCGCAGCGCTGGTCACCTTGTCCAAACTCCAGAGGGGGTTTTTGTGGCGGTGGGGCGGAAAACCTTCGAGGATCGGTCCGCCCACCTTTTGCGTGGGAGAATCGGGGAGAATTACCCCCGTCTCCTTCTCGAGCGCCACGAGCTCGTCGTAGAGCCTGTCGTACTCCTCGTCGGACACGCTCGGCTCCCCGAGTGTGTAGTACTCGTAGTTGTAGCGGTTGAGGAGCTCGACGAGTTCGCGCATGCGCGCCAAGACTTCCGGGGGGAGCGCGCGTTCCGCGGACGATTCCCCCGTCGAAGGCTTCCCTTCGCCGGGATTGGAAAACTCGAAGAGCGACCCTTGCTTCCCGGAGGGCAGCACATCCCACCGCCCGGTTGTATCGGAAGCCACAAGAGATCACCTGCCTCGCCGGAATTCCAGGTTTTTCCCGCCGCCGGAAAGGCGGTTCGGGATTAGCCTGCCACATCAGGAACCTTTCCGGCGGATGATCGGCGCATAGCGGGGAAGAAGGGTGCGCACACCCAGAGGATGGGGGAAAGCGACGACGAGTTCAATTTCGTCGCCCCGTTCGCGAACCTGGACGACCGTCCCCTCCCCGAAGAGCGCGTGGACGAGGCGATCGCCGGGCTGCCAAGGTTCGCTTTCGGGCCCGGCTTTGCCCTCTGTTTTCCCAAGACGTCCTTCGCGGGAACCTCCGAAGCGTCCAAAGGACGGTAGTTCCGCGACCTCCGCGGTCTTGCGCTCATCCGAGGCGGCCGTGGAAAACCCGTGCCGGCGCACAACTTCCCGTGCCCATGGGGAACGGACGTCCTCGACGACGAGGAGTTCCGCGGGGATTTCGTCGAGAAACCGACTCGGTCGGCTCGGCCGCATGGGAGATCCGTACTTGGAGCGGTACTCCGCGTAGGTGAGAAAGAGGCGCTCCTTGGCCCGCGTCATCCCTACGTACAGAAGGCGCCGTTCCTCGTCTACGTTGCCCTCCTCGACGGAGAGGTGGTGGGGGAGCAGGCCTTCCTCGAGGCCGACGATGAACACCACGGGAAACTCGAGCCCCTTGGCGGCGTGGAGCGTGAGGAGGGTTACGCGGTCCTCCGCCTCCTCGAACGTATCGACGTCCGTGAGGAGCGCCACCTCCGCCAGAAACGCGGGCAGGTCCGCATCGGGGTGGAGGGCCTGAAAGGAAGTGGCCATGTTCAGAAACTCCTGCACGTTTTCCAGCCGAGAGGAGCGCTCCGGTTCGGGAAGCGCGAGGATGGCCGCCCGGTATCCCGTCGCTTCGAGAACCTCGTCCACGAAACGCGGAAGCGAAAGTTCCCGCGAACGCGCGCCGAGTTCGCGCAGGAGGGTGCAAAATCCGATGAGGACCTTGGCCTTGCTCCGGGGGATGTCCGCTTCATCGGCGCGGCAGGCGGCGTGAAAGAGGGAGGACCCCATAGAATCCGCAAAGTCCCGCAGACGGGCAAGGGTTGACTCTCCGATCCCGCGTCGCGGTTCGTTCACCACGCGGAGGAAGCTGAGGTCGTCGACCGGGTTGGCGATGAGTCGAAGGTAGGCGAGTACGTCTTTGATCTCCTTGCGCTCGTAAAACCGCAGACCGCCGACGATGCGGTAGGGAATGCCGGCGGAGAGAAGGGCTTCTTCGACAACGCGGGACTGTCCGTTGGTCCGATACAGGACGGCGATGTCTCCCAACGCGTAGCCCTCGCGCGTGAGGGCGCCGATCCGCTCGACGACGGCTTCGGCCTCCTCGTTCTGGTTGCCAGCGAAAAGGACGCGCACGGGTTCTCCTCCGCTGTTTTCCGTCCAGAGGTCCTTGGGCGGGCGGCCGGGGTTGTGGCGGATCAAGGCGTTGGCGGCGTCGAGGATTTTCTGGGTCGAACGGTAGTTCCGCTCGAGGGTGATCACCTTTGCTCCGGGGAAGTCCTCGGCAAACGAGAGGAAGATTCGGGGGTCCGCACCGCGCCAGGCGTAGATGGACTGGTCGGCATCTCCGACGACGAAGAGGTTGGCATGTTCGCGCGTCAGGGCGCGCAAGAGCCGGTACTGCATGGGGTTCGTGTCCTGGTACTCGTCGACGTGAATGTAGCGAAACCTCGTGGCAAGGCGTGAACCCGCCTCGTGCTCGAAAAGTTCGACGGCGCGGAGGAGGAGGTCGTCGAAGTCGAGGGAACCGGTCTGGGCCTTTCTTTCCTCGTAACGCAAATAGATCTGAGCGAGCAGGCGCTCCCAGGGTCGCGTGGGGTCAAAACGCTTGAGGTAATCTTCGGGCGAGGTCCCTTCATTTTTGAGTCGAGAAATCTCTGCCGCATACCGGCGGGGATCCTCGCGCTTGGGATCGAGGTTGAGTTCTTCGAGGATTGCGCGAAGGAGGCTCCGCACGTCATCCGTGTCGAGGATCGTGAAGTTCTGCGGCAGGCCGATGGCCTCCCCGCCCATGCGGAGAATCCGGGCGGCAAAGCTGTGGAAGGTGGAAATCCACACCTCGCGGGCCGTCTCCCCGACGAGGGCTATGGAACGCTCCTTCATCTCTCGCGCTGCCTTGTTCGTAAAGGTGATCGCGAGGATTCGCGAGGGCGGAATGCCACGAGCGATGAGGTTGGCGATGCGGTGGGTCAGAACGCGCGTCTTCCCGCTTCCGGCACCCGCAACGACGAGCACGGGACCTTCCGTAGTCGTCACCGCCTCGCGCTGCTCGGGACTTAAGTTGCGCAGAAGTTCCTCCATGTCCGCCTCTCCTTCGCTCTTCGCGCATCGGGTATTCGAAGGAATCTGCCCCTCGGTTTGTTGAGATGGCAAAGGAAAAAGTCCGCAAGCGAAATCGGAGGCGGCACGTCCTCCCACTTCTACCCGCCATTCTAACGCAAGTGGGGGCACACGCCAAAGGGTGTGCCCCCGAAGAGGACGAACGCTTTTCGCTCACCGTCTGGGGTGCGGAACTTCGCGCGCCTCGGCCTCGCCCGAAAGCGGCAGACTTGTCTTGGAGGAGGGTGAACCTCCCCGGCGCTCCTTGAGCTTGTGCAAGACAAGGGCGTAGCCGTCGCTTCCGTAGTAGAGGCTGCGCTTTACGCGGGAGATCGTCGCCGTGCTCGCGCCGGTTTTTTCTACGATGGCGGCGTAGGTCTCCCCCTCCACGAGCATGCGCGCAACTTCAAAGCGCTGGGCCATCGCCTTGAGCTCGTTTACTGTACAGAGGTCGTCGAAAAAGGCGTAGCACTCCTCGAGCGTCTCCAGGGTGAGGATGGCTTCGAAGAGGGAATCCAACCCGGAATCGCGAAGCTTCTCCAGGCGCTGGAAATTCATCCGCGCATCCCCCTCAACCGCTCCCAGTCGGTGTGCCTCGCGTATACTTTACCACATCATCGAGGTGAAGTACAGGCGGGGCGGCCGGTGGACGGCGAAAACGCCTCGACTTTTTCCGCGCTTCTTAAGGGTCGAAGTGCACGTCGCTACCGTGGGGCGGAAGCACCACGACCCAAGTCGTCCCGGGAACGAGGGGAACTTCTCGCGATTCGAGGAACAACCTGAACGGCCCATTCCCCTCCCACCGGGCCTCCACAGGGACGGCCTCTCCTTTGGCAACCCACCACGCCTCCCGCACGTCGGCCAGGTCGATCTTGAGGTGCCCGGCATCGCTGACCACCGCGTGGGGGACGCGCACGATCACGAGGTTGGACAGCTGAACGGGCGCCTGTGTCTTCCGGTCTACGTCGGGTTTTCCTGCCGTAGCCCGGACGTACGTCCCCCGGTCTTCTGCGTACGTGTAGGTCACGGGAGAAGAACCCCAATAGGTAATGCGCACGCGGCCGGCCGGACGAACATCAGAAGACAAGGACGCCGGCCCTCCCGGCGAGAAGGAAAACCGCGGAGGTTGTCCCGTCTGCGGAATGCCGCGGGCGGCCATGTACGCTTCGAGCTTTTCGGCGCTCGTGTACAGGTTGTGCGGGGCCTTTCGGTCGGAAGAACGCCAAAAGTACTTGCCTTCGGCGGCGAGACCGTCGAGGTGCGGAGGATCTCCGCCCGCGAGAATCGCGTTTGCCTCGTAGCTCCCACCCGCGTGTACGAGGACGGCCCCGAACGCGCGGGCCACTTCGATGAAATACGGTCGGGCGCTGCGTACGGGACCGATCTCGTCGGGCATGCCGCTGTGAAAAACGGCGAGAAAACGCGGAATCCCCCCCTCCGCAAACATCTCGTAGATGAAATCCGCGGCAAAAAGTCCCGACTGCGGACGGGCGCCCGGTGCGTTTTCGATCACCACTGCCAACGGACGCCGGGAGATCGGCTTTCCGATTTCGCAGCCGGTAAGGGGGGCGTACTCCGGAACAGGCTGTGAGTTTTCGGGCTGTGAATCTTTCGGTGCAGGCGAAGGAACGAGGGCGGGCGGCTCTTGCGCCGGGCGGGAAAAACAACCCGCAAGGGCGACCAAGATCGTCAGGACCACCGCCCACCCCACGTGCACCCGTAGCCTCCTCATCTCCCGGTGTTCCTCCTTCCGTGGGCCTTGGGAGCTTACCGAAAATGACTTTGTGTAGTGTACACCATTTGTTGACGCCCTTCCGCCGGCCATGTGGGAGTCCGGCCTTGGAAACTCGAAAACTCCGCTTAAGGGATTATCCGCCAGAAAAACGCTCGGCATACCGCCGCAGATGCTCTTCGTCGGCTATGTCTTCGCGCAGGAAAAACCCCGCCTCCCGAAACGGGGCCGCCCAGGCGTACGCGCGACGGTGCGCCTCTTCAAAGTCTTCGCCCAATCCCACGACCGTGAGGAGTCGGCCGCCGTGGGAAACGAGGCGGGCGTCGTGGGAACGGAAGACCCCACGCCGGGTGCGTGTAAAGTCTACCCCCTCCGCCGCGCGCACGTTGGCGTAGTACACGCGCAAAAGCGGCGTCTCCCCACGAGCCACGGGAAGCGTCGGCTCGGCAGGGTAGGGCAAAGGAAGCCCCCGAACCGGAGCTTCCGGATAGCCGGGAGCGGCGACGACGACGCCCACCGCCCGTTCTTCGCGAAAGCGCAGGGCGTCGGGACGCAGGCGCCCTTCGGCGAGCTTGGAGAGAACCGCGCCGAGATCCCCGGCGACGCGGCTTAGGAGGATCTGAGCCTCTGGATCGCCGAACCGCACGTTGAACTCGAGGACGTGCGGCCCTTCCGCCGTCCACATGAGCCCGAGGTAGAGGATGCCCCGGTAGGAAATCCCCCGGCGATCGAGGGTTGCGAGGAGGGGATCGAGGACTTCTGCGCGTACGCGCGCCTCCGCCGCGGGACCATACTCCGGCAGCGGAGAAAACCCGCCCATCCCCCCGGTGTTCGGACCGACGTCTCCCGTCCCCAGACGTTTGTAGTCGCGGGCGGGCGGCAGAAGCACCGCCTCGTTGTCGGCGACGAGGGCGTGCACGGTCAGCTCCACGCCCTCGAGAAAGCGTTCGACGACCACCCGGCTTCCCGCCTCGCCGAAGCGGCGGGCCTCGAGCATCTCTCCAAGGGTGGCGCGGGCTTCCTTCTCGTCGCCGGCGACGACGACGCCCTTCCCCTGGGCAAGGCCGTCGGCCTTGATCACGAGAGGGTAGGGACCTGAGGCGAGGAGGTCTTCGGCTTCGGAGATATGCTCGACCACGCGAAACTCGGCCGTTGAAATTCCCGCCTCGCGCATGAGCTCTTTGGCGAACACCTTGCTCGCCTCGAGGCGGGCTCCTTCCCTACCGGGGCCCACCACGGGAACCCCGCGCGTGCGGAGGACGTCGGCAAACCCATGGGCCAACGGCTCTTCCGGGCCGACGACGACGAGGTCGACGCGCTCCGCGCGAACGCGTTCGGCGATCTCTTCCGGCTCGGTCCAGGGGATTCTCCACACATCGCCGAGGACGCCCATGGCATCCGTCCCCGGCGTGAAGCTCACGCGCCGAACGCTCGGCGAGCGAAGAAGGGCGACTCCTAGGGCGTACTCCCGCCCCCCGGACCCTACGACGAGCACATGCACACGGGCCACCTCCCCGGCACCGCGCGACGGGGTGTGCACGGCACCTTCTCCTAAACAAATACCGCTTCCACGAACGGCATGTTCTCCCGACCAAATCCCGCCTCCACGATCAGTGGCGAAAGACGCGGACGTCCGTGAAGACCATAGCAATGCCAGCCGCATCGGCCGCCTGAACGACTTCCGCATCGCGTACGGAACCGCCAGGCTGGACGATCGCCCGTACGCCTGCATTGCGGGCGAGCTCTACGGTATCGGGAAAGGGCAGAAATCCGTCCGAGGCGAGGACGGCACCACGGGCGCGCTCACCGGCCTGACGTAGGGCGATTTCCGCCGAACCCACGCGGTTGGGCTGCCCCGCACCTACCCCCACCGTAACTCCGTCTCGGGCGAGGACGATGGCGTTTGACGTCACTTGGACGGACACCGTCCAGGCAAGGCGCAGGCTCGGCCAAAGCTCCTCCGGGACCGGATGGGCGCCCACGGTGCGGAAGGAAGGCGCGCGCCGTTCGCGTACGGAGAGGAGAAGCCCTCCCCGGACGCTCCGAAGGTCGAGATCTTCCGCGGGACGGAGGAAGTCGCGGGGGTACACGAAGACACGCAAGTTTTTCTTGCGCGTGAGGGGCTCGAGGAGGTCGAGGTCCGTCCCCTCTGGAAAGAGGACGACGTCGAGGAAGATCTCCGCCAACGCCTGTACGAGCGCCTCGTCGGCGGGCCGGTTTACGGCCACGACGCCGCCGAAGATGGACACGGGGTCGGCGTCGTGCGCCCGGCGGTACGCTTCGAGGACATCCGCACCGATCGCCGCCGCCGCAGGCGAGGCGTGTTTGAAGACGACCGCGGCAGGGGCGGAAAATTCCGCCTCGAGGTCGGCGAGGAGGCGCAGGGCGCGTTCGACGTCGAGGTAGTTCGTGAACGAAAGGGGCTTCCCACTCAAGAGTCGGAGATCGGCCAAAGAAGGCCCCGAAGCACCGGCGAGGCGGAAAAACGCACCGCGCTGATGGGGGTTTTCGCCGTAGCGAAGCTCTTTTCCTGCTACACCCCAGACGACGATCGACCGCGGCAGGGGCGAGGGAGGTTCCGAAGCCGAATCTTCCGGAAAAGCCGCTGCCCCTCCGGCAGCGAGAATCTCTTCCCAGGGAAGCTGAGCGGCTTCCTCCTGCGCCCTTTCGTTTTCGGGTTTTTCCGAACCGGATTCCTCCGCGGGGAAAGCCGTCCCCAGTTCCCCGAAGCGACCTTCGCGAAAGGCGTGGGCAATCGCCAGATCGTAAAAGGCCGTACGGCGAAACGCGCGTTCGGCGAGCGCGCGACGTACGGCGAGGGCGCGCTCCGGAGGGGCGTCGAGACCTTCGAGGGCGAGGGAGACGTCCGCAGGGGAAGAGACGACGAAGACGCGCGCGTGGGCCTTCGCCGCGGCGCGGAGGAGGGCGACGCCGCCAATGTCCACGAGTTCGACGAGTTCCTCGCCGCGCAAACCCTTGTCCCGCGCGTCCTCAAACGGGTAGAGGTCGACGACGACGAGGTCGAACGGTACGCCTCCTGCCGCCTCCACGGAAGAGAGGTCTTCGGGCTCGGAGCGTGCGAGGACTCCCGCAAACACGCGAGGGTGCAAAGTCTTTACGCGCCCTCCCAAGAGCTCAGAGAAGCCGGTCAACGTGTCGAGGGAGATCACGGGAAGCCCGGCCTCCCGCAAGTAAGCCGCCGTACCCCCTGAAGCGTAGAGTTCTACGCCCCGACTCACCAGTTCTCGGGCAAAGGGTAGGTACGGCGGCTTCGTGTAGAGGCTCATGAGCGCGCGGCGTACGGGCATGTCCGAACCTGGTTCGTAAAACCTACCTGAATTTCATTTCAGGCAGGGACCCCGCCGAACCAGGCGTTCACCTCCTTTCGGAAATCGGGGTCTGGGCCCGGGCGTCCCACCCGGTGTGCTCACGGGAAGGTCGTCCTTCCCCGTCCCCCGGTCTCGTCTGCACGGCCGGACGGAGTGCACTGCACCCGCAGAACGGAGAGTGCCGGGGGAGAGGTGGCAAAAACCGCCACCGCAAGCACCGATCTGTCAGATTCGCCCTGCCGGGTTTGTCCGAACTCCCGGCGAAACGGGGTTACCGGAAGGCCAAAGCGAGGATCTTGAGTTCGCGCCAGCAGGAGAAGAAGCTTTCCTGCTGCCAGCGGGCCAGCCCGTTGTGCCAGTGAAGCTTCGTCTCCAGCTCCTGAAGCGCGGCTTCGACCTT
>Ga0209836_100039_pt1 | contig 27453 bp, 23 predicted proteins | sample ElbSprsedimmetaG_FD_184147 | JGI IMG/M metagenome (GOLD analysis project Ga0209836, IMG submission 184147) | Hot spring sediment bacterial and archeal communities from California, USA to study Microbial Dark Matter (Phase II) - Elbow Spring... ... | reverse complement strand
ATACAGGCGGTTTGCACGGGCTTTATCTACGCCCTGAGTGTGGCAGATAAGTTTATCCGCACCGGCGCGGCACGCTGTGCCCTGGTGGTCGGTGCCGAGACCCTGTCACGTATCGTCAACTGGGAAGACCGTACCACCTGCGTGCTGTTTGCCGATGGCGCTGGTGCGGTGGTGCTGGAGGCCAGCGAGGAGCAAGGCCTGATTAGCACACACCTGCATGCCGATGGCAGCTACGAGAGTCTGCTGACCACTGTCGGTGCCGATGGCGTAGATGATCCCTTGTCAGGCGGACGTGCCTTTATCGAAATGAGGGGGAACGAAGTGTTCCGGATCGCGGTTAACACGCTTGAACGGATTGTCGACGAGACACTGGCCGCTAACAATATGGACAAGGGCGACATCGACTGGCTGGTACCCCATCAGGCGAATATCCGTATTATTCAAGCTATAGCTCGCAAGTTAAGTATGCCGATGGAGCGTGTGGTGGTCACTATCGATCATCATGGTAATACCTCGGCGGCCTCGATCCCGCTGGCGTTGGATGTGGCCGTGCGCGACGGGCGCATCCGTCGCGGTGAGACCGTGCTAATGGAAGCCTTCGGTAGCGGATTCACCTGGGGTTCGGTGCTGCTGAAATTCTAAGTAAAGATGCCTAAATAAAGATCTCTGATGGCTATCGAAATCGAGCGCAAGTTTCTGGTCAAGAACAATCGCTGGCGTGACAAAGTCGTTAAGTCCGTCAAGATGCGTCAAGGCTATATGACCGAATCTGGGCCGGCCTCCGTGCGGGTACGGGTTGACGGCGAACAGGGGTACCTGAATATCAAGAGTATGACGCTGGGTGTTCAACGTCATGAGTATGAATATGTGATCTCGCTCGCGGATGCCAACGAGATGCTGGATAATCTTTGTGTTGGGTCGCTTATTGAGAAAACGCGTCACTACGTCGAGGATGCCGGCCACCTCTTTGAGGTGGATGTTTTTGAAGGGGAAAATACTGGCTTGGTGGTCGCCGAGCTGGAATTGACCGATGCGGATCAGCCTGTCGTCATGCCAGATTGGTTGGGCGAGGACGTCTCAGATGATCCGCGCTATTACAATGTCAATCTCGTGCGCCACCCTTACAGTCAATGGTAATGCGTCGATAGACAGTTTGGTGTGGTGCGGTAACGCAATGATTCGCACGATATTGGTTGATGATCACACACTCTGGTCAGGACAGCCTTGACTCACCTAATTCAGTCCGCCGGTGACGGCAAGATGGTTGCCGAGGTGGAAATGAGTGCCGTGTGACATTGGTATATTGGAAACCAGGGGGCATGGAAACCATGCGTTGCGATCGCTTTGCTTTCGCCGCCAAAGGGAATGGTGCTCCCTTCGCGACTCTGTTGGGTCGTAAAATGCAGGTATTGAGGATTCTCGAAGGTATCAACAACCAGCAGATTTCTGAGCGGCTCTGCCTAAGCCCCAGGACTGTCAACACTTACCGTGCCTGTCTGCAGGAAAACTTGGGCGTCTTCAATGATATTAAGCTGCTGTGTCTGGTTGCCTGCCATGGACTAGTGGTGCTGGACGCGGCGACTAAGTGTAGTTGCTGAAGAGCCAAGCCGGTTGCGAGAACCGGCTTTCGACCGCATGCCGTTTGATTCCAAAGCATTTCTCAAGACCGTGACCGAACGGCCCGGCGTCTACCGCATGTACGATGCCGGGGGCAATATCCTTTACGTGGGCAAGGCCCGCAATCTCAAAAAGCGCCTTGCAAGTTACTTTCGCAATAACCAGCCCTCCGCCAAGACCCGTGCGTTAGTAGCTCAGATTGCTCAGATTGAGGTGACGACCACCCGCACCGAAACCGAGGCGTTGCTGCTCGAAAGCAATTTGATCAAGGCGCACCGCCCGCGCTACAACGTGTTGCTGCGCGATGATAAGAGCTATCCTTGGATCTACGTTTCCACCGAGCAGGATTTTCCTCGGGTAGCTTATCATCGCGGCAGCCGCAGGAAGGCTGGTCGTTACTTCGGGCCTTATGCCTCCAGTCCGGCCGTTCGCGAGACACTCAATCTGCTGGAGAAGATCTTCAAAGTCCGCCAGTGTGAGGACAGCGTATTCAAAAATCGCAGTCGTCCTTGCTTAAAATACCAGATCAAGCGTTGTAAGGCCCCCTGTGTTGGCTATGTTGATAAGGCTGAATACCGCCAGGATGTCGAGGACACCTTGGCCTTCTTAAGTGGCCGCAGTCGTGAGCTGATTGACCGTCTGATCAAGCGCATGGAAGAAGCGGCAATGAAACTGGACTTCGAGCAGGCGGCCACCCTGCGCGATCAGATCAGCATGCTTCGGGCGATCAGCGAACAGCAGCATATCACCGGTCTGTCCGGCGATGCTGACGTCATCGCGATCGTGGTAGAAGGTGGTTTGGCCTGCGTCAGTGTCACGACCATCCGTGATGGGCGCCACCTTGGTACCCGTTCTTATTTCCCAGCACTGCCCGAAGAGCCAACTCGTCCTTCCGAGATCCTGGCGGCCTTTATTGGCCAGTACTATGCTGATCGCGAGCCACCTGAGCGGTTGTTGACCAATGAGCCAGCAAGCGACTCTGGCTGGCTGGCCGAGGCGTTGAGCGAGCAGGCTGGTCGCAAGGTGCAACTGACGGTGCCCCGACGTGGCAAGGGTAGCAGCTGGCTGGAAAATACGGTTGAGAATGCCAGGATTGCCTTGGCTTCGCGTCTAGCCTCCCGCAGCAATCAACAAGCTCGGATGGCGGCACTGGCTGAATGGCTGGGCGTCGAGTCGATCCGACGCATCGAATGCTTCGACATCAGCCACAGCCTGGGCGAAGCTACCGTCGCCTCCTGCGTCGTGTTTGGTCCCGAGGGCGCCGAGAAAACCCAATACCGCCGCTACAATATCACCGGCATCCAAGCCGGAGATGACTATGCCGCCATGTATCAGGCCCTGAGGCGCCGCTTTGGTCGGGCTGCTCATGAAGGCGGCATATTACCCGATCTGCTGCTGATCGATGGTGGGCAAGGCCAGGTCAAGCAGGCGGTTGCGGTGCTTGCGGAGTTGGATATCAAGACGGTACGCGTGATCGGTGTTGCCAAAGGACCGGAGCGCAAGGCCGGAGAAGAGCGGCTGATCTTTGCAGACAGACGTGGCGAGCTTCGCCTCGATCCATATTCGCCCGCGTTGCACCTGATTCAGCAGGTGCGTGACGAAGCGCACCGCTTTGCGATTACGGGACATCGGGCCAAGCGCAGCAAGGCCCGCAGTGAGTCTAGCCTCCAGGACATTCCCGGTGTCGGTCCGCGTCGGCGTCAGGCCTTGCTTAAGCATTTCGGCGGCCTGCAGGCACTCAAACGCGCCGGGATTGACGAGATCGCCACGGTGCCCGGCATTAGCCGGACCCTGGCGGCCCAGATTCACGCGTGGTTCCATGAGGGGCTCTAGGCGCCTTGCAAGCTTATCGGAGGGATGCGCTCATGGGCCAAGTTTCATTGATTCCTTAAGATCAAAAAAGCACGCTGCCTCTTTCCAGCACAGGTTGACTGCTATGTCATTGCAAATGCTCATCTGCGCACATTGCGACGATGGTGTTATTGGCTATGGCGCTGCGTGTCGGCCTGCACATGTGGCGGATACAAAGGAAAAGAAGATGCAGGCAACCAGTCCACCTTTCGAGCAGATTGGTGGGAAATTTTGCGCTGGCGCTTGAAAGGCTTATTATGATCAATTTAGAAAAAAGGGGCGCGCAACGCCCCTTTTGTTGTTGGCCCTCGTTGTCAAATTGCATAGAAGTGAGGAACGCACCATGTCCGGCCATTTGATGACTACCTACAACCGCCAGCCTGTAACCTTTGTCCGGGGTGAAGGCGCACGCTTGTGGGACGAGTCCGGCCGAGAATACCTTGATGCGCTCTGCGGTGTGGCGGTCACCGGGTTGGGGCATGCGCAGCCGGATATTACTAAGGCGATCTGCGAGCAGGCCGGTACGTTGCTGCATACCTCCAATATTTACGGGATTGCCTGGCAGGAGAAACTGGCTGATAAGCTGGCGGCGATCTCCGGCATGGAGAAAGCATTTTTCTGCAATTCAGGTGCAGAAGCCAACGAGGCCGCCATCAAGCTTGCCCGGTTACATGGTCGTCGGCGGGGCATTGCGTCTCCGATGATTATCGTGATGGAAAACAGTTTCCATGGTCGCACCATGGCGACTCTCACCGCCACTGGCAACAAGAAGGTGCAAGCGGGATTCGAGCCGTTGGTCGAGGGATTTTTACGCGTGCCTTATGGCGATATCGCCGCCATCGAAAAGCTGGCTGCCAAGCGTGACGATATCGTCGCGGTGCTGGTTGAGCCTGTGCAAGGTGAGGGTGGCGTGATCCCGGCGCCGGTCGGTTATCTCAAGCAGCTCCGTGAGTTGTGTAATCAGCATGACTGGCTGATGATGGTGGATGAGGTGCAGACTGGTATTGGCCGTACCGGCAAGTGGTTCGGTTATCAGCACGACGGGATTATTCCGGATGTTGTGTCGTTGGCCAAGGGGCTGGGCAATGGGGTACCGATCGGCGCCTCACTGGCGGCCGGCAAGGCGGCGAATCTGTTCGCCCCGGGTCATCATGGCTCGACTTTTGGCGGCAACCCGCTGGTCTGCCGGGTGGCGCATACGGTGCTGGAGGTTATTGAGCGCGACGACCTGCTGGCGCGTGCCTCGTATTTGGGTGATCGCATTGCCAAGGGCCTGCGTGACCGGCTTGCTGATTGTCCGGCTGTTTGTGAGGTGCGTGGTCGAGGGTTGATGATTGGCATTGTACTGGATCGTCCCTGTGGCGATTTGGTCCGCCTTGCACTGGACGCCGGCTTATTGATCAATGTGACCGCCGACTCGGTGGTCCGGCTGCTACCACCAATGATCCTGAGCGACGAACAGGCTGACCAGATTGTGGCTGAGGTGGCCCGGTTAGTGAAAGAATTTGTCACCGCGTAAGGTGAGAATCCTGGCTGCTTTATTTTGAGTAGCCGGTTGTTGGGAGTAACTATGTCAGTACGTCATTTTCTGAGCCTGCTGGATCTAAGTCCGGCAGAGCATGAGAAGCTATTGCAGCGCGCTGAGAAATTAGCGCAGATGTATGCCAACGGCGAGCGACCGGCGACCCTGGAGCGCCGGGTGCTGGCGATGATTTTTGAGAAGGCCTCTACCCGTACTCGGCTTTCGTTTGAGGCTGGCATGGCCCAGCTCGGCGGCAGTGCCATCTTTCTGTCGCCTCGCGATACCCAGCTGGGGCGCGGGGAGCCGGTGGAGGACTCGGCGCGAGTCATATCCCGTATGGTGGATGCAGTTATAATCCGCGCCAAGGAACATTCGATGGTCGAGGCTTTCGCAGCCCATTCCCGGGTTCCGGTGATCAACGCTCTGACCGACTTCAACCATCCCTGTCAGCTGCTGGCCGATATGTTCACCTATCGTCGTCACCGCGGTTCAATTGCCGGTAAGCGTGTGGCCTGGGTGGGTGACGGCTTCAATATGTGCAATACCTACATCAATGCGACCCGGATCTACGACTTCGAGTTGCGCATCGCCTGCCCGCCAGGCTATGAGCCCAGCCAGGCCTTGCTGAGCGCTGCCGAAGGGCGTGCAAAATTGGTCGAATCTGCCGCAGAGGCCGTGGAGGGTGCTGATCTGGTGGTGACTGATGTGTGGGCGAGCATGGGGCAGGAAGAGGAACAGCAGCAGCGTCGTCGAGACTTTGCGAATTACAGCATCGACGCGGCCTTGATGAAGCGGGCCCATCCCGATGCGCTATTTATGCACTGCCTGCCAGCTCACCGGGGAGAGGAAGTGACTGCCGAAGTTATCGATGGCCCGCAGAGCGTCGTCTGGGATGAGGCAGAGGCGAGACTTCATACCCAGAAGGCATTGCTGGAATTTCTGATTCTCGGCGATATTCCCGCCTGAAGAGCCGCTCTAAGATGACCGTCAAGCCGTCATGCCCTGTCACTCATGAAGCCTCTGCGGAGTTAGTGCGCGCACTGAGGGATGCCGTCCCTTATGTGCGGGAGCATGCCGGCAAGGTGTTCGTGGTGACCTTTGGCGGTGAGGCACTGGAGGACGAGGCAGCCTTCGAGGCGCTGGTGCAGGATCTGGTGCTATTGGCAGACCTGGGAATCCGTCTGGTGCTCGTACCGGGTGCCCGCCCGCAGATCGATAGGCGTCTGGCCCAGGCCGGGGTCGAGCGACACTTTCATCAGGGATTGCGGATCACCAACGAGGAGACTTTGGGGCTGATCTGCGAAGCCGTAGGGGCCTTGCAGTTCGAACTGCTTTCCTGGTTGTCGGCGCGGCTGGGCATAACTTCTGGTACCGGGTTGACAACACGGGTGTTGACGGGCAACTTCGTCACCGCGCGCCCGATCGGGGTGATCGAGGGGGTCGACCTGGGACATACCGGTTGCGTGCGGCGCGTAGACGTGGCCGCTGTGCGTGAGGCTCTTAGTGGTGGTTCGGTGGTCGTCCAGTCTAACTTAGGATATTCGCCAACAGGCGAGCTGTTTAACCTGCGCGCTGAGGATGTGGCTGTTGCCATGGCCGTATCGCTGGGCGCGGACAAGCTGATCTTCCTGACCGATCCGGTCGATAACTTACCTAGCGAAGTGACTCTGGCCGAAGTGCGTGAGTTGCTGCAGGCGCCTGATCTGACCGACGAGTTCCGTATGCATCTGCGTAGTGCTGCCGAGGCCTGTGAACGCGGTGTCAGTCGGGTTCATATAGTGGATCGGGAGGCCGATGGTAGTCTGCTAGTTGAGTTGTTTACGCGTGATGGCTGCGGCACGCTTGTGTCCGCCGAACCCTATGAACGTATCCGCTTGGCGACGCTGGATGATATCGGCGGTATTGTTTCGTTGATCGAGCCGTTGGAAATCTCTGGTGTGCTGGTGCGTCGTTCCCGTGAGCAGCTAGAGCTGGAGATCGATCGATTCATGGTCATCGAGCGTGACGGAGACATTATCGGCTGTGCGGCTCTCTATCCGTATCCGCAGGCCCGTACGGGTGAGCTGGCCTGTCTAGTCATTCATCCCGACTATCGTAATGGCGGGCGGGCAGGGCGGTTGCTGACTCATATGGAAGCCTGGGCTCGTAAGCTTGACCTGACTTCAATCTTCGTTCTTTCCACGCAGACCACCCACTGGTTTAAAGAAAGAGGCTTTATTCCCGAGTCGCTCGATCGTCTACCGGTGGAGCGTCAGGCGTTGTACAACATACAGCGCAATTCCAAGATCTTCCGCAAGCGCCTGTGACAAAGCTGCAGTGCCCCCTTGTTCCCGCGTCGGCCGCGTTCGAGCAAGAGGCGGTTCGCTTAGCCAACCGCTATCGTCTTTGCATGGTCCGGGCCGCTGAGCTCGATACCCAGATACCGTTTATCCTGTTGCTGGATAAGGCGGGTTTAAGCCTACAGGTGCAGCCGGTCGCTCAGAAGGAGTTTGGTCGTTCCGCGCTGTATGTTGATTTTGCAGGCGATAGTCGGTTTCGGACTCCGATGAGAGTGTCGGACCCCTTGGCCAAGGCGCTGGGAGTCAGGTCCGGGGTTAGGCCGATGGTATGGGATATGACGGGTGGGCTTGGGCGCGACGCTTGGGCGATTGCCTCGGTCGGCTGTCAGGTTGTGGTGTATGAGCGGCATCCTGTGGTGGCGGCGTTGCTCGCCGATGGACTTAGACGAGCACGGGAATCGGACTTGCCGACAGTCCGGAAGATTTCCGAGCGGATCGAACTGGTGCACGGCGATGCCACCGAATTCCTGCCAACATCGCAGCTTGATGTGTTGTACTTTGATCCGATGTTTCCGGAACGCAATAAATCGGCACTCGTCAAGAAAGAAATGCGAATCTTTCGTGCACTGGTGGGAGAAGATCTCGACGCGAGCCAGTTATTGGAAAAAGCGTGTGCAAGCGGCGCCCGTCGAGTAGTGGTGAAACGTCTACTGCACGCCCCGTTAGTGAGTGATCAGAAACCAACCTATCAGATCAAGGGCAGTCGCCTGCGCTTTGATGTCTATCTCATGACCTGATTTTGTTAAAAGCCGTTGTCAATTGGTCAGCACTACAGCAGCCAATCGTCAGGATTGACCACACAAATCGACCCAGAGAGGGGCAGTGCGGAAACAGTAGCGTAAATGGCTGTTCTAGGTATTTAGAAACCCAAGTCACCGGCTAGCCGACAAGAGGTGTGGGCGACGGTGACTCGATTTCTTGGGTATAGATATGGGTTGATTGAGGTCGTTTAAAGGCCGGAGGTTAAAATACCTTGCACACCCCGCCAAGGCAGGGTGTACGACTGCCTAGACGGACTTATGCTGCTTGGCTTTTTGTATTGATCTGGTGCAGGACCAACTGCGGATAAGGGATGGTGATGCCGGCCGCGTCGAAGGCATTCTTGATCTGTTCCTGCAGATCGGATTGCACCATTAAAAAATCCGTACGTTTTACCCAGGCTCGCACGATCAGGTCGATACCGGATTCAGCCAAGCTACCGACCAGGACTACCGGTGCTGGATCAGGCAAGATGCGAGATTCTTCCGCCAAGACTTTTTCGATGATCTGCTTAGCCTCAGCAATATTGTCCTCGTAGTCGATGCTGACCGTGATTTCCACCCGGCGTGTCGGTTGGGTACTGAAATTGGTGATCTTATTATTGTACAGGGCTCCATTCGGAACGATCACTTCCCGACCGTCGGTGGTCAGTAGCCGAGTATGGAAGATACCGATCTCGGTGACCGTGCCCATTGTGCCGCCCCCTTCGATGAAATGCCCAATGGTAAACGGGCGGAAGATCAGTAACATAACGCCGGATGCCAAGTTGCCTAGCGAATCTTTGAGGGCCAGACCGACCGCGATGCCCGCGGCACCGACTAAGGCAACCAGTGAGGTGGTGTTCAGGCCCAGCTGCGATAGAGCGGCGATTGCCACGAATAGCAGCAGCCCACTTTTGGTGATGGACAGCGCGAACTTACGCAGCATGGCATCGATGCTGGCGCGGGTCATGGCTTTGTCCAGTATCTGGACGATCACCTTAGTCAAATAGTAACCGGCAACGGCGATCACGCCGGCGAAGCCAATTTTGATTAGCCAAGGTAGGACAAATAGGCTGAAGAAAGAGGGATCGTTCACGGTTTATCCTGAATTTGATGAATATGACCTGAATCTTACCCTAAATTTGGTTAATTAAACAAAAGGCGCTGCCTATGGCAGCGCCTTTTAGGGAGTGCTCAACCACTTGGGTTGTCAGCTGAGCGAACTACTTACTGTTGAACCTTGCCTTCAATGGTGACTTCAACGCGGCGGTTTTTAGCGCGGCCTTCGCGGGTCGCGTTGTCAGCAATTGGTTGGGTCTTGCCCTTGCCAATAGCTTCGATTAGGTGAGCCGGTACGCCCTTCTCGATCATGTAGTTCTTAACAGTGTTGGCGCGACGCTCGGACAGGCCTTGGTTGTACTCAGCGGTACCGATGCTGTCGGTGTGACCAACAACAGTGATTTTGGCGATTTCGTTCAGGTTGCCCATTTCTTGGATCAACTCGTCTAGGGCCTGCTTGCCTGCCGGTTTTAGGTTGTACTTGTCAAAGTCAAAGTAGGTATCGGCACTCAGGGTGACGGTTTTGATTTCCGGGGCCGGAGCCGGGGCAGGAGCCGGGGCAGGAGCAGGAGCAGGCGCTTCAACACGAACGATCAATTCCGGGTTACACTCTTCAGTCGCATTTTCGGAAGTCAGCGGAATATGACCGTTTAGAACGCAGCGGTTAACGCCATCACGGACAACTTTTTTTTGGCTGTCGTAAACATACGGGCTGGCCTCGTGACCGGCTGCCTGGGCCTGTGCGCCGAGCAGTACGGCTGCAGCCAGAACGCTAGCGGTAGCGGTTGCAATCTTCTTCATATGGGATCTCCCTCTGCATCACATGCATGTGTTTTGAAATACATGAACCATGATGCCATGGTTTTTGCAGATTTATAATAGCCCTCGTTTGCCCAGTTGTACAAAAACAGACGCTCGGTAAGCGGGGCATTTTTTGGTTTGGCATGCTGGCAAGGCTTACAAGAGGCCTGGTGAGCACTCAGGCGACGCATTATGGTATTCGATTGCTGGGGTTTTTAATTGGTTAAGTCCCTGATTTGGAAAGAAAAAAGCTTATATTTGATCGACCAACGGCGATTGCCTGGCGAACAGATATGGCATTGTTGTAACAGCGCAACGTGTGTTGCTAGTTCGATACGTGAGATGGTGGTTCGGGGTGCTCCAGCCATCGGGATTGCGGCAGCCTACGGGGTTGTTCTTGCCGCAATGGCCGCCGAGCGACGAGGTCAATCGGTGACTATTGAGAATCTTTCCGAAGAGCTTAGGGCGCTGCGGGAATCGCGCCCCACGGCAGTGAATCTGTTTTGGGCGATGGACCGAATGGAAGGGAAGATCCAGGCAGAGCCGGGCATGACAGCTCAGCAATTGCTGATGGAAGCCAAGGCTATTCATGATGAGGACATCGCAGCTAATCGGGCGATGGGACAGCATGGGGCTGCTTTGATAGAGCCGGGTTCGCGAATATTGACACATTGTAATACCGGGGCGCTGGCTACTGGCGGTCACGGCACGGCGCTGGGCGTGATTCGCAGTGCATGGGCTTTGGGGCGAGTAGCGCATGTCTATGCCGATGAGACCCGGCCGTGGTTGCAGGGAGCGCGGCTGACCATGTGGGAGTTGATGCAGGAGCGGATTCCCTCGACGTTGATTTGCGAGGGGGCGGCGGCCAGCCTGATGCGTTCCGGCAAAGTAAACTGGGTGATCGTCGGGGCTGATCGGATTGCGGCGAATGGTGATACCGCCAACAAGATTGGGACCTACTCATTAGCCGTGCTAGCACGCCACCATGGTGTCCGTTTTATGGTGGTAGCGCCGATGTCCACCATCGACTATTCAATTGATGATGGCACTCAGATTCCAATTGAAACCCGTCCAGAAGTCGAGGTCACCAGCTTGGCTGGTCGTGAAATCGCACCCCCGGGGGCATCAGCCTGGAACCCTTCCTTTGACGTGACCCCGGCGGAACTAATCGACGCCATCGTGACCGAGAAAGGTGTGGTGACTCGACCGAACAGGAGCAAGATGGCGAGTTTGTGTGAAGGTCAATAGTGTGGACTTGATGGGGATTCGCGCCAAACCTGATATAGTTTCACGCTTAACTTAACCGGCTCTGGTGCCGGTGTTCGTCGATGATTGTCATATTAAAGGTTTTGCATGGCTGAGTTCGCCCGCGAAGTTTTGCCGATCAATCTAGAAGACGAAATGCGTCAGTCCTACCTCGATTACGCCATGAGCGTGATCGTGGGGCGGGCGCTGCCTGATGTCCGGGACGGCCTCAAACCGGTGCATCGCCGGGTTCTGTACGCCCAGAGCGAGTTAGGCAATGACTGGAATAAGCCTTATAAGAAATCAGCGCGGGTGGTTGGTGACGTGATCGGTAAATACCACCCCCATGGTGATGCGGCTGTCTATGATGCACTGGTTCGGATGGCCCAGCCTTTCTCCATGCGTTACACGCTCATCGATGGCCAGGGTAATTTCGGTTCAGTGGATGGCGATGCGCCTGCGGCAATGCGATATACAGAAGTGCGCATGGCAAAGATCGCCCACGAATTGCTGGCTGACATCGATAAAGAAACCGTCGACTTCATCGACAATTACGACGGCTCTGAGAGGGAACCCTCAGTTTTTCCGGCTCGCTTCCCCAATTTGCTAATCAATGGCTCTTCGGGTATTGCGGTTGGCATGGCGACCAATATTCCGCCGCATAATCTGACCGAGATCGTGAATGCCTGCATCCTAATGGTGGAAAATCCTGCGGTCGATACCGAAGAGCTGCTTCGCGCAGTGCCAGGCCCGGATTTTCCGACTGCCGGCATTATCAATGGTTCGGCTGGTATTCGCGAGGCCTACCTCACCGGTCGTGGTCGTGTCCACATACGCGCCCGTGCTCACTTCGAAGACGATGAGCGCAGCGGTAAGACCGCCATTGTCATTACTGAGCTGCCCTATCAAGTTAATAAGGCTCGCCTAATTGAGCAGATTGCCGAGCTGGTTAAGGAAAAGAAAATCGAGGGCATCACTGAGCTGCGTGACGAGTCCGACAAAGAGGGCATGCGGATTGTGATCGAGCTACGCAAGGGTGAAATGCCCGACGTGGTGCTCAATAACCTTTACCAGCATACCCAGATGCAGACTGTGTTCGGTATCAACATGGTAGCGCTGGTAGATGGCCAGCCGCGTACGCTGGGGCTGCGTGAAATTCTCGAGGCCTTTATTCGCCACCGTCGTGAAGTGGTGACCCGTCGCGCCCTATTCGATTTGCGTAAGGCTCGGGAACGAGCACATATTCTTGAAGGTTTGGCGGTGGCGCTAGCCAACATTGACGAGATGATTGCGCTGATTAAGGCGGCGCCGACGCCGGCCGAAGCGCGTGAGGCGCTGTTGGAGCGTCGCTGGGATTCAGGGTTGGTGCGCGAGATGCTCGCCCGCACTGACGTCGAAGCTTCCCGTCCCGAAGGTCTAGCTGACGAGTTCGGCCTGAGCGATGACGGGCGGTATCGTCTGTCGGTTGAGCAGGCAACGGCCATTCTCGAAATGCGTCTGAACCGCCTGACCGGTCTGGAGCAGGACAAGGTCCTTGACGAATACCGCGACCTGCTGCTGAAGATCGATGACCTGTTGGATATCCTGCGCAACCCCGAGCGCCTGATGCAAGTGATCCGTGATGAGCTGATCGAGTTGCGCGAGCAGTATGGCGACGAGCGCCGTACCGAGATTGTGGTCAATTACGAGGATCTGAATGTCGAGGATCTAATTGCTGAAGAGGATCGGGTCGTCACCCTGTCTCGTGAGGGTTATATCAAGACTCAGTCGCTGTCCGACTATGCCACCCAACGTCGTGGCGGCCGCGGCAAGTCCTCGACCCGTATGAAGGACGAGGACGTAATCGAACAATTGCTAGTGGCTAGTTCCCACTCCTGGGTGTTGATGTTCACCAGTCTCGGCCGGGTATATTGGAAAAAGGTTTACGAGTTGCCGCAGGGTGCGCGTGATGCGCGCGGTCGTCCGCTGGTGAATGTGATTCCGCTGAGTGAGAACGAACGGGTCAATGCCATGTTGCCCGTGCGTGAATTTGTCGATGATCATTACGTGTTCTTCGCCACTCAGCAGGGCGTGGTGAAGAAAACGGCGTTGGTTGATTTTTCAAGGCCGCGTCAGAGCGGTATCATTGCAATCAACTTGCGCGAAGGAGATCGTTTGGTCAGCGCGGCCATCACCGATGGGAAGCGTGATATCCTGTTGTTCTCCAATGCGGGCAAGGCGATCCGGTTCAATGAGTCGGATGTGCGTGTGATGGGTCGTACAGCAGCCGGCGTCCTAGGTATTCGGCTGGCTGAAGGTCAGCGGGTAGTGTCCCTGCTGGTGGCCGATGACGAAGCGCAGGTGCTTACTGCTACGGAAAATGGCTACGGCAAGCGTACTCCGATCAGTGAATATCCGGTACAGGGCCGTGGCGGACAGGGTGTGATCAGCATCCAAACTTCCGAACGTAACGGTGAATTAATTGGCGCCACGCTGGTGCGTGATGAAGATGAGGTCATTCTGATCACTAATACCGGCACCTTGGTACGCACTGAAGCGGCGCAGATCTCGTTGATCAGTCGCAACACGCAGGGCGTGAAACTGATTCGCCTCGGCAAAGACGAGAAGCTGGTGCAGATTGAACGGGTGGTGCGATTAGCCTGTGAGGAAGAGTCCGATGCTGTAGATGATAAAGGTGGGAGTGTCGATGTAAATGAGGTGCCGCCATCTGAGAACTGAATCGTAGTGTTGTTTGATCTTAGCATTCGGTTGGGTATTAGGCGTTTTTGATTTGCAACAACGTCCGGATCAGGTCCGGCGTAGTCATATTTAGAGATTTGGAGACGCAATGGCTCGAGTATTTAACTTTAGTGCAGGCCCCGCCATGCTGCCGGCGGAAGTGCTAGAACGCGCCCGCGAAGAGATGCTGGACTGGAACGGCACTGGCATGTCGGTGATGGAAATGAGTCACCGTGGAAAGGCCTTCGTCTCTATCGCTGAGAAGGCAGAAGCGGACCTGCGTGAGCTGATGAACATTCCTTCGAACTATAAGGTGTTATTCCTGCAGGGCGGTGCTTCGAGCCAGTTTGCGGCGGTTCCTCTTAACCTGAAGGGCAATAAGGTTAGTGCGGATTACCTCAATACTGGCCACTGGTCCGAGAAGGCCATCAAGGAAGGCCAGCGCTTTCTGAACGTAAATATCGTGGCCGATACCAAGCCCGGTAACTACACCTCGCTGCCCAAGGCCGATGAGCTGAGTTTTGATCCGAATGCGGCCTATGTGCATTACACCCCGAACGAGACTATCGCTGGGGTTGAGTTTCCCTATATCCCGGAAACCGGCGAAGTACCGCTGGTGGCCGACATGTCATCCACCATCCTGTCTCGTCCGGTAGATGTTTCCCGTTTCGGTGTGATTTATGCCGGTGCTCAAAAGAATATTGGTCCTGCCGGCTTGACCATCGTGATTATCCGCGAGGATCTGATCGGTCAGGCGCTGCCTGGCACGCCAGCAATGCTGGATTACAAGACCCATGCTGACAACCATTCCATGTACAACACCCCGCCGACCTATTCCTGGTACATAGCTGGTCTGGTGTTCGAATGGTTGAAAGAAAAAGGTGGCTTGAGCGCCATGGCTGAGATTAACGAGCGCAAGGCCAAGAAACTGTACGCCGCAATTGATAGCAGCGATTTCTATCACAACCCAGTTGATCCGGCATGCCGCTCCTGGATGAACGTGCCGTTTACGCTTAAGGACAGTGCGCTGGATAAGATCTTTCTTGCCGAAGCCAATGAGGCGGGTCTGTCCACTTTGGCAGGCCACCGTTCCGTTGGCGGTATGCGCGCCTCAATCTACAACGCCATGCCGGAGGCAGGTGTGGATGCGCTGATCGATTTTATGAACGACTTTGCACGCCGTTACGGTTGAGCTGCCCACGAATACTGACAGACTCAAGTTAGAGAGTATAGCGATGTACAAGATTCATATCCTCAATGCTATTTCTCCGAAGGGGTTAGAACGTCTGCCGCGCGAAAACTACGATTTGAACGCTGAACTCGGCTCAGCCGATGCCATCATGGTCCGTTCTGCCAAGATGCATGATATGGCGCTTCCCGAGAGCCTGCTGGCTGTTGGTCGCGCAGGTGCTGGGGTCAACAACATCCCAGTCGATGCCCTGACCGAAAAGGGCGTGGTGGTGTTCAATGCTCCGGGCGCCAACGCCAATGCGGTAAAAGAGCTCGTTATTGCTGGCATGTTGATGGCAATCCGCAATATCGGTCAGGGCTGGCAGTTTGCCCAGGGGCTAGAAGGTACCGATGCCGAGATCCATAAGGCCGTTGAGAGCGGCAAGAAGCATTTCGTGGGCTTCGAACTCCCAGGTCGTACCCTGGGTGTCATTGGTCTGGGCGCCATCGGGGTGCGTGTTGCGAATGCGGCCCGCGCGCTCGGCATGAAGGTGATTGGCTTTGACCCGAGCATTAGCATCGACCGGGCTTGGGAACTGTCCCCAGATGTGATGCAAGCAGACAGCGTTGACGAGCTGCTGGCGAAGGCCGATATCGTGACTTTACATGTCCCGTTGATCGATGCGACCCGCCATCTGATCAACGAAGAACGCCTGAAGTTCATGAAAGACAACGTGGTGGTCTTGAACTTTGCCCGTGACGGCATTGTCGATGAAGCGGCGATGGTGGCCGCCTTAGATTCCGGCAAGGCCTATGCCTATGTCTCCGATTTTCCGAGCAACCTGACCAAGAACCATCCACGCTGCCTGACCTTCCCGCACCTAGGTGCATCCACCAGAGAAGCAGAAGACAATTGCGCGATCATGGTCGCTGATCAGCTGCGCGAGTACCTGGAAAATGGCAATATCATCAATTCGGTCAATTTCCCGGAAGTGAAAATGCCGCGTCGCGGTACCACTCGTCTGGCGATTGCCAACCGCAACCGTCCGGACATGGTGGGTCAGATCTCTCATCTTCTGGGTTCGGCTGGCGTCAATATTGAGCATCTGGTCAACGAGTCTCGCAAGGACGTGGCCTATACCCTGATGGACCTGGACCGTGCGATTCCGGCCGAAACCTTAGACGCAATTAGTAAAATCGATGGCGTACTGCGCGTACGTGTTATTTAATTGGCCGGTCTTGAATGAACAAGACTGTCAAATCGCTGCAAGCAGTTCGAGCGCGCATTGACGCGCTAGACCGCGAGCTACTGAGCAAGATTTCCGAACGTGCCCGTCTCGCTAAAGAGATCGGGCTTATCAAGCGCGCTAGCAACCCATCGCCGGTGTTTTATCGTCCGGAGCGTGAAGCTGCCGTGTTGCGGGCGGTCCGCGAGGCCAATACAGGGCCGTTGGATGACGAGACGGTGGCCTGGCTTTTCCGGGAGATCATGTCGGCCTGCCTGGCGTTGGAGCAGCCGCTTAAGGTCGCCTATCTTGGACCGACCGGTACCTTTACTGAGCAGGCGGCCATCCGTGCTTTTGGCCATGCGGCCACACTGATGGCAGAGCCGGGTATCACAGAGGTGTTCCGGGCGGTGGCATCCGGTTCGGTCGATTTTGGCGTAGTGCCGATCGAGAACTCAACCGAGGGCAGTATCTCATCGACACTGGACGCCCTTGCCGACGGTGATGCGGTGATCTGTGGTGAGGTGACACTGCGGATACACCAGCAGCTGATGGGGCAGGGCGAATCGCTGGCGTCCTTGGCCGGTCAAGTTTCGCGGGTGGTCTCCCATGCTAAGTCTCTGGCGCAGTGCAGGAACTGGCTGGATACGCACCTGCCAGGTGTGGAACGCGTGGCCGTGGTCAGTAATGGGGAGGCCGCACGCCTTGCTGCGGTCGAAAAAGGAACCTTGGCCATTGGTCCGTCCATTGCGGCTGAACGTTACGGACTGACGATACTGTCAGCCAATATTGAGGATACGCCTCACAATAGTACTCGCTTTGTGGTGATTGGAAGAGAGCCGGTGCCGCCGTCTGGTGCGGACAAGACCTCACTGGTGCTCTCTACAGAGAATCGGCCAGGTTCGCTGAACAACTTGTTAAAGCCGCTGGCAGAGGCGCAGATCAGCATGACCCGCATTGAATCGCGGCCATCACGGCATACTGCTTGGGACTATATCTTCTTTATCGATATAGAAGGCCACCAAGAAGATCCGGTAGTCGCCGATGCGCTAGCGGTCATGCGCCAGCAGGCCTCCATGCTGCGTGTACTCGGCTCCTACCCGAAAGCAGCCATCTAACCTAATCCGCCCTTCGGGCAGGCTATCGTTTTGGTGGCCTGCTGTTTATGAATCCAATAACCTGCTCACCGGTAACGCCCCATGTCCGTAAAACAAGCTGCTGATTTGGCCCTGCCCCATGTTAAGGCCCTAGCACCCTATGTGCCGGGCAAGCCGATTGAAGATCTCGCCCGTGAACTGGGCCTGACAGATATCGTCAAGCTGGCTTCGAACGAGAATCCGCTTGGGGCCAGCCCGAAAGGTATGGCGGCGATGCAGTCGGCCATGGGGTCGCTGTCATTGTATCCGGATGGCAGTGCCTATCGTTTACGTGCGGCGATCGCCAGCAAGTTTGGCTTGCAACCGGATATGATCACCGTCGGCAATGGCTCCAATGACGTGCTGGAGCTGGTGGCTAGAGCCTTTCTAGCGCAAGGCCGCGAAGCGGTATTTAGCCAGCATGCCTTTGCTGTTTACCCGATCATAACCCAGGCGACCGGTGCGACCGCTAGTGTAGCCCCGGCGTTGCCGGCCGACTCTTCAATGCCTTACGGCAATGACTTGCAGGCATTGCTTGAGCAGATTACCAAGCGCACCGCGGTCGTTTTTCTCGCCAATCCGAATAACCCGACCGGCACCTGGGTGAATCAAGCCGATCTATTGGCTTTTCTTGACAAGGTGCCGCCCACCGTTCTGGTCGTGCTGGACGAGGCCTACACTGAATATGTAGAGCGTCCGGATTTTCCGAATGGCCTGACCCTGCTGGCGCGCTACCCCAATCTGGTGGTAACTCGGACTTTTTCCAAGATCTATGGGTTGGCGGGGTTGCGCGTGGGTTATGGGGTCTCCAGTCCCGAAATTGCTGCCATACTCAATCGAGTGCGACAGCCTTTCAATGTCAATCGTCTTGCGCTGGTGGCTGCAGAAGCTGCTCTCGATGATGAAGACTTCGTTCGTCGTAGCCGGGAGGTCAATACGGCGGGGCTTGCGCAACTTGCGCAGGCATTTGCAAAGCGCGGTATGCCGACCATTCCGTCGGTAGCGAATTTCATTACGGTGGATGTTGGCAGCAAGGCGCTGCAAGTCTACGAAAACTTGCTTAAAAAGGGAGTGATCGTGCGCCCGGTCGCCAATTATTCATTGCCGAATCACCTTCGGATAACTATTGGCACTGAATCTGAGAATCACCGCCTTCTGGAGGCTATTGATCAAGTGATGCTGGAGTTGGGTGATTCGTGAGCGGCAATTTCCACATCCGACGGTTGGCATTGATTGGTACCGGCCTGATTGGCGGGTCGTTGTCGCTGGCTCTCAAGCGTGCCGGACGGGTCGATGAGGTCATCGGCGCCGGGCGCAATCGCAAAACCCTAAAGCGAGCCTACGAACTGGGTATTGTCGATCGATTTGAGACGGATTTGGCGCAGGCAGTAGTCGGGGCCGACGTGGTTTTTGTGGCGGTGCCGGTGGCGGCCATGGAGTCGGTGTTTGCCACAATCGCCGGACACTTGACCCCGGAAGCTCTCCTGACCGATGGCGGGAGCGTGAAGCGCGCTGTGATAGACGCCGCTTATCGGGCGCTAGGCAAGTCTATCGAGCAGTTTGTGCCGGGACATCCAATTGCTGGCACTGAACAGAGTGGTCCGGATGCGGCCTTTGCCGATTTGTATGCCAACCACCGGGTGCTGCTGACGCCCCTGCCGGAAAACCCGCCCGCGCTGGTGGAAAAGGCGACGCAGCTTTGGCAGGCTGTAGGCGCGCACGTCGAGTATATGGAGGCTGCGCATCATGATCATGTGTTGGCAGCCACCAGTCATCTACCGCATGTGATTGCCTATGCGCTTGTTAACTCCCTGGGACGATTGGCCGAACGCAAGGAAATCTTCCGCTATGCCGCCGGTGGGTTCCGGGACATCAGCCGCATTGCGTCCTCTGATGCGGTGATGTGGCGCGATATTTGCTTATCCAATCGCGAAGAGTTGCTGGCGATGATCGACCTGTTCCGCGAGGGGTTGGACGAGATCGAGACGGCCCTGCGGGATAAAGACGGCGAGCAACTGCAGGCCCGTTTTGCGAATGCCAAGGCCATCCGCGATGGACTCTATCGCGAAGCAAATAACAACTAAGCTTATCGGGACTTCGGTGACACCATGACGCAATCCATTATTTACACGCTTACCCCTGGGGGTACGCTGAGAGGCGATATTCGCGTGCCGGGGGATAAATCCATCTCGCATCGCGCCATTATGCTGGGCGCGTTGGCAGAGGGCGTGACTGAGGTAGTGGGCTTTTTAGAGGGTGAAGATAGTATCAACACGCTCAAGTGCTTCCGGGCCATGGGTGTCCATATTGAGGGTCCCGAGGACGGCCGGGTCCGTATCGAGGGCGTGGGACTGAAAGGGCTATCCAAGCCAGCTAGTCAGCTTGATGTCGGCAACTCCGGTACCGCAATGCGGCTAATGGCTGGCATTCTTGCTGCCCAGCCATTCGATACAGAAATCATTGGTGACCAATCGCTAACCAAGCGTCCTATGCGCCGGATAACCGAGCCACTGGCATTGATGGGCGCCAAAATTGAGACAGGCGAGGGTGGCCGTCCTCCACTGCGTATTCATGGAGGTCAATCGCTTAAGGGCATCGATTATCGCCTGCCGATGGCCAGTGCACAGGTCAAGTCCTGCCTGCTACTGGCCGGCCTGTATGCAGAAGGTGAAACCCGTGTGACCGAACCGGCTCCCACCCGCGACCATACTGAGAGAATGCTTAGCGGCTTCGGCTACGAAGTGCGCCGTGATGGTGCAACTGTGGCGATCACCGGGGGTGGCAGGCTGACCGGCACCGTTGTGGACGTCCCGGCCGACATTTCCTCAGCGGCCTTCTTTCTGGTCGGAGCGAGCATTGCCGAGGGCTCGGACCTCATCCTGCGCCATGTGGGCATAAATCCGACCCGCACTGGTGTGATTGACATCCTGCGCCTGATGGGGGCGGATATTGAGGTGATCGATCCACGGGAAGTCGGTGGCGAGCCGGTGGCTGACCTGCGTGTGCGTAGCGCACCGCTAAAAGGCATCCGCATTCCTGAAGAGCTAGTGCCGTTGGCCATCGACGAGTTCCCGGCATTGTTTATTGCCGCCGCTTGTGCCGAGGGCGAGACGGTGTTGACGGGGGCGGAAGAGTTGCGGGTCAAAGAGTCCGACCGAATTCAGGTGATGGCCGACGGGCTACTGACGTTGGGCATTGATGCAAGGCCTACCGAAGACGGCATCATTATTCGTGGTGGCACGCTGGGTGGCGGCGAAGTGGTAAGCCATGGGGATCACCGCATTGCGATGTCCTTTGCAATGGCCGCCCTGCGCGCCTCGGCACCGATTACGATCCACGGATGCGAATATGTAAACACCTCATTCCCCGGCTTTGCGCAGCTGGCCCGCCAGTGCGGCCTCAAGCTTGAGGAGCAAAGCGTATGACCGTGACCGTGATCACCATCGATGGACCCAGTGGTTCCGGCAAGGGGACGCTTGCGCGTCGGCTTGCGGACAGGCTCGGCTACCAGTTGCTGGATTCCGGTGCTCTTTATCGCCTGACGGCATTGGCTGCAAGCAAGCATGGTGTTGACTTAAGCGATGCCGCGGCCGTCGCTGCCGTGGCACGCAGTCTTGATGTGCGCTTTATCCGCGACGGTGATGTATTCCTGGAAGGGGAGCCGGTTGGGCCGGAGCTGCGCACCGAGCAGATCGGTGAGATGGCCTCTATTGTGGCCGCGCATCCACCGGTGCGAGACGCGCTGCTGCAGCGACAGCGTGACTTCGCAATCGCTCCGGGGTTGGTGGCCGATGGTCGCGACATGGGAACGGTCGTGTTTCCTGAAGCGCCGGTTAAAATCTTTCTCGACGCCAGTGCTGAGGTTCGTGCCAAGCGTCGGTATAACCAGTTGATCGAAAAAGGGTTAAGTGCTAATCTTGATGAACTCATTGAGGAGATACGTGCACGCGATGAGCGGGATCGCAACCGCTCCGTCGCGCCGCTCAAGCCCGCCGAGGATGCTTTATTGCTGGATTCCAGTGAAATGAGTATCGATGAAGTCGAGGCGCGAGCATTGGCATTCATCCATGATAGGTTGGATGCGTGACAACACGTTGCATCCTTAAGTTTAACCCAAGGTCGGAGCCAAGGATCAGGATCCTCCGGTATGTTCCACAACCTCGGCTGATTCAGGATCGTCAGCCGAATTGTTTTTAGGTCGTCGTAGATGTCTGAAAATTTTGCCCAACTTTTTGAAGAGAGCCTCCAGAAGACGGTCATGCAGCCCGGTGCCATCGTTGAAGGCACCGTAATTGATATCAGTGGTGACTTTGTCATCGTTGATGCTGGCTTGAAGTCCGAAAGTGTCATTCCCGCCGAACAGTTCCGCGACGAGAACGGTGAGCTGACCGTCAATGTCGGTGACAAGGTTGAGGTTGCAGTGGATTCCGTGGAAGATGGTTTTGGTGAAACCATTCTATCCCGTGAAAAAGCCCTGCGTGCCCGCGCCTGGAACGCACTGGAGAAGGCTTTCGAGAAGGGAGAAATCGTTACCGGCCGTATCACTGGCAAAGTTAAAGGAGGGTTTACTGTCGAGTTGGGCGAAGTGCGTGCCTTCCTGCCGGGTTCGTTAGTGGACGTGCGTCCGATCCGCGACACCACCTATCTCGAAGGCAAGGACATCGAGTTCAAGATCATCAAGATGGACCATAAGCGCAATAATGTGGTCGTTTCGCGTCGTGCGGTGGTCGAAGAAGAGTACAGTGCCGAGCGCGAAGCCCTGCTTAAGCAGCTGCAAGAAGGTATGGTCCTGCGTGGTACCGTCAAAAATCTCACCGACTACGGTGCGTTCCTCGATCTGGGTGGTGTCGACGGCCTGCTGCATATCACCGATATGGCCTGGAAGCGCATCAAGCATCCGTCCGAGATGGTGAATATTGGCGACGAGATCGACGTCAAGGTGCTGAAGTTCGATCGCGAACGTAACCGCGTCTCCTTGGGTCTTAAGCAGCTGGGTGAAGATCCGTGGACCGATCTGGCTCGCCGTTACCCGGTCGGCACTCGTTTGTTTGGCAAGGTCACCAACCTGACCGACTATGGCTGTTTTGTTGAAATTGAGAACGGCGTAGAAGGTCTGGTGCACATGTCCGAAATGGATTGGACCAATAAGAACGTCAATCCAGCCAAGGTCGTGGCGATCGGTGATGAAGTGGAAGTCATGATCCTGGATATTGACGAAGAGCGTCGTCGTATTTCCCTGGGCATGAAGCAGTGTGTTCCCAACCCGTGGGAAGCATTCGCTGCTACCCATCAGAAAGGGGATCGTGTTCGCGGCAAAATCAAGTCCATCACGGATTTCGGTGTGTTTGTCGGCTTGGAAGGCGGTATCGATGGCCTGATCCACCTGTCCGACATTTCCTGGAATGACACTGGTGAAGAAGCCGTTCGTCAGTTCCGCAAGGGTGATGAGATCGAAGCGATGGTGATCGCCATCGACCCAGAGCGCGAGCGCATCTCCCTGGGTCTGAAGCAGCTAGATCGCGATCCGTTCTCCTCTTACGCAGCCGAACACCCGAAGGGCTCCATTGTCAAGGGTATTGTCCGTGAAGTGGACGCTCGTGGCGCCGTGGTCACCCTGGACGAAGGCGTGGATGGGTATATCCGCGTTTCCGACATCTCCCGCGATCGTATCGACGATGCGCGCTCGGCGCTGAAGGAAGGTGATGAGGTTGAGGCCAAGTTGATAGGTATCGACCGTAAGAATCGCATGATTAACCTGTCCATCAAGGCTAAGGATTTACAAGAAGAGGCGGAAGCCTTGGAAGAGCTTAGTCGCAGCAATACGTCTACTCCGACCCTGGGTGACCTGCTCAAGGAGCAGTTGGCTAGTCGTAATGATTAACTGATTGTCGCAATCAGTTGTGCCTGACAAGCGTCATCGTATTATCGATGGCGCTTTTGTTTCACCCGGGTTGTGGCTGGTGAGGCTTATGCGGCTGTCTCTAAAGGCTTCATCAGCAGTTATCCGTTAGCCATTGCTAGGCTGTCGGATCGCTCGATGTGATGCGATCGCACAATCCGCAACGGGAACGGTGATTCATTGGGGCGATATTACACTTATGACAAAATCAGAATTGATCGATCGTCTAGCTGCCAAACAGGCGCATCTACAATGGCGGGATGTGGAGGCGTCCGTCAAGCTGATTCTCAATGAAATGATGAACGAGCTCTCGCAAGGAGGGCGCATTGAGATTCGCGGTTTTGGTAGCTTCAGTCTGCATTTTCGCAAGCCTCGGGTGGGCCGCAATCCCAAGACGGGTGAGGCAGTTGTGCTGGCTGGCAAGTATGTGCCTCACTTTAAGCCGGGCAAGGAACTGCGTGAGCGCGTCAATAAGAATGCCCGCAATAGCTGAATTGTTGGATTGCTGTGCTTGTGGTTGAGTATAAGTCCGGCGTGGGCGAACCGAACTGCTTGCTGGGTTGGCTGTTTTTCATTGCTACTGAGGCTGTTGCAATTATCCAAGCGCGATACTCCGCGATGGGCCATGCTGGTTGAATGTATGGTGCCGTATTTTGGCACCGTCAGCCTAAGGGAGGCGGGGAATGAACTGGCTTTGGCTGGGCATTGCGGCTGTGCTGCTGTATGCGCTGTGGCAGTGTCGCGGTGCCTTTGTTGCTCGGCCGCTACCGTGGTTACGGGATAATACCAATTCGTCAGATGGCGGTTCGGCAGTAATCGCACCTTTATTCTCCCTGATTGACGATGATGTCAACCGTGCCATTGAGCAACTGCTTAAGCAGGGTGCTGAGCAAAGTCGTAATCCAGAGCCGTTATTCGCACTCGCAATTGCCTATCGCCGCCGAGGTGAGTTAGATCGGGCCGTTACTATCCATCAATCCTTGTTGGCTCGTCCAGATTTCGCCCAGGCTTGGCGTGACCGCGCACTGCTGGAGCTGGGGCGTGATTATCTGACATTGGGTTGGTTGGATAGGGCGGAGTCCCTACTCGAACAATCCATGGCCGCTCCAGCCACCCGGCTGGAGGCGGGGCGCTGTTTGTTGCGTCTCCACGAGATGCAGCGGCAATGGTCGCAGGCGGAGGCTTGGGCCATAAAACTGGCGGCGCAAGGCTTGCGTGATGATGCTACTCGTGAGCGGGTGGCACATTATCGCGCGGCCGAAGCGGCCGATGCGCTGAAGCAGCGCAAACTGGCACGGGCCGAACAACTTGCCAATGCATCCCTGTCGCTGGTCCCTGACCAACCGCGGGCGCAAGGTTTGTTACTGCAGGTCGCGTGCCTGAAACGTGACCAAGCGCAAGTGCGTGCGTTATTGGACAGAATGCTGACAGGGAACCCGCGTGGGCTATGGCTTATATGGGATGCTGTACGCGACTGTCTGATAGAGATGATGCCGCTAGCGGAGTGGGAGAAGTGGCTGGTAGAGGCCTATGCGAGGTATCCGGCCAGTGAACTTGCGCTAGAGCGTGCCATTCTGCTTGCACAAGGGGCGGAAGGTGCACAGGCCGGATGGGATTTCATGCTGGAGCATGCGCGCAAGCAGCCGGGCGTGCATGCACTGGTAGCGATGGAAGCGTTTGTTGACCGGTACCCGCAGTCCTGTGCAGGCGAGATCCTGGCGGTGGTTCGTGCCGTGCTCGATGATGCTGACATGGGTAGATATATCTGCCGCAATTGCGGATTACGTACCAGTAAGGTCCATTGGCAGTGTCCCCGCTGTTCGCAATGGGGGCAGATCGACATACTTTGAGGTATCGCCGCATGCCTTTGGTTTGCCGAGCCGGGTAGGGAGCGGACGGTTTAAGCGAGCTTGACCGGAAGCCTGTGGATTCAGTCAGGTACTTATCTAAGAAAACACGATCTCAAGGAAGCAGGCAATGAGTCGCAACTTGCCTCGAATTTATGTCGCACTGGATTACGACAGAGCGGATCAAGCAGACTGGTTGGTGGATCGGTTACCGTCGAAAGGCTGTGGTCTGAAGGTAGGCAAGGAACTGTTTACCGCAGTCGGCCCGCAATGGGTCGGCCGTCGGGTGATCGAGGGTTACAGTGTCTTTCTGGACCTGAAGTATCACGATATCCCCAATACCGTCGCAAAAGCCTGTCGTGTAGCAGCGGGTTTAGGCGTGGATATTCTTAATGTCCATGCCGCGGGCGGTCGTCGGATGATGGAAGCAGCTAAGGCCGCAGTTGAAAGCGAGAACCCTAAAGCAGCGCTGATTGCAGTGACTGTGCTCACAAGTATGACGGATGAGGATCTGAATGAGGTCGGTGTGATTGGGATGGCGGCCGAGCAAGTTGAGCGTCTGGGCCGACTGACTAAGGCGGCGGGCTTGGATGGCGTTGTCTGTTCCGGTTGGGAGGTCGCGACGATGCGCCAGATTTTCGGATCACAGGGTCTGCTGGTAACCCCGGGCATTCGACCTTCGAATGCGGATGCCGGTGATCAACGTCGGGTGATGACACCGGTACAAGCACTATCGGCCGGTGCCAGTGCGCTAGTAATTGGCAGGCCAATCACCCAGGCGAGCGATCCGGCTGCTGCTCTTGATGCCATTTTGGCTGAGATTGGTTAAGTCGCACCTGCAACTTACCAGTACCTTACCGGATATCTAAATTTTTAATAATGCCGTGATTTTTTGGGGGGCTATGGTCCCTTTTTAAGCAAATCAAATTGTTTGTTGACCGAATCGACTTCAATGTGTTGTGACCAAGGCGCTGGTACCGTTGCCGTTAGCTTGAATCAGCAACGATGATGGTCGCTGGCGTCGTAGTTCACGCTGCTCAATCCAGATCATTAGATCATGGAATGCGCGAATGTTCTCGACATAGCGCACGGTCTCCCTGCCACGTGCGTAACCATAACGGGCCTCGCGATAGTATTCGGGTTTTGACAACAGCGGCAGGTACTGCCTGACATCTCGCCAACGGTCGGGATTGCCACCTTTTTTTCGCGTCAGTGCGCGTGCATCGGCAAGATGCCCCATCCCGATGTTGTAAGCAGCGAGTGCAAGATAGGTTCGATCCGGTTCGCTGACATCAGCAGCCACATGGTTACGTAGATAGTCGATGTATTTGGCCGCGCTGAAGATGTTAGCGCGCGGATCCTTGAGATTCACCAGGCCAAGCTCACGGGCGGTAGGCAGGGTGATCTGCATCAGGCCATAGGCGCCCATGTGAGAGATGGCATCAGGCTGCCACTTGGATTCCTGGTATCCCATCGCTGCCAGCAGTCTCCAGTCGATGCCGTATTTCGCGCCGGCCTCCTGGAAATGCTTCAGGAAGGGCTGGATGCGTCGTTCGACGTCACGCAGAAAGGCCAGCGCCAGATCGCGGTCCAAAGATTCGAATTGGGCGTAATAACGGTCCAGCAGATCATCCAGTATCCGGGACTGACGTAAGTCGGCAAAATAACGTTCGACCTCGGCGACCAGGGAATGATCTCGGCGGTTGTTAAATACCCAAGCAAACTCCACCGGCGGTCCCAATTGAAAGGCGACATCGATGTTGTCTGCGATATAACGGCCAATCAGCGCTTCGTGGGAGTAGACAATGGCGTAATCGACCTCCGCTCGGTTCACCATGTCGATCACGTCAAGGCCGTCAAAATCCACCTGGGTCTGTATGACCACGTTTTCCAGTTCATTGTTAAGCTCACCCAGCCAGTCGCTGTGGCTGCTGCCGTGGGATACACTGAGAAAGTCGGTATTGATGTCCTGCAGGTTCGCCGGACGCGCGGCATTATTGTGATAAATCAGCTGGCGACTGACGGTCATGTAGCTTGGACCATAGCGGAAGTGCTTAAGTCTTTTTTCATTAATTGTCAGGCCTGCGGCAGCGAAATCGGCCAGGCCCCGGCGCACCAGTTCGTAGGCATCGGCCGCGGATTCGGCAAGTATGTATTGGACGCCGACCCCCAACCGGTCGGCAAAGCCTTGCACCAGGTCATACTCGATGCCATGTGGATAGTAAGCATCCGGAACATAAATGGTGGGACTAATGCGGGTGGCGACCCGCAGGTAACCACGAT
>Ga0209836_100038_pt1 | contig 27800 bp, 24 predicted proteins | sample ElbSprsedimmetaG_FD_184147 | JGI IMG/M metagenome (GOLD analysis project Ga0209836, IMG submission 184147) | Hot spring sediment bacterial and archeal communities from California, USA to study Microbial Dark Matter (Phase II) - Elbow Spring... ... | reverse complement strand
AGTGCGGCGGCGGAATCCGCCGGGATCCATATAGCCGAATAGGTCTTCATCTATATACTGCCAAGGCTGTACTGGAGGAGTGACCTCCTGGCCGCTCACCTTGGCAGCTGCTTCCGATAAGACAAAGCCTAAATCTTCCAATCTATCCCTCAGCATTCTCCTCTGAGCCTGGCCTGAAAAATAGGGCACAGAGCTTCCGTCGGGCAGGGTAACTTTTTTAGCTATGACCACATTCCCCTCGGTATGGGAAGCGTTTATGTTTCCTGTAGATACCTTCATAAGATAGCCCAGGGCTAAGGCTTTACTCTGCTGATTTTTCATACTCTTCTCCTCCTTCTTTATTTCCTGATGAAGCCCTTAGGTAGCTGTTCATGGCAAATATAGAAAGAAGGGTTTTAACTCTAAGCCAAGGAGTACCGGCAATCCTCTCTCCTTGGCCCAATTCTAAAAGCTTTTCTGGTATAGTAATCCCCAGACGAAACTGGATATCATTGAGTATTTTTAGAAATTCCTCCACGTTTTTGGCATTGCGCAAACCGTATAAAAGCCCCATATCTTTCTTTTCTTCTGTTTTTTTACCTAACGAGTAGCCAAACCCTCTTAAAACTTTTAGTAGATTTTCATCCACCCCTAATACCTCCTTGGCATAGTGTTGAAAAACTTCTTCTGTCCCCCAGAACAAGGGGGATTTTTCCTTAGCTCTGCCTTCAAAGAGAAAAGATTCAATGTGAGGAAAAGGATCAGCAAATTCTAAAACTGCCCAGCATACCTTGTCTCGCCATAAGGTATTGTATTGATTGCCTTCTCTGACTTGAAATTGTCTAAAAATGTTTACCACAGTTCGGTGGGGGTTGCGGGCCTCTCCCAATTCCTTTTTCCAAGCTTTATAAAGTCTATAGAGCAAATGCAGTCTAGAAAATTCTTGAAAAGATTTCATGTCGAAGGCCTGTCCTAAAACACCGCTTACTGCATAAAGGGTCAGGGGGGCAACAGGCGCTACTTCTTGTGCCCCTAGGAGGGAAGCCAAAAGCTCCCTACCTTCCTGGCTTATTTGGTCTTCTTCCCCTCGGCCTTCCACATAACTGAACAGTTTCAGAAGTAGAGCCATGGTGGTTTCATGGAGATATGGACCGTAAAAAGATAACTTCACATTTCCCCCTTTCCCTCCGCTTATTTGGCTGTCTTCTATGACCTCTTTATGAAAGACTTGTAACTCTTCCAAATTACTGTAGAAGAGAAAGAAATGCAGCGTTTTACCTTGAGCTACCCATAACCAAGTTAAATATCCCGCCAAGCCAGCCAAGGCGCAGCGGGGGCAGAGGAAAATGTCGCCCTTCCCCTGAGAATAAAAATTGCTGAACTTATCCTGGGTTACAACAAAAGGGAACATCCACATTTTTATTTTGGTCACTCTGCTTTTTTTACCGCAAAAATGGCAACAATTCTCGCGTCCTGTAAGCTCCAGCTTCAAAGTAGGCCTAGGAGGGAATGTGGGGAGTTTCCTTTCCTTTCCTTCTATTTTTACTTTTACTTTTGGAGCGCTATCTACGGATTTAATAAAGTAATTAGTCGGATAAACCCAATTCACCTTATCATATTCTTTCACCTCTCCTGTGACTTCATCGTAGTATTCCCCTTTGTTTCCCGTTTCCCGGAGAAGTTCACCAACCAGGTAATCTAAAATCTCCTTGCTGCTAAAAACTCCCTGGCCAAACCGGTTTACCAAATAGACCAGGCCATTATCTGTCCAGAAATTGCCTGTAGGGTTTAAATCTAGCTGGATCTTTTCAGCGTTGCTTTTTCGATTCCCCATCCCTTCTGCCCCCTCTTTTTTACTTGGTCAATAACCTGCAGCACCCATATCCTTGAGAATTTTTGGAGCCCAAGCCTGCATCCAGGGCCAGCTGGAGAAGTTCCGGATCTCCCTCCAGTTCATAGTCCCCCATCCACCCTTTTATAAGGGTATCTTTAAAATAGGTCACCTTGAAGTCCTGATCCCGGAGCCTCAAAGGCCGGATGGAAAAATCAGGGATGTAAGGCTCACGGCCGTATACCAAAAGATACTTCTTCCTGAGGTTTTGGCCCACCAGTTCGGCAAAGCGCTCCTCATAGGGCATATAGTAATAAGTATATTTACCCCCGTTTCCCTCCAGGGTGCTGTAAACCACCAAAGGGGACAGCATGCGTACCCTTATGGGGGAGGAGGTTACCTGGGGAGCGTTCACCGACATGCCCTGGGCTTCCAAGACAGCCCTGCCCATCCTCACCTTTCCCTGGCGCAAAAACCCGGTTCCTATTTCTTGTAGAATAAAGCTCACGGGGGAACATATTACCAGCCGCAGGGGCGGGGTGAATATCAGCTCCTTGGTCTCCTCCTTATAGGTCACTGCGGAACCCTTAAGCCGGGAAAAGGTAAAGAGCTTGAACTTTCTCTTGCCCAGGGGAAAACCGTGTTCGTGGAGATAACTCCGTATGGTGGGGTTGTCCATATGGCGATAGACTAGCCCCTGCAGTATATGGTTGTGGTGGACCGGCAGGGATACGGGCTCCGGGGCAGCGAAACTCACGGTGATCTGCATCGACATCACTCTCCCAGGACCTCTTTTATGATCCTGATTTTTTCTCGGTTTTTCTCGGAAAGGGAAACCCTGATAACAAGGCTACCGCCTTTGTTTACAAAATTAGAGCCGAGCGGAATCCAGGTACAACTTTTTGAGCTGCCTAAAATCCGCCCTTTTGCCCCCCTGTTATAGCCTCTCTGTCCGGTTTCCCATTTTACACGAAAAACTCTTCCCCTAAAGAATAGCCGAACCGCCAAAATTGACAAGAAGCGCCCCTACCATCATTTTTGGTATTTGGCTACTGGAAAACATGCCGGATTCTTTAGAAAACTTAGTTTATTTATTCGACATTTACCAAAAATTTTCCTGCTATTCGATAAAATTTTGTACAGAGGGAAGAGGGGGTAACCTGCTCGAGGGATAATTTAATTAAAAAGGGGTTGAAGGAGGGGGAAATATGCGCTTCGGCAGTACTGTCCAGGAGACCCTACAGTATTTCTTCGAGGAGGGATATTTCATCTCCAACACCGAAGGGGATTTCCTCAACAGCGCTGATCTAAAGGGGAGACTCCCGGGATTCGAGGAAACCCCGGCGGTCCTATCCTTCACCCTGATGGAGGAAGGGATCCGGGGATGGGATCTGGATACTTACAGACCTGTAGCCCTGGTGGTTCCTGCCAGCATCGAAAACCCTCTGGAGGCCTATCGAAGGGGAGATGCCCGGTGCTATGTGATCTGGGCCTTCACCTTCTAGGTACAGGCCCTTTAGTACAGCAGGCAGAAAGGACAGGCCTTCCTGCCTATAATCTTTAAAGGGCAGCCAGCCGGCGGATGCGCTCCTCGATGGGGGGATGGGTGGAAAAGAGGCTGGACCAGAACTCCTCCCCTTTAAAGGGATAAACGAAATACATCCCCGCGGTGGCGGGATTGGCCCTTTTTACCGTGGCCTGGTGTTCCTTTAACAGGGTCAGGGCCTTGATGAGCCCCTGGGGGTTGCGGGTGAGGTCCACCGCCGAAGCGTCGGCGTAGAACTCCCGGTTGCGGGAAAGGGCCATCTGGGTGAGGAAGGCGGCCAGGGGAGCCAGCAGCAACAGGAGCAGGGCCAGAGCCACCAGTATGATCTCCCCTCCACCCCTATCCCTGTCCCTCCGGCCTCGATCCCGGCCCCAGAGTCCGCCGTACCACAGCATCCTCTGGCCCAGGTCAGCCAAAAGCACTATCACCCCCACCAGGGCTATGGCCAGGGTCATGAGCTTCACGTCGCCGTTTCTTATGTGGGAGATCTCGTGGGCTATGACCCCTTCTAAAGACTCCCTGTCCAGAAGTTCCAAAAGGCCCGTGGTTACGGCCACGGCGCTCTCCTCCGGCTTCATGCCGGCAGCAAAAGCATTGGGGGCTGGGTCTTTTACCACATATACCTTGGGCTTGGGCAGCCGGGCGGCTAGGACCAGTTCCTCCACCAGGTGGTGGAGCTCCGGGTATTCCTCCTCGGGGGCCTCTTCGGCGCCGGCCAGGTTCAAGACCTGCCAGGCGGCTGTCCAGTAGGTGAAGGGTATATAAAAGGCGGCAAATATCAAGGCTAGGCCCACGCCCATGTAAGTATCTCCAGCCAGATATCCCAGGGCTGCCCCGGTGGCCATAACCAGAGCAACAAAAAAAGCCAGAAGATAATAAGTACGCCTTCGGTTCTCCCGCAAGGCTTCATAGAGGATCATATTATCACCCGGTTCAGGTAAGTTTTACCTGGGGAGCCTCCCGTTCCCCTTCGGGGATAGCCAGGGGTTCTATGCGCTGAAAGCCGAAAAGGGAGGCAAAGATGTTGGCGGGAAAGCTCTCCCGGCGGATGTTGTACTCGGCCACGGTTTTGTTGTAGAGCTGCCGGGCGTAGGCTATCTTGTTTTCTGTGGTGGTGAGCTCCTCCTGAAGGCGCAAAAATACGGTGTTGGCCTTTAAATCAGGATAGGCCTCGGCCAGGGCAAAGAGGTGGCGGAGGACTCCCCCCAGCTGCTGGTTGGCCTCCATCCTCTCCTCAGGAGATCCCTGCACCAGCTTGCTCCGCATCTCGATGATCTTGGCCAGAGTTTCCTGTTCGTACTTCATATACCCCTTAACGGTTTCCACCAGGTTGGGGATCAGATCATAACGCCGCTTCAGCTGCACGTCGATCTGGGCCCAGGACTCCTGAGTCCAGTTGCGGTAACGCACCAGGCCGTTGTAGACCATCACCCCATAAAGCACCAGGAGCAAGACCAGGGCCAGCAAAACGTAGTCCAACAATTACATTACCCCCTCAGATGTGATTTATAGTTCCAAGATAGCATATTGCCGAAAGCTCTACAACCCCCCAGGGAACGCTCCCGGGAACGTTTTCAGCAAAAACCAGGCAACCCACAGGTGAAAGGGATAAAAGGCGTAAGGTAACCACCAGGGGCCCCGGGGTAGACCCTTGGGTATAAATTCCACTAGGCCTAAAAGGGGGAAAGCCAGGAAAGCGCCTCCTGAGAGGGCCAGCTCCACCGGGGTCATGCCGGAAGGGCAATTGAGGCAGGGCAAAAGGAGCAGGAGCAGGAACCACCATAGGGGGCTTTTCTCCTGGTAGAGCTTGGCAGCCACCGGTATGAGCAGCACGCCGGGAAGGGCATAATCAGCCCAGCCCGCCGACAGGATCACCGGGGGCAGTAAAAACCAGAGCCTTTTTTCTAAAATATACCAAAGAATTGCCCCTAAGAGGAGGGTGAACAGGATGTTGAGATCCCGGTACCAGGGCACGCCGGGGGAAAGCAGCATGTAGTAAGGGGGCTGGGCCAGGAGGGCAAAGGGTAGAAGTCTGGATATGTAGCGGGAGGCGGGATAACCCCGGCCCAGGGTCTGCCCCATGAACAGGGCGAAGACGGGATACACCGCCCTTCCTGGAAGGCGCAGCCACAGATTCTGGGGGAAAAGGGCGGCGGCGAGGTGATCCAGCACCATGAGGGCCAAAGCTATCCAGCGGGCCAGCTCCCGGGAAGGGCCGGTGAGGTAAAAATAAGAGGGGAGTTCCATCAGCGTTCCCCCTCGGGGGGCAGAAAGCCCCACCGGGGAGAATAAACCTTCCCCAGCGCCCCCTCCTCCAGAAACCACAGCCCGGGCATCACCTCTGTCACTCCCCCGGGCATCCGCTCCGACCACTCCCTTAGCCATACCTCGGGCAGAGAAAGGGCCTGGGTGGCGAAGCGGCGGTAAGCCGATCTTTTCAGGTGCAGAAGTTCCATCCCCCGGGAAGGGGCTGCCCTTCCGGTTAAGATGTCCCAATCCCTCTGTCTCTCCCCGTAGGGTAAGATCAGGGTGGCTTGGGGGATTTCCTCCGGATAGGCCCTGTCCTCAGGCCCAGGGGTATAGAGCCCCAGGAGGGTCACCAGCTCCCTTTCCAGGAAGGTCCGGGCTTCACCTAGAGCTCTGCGGGTTTTCTCCAGGGCGTCCCGGGGGTAGAGGCTCCTTCCCTGGAGATCCCTTATAAATATCCCTCCCCGTTCCTTCGCCCCATGGCGGTTACACCGGCCCGCTGCCCAGAGGAGCCGGGGAAGGGGGGCCAGCTCCCGGAAAACCAGGGAAAAATCCAGATCCACCCCTTCCCCCATGGGGGTGGCCACCAAGCATACGGGCTGATCCCTTCTGTTCTGGCGGATTTCTTGAACCACAGCCCTCCGGTGTATAGGGGCCATCCAGGGGGTGAGCAGCGAAGGATTTAAACCCTTTTTTTCCAAGGCGAGCCATAGGCTAAGGGCCTTACCCGGATGATTGAGGATGATCAAGCTCCTTCCACGACCCAGGGCCAGGTGAGACTCCAAAAAGGATAGAAGTTCCCCCTCCTCCAGGGGAACAGGATCCCAGTCAACCTGGTAGCGATCCCCGGGAAAGACGTGTGGACCCGGGCCTATCTCGGCAATACCTTCTTCCCCCCAGGGCCAGGGGCAAGGCAGGATAAAGGTCATGTTCATCTTCTCCGCCAGGGAGGATAAAAAGGAGAATAAATTTTCTCCCTGAGGGGTAGGCAGACACCACCCTTCCTCCAAGAGCACCACTGCGCCATAAAGCCGATAAAAAGAGAGGGCTTCCTGGGCTAAAGGGGAGTAGAGCAGCTCTATAAACCGTTCCAGGCCGGTAACCATCACGGGCTCCTGCCAGTGGTACCAGAAGCTGAAAAACTGCCGGCGGAAGGAGAGGGAAAAGGGCACCCCTTCCAGGGGAGGCCCCACAGGCGGATGATGATCCTCTCCCAGGAAGAAGAATTTTTTAAACATTATACGGGCCACATTGGCGTTTTCTTCTATAGGAGTCTGGCTGGGCAGGACATAGACGAGGCTAGGAGCGTCTGTCTTAACCGCTGCCATCATGGCCGCTTCCAGCCCCATAAGGGTTTTGCCCCCTCCGGTGGGCAGGCTGAGGGTATACACCCCCGGTCCCTCTATCTTCTCTGCCCTGGCCTGCACCTCCCGGCGGAGGGCTATACGCCAAGGAGCTCCGGGCCTGCTCCTCTGGGTTATGGCGTATTTATCCACCTGCTCCAAGTCCACCTGAAGAGGTAAAAATTCCCATTCCCTTTCCAAAAGGGTGGCATAGAGGTCGGCTGCCAGGAGGAGGGAGTAAAAGAGCCGTTTTTCCAACCAGGCCTCTGGGCCCCTGGGCGGAGGGGGTACCTCTCTTATTTTTGCCGTTATAGATGGATCGGAAAAGGGCACCTCCTCCAGCCTTTCCCCCCAAAAACGCACCTCTCTTTCCAGTTCCCTTCCTTCAGCCAGCGAGGTATATTGACTTAAAACCGCCTCCGCATACGATCGGTTTCCCGTGGCCTGGAGCACAAAGGCGGCGGAAAGGGGGGCGGGATTAAAAAACTCTCCAAAGGAAAGGAGACAAGCCTGGAAGGCGGGGTGGGCCTTACCCGCGGCGTGAAGCCATATGGCCTTCTCCGCCTCCTGATCTAACTTTATACCCTGGCGGGAGGCCAGGACCTGAGCAGCCTTCAGGGTATCCTCCAGGTGGTCCTTGAGGGGTTTTCCCATCCAGGCGTAGAGCTCCACACTTTAAACCTCCTCCTGCTCCTGAAAATAGGAAGCGAAGGCCAATACCAGCCTGGTACGGTTTACCGGTTCTTCTGGATTGTTCTGCCAATCCTTAAACTTCTCGTATATCTTGGTGAACTGGTTGGCTATGGTCTGCTTGCTCCGGCGAAGGGTTTCCGCTATCTGGGCGTTATCCAGCCCCAGGCAAGCCAACTTCAGAACCTTCCGCTCCGCCGGGGTCAGCCAGTATTTCACGAACTCCCTCTGGCGCCTCTTCTCCCTTCTCTCGACGATCCTTTCGAACCACCTCTTGGTTTCTTGGGGATCCTTAAGGGTGGCCACCATTTCTATAAAGCAGCCCCCTTCTTTCCACCACAGAACCGGCACGGAAAACAAAGATACCGGGGCCTCTGGGGGCAGGTGGAGGCGACGGGGGGAGCCGGGCTGCCAACCTTCGGTGAGGAGATACCAGACCTGATCCTGGGGCCCGAAGAGGAGCTGGGCCGCTGCTATAGCCATCACACCCATAACCTTCCTACCTCCAGCCACGTTCAGGTGCACTATATAGCTTTTTTCTTTGGCCTCCCGTATCAGCCGGTAGAAGGTCTGCCACAATAAGAGCACGTCTTCTGGGGTGCGGAAGTCTTCCAGAAACCGGCCCTCCTTCTCCACCCCTACGGCCTGGAAATCTATTTCAGGATAGCTGCGGGGGAACTCTTCTTCCAAGATCTTTAAGGCTTCCTTTACCCTGGGCTCCTCGGTATATACCACCAGGGTTTTGACAATATTCTTCTGCTGCCCCAGGAGCCGATCCAGGCAGAGGGTTATCACCTGGGGTTCGGTTCCCAGGGTGGCCAAAAGCATCTCCTCTCCCTGCTGAGGGTTTCTGGACAACCTATCCCGCCCTTCTTTCTAGAGTGGTACCGCTTCTCCCTGGTCCAGGAAGTAGAGGTAGGCCTCCTTTACAGGCCTTTCCCAGATGGACTGGGCAGCTCTGACGTACCATTTCACCTGTTCTCTGTATTCTTCTAAAGAAGGAGGAATCCTGCCGGTCTTAAAGTCGATGAGCAGCAGCCCCCCCTCTTCTTCCACCAGGCAGTCTATGATCCCTTGCACTATGACCATTTCCCCCTCCGGAGCCATGCCGGGATAGAATTCCCGGGCCGGTACCCACAGGGAGAAGGGAACCTCCCTTTTTACCCTGTGGGGCTGAGCCAGCAGCCTCTTCCCCAGGGGGCTCAGGAAGAAGGCCTCCACCACCTCCAGATCCAGCTGCTCCGCCGCCTCAGGGGTTAAAAATTCTTCCTCCACCAGCTTTCGCCGCAGCTGGATCAGGGCTTCCCTGTCCACAGGCGCCCTCAGATCCACATGCTGCAGGAGCAGATGGAGGGCCACCCCCCTCTCCGCCGGAGTCAGGGCCCTGATTTTTTGCAGGAAAAGGGGGCGGCGGTGAAAAACGCCTTGGGTCCGGGGCAGGTCGGCGGTGCCCTCACCCCGGATGTAGTCAAAACGCCGCTTGAGCTCGCTAACCGCCCATTTTACCGGCAGGCTGGTGCAGCTTTTATAAGGATACTTCCAGGTAAGACGGGCTTCGATCCTCTTTCTCCACTCCTGCCGCTTCTCCTCCGGCTCTGGGACAGGGGATAAATCCCCTCCCCCTGAATGAGCGGCCTCCTCGGATCCCCGGATCAAGCAAATACGGAAACAGGAGTTTTCTTCCGGAAACACCCATCCCTTTAAGCCAGCCCTGTCCCTCAAGGCCTGGGCTTGGGGGTGCCTCAAAAGGGCCATGACCAACCATTCCAGGGGAGACTGGGCTTTTATTAAAAGGGATAGGGGCAGCTCCCTTTCTTCTTGGAGAAGGGCCAGGGAACACCTCTTAATCAAGCGGTCCGGATCCCGGTCGCACCCCACCAGGAGGAGCTTCTCCCTGGCCCGGGTCAGGGCCACATAGAGGATCCGCAGCTCCTCGCTCAGGGACTCCAGTTTTAAGCGGTGGGCCAAGGCCAGGTAAGGCAAAGTGGGGTACTTCACCCCCATTTCCGGATCCACGTAAAGGGGGGCCAGTCCCAGTTCCCCGTGGAGCAGGAAATCTTCCCTCTGGTCCCTCAGGTTGAACCTGCGGCCCAGGTCAGATAGCACCACCACGGGAAACTCCAACCCTTTGGCCCGGTGGATGCTCATGACCTGCACCACATTTTCCTTTTCCCCCAGGGTGGGAGCCAGACCCAGATCCCCCTGCCTTTCCTTTAGCCGATCTATAAATCTGAGGAAGCGGAAGAGGCTATGCTGGACAAATCCTTGGAATTGCTGGGCCCTCTCCAGCAAAAGCTGCAAATTGGCCTGGCGCTGGGCCCCTCCTGGCCATCCTCCCACCATCTCCACGTATCCCGTTTCCCGGTAGATCTCCCAGATGAGGTCCACCAGGGAGCACCTGCGGGCCAAAGTGCGCCAGCGCTCCAGGCTATGTAAAAATTTCCTCAGCTTTCCCCCTAGGGGATCGTCCTTGTGGGAGGCCTTTACCACCGCCGTGTAAAAATCCCCTTCTGGGGCGTTAAAGCGCAGGCGGGCCAGTTCCTCGGGAGTAAGCCCCACGATAGGGGAGCGGAGAACCGCTGCCAGGGGAATATCCTGCCGAGGATTATCCACAAGCCTCAGCAGAGAGAGGACGGTCTCCACCTCTACCGAAGAAAAATACCCCCGGCTCAGCTGGGCGTAAACAGGCACCCCTTCCTGCTGGAGCTTTTCCACCACCACCGCCGCCCTGTCCTGGGGAGCCCTGAGGAGGAGGGCCACGTCCCTGTATTCCACCGGCCTATAGGTCCCCAGCCCTTTATCCCATACATGGAACTCTTCGCTTTCCACCATCTTCTTTATCCGCCGGGCGATAAACCTGGCCTCCCTCTCTATGGGGGTGAAGTCCTCCTCTCCTCCTTCAGATTCCAGGAGGTAAAATTCCACTTCCGGGGAAGGAGCAGCAGGATGGGGGGGATAAGAGGCTGAAGGCTTCAGGGCCTCTTCCTCCCCGTATTCTATCCCCCCCAGGCAGGGGGAGAACAGCTGCTGGAAGAGAAAATTCACCCCGTGGATAATCCCAGGACGGCTGCGGAAATTATCCCGCAAAGGGACACAACAGCCTTGGAGGTGGGAGCAGTTTTTCCGCTTTTCCAGGAAAAGCTGAGGGCAGGCCAAGCGAAAGCGGTAGATGCTCTGCTTGACGTCCCCCACCAAGAAGAGGTTGGGGCTGTCTTCCCCTTGCCGGGATAAGAGGTGGAGGAGGGCATCCTGAAGGGGATTTATGTCCTGGTACTCGTCCACCAGCACCTCTTGGAAGCGGTCCCGCATCTCCTGGGCCAAGGGGGAGGGCCGCAGCTCCCCTGGAGGTGCCTCTTCTGCCTGCAGCAGCCTAAAGGCCAGATGCTCCAGATCGCTGAAATCCACCAGGGCCCTGCGCCTCTTTTCCCTCTCGTAATCCGCCTCGAAACGCTTCACCAGGTCTATGCAGGCCTGGCCCAGGAAGGCCGCTCCCTGCAGTTCTTTTTTTATCAATTCCTCCTCCCGGCACAGGGTTTTCCCTATCTCCTTTATAAGGGCCTTGGCCTGATCCCGGAGATCCTGAACCTCCTTTTTCACTTCTTCTATGACCCCTTGGCCCGCAGGGGGAAGGCGGTCGAAGCTGAAATTATTGAGGGCTGCAAGTATCCTTTCTGAAGGGGATTTTTCCCAGAGATCCCTGATATGCCGCAGCCTTTTCCCCTCCTCCTCCAAAAGGGGGAGATAGGACCCTGGCCCTCCTGGTTGGGCAGCCAGCTGTAGGGCTTGATTCAGGTAAAACTCCGCCTCTTCCAGCCCCAGCTTCACCTGGTGCCAGAGATCTTTAAACCAGGAAAAGGATTTCAGACCTCCCGGAGGCCACGTATGGCCCTCAAGGGCCTGGTCCCACCAGACTTGGGGCCAGGGGAGGCTCTTGCCAAAAGACCAGACCTTGAGCACCAGGTCTATGATCTTTTCTTCCAACCTGGGACCCGAGGCCTCCACCAGGTGGAAAAAGGGGTCAGAAGGATCTGCCTGGGCAAAGCGCTCTTCCAGCAGATTTTCCATGACCTCCACCTGGAGAAGATCAGCCTCCCCCTCGGACATGACCCTGAAGCCAGGGTCTAACCCCAGCCGGTAAAAATAGCGTTTCACCAACCTCAAGCAGAAGGAATGGAGGGTGCTTATGGGGGCCCGGGGCAGGAGCAGCAGCTGCCGCCGCAGGAAAGGATCCTCCGGCCTCCGGGCCAGCTGCTCCTCCAGGACCCCGGCTATCCGCTGGCGCATTTCCTGGGCTGCGCTGTCGGTAAAGGTGACCACCAGGAGGTTTTCCAGGCCGGTGGGGGATTGGGGATCCAGCAGGTGCTGGACCACCCTTTCCACCAGCACTGAGGTCTTCCCTGCCCCGGCCGCGGCGGTGACCAGGACGTTCTTACCTTTGAGAAAAATGGCCTGTCTCTGTTCCTCGGTCCAGTTCATCCTCCTCCCTCCTGCAGCAGCCGCTCCCATACTTCCTCCGGGGTCAGCGGCTCCAGGGCACGCCATTCCACCCCTGGGAGAAGGGGATCCAGGCCGCAGACCGACCCATAGGGGCAGGTATCGCAGGGCTTCTCCCTCCCCAGGCGGTAAGGACGGGGAGCCACCTCTCCTTCCAAGATCTTCTCCCCCAGTACCCGGGCCTGGCTGCAAGCCCAGTCCAGCATCTTTTTCATTTTATCCCTTTCCACCACCGGCGACCTGGAATGCAGGGTTCCGTCCTTCTTTACCCGGATGGGCAGGAGATCCCCCTTCTCCAGTTCCCTGTCCATCAACCTCAAAACTTCCAGATCGTGGAGGAACAGGCCTCTGGCCCTCAGCACCTCTTTCCTCAAGTTTTCCGCCTCCTGGGGGGTAACGGGGGCCTTTCTTTTTATAAGGGGGGTCTGGATGGGCAGGTAGAGGATCCCGGCGGCCTCCACCTCCTTGCCCCGCAGCTGCCTCACCCCTTCCCGGGCTGCCGCCAAGTAGAGGGGCAATTGCAGGGAAAGGGCGTGGTAAATCCTCACCAGATCTAAATCGGTGGGGTTGCTCTTGTAATCTATAACCCGCAGGTATATCTTGTCCCGGTGCTCCACCCCATCTATCCTGTCCACCCGGCCCTCCAGGGACAGGATGAGGCCGGAAGGAGTCTGCAGCTCCAGAGGGGGCAGGGGCCCTCCCTTGGGGCTGAATTCCGCCTCCACCCACCAGGGCCGAAAACTTCCCCGCCGGGCGTGCTGGTGCCAAACCTTTAAGGCCCGGGCCAAAATCTTTTCCAAGCACGATTTCAGGTACCGGTGGCGGGCGCTGAGGTTAAAAATGTGGTACTGCAGTTGGGGGGCCAGTTCCTCTATCACCCCCTGCATCAAAGCCCAGCACTCCTCTTCCTCCATCTCCCCCCAGTCCTTGCCTTCTTCCTGCAATCTCACCACAAAATTTTTTAAAGCTTCGTGATAAAATTGGCCCAAACCCGCCGGGTCGATACGGTGGATCTCCCGCTCCCGCAATTTTAAGCCGTAGGTGAGGAAGAAGCGGAAAGGGCAAGCGGCAAAAGTTTCTAGGCGAGAAACGGTGACCCTTAGAGGGAGGGGGTAGAGCTTCTCCCTCACCTCCAAAGGTAAAGGGGGACAAGGAGGAATAGCCCTGGCTCCCAACAAGATCCGCAACCAGGGACGCCCTTCGGGATTCTCTTCCAGCCAGGCCCGCACTTCCTCCCAGAAGGGGGGAAGGGGTGAGCCTCGAGCCGAAATTCGGGCCAGATGTCCTGCAACCTGCCGGGGGTAAAAAAGATGGGCTTCGGCCTCTTCTCCCAAAGGGGGGTCTGGGCTGAAATACTCCTCCTGCAGCCCGGGAAAGAGGGCCTTTAACCGGCTGACCAGGGGGGAAGGATAGAGGGCCCTTCCCTCAGTATCCGCCAGGGGATAGCTCAGGTATAGATGCTGGCTGGCCCGGGTAAAGGCCCAATAGGCCAGGAATTCTTCTTCCAGCATCTGGGAGGAAGTGGAAGGGGCCACCTCCAACCCCCATGAATGGAGGTGCTCCCTCTCCTCATCGGTAAAGCTCACGTCCTCCACCGCTGCCCGGGGCAGGCACCCTTCCCCCACCCCCAGGACCAGCATGGCTTTAACTTCCGGGGGGCAGGACCGGTCGAGGCTTCCCACCAGGACCTGATCCAGCGCCGGGGGAATGAGCCGCAGCTGGATGGCCTCCAGGCCAGCCTCCAGAATCTCCCGATACTCCTCCAGGTCCAGCCTTTCTTCTCCCAGGGCCGTTACTATTTCTTCCATCAGGTCCATCAGGTTCTGCCATACCTGCTCCTGCTCCTGGGCCCTTTCCCAATCTCCCTCCTTCAGGGCTTGGGAGTGCCAGAAGGCCAGCTCCTGGGGGACCTTGATCTTCTCCAAGAAGGAAAACAGGGCGCCGGTTACCTCCTTGACCGGAGGGTTGTCCTTGAGCCTTTCGGCCAGGAACAGCAGGGGGGCCAGGGCCCCATCCCGGATATTCTTCATCCTCTGGCCCTCTTCCCCCTGCCAGAGATCTTCCTTCCACCACCGCTTCCCCCGGATTCCCCGGGCCAGTACAAAGTTTTCCAGCTGATCTATCTCCTCCCGGGTTAAAGGCACCAGATCGGTTTTGAGATAGCGGAATATCGCCTCATAAGGCCAGTCCTCTAAAACCGTCTCCAGGCTGGAGCGCAGCAGTTCCAGGAGGGGATGAAAAGAGGCGGGGCGGCACCGATCCATAAAAAAGGGAATGTTGTAGTCCCTGAAGATGTTGGCAAAAAGATAATGATAGGGTTCCAGATCCCGGACCAGAACCCCTATCTCCCGGAAGCGCAGGCCCTCCCTGACCAGCCTCAGGATCTCCCGGGCTGCCCCTTCCACCTCCGCCCTCCGGTTAGGAGCAGCCACCAGCTTGATCTGCCCTGATACCTTCCCGGAGAAGGGCCGTAGAGGCCAGCGGCCCCACTGGGCTTCCAAATGGGCCAAGGCGGGGGCTCTGGAAAAACGCCTGTTCTGGTCCAGGAGGACTTCCTCCAGGTCCACCCCCCTTTCCAGGGCTATGCTCTTCAGGCGGTGATAGGTCCTGCTGGTGGGGTAAAAGAGCTCTGTTTCTCCTAGGGGAACCCGGCGCTGGGAAGGATCCAGGCAGAGGCACACCGTCACCCGCTCTGCTGTGGTGAGGAGGGAGGCCAGAACCGCCTCTTCCTGGGGAGTGAAGCCCTTGAAACCGTCCACCCATATGAAGCTGCCCTTGAGAAAAGGCGCCCGGGTTAGCCTGTGGGACAAAAGGGAGAGGTAGTCCTCCGGTTCCAGATAACAGCCCTCCAGAAGGTCTTCCAGTTTCCGGTAGATCAACCCCAGCTCCTTCAGCTTCAGAGTAAGATTGTGCTCCGCGCCGTATTTCTCGGAAGCCATCCGGGCGGCCTCCAGCAGCTGTTCCGGGGTAACCCTGTAGAGCTTGAATTCGGCTGTTATATGGGCCAGCTGCTCTATAAAACCCATCCGGTGGGCTAAAGGGGCAAAAAGCCTTAACTCTCCTTTGAGGGAGTTGACGGCCCGCTTCAGCAGCATCCTCTTGCCCATCTCCCCTATATGGGGCCGGGCGGCTCCCCCCACCTCCTGGAAAACCCGCCATCCCAGACGGCGGAAGCTCAAGACCTGCACCCGGGCTTGGGCTGGCCGGTTCAGAAAGCCGAAAACCTCCCTCTCTGTAACCAAAGTGGCCTGTTCAGGCACCAGCATGATGAGGGAATTATTGCCCCCCTGGTGGGCCAACCCTTTTATCTCCTCCAGGCAGAGCCTGGTCTTACCCGTACCTGCCCGGCCCAGTATAAAGCGAAGCCCCATGTTATCCCTCCCCCTTGGGCCTCAAAACGATGGGCTGGCCCCAGGAAGCGAAATCGGGATCGTGGGAAAACAGAAGGATCTGCCGCCTTCGGGCCAGATCGGTCAGGCTCTCCTTTATCTTTTCCCGCCGGTATCTGTCGCAGTTGATAAAACAATCGTCGAAGATGAAGGGCAGATCCAGAAAACCGCAGAGCACGTCCCCCAGGGCCAGGCGGAGGGCCAGGTAAAGCTGATCCTGGGCCCCCCGGCTCAGCTGGGACAGGGCTATCTGGATATCCCCCTCGTAAACTGCTATCGAAAAGTCCGGGTTGAGGACCACCCGGCGGGAAGTGCGGGTGAAGCGGGCAAAATATCCGGTGGCCAGCTGGCCCAGTTTTTCCCGGTAAGTCAGGTGGAATTCCTCCCCGGCAGCCATAAGCTCCTTCCAGGCCAGGGAAAGGGCCCTTATCTGCCTATCCACCCTCTCCAGTTCCTTCTTCTTCTGCCTCAGCATCTCCTCTGCCTGGGCCAGATTTATAATCTCCTGCCCCTCCAGTTCTGCCTCTCGCTTTAAGATCTGCCTTTCCTCTTCCTCCAGGTTCTTTATCTTCCCTTCCAGCTCCTCTATTTCCCCTTTCAGGCGGGCAAAGCTCCTCTCCACTTCTTCCCCCACCTCTCCGGCAGGAGGCAGCCCCGGATGCCTGTCTATCAAGCCCTGCCAGTCCCGAAGGAGGGCCACCACCTGGTTTTCCAGGTCTATGTATTCCCGCTGCAGCTGGCTTAAGGTCTTATCCCCTAGTACCCCTTTGAGCTCTCGCCTCCACTGCTCTATCTGTTCTGCCTCCTGTCGGAAATCCTCGTATCTCTGCCGGGCTCTGGCTATATCCCCTCCTGCCGGTTTCAATATCTCCTGCAATTTTCCCCGGAGCTCCTCCTCGCGGCGGAGGAGCCTTTCTATGTCCTCCTTCAGGCTCCTGAGAAGCCCTTCCCCCTCCTGGAGTTTGCCCTCCTTTTCCTTTATGGCCTCTGCCATCTCCCTGGCGGTCCTGAGCCGGGCCTGGGCCTCCTCCAAGGGCGTTTCCAGGGAGAAGGGGGCCACCTCCTGGCACCTGACTTTAATCTCCTCCTCCCAGGCCTGCTCCAGGTGAGGGCAGGCCTTTTGGTCCAAGCCCCAGCGGGCCTGCAGCTGGGCTATCTCCCCTTTTAGGATCTGCCAGTTGCGGGCCTGGGATTTAAGGTCTTCCCACCAGAGGGAATCTTTAGACCCTAGCCACCCTGCCAGCTGGCTCCAGGTGGTGGGGCAAAAACCTTCCAGCCCGGCCAGGGCCCGGTATTCCCAAACTATGCCCGCGGCCTTCTCCTCCAGGGGATAATCTTCCCGCAGCTCGGAAGAAGCCGTCCACTCCAGGGCCCAAGCCCGCAGATTTCCCTCCAGCTCCCTCTCCCGGGAGAGCAGCTCCTGGTAAGTCTCCAGCCGGGTTTCCAGCTCTTTTAAATCCCCCTCTTCCCGGAAAGGGCCTAGTCTGGCTTCCAGCCGGGATAACTCCTCCTTCCAAGGGGACAGGTCCTTCCCCCGGAAGGCGGTCCACCCCACTGCCCCTGTCAGAAGGCCCGTGAGGAAAAGGAGGAGCCACCGGAAGGGGGAAAGGCCCAGAAGTCCAGAAAGGAAGAACCCCAGGCCCATCCCCAGCAGGGATAACAGGAAAGAGAGGACCACCCTGAGCCTCTGCCTTTCCCGATGGGCCGCCATTTCCGCCAGGACCCTGGGCCGTTGCTTGAGGGCCTCCAGGACCTCGGCGGGATCTATCCCCTTAAGGCTTTTCTCCAGCTGTTCCCTCTGCTCTTTTACTTCCCGGTACTCCCGCCAGCCCTCCTGGAACCGCTCCCAGAAAGAGGCCACTCTGGGAGCTTCCCGGTGCAGCCGTTCCAGGAGGTTCAAAGGGTGCTCCCCCAGGGGGGAGAAGTCCTTCAGGTTGAGCAGGAGGCCCTTTTTCTCCCGCCAGCGGCGGTAATCCCCCTCCATATCCTTGAGCTGATTCAGGCGTTCGCAGATATGGGGGCGGTGGTATATGTCCTGGTATTCCTGGAAGCGGAGGCGCATGTTTTGGAGTTCCTCCCTGAGGCTTTCGCATCTTTCCCTCTGATTCCGCTCTTTTGCCTCCAGCTCCTCCCTCTCCTTTACAGCCCCCTCCAGCTCCTCCAGGGCTGAGAAGACCTCCGGGCTCTGCCGCCATTCGGGATAGAGGAGGGCCACCCTTCCCTCGCCGTCTTTTATCTTTTCCTGCAGCCTCTGGGCCCTCTCCAGGAGGTCCCGCATCTGGCGCTGGCTGTCCATAAGGGTCCGGTAGCGGTACTGATAGTTTTTCCACCTCTCCCAGGATCTTTCCAGTTCCTGCTTCTTGTCCCGCTCCTGCCGGAGAAAATCCAGCTCTTTTCTCAGTTCCTCCTCCCTTTCCTGGAGGGAGCGCATCTCCTCCACTATCCTCAAGGCCGCTTCCCTCTGCCCTTCGAGCCGCCTTATTTCTTCTTCCAGTTCTTCCAGCTTTCTGGGCCTGTCCCCGTCCCGGGAGCTCAGCTCTAAACGGCGCCATTGCCGGGTAAGGGCCTTCAGCTCCTCCTCTATCATCCCCAACGCCTCCTGGTATGTGCCCCCACCGGTGATGAGCCTTTCCACCTCCCGGTTCAGGGCCGTCTCCCGGGGCAGGGGCTGGGTCACGCAGAAGGTGGCCTCGAAAGACTCCCGGGAGGAGAGGCCCAGGAGACTCCTTAGGTAATCCGCATAGGCAGACCCTGATTTTCTCCCCTTGGGGTTATGGGTCCCTGCCCATATTTCCCGCCATTCCCCCTCCCTTTGCTCCTTCAGGGTTACCCTGTTGGTCTCCAGGTCCCGTTCCAGGAGATATATATTTTCCCCCACTTGGAATTCCAGGCGGCCGTAGGACCTGGCTGTCCCTTCCCAGGGGAGATAGCGGGAAGAACCGAAGACCTCAGGATTGTGTTCCTTGGGCAGGCCAAAGATCATCGCTTCCAGGGCAGCCACCAGGGTGGACTTGCCCTGCTCGTTGGGGGCTATGTAAACGTTCAGCCCGCGATGGAATCTTACCTCCACTTCCTGGTGGTAGCAGCCGAAGCCGGAGAGGCTTAAATACCGCCACCAGAGGGCCGGCATTTTCCCTCCACCTCCTTCAGGGCTGCCACCCCTTTTCTCAAGGCCAGCTCTATGATCTCTCTCTCCTCGGCGTCGCGGGCCTGCTCCAACCTCTCCTGGAGGCGGCGCAGGAATATGCCCTTTATATTGGGTTCTTTACCCCATTCCTCCAGGAAATCCCAGCGCCACCCCCTGGTTTCGTCTTTTATTTCCAAGTAGGCATCTTCCCGGCTCCAGCGGGCCTCCCACCTCTGGATCTGTTCCTGGCTGAGGAAAAAGGGCGGGGAGCCCGTAAGACGTACCTGCAGCAGCCCTCCAGAAGAGGAGGCTTTGTGTCCTATAGCCTCCTCCACCTCTTCGGGACGGGAAAAGGCGGAGAGGTCTATATCTTCAGCCTGCCAGCCGCTTACTTTTTCCGGGATCCTCTCCACCCGGGGCCCTCCCTCCCCTAGACAGACCAGGGTCCAGTATCCCACCCCGGGATCGGAGAAGTTCTTGCCCGCCACCATCCCAGCGTAGAGGGCCATGCCCCCTGGCCAGCGCCGCTCTCCACCCCGATGGATATGCCCCAGGGCCACGTAGTGGTAGCCGGCCCGGGCCAGGGCCTCTCCTGACAGGGGCAGGCTCCGGTCCCCCCCTTCCCAGTCCAGGGAGCCGTGGAAGACCGCCAGGTTGAGACAGCCGGGTTCAGCCGCAGGGAAAGAGTCCAGGAGCCCGTTTATTCTGGTGGCCCCTTCTACGTAGGCCATGGATACAATGCGGCAGCGCTGTCCCTCTATTTCCCAACAGGTCACCACCTGGGGGTGGGGGTTGGTCACCAAAAAGCCCGGCCAGGAGCCCTGCCGGTAAACGGAATCGTGATAGGTTATCTCGTCGTGGTTCCCGGGGACGGTTATGACCCTTATGCCTTCCTTCTCCAGGCGGCGCAGTTCCCGGATCACGCTTTCCACCAGGCCAGGAGCGGGGCGATGGTGATCGAACAGGTCTCCAGCAATCACCACCATGTGCACCTTCTGTTTTAAGGCCAGGTCTACTGCCCGGCTCAAGAGCCCGTCCCTTTCCCGGGCCACCCGCTGGTCCCAGGGAGAAGGCAGGGAAGGTTCATACCCCAGATGGAGGTCCGCCAGGTGTAAAATCCTTATCACTTTTTCCCCTCCTTGTTGATCCCTGTTTTAAAATTATTTCTACCTTTCCCTGGCTTTCCCTGCCATAGATTCAGAGGGCCTGGAATATACCGCATTTTAAATAATAGGTTTCCGGAACGGTAGGTAAAATTATGTGATCCCTGGCCTGACGCCTGAACTCGATGAGGCGCAAAAAGCGTCCGGCGTCTTGGGCCGCCTCCAGAACCACCTGCCAGAACAAGGGCTCGGTCAAATGATAAGAACAGGAACAGGTGAAGAGGACTCCCCCGGGATGCAAAAGCTTTAAAGCTCTGAGGTTTATCTCCTTATACCCCCTCAAGGCAGAGGGGAGGGATTCCTTGCTCTTGGTGAAGGCGGGGGGATCCAGCACCACCACATCGAACTTCTCCCCCGCCCTTTCCAATAGCCTCAATTGGTCAAAGCAGTTGGCCTCTACCCATCGGATTCTGTCTTCCACCTGGTTCAGCTGGGCGTTATCCCGTCCCCCCTCCAAAGCCCGGGGGGAAATATCCACCGCCACCACTTCCCGGGCTCCTCCCTTGGCCGCCGCCACGGCGAACCCCCCGGTATAGCAGAAGCAATCCAGCACCCTTTTCCCCTGACATAGACCTTGTAGCACCTTGCGGTTCTCCCTCTGGTCCAGGAAAAAACCGGTCTTCTGACCCCTGTAAATATCCACGTAAAAACGCAGATCTCCCTCCCGGATGCATATCCTGGGGGGAACCTCTCCCCATAGCAGGCCCTCCCTGCCGGGCAATCCCTCTTTTTCCCGGCTGCTGCCCTCGCTCCTCTCATAGATTCCCCGGGGGAAAAACAGTTCCTTCAATAAAGAGAGGATTACCTCCCTCTGTCTTTCCATCCCCAAGGTGAGGAATTGCACCACCAGATATTCTCCGTATTGATCCACGATAAGCCCGGGCAGAAAATCCCCCTCACTGCTGACCAGGCGATAGGCATTGGTTTCGGAAAGGAGGAGATCCCGGTAGAGGCCCGCTTCCAGCAACCGTTTCCGGAAAAATTCCCTGTCGATTTTTGTCTTTTCCCTGGCCAGCAACCTCACGGTTATCTGAGAAAAGGGGTTATAGTAGCCCACGCCCAAAAACCTTTTGCGGGAGGTATACACCTCCACCACGTCCCCGGGCTGGCAGGGACCCACGACGTCCTGAATTTCTCCCCCGTACACCCACAGGTGCCCAGCCAAAAGACGCTTCTCCCTACCGGGGAGTAAGAAAACCTTGGCCGCCAAAAGCCTTGACCTCCTTAAATTTGAGAAGCTCTAGGCCAGGATAACAAGTACCTGCCCAGGAGAAGGAGCCAACTGCCCACCACCATAAGAAGCCCCACCAGGAATATTATCGCGTTTAAAAACGGCACCAGGGAAAGCAGCCATACTAAAGTGGTTCCCAGGAGGGTGGCCAGGAGGGAGGTTCCCCAATGGCCCTCCCACCGGGGGAACATCTTCCTGCCTATCCAGGCTCCCAACAGGGGCTTGAAGAGCAGAACAGCTCCCCAGAGGAAGAGCAGGTAGAGGCCCAGGAACAGCCATCCCAGGATTTGGGTAATGCCCAATAACAGGCAGATGAAGATTATCAACGGCAGGAACACCGTCCAGAGGGCGCCAGCACCCAAAACCGTCCAGAAACGCTGGACCCACTCCCCCTCCACCGCCATCAAAAAGGGGGAGGCCAGAAGCGACAGGAGGGCCGTCAGCACCATTACCTTCAGCCAGTCCCTAAGGGCTTCGCCTAATCCGTATCTGGGCTCCCTTTCCTCCAGCACTATATCCTGCTCCCCCCTTACCACTGCCTCTGGGCTTATGGAGGGAGGGTTGGGACCCCTATATTTGAGTTTTCCCCCCACTTCTGCACCGGGTAATAGTTCCAGACTTTGGGCTGATACCTCCAAGTTTCCCTTGATGGGGCCAGAAATCACCACCTTTTCCCCTGCAGCCCTCAGATTGCCTTCAACTTTACCCGCCATCTCTAGGGTTCTCCCAGCGAAGAGGAGGTTGCTGCCCACCGTGGCTTCGGGCCTTACCATCATCTGGGAGGCAAAGGCGGTGACCGCCTTACCTACAGCCCCTTCCAACTCCAGGGTCTGGGCGGCCGCCCTTACATTTCCTCCCACTTTGCCCCCTATCTTTATATCCTGCCCTGCTGCCAGCATATCCCCGCCTATTTCCCCCTTGCTGGTTATATCTTTGCCAGCAGCCATCAGATCCCCTGTTATTTTCCCCTGAACCACCACGCTGGAACCAGCGCCGTAGAAATCGTCCCGGATCTCCTCTTTGGGTCCCACCAGGACGTTATCCCTGCCGGCACGGACGGTGGGCGAACCTTCCGCCCTGAAGGCGATGACTACACCTAAAAATACCAAAAGCCATGCCATTACACCCACCCGCTTCATTATCCCCACACCTCCCGTAGATATTGATTAAAATACTTCTCCTCCACCCGGCCCAAAACCTGCCTAAAAGGCAAAGGGCCCGGGATTTTTTCCCGGCCCCTTTTAAACATCCTGCTCCTCAGGATCCCTGAAGCGGTAACCAACCCCCCGGACGGTCTCGATGTATCTGGGGCTGGCGGGATCGGGCTTGATCTTCTCCCTGAGGTAGTGAATGTGGACGTCCACCGTCTTGGTATCCACGGCATAGTCGTATCCCCAGATCTTCTGGAGCAGCATTTCCCTCCGCAACACCTTCCCCGCATTTAAGAGGAAAAGATGCATCAACTCGAACTCCTTAGGGGAAAGGCGTACCGGCCGGTTGTCTATGGAGAACTTGTGCTGCAGCCTGTCCAGGTAGAAGGGTCCCAGTTTGATCCTCATGGGAGCATCATTGTCGGACAGGTTTAAACGCCTGAGGCATACCTTTACCCGAGCCAGCAGTTCCCTGGGGCTGAAGGGTTTGGTTATATAATCTTCTGCACCCAGCTCTAAACCCAGTACCTTATCCGCCTCGCCGTCCTTGGCTGAAAGCATGATTATCGGTATGGAGACGGTAGTTTTATTGGACTTCAAACGCCGGCACACCTCCAGGCCGCAAAAACCCGGCAACATGAGGTCTAAAATAATGAGATCAGGGAGGGTCTCTTCTGCAAGCCGCAAAGCGCTGGCGCCGTCCTCTGCCATGAGCACCCTATGGCCGGCCTTTTCCAGATTGTAGCGTATCAGCTCTTGTATGGACTTTTCGTCATCCACCACCAGAATCTTGGCCATACTCATCCCCTCGATGCTTGAACCTTTATGTACAATTTTAGCCCCTCATGGTTAAAGGTGCGTTAAGGTTTTGTTATTTTTATATTATTGTTGAAAGCTCAGCGGCCCCTTTAAACACCCTCCGCCTTCCCTCCAGCATCTCGAGGACGAGCCGGGCCCCTTCCACTGCTGCCCAGGGCCTCGCCAGGCGTACCGCAGCCTCCTCCATAGCCTGAGCCAGTTCCGGGTCAGTCAGAATCCTCTCCACCTGAGCCACCGCCTCCTCCGGCCCCTCAGCCCAAAAGGCAGCCCCCTCCTGGAGGAGGAAAGCGACATTCCCTTCTTCCTGGCCGGGTACCGGGCGGAATATGACCAGGGGCAGCCGGGAAGCCAGGGCTTCGGCGGTGGTCAGGCCCCCGGCCTTGCCCACCAGAACCCGGGCGGCGGACATCCACACCTCCACATTATCCACGTATCCCAGGACATACAAAGGCCATCCGCCCTTTTGCCGCAAACCTTCAAGCTTTTCCTTCAAGACCTTATTGCGGCCCGTGATAACAGCCGCCTGCAGGGGAACAGAAGAGCGAAAGAGTATCTGGCACAGCCTGGGGAGGGAAGGGGACATGCCTTCTGCCCCTGCCATTATGAGCACCAAAGGGTAATAGGGATCAAGGCCCAGTTCCAGAAGGGCCTGCTCCCTATCCCTGGCCTGGGCGAATTTCAGGCTTATGGGTATACCGGTGACGGCGATTTTTTCCTCCGGCACACCCTGTTCCAGCAGCTGGTCTTTAGCGAACTCGGAACCCACCATGTAGAGGTCGGTGAAGGGATGGATCCACTGGGAGTGAACCAGGTGATCGGTCACCACCGTGATGGAAGGCAAGGCTACCTGGTTTTTTCTTGATCTCCCCCAAAACCCCTGCGGGGACGAGAAAGGTGCTGACCACCGCCCGGGGCTGATACCTCAAGAGGAGGCCCTGCATTCTGGAAGTGAACAGGCGGAGAAACTGCGTCTACCAGGGGTTGTCAGCCTTATCGTAGCGAGAAGTTAAACGGTAAAAAAAGTGCTTGTAGAGAAAAGGGGCATATAGCACGCTTTGACGGTAGGACACTTCGGCTAAGCGGTTTATCCAGAGGTTAGAATATTTAATGAATATTAATGAAATCTATTAAAACGCAGGCTTTATGGGGGTCTAAAAAGCTCACGGCCTCCATGAGGGCTTGGGCTGCCCTCAAGTGGCCTCCGCCATAGCTGGAACTGAGCACCAGGATATCGGTTTCCCTGTACACCATCTTTAGCCCCCTCACGAGGTCTGTATCCCTTCTAAAAATGATAGCCCAGCCAAATTAAAAGCATATTAACGCTGGGTTATCTTAATTTTTAAAAATTCCACCGACAGCATTTCTCCTTCGCGGCCAGGAGCCTTAGCCATCCTTATTTCCAGGATACCCCTCTGGTACAGGGCCCTGGCCCCCTTGGGCTGCACATTTGCCGGCAGGGTGAGAGTGCGGGAAAACTTGCCCAGCTTCCTCTCTTTCTGGTGAATTTTCTGCACCCCCAGCAGATGGATTTCCGGCGGAAGCTCCCCTTCTATCTGCAAGCTATTCCCCTTCAATTCCACCCTCACATCCTCAGGCCTCTGAAGCCCGGGCAGAACGACCAGGACTATGATCTCCTGGGCTGTCTCCATCACGTCCACAGGGGGCCAAGGTTTATCCTGCTTCCATAGATCCCATATATTGAAAACCTTGCCAGGCCACTCCATGCCGGTCAATTTCCTAAAAAGTTCGGATCCAGATGAGGGAAAAATTTACGGGGGTCAAATCCCTCCCAACTCATGGCTCCCACCTTCTCCATATAATAAAGTTGATCCTAGGCGCGTCCCGAGTTTTCTCCGTAGAGGGCTCTTCAGGGGAAAAGCCCTCTTCCCCTCTATGCCCTTCCGATGCCCGGATAACCTTACCGCCGCAATTTATCCCTATGCTGAGGTAACCGCCCAGGTCCCGCAGCCCTATCCCCTCGATATTGAAGTTCAATTTCTCCAGGTTGAGTTTATCCACGTATATCTTTTCCACATAGATCAGAAATAACCTCTATTTCTGAAGAAATCCTTTCCACAGCCTTCTTTAAATCCTTCAGGGACTCGTCTTTTTTCCCCCATAACCATCCCAGCATATATTTCACCCCGGTTAGAGGGCTTCCACTATGGACGGTCCCAGAGCAGCGTTGAAGCCGTTATCCATTATGGTGGTATCTATACAATCGGGGTCGATTAAAATGTTGGCCCCAATGGGCACCAGGTTGATATTGCCCGAGACCTCCCCCAAAGCCGTATTGGTCTTACTGTTCATGGCCCATGAATCCAGGACATTCTTGCCCTGGCTCAGGGTAGCATTGGTGCGCAGGGTATTCACCTGAATAAACCTGGTTACTATGCCCACCGCCATGTTTCTCCCCCCTGTCTTATACAGTTTATGCGTCTTGAAAATCGGGGCACCTTTGGGCCTGCCCCCACGTAGAAAATTAGGGGGTGAAGGGATGAAGCCCTTCTCCTTGACGATAAATATCCAGAGCATAAGAATTGCCGATGTGGACACGGGTTCGGTGGTGGCCATAGGTTACAACTATTTCTATAATTGGCGCACCTGCAGCAAGACCAATAACGGTTTTGGTCGGCTAATAGGGGACAACAATTTTATAAAAAGGGCCCGTTTTTGGGTGGACGATCCTGATTTTCAAGATATGATCTGCTGCGAACAGATGGAGTTCCCTCCCTCTGGGAGGCTGCGGGGGTGAAAAATTGAGGATATATATTGCCGGCATCCATATAAACAGCCTCAGGAACAACGCCGGCTATTTTTCCGGAGAAAACCTGGCCAAGGGATGGCGATCCAGGAGCAAAGCCAATGCCGCTTTTGGGAGGCTTAATGGGGATCGCAACTTGGTGGCCAGCCAGCTCAACTGCGTATGGGATGGGGATTTCCTGGATACCTTCATCAAACTACGGAGTTCGGTTAAAAAGCCGTGACTGGGGTCGAGCCAGGGACCGCCACATGAAGTACCCTGCCAGGACCAAGATTAAGGGCGTAACCAGTTGGGTAAGGGTAAAAAAACCCAATCCCCACCGGGGTACCACATAGCCCCATACTTCCAGGGGATTATCCCTGACGCTCTCTTCCACCAAGGCCCGGAGAAGCTGATGGTAGAAGACGAAGGACCAGAACTGGTAACCCGCAGGGGGCTGCTTCCTTTCCAGATAAAAGTATCTTATAAGGAGTAGAAGCCCTATGGCCGAACCTATCAGCTGAGCTGGCCAGCGGCCGAAAAAAAAAGCTGTGGGACGCCCCAATACCTCCTGGTTGAAGATATTGGCTATCCGTACTAAAAAGTATCCCAAGGCCAGCCCCGGTACGGTCAAATCAGCCAGAGCTCCCACCTGCACCCCGGTTTTACGGGCATAGGCCCAACCGGCCAGGAATCCCCCCAACAGCCCCCCGTGCCAGGAAAGCCCTCCTTCGTAAATTTTCAGCACCTGCAAAGGATCTTGCCAAAACCAATGGGGATAATTGGCCAGAACGAACATCAGGCGGGCTCCCACGATTCCCCCCACAACCACCAGGATCGCTAAGTTCAATATAAAATCTTCCTCCAGACCCCTCTTGATACCTTCCCGGTAGAGGTACCACGTTCCGAAGAGGACGGAGAGGGACATAAAAATACCATACCACCTCACCGCCAGGGGACCGATATGAAAGGCTACGGGATTTAAGTCCACCAGCAAGCTCTCACCACCTCCGTATAAAATGAACCCCTTACATAATAAAGCAAAGCCTCTCCGCCAGGCAAGAAAAATTAAAGGCCTGGCAGTACATGCCGAATACTTGGTTATGCAGGTGACAAGCGGAGGGAGTAGGGTTAGAAGTGGATCTCAACCTGATTTTAGGCCTGCTGATAGGAGTAGGCTCCCTGGTGGCTGCCTTTATCCTGGAAGGGGGTACACTGGGGGCGCTGCTGGCCTTGACCGCCGCCATGATCGTATTCGGCGGGACCCTGGGGGCCACCATGATGGGATTGGGCCGGGAGGAGATAATGAACATACCCCGTCTTTTGAGGATAGCGCTGCAGGAAAAGCCGTTCCCCTTTGAAGCAACCATAAAGAAAATAGTGAATTTCGCCATAATGGCCCGTAGGGAAGGTTTCGTGCGCCTAGAAAAGGAACTGGAGACCATAGATGATCCTTTCTTGCGGAACGCCCTCCAGCTGGTGGTGGACGGCACCGATCCAGAGCAGACCCGCAGCGTGCTGGAGCAGTACACATATGCAGCGGAGATGCGCCACGCCTCCGGCATAGCCATCTTCGAAGCAGCAGGAGGATATGCCCCCACCATGGGCATCATAGGCACGGTGATGAGCTTGTCGGGGGTGCTGAGCCACCTCAGCACCCCCGACAAGCTGGGCCCTTCCATAGCCATGGCCTTTTTAGCCACCCTCTATGGGGTCTCTTCCGCCAATCTCCTGTGGTACCCCATAGCTGCCAAGCTGAAAAATAAAGACGTCAAAGAGAGGCTTTATCAGGAGATGATCCTGGAGGGCATAATGGCCCTGCAGGCGGGAAAAAACCCCACCCCCATAAAAAGCACCCTGGTGGCCTTCTTACCCCCCCAAAAGCAAAAAAAGATCCAAGAGAAGGCCTCGCCACAAGGAGGGGCAGCCAGTGCCCAGACACCTTCCCCGTGAATCTAAGGAAAACAGAGATCGCTGGCTCATCACCTATGCAGACATGATAACCCTGCTGATGGTGTTTTTCGTAGTTATGTTACGCCATAAGCAC
>Ga0209836_100037_pt1 | contig 29009 bp, 27 predicted proteins | sample ElbSprsedimmetaG_FD_184147 | JGI IMG/M metagenome (GOLD analysis project Ga0209836, IMG submission 184147) | Hot spring sediment bacterial and archeal communities from California, USA to study Microbial Dark Matter (Phase II) - Elbow Spring... ... | reverse complement strand
AGAAGCGCGGTATACTGTCTCCATGCAAAAAACACGTGTCCGTTCGGAGGGGACGAAGGTGGACATCGGATCGCCCGCGGGGGGAAGTTCGCGGCGACCTGGGCGGCGGTACTACCTCGTGCGCGAGGACCTCTTGCCGGAGACGATGCGCCGGGCCGCTCTCGCCCGCGAACGGGTGGAACTCGGGCTTTCTCCGTCCGTCCACGACGCCGTGCGAGCCGTAGGGATCAGCCGGAGCGCCTTTTACAAGTACCGCGACGGCGTCTACCCGTTCGACGACTTTGTCGGCCCACGGCTTGTCGTTCTTTCGCTCCGGTTGCGCCACCGTCCTGGGGTACTCTCCTCCGTCCTCGGGGAGATCGCCCGGCTCGGCGGAAACATCCTCACGATCAGCCAGAGCCTACCCCTCCAAGGTGCGGCGGCGGTCTTCCTCACGGTCGACCTCCGCGAAGTCGAAGAAGACCACCTCCTCCGCCGCCTCGGCGAGCTGGAGGGCGTGCTCGATGCGGCCGTCGTCGGCCGCGGGGCAAGCCCGGCGGGTCTCGGGTAGACCGCCCGGGCCTTTTCCGGTACGTGGGAATTCGCGCGAAAGGAGCGGTCGCACGATGTGGACGGGCATCCTCGACGCCTACGGAAACTACCTCCCCATCACGGAGCGCACTCCGCGCCTTTCCCTAGGGGAAGGGAACACCCCCCTCGTCGCCCTGCCGCGCCTGGGCGCCCGCCTCGACGTTGAACTCTACGCCAAACTCGAAGGACTCAACCCCACGGGTTCCTTTAAAGACCGCGGGATGGTCGTCGCCGTGGCCAAGGCCCTCGAGGAGGGGAAGCGCGCCGTCATCTGCGCCTCCACGGGCAACACCGCGGCCTCTGCGGCGGCATACGCGGCCCGGGCGGGAATTCGCTCGTTCGTCGTCGTTCCTAAAGGGTACGTGGCCGTGGGGAAGCTCGTCCAAGCCGTAGCCTTCGGCGCGGCGATCCTCGAGATCGAGGGGAACTTCGACGCAGGGCTCCACATCGTGCGGCGCGTCGCCGAGCGGGAGTCCATCGCCCTCGTGAACTCCGTAAACCCGTACCGCCTGGAAGGGCAGAAGACCGCGGCCTTCGAGATCGTCGACGCATTGGGGGATGCTCCAGACGTCCTTGCGCTTCCGGTAGGGAACGCTGGCAACATCTCCGCCTACTGGATGGGATTTATCCAATACCCGAAGGCGCTCCGTCGCCCTCGGCTTCTCGGCGTTCAGGCGGAAGGTGCGGCACCGATCGTCCACGGGGCGCCCGTAGAGCGGCCGGAGACGGTGGCGACGGCCATCCGCATCGGCAATCCTGCAAGCTGGGACAAGGCGGTCCGCGCCCGCGACGAGTCGGGGGGTCGGATCCTCGCCGTATCCGACGCGGAAATCCTCGACGCCTACCGCGCCCTTGCCCGAGAGGAGGGGGTCTTTGTCGAACCGGCGTCCGCGGCGCCGATCGCCGGCCTTTTTGCCGCCCGGCGGGACGGGTGGCTCCCTCGGAGGATCCGCGTCGTAGCGGTGCTCACGGGCAACGGCCTCAAGGATCCCGACACGGCGCTTTCGGCGCACGTCCCGGAGCGCATCGTCCTTCCCGCGGACGAAGAAGCCGTTGTTCGGACCATCACCCGCGCCCTCGTATCTTGAGGCGTTTGACGTACGGGGGTCCGGACGGCCGCACGGTCGGTCGCGATACGAGAAGAGAAGGGGGAGCGCGGTGGAAACGGAGGTCACGCACGAGATGTTCGGCCCAAACGGAGGTCCGGGTTCACCCGCGGTCGTCGTCCGCGTACCCGCGACCTCTGCCAACCTCGGATCCGGGTTTGACGCCGTCGGTTGGGCGGTGGACCGCTACCTGTTCGCCGAAGTCCGCCTGGTTTCTCCGGGAGATCGCCGGCGCTTCGAAGTCGTAGGCGAAGTTCCCCCCGACGCTCGGGCGGAGGGAGAGTCGCTCTTTTTCCGCGCGGTAGGGGAAGCCTTTGCACGGGCGGGGCGCGAGGCGCCCGAGCTCGCCGTGCGCCTCCAAAGCGAGATTCCCCCAGGCAAGGGGTTAGGCTCGAGCGCCGCGGTGATCGTAGCTGGGCTCGTGGCGGCGAACGTCCTCCTCGGGGGGAGGTTGGCCGTCGAGGAGCTCCTCTCCCTCGCCACCCGTCTCGAAGGCCATCCCGACAACGTGGCACCCGCCCTCTTGGGGGGGCTTGTGGTAGCTCGGGCGGATGGTGAGGAGGTCGCCGCCGTACGCCTGCGCTTACCGCGTGTGCCCGCGCTCCTCGCCTTTGTCCCGGAGGTCGAGCTCCGCACGCCTGCCTCCCGCCGCCTCCTCCCCGACACCTACGCCCGCGAGACGGCCGTTGCCGCCGCCGGGCGCGCCGCGCTCCTCGTCGCCGCCTTGGCGGCGGGGGAATTGGAGAAGCTCCCGGCGGCATTCGGCGACGGTCTGCACGAACCGTACCGCCTGCCCCACATTCCCGGCGCCGAAGAACTGTACGCCTTCTGCGCTTCCGCGCGTACCCGCGGTTGCCTCGGGTGTTACTTGAGCGGTGCGGGGCCGACGATCATGGCCGTCTTCGCCACGCCGGAGGCGCGGGAGGATTTCCGCCGCCGCTTTTCTGAACACCCGCTTGCCCTCTCCTTTGCGCCCGAACCCCTCACCCTCGTGGAGGAGGGTGCCGTGGTCCTCGCTCCGCGTTAAAAGGCGCAGTGCGCGCACAACTTGCGATGCCAAACGAGGTGGAATCCGTGCCTACGATTGCCTATCTCGGTCCCCCGGGGTCGTTTTCTGAGACAGCCGCCCTCAAGGTCCCGTTGCCAGACAAGACGCTCGTAGACTACCCGACGATTCCCGACGTCCTCGAGGCCGCGGATCTCGGACACACGACCTTTGCGATCATTCCCATCGAAAACGCCATCGAAGGTTCCGTAAACCTGGCGATGGACTGGCTCATCCACGAAGTCCGCCTCATGATCTTTGCCGAGATCGTTCTTCCCGTCGCCCACGGCCTCTACGTCGCGCCGCCGCAGCGGGAAACGCCGTTCCCCCAGATCGAAAAGATCTTCTCTCACGGGCAGGCGATCGCCCAGTCCTTTCGCTTCCTACGTCGAACGTTTCCCCACGCCCAGGTGGAGCCGACGCTTTCCACGAGCGAAGCCCTGCGCCTCGTCGCCGAAAACCCGGACCGTCCGTGGGCGGCCCTGGGCCACCGACGCGGGGCGGAGCGCTATGGCCTCGTGGAGCGCATCCGGGACGTTCAGGACAGCCCGAACAACGCGACGCGCTTTCTCCTCGTCGGACACACGCCACCGGCGGGCTTACCCCCGTCTGAGCGGAAGAAGACGACCCTTCTCGTCACCCTCGGGCGCGACTTTCCGGGGGCGCTCAGCCAGGTCCTCCACTGCTTTAGCTGGCGCGCGATCAACCTAAGCCGGATCGAGTCGCGGCCTACGAAGCGGCGGTTGGGTTCGTATGTCTTCTACATCGACATCGACCGCGGCGTCGACGACGTGCTCATCCCGGCGGCGATGGAAGAGCTCCGCGTCCTCGGTCACGAGGTCCGCTTTCTTGGGAGCTACCCTGTGTACGAGGTGGACGACGACTGACGCTCATTTTTCGCCTCGTTTTCTCCGCCTCCCTAGGAGACGCTTTGCCTGATCCGAGATGCGTCTGGTATAGTGTTGTGAGGAAAAGCGGGTACGCGGGAAAGAGCGCTGAGGTGAAACCATGGAAGAACTAAAGTGGTATCTCGAAGCCTACCGCGTCCGCGTCGCCGAAGATGCGGCGCGGCGCGTCGAGTGGATTCGCGAACTCGTAGACCGAAGCGGGGCGCGCGGCGTCGTCCTCGGCCTCTCCGGAGGGTTGGACAGTGCCGTAGTTGCCGCCCTTGTTCGCCTGGCCGTTGGCAAAGAGCGCCTCACGTGTCTCGTGCTTCCCATAGAGAGCCCTCCTGAGTCTCTCGCCCATGCGCGGCTTGTAGCCGAGGCGCTGGACGTAGACGCGCGCGAGGTCGACCTCGGACCTGCCTTTTCTGCCTTTCGTTCGGCGTGCACGTCGATCCTCACGTGGGACGAGCGCTCGGCGGGAAACCTCAAGGCGCGCTTGCGGATGGCGGCTCTGTACGCCTATGCCAACGCCCACGGGTATCTCGTGGCGGGAACCTCGAACCGGAGCGAGCTGTACGTTGGGTACTCCACCAAGGGGGGAGATGTTGTAGCCGACTTCTTCCCTATCGCGTCGCTCACGAAGGGTGAGGTGCGCGTGCTTGCAGAGTACCTGGGAATCCCGCCCGACATCCTGAAGAAGCCTCCCAGCGCCGACCTTTGGCCGGGGCAAACGGACGAGGGTGAACTCGGGCTCACGTATGCGGAGCTCGACCGCTACCTCCTTACGGGTGAGGCTCCGCCGGCCGTGCGGGAGCGCATCGAGGTCCTGCACCGCGCTTCAGAACACAAGCGGGAGCTTCCACCCTCCCTCTGATCCGGTCTTTTGCTGCCCCGGACGGATGCACCTCCGGGGCGTTTTTATGTCTTGAAGAAGAAGCCCGCTTGGCGGGACACCGAGAGAAGCGGCCTCCGGTCTAAACTACGGGGCGCAAGGCTCGAGGCATGGACGGGATCCCGCGGTTCGCACGACGGGGGCGAGGGCGGACCTCACGTCTACCCCACGAAGAACGGAGGGAAGGCATATGGCCGGTCACTCGAAGTGGCACAACATCAAGCGGCGCAAGGCGGCCGTCGATGCCGCCCGCGGAAGGGAATTCGCCAAGGTGTCGCGGCAGATCTATGTTGCGGTGCGGAACGGAGGGGCGGACCCCAAGCAAAACCTCGCGCTCCGCGCCGCAATAGAACGTGCGCGGGAGATCAACATGCCGGCGGACACGATCGAGCGCACGATCAAGAAGGCCCTGGGCGACGTGGAGGGGGCGCGCTACGAAGAAATCCTCTACGAGGGATATGCCCCCGGCGGGGTGGCCGTACTCGTGCAGGCCCTTACCGACAACCGAAACCGCACGGCCCAGACCGTCCGCCACCTCTTTCACAAGCACGGCGGAAGCCTCGGGGAAAGCGGAAGCGCTTCCTACCTCTTTCGCTACACGGGCGTCGTGCAAATTCCCCGCTCGCCTAAGGCGGACGAGGCCGTCCTCCGCGCCCTCGACCTCGGGGCGTGGGAGGTCGAGGAAGACGAGGAGGTCGTCCACCTCTACGTAGAGCCAGACGCGCTCGAGGAAGTGCGCCGAACCCTCGAGTCGGAAGGGATCGAGGTGCGCGCTTCGCGCCTCAGGTACGTACCGACGCTCACCGTTCGCGTGAAGGGTGAGACGGCCGAGCGCGTCCTCGCGCTCCTCGAAGCCCTGGACGAAGAGGACGAAGTACAAGAGGTGTACGCAAACGCCCAGTGGGAGGACGTCGGCTGACCGTTTCGCCGTGGCCGCCCCCATGGAGAATAGGCCAGACGGAAGGGCGCACTGACGCCCGATCTCTGGTACAATTTTGGCAGGGCACAATTTCGGAAGAAAGGTCGTGCGGGGTTGCTCATCCTCGGCATCGATCCCGGCCTCGAAACCCTGGGCTACGGCGCCGTACGCGTGGAGGGGCGGAAGCTTCGGCCGCACGCCTACGGCGTACTGCGCACGGATGGGGGCCAACCGCCCGAGATCCGCCTCCTCGAGCTCTACCGTTCCATGCGGCGGCTCGTAGAGGACCTCGCTCCGAGCGAGGCCGCCGTAGAACGGCTCTACTTTGGCCGCAACGCCCCGAGTGCCATGGCCGTCGGGGAGGCCCGGGGCGTCGCCCTCCTCGTCCTTTCGGAACTCGGGATCCCCGTGTCCCCCTACGCGCCGGGGGAGGTAAAGGCAGCCGTCACCGGGTACGGCCGTGCTCCCAAGGAGCAGGTACAGGAAATGGTCCGGCGCATTCTCGGCTTGACCGCCCTCCCGCAGCCAGACGATGCCGCCGACGCCCTCGCCGTTGCCGTCGCACATGCCCACCGCCTCGCGTCGCGCTTCCGCACGGTTGGGGGTACGGGACCGTGATCGACTTTCTCCGCGGCCGACTCGTGGACGAAGACGCCGAGGGGATCGTGCTCGAGGTAGGGGGGATGGGCTTTCGCCTGCGCACGCCTCGGCCCTTGGGGCTTCCCCGGGGAAGCGAGGTGCTCCTCTACACCCACTTCCTCTTTCGCGAGCGGGACGTAGAACTCTACGGTTTTTCGACGCCCGAAGAGCGCCGCCTCTTCCTCTTGCTTCTAGGGGTCGGCGGCGTCGGACCCCGAAGCGCCCTATCCGCGTTGGCGGCCTTCCCCCCATCGGAGCTCGCCTGGGCCATCGTCCGGGAAGATCGGGATCTCCTTCGGCGGATTCCGGGAGTCGGGGAAAAGCTCGCCGCACGCCTTATCCTCGAACTGCGCGACCGCCTGCGCAAGGAGCTGGGGGACGAACTTTCCGCCACCGCTTCGGAAGGGGCGACCTTTCGGGAGGTCCTCGAGGCCTTGTACGCGCTCGGCTTTCGGCCGGAGGAGGTCTACCCCCACGTGCACGTGGCGATTGCCGAAGCGGGCGAAGAACTGGACGCCAACGCCCTTCTCCGCCGCGTTCTTCGCCTCTTGTCCCGGCGGGAACGTTCCGCAAAGGGTGCGGGGGACGTCGGCCGAAGCGGCTGAGTGCGTTAGGAGAGATCCAAGGAAGGATTTCCGTGGACGGGGGGTGGAGGGAAGTGGACGGCGCGGCGTTTGCCTGGGAGGAGGAAGCGACGTTTTCCGCCGCTTCCGTCGGACGGGACGATTCGACCGGGGCCTTACGCCCTGCGGCCCTCGACGAATACGTCGGCCAGAGGGAAGTGGTCGGCAACCTGCGCGTGTTCCTCGTCGCCGCGCGCCGACGCGGCGAGCCCCTCGACCACGTCCTCCTCTACGGCCCGCCGGGACTCGGGAAGACCACGCTCGCCCACATCATCGCCCGAGAAATGGGAGCGGAGCTCGTGGCCACCTCCGGCCCCGTCCTCGAGCGCGCCGGCGACCTCGCGGCCATCCTTTCCGGGCTTCAGGAAGGGGACGTGCTCTTCATCGACGAAATTCACCGGATTCCCCGTCCCGTGGAGGAGATCCTCTACGGGGCGATGGAACAGTTCACTTTAGACATCGTCCTCGGGAAGGGTCCCGGGGCGCGCACCTTTCGCCTCGACCTCCCGCGCTTCACCCTCGTCGGGGCGACGACGCGCCTTGGCCTCTTGGGTGCGCCTCTTAGGGACCGGTTCGGCGTCGTCTTCCGCCTCGAGTACTACGAGGAGGACGAACTCGCGCACATCGTCCTTCGGGCGGCCTCCCGTCTCGGCGTGGAGGTAGACGGAGAGGCAGCGGCGGAAATCGCCCGCCGCTCCCGCGGTACGCCTCGCATCGCCCTGCGCCTCCTCCGGCGCGTGCGCGACTTTGCCGAAGTAGAGGGAGACGGGAGGATTTCCCTCTCCGTCGGCCGCCGCGCCCTCGACCGTCTGCGGGTGGATCCGGCGGGGCTCGACTCGCTCGATCGACGCTTTCTCCTCACGCTCATCGACGTCTTTGGCGGCGGCCCCGCAGGGCTCGACGCCCTCGCTGCCGCCTTGGGGGAAGACAAGGGAACGCTCGAAGAGGTATACGAGCCTTACCTTTTGGGTCGTGGTTTTCTCGCCCGCACGCCTCGGGGTCGGGTAGCCCTTCCCCGCGCATATGCCCATCTCGGGCGCCCGTTTCCCGGGGAAGGAGAAGGAGTCAGGGGGTGAGGCCGTTGCTCGGAGAGATCGGGCGCATCCTCATGGTTGCCGGAGCCGTTCTCTTCCTTCTGGGGGCGCTTTTCTCCCTATTCGGAACGCACCTCCCGTTGGGGCGTCTTCCGGGAGACATCGTGGTTCGCCGCGAGAACACGGTTTTTTACTTCCCCCTCACGACTTCGCTCCTCGTGAGCCTCGTCCTTACGCTCCTTCTCTTCCTCTTTCAATTCCTCCGGCGGTGAGGCGCCGGTTCCTGCAAAACGCGGCTCTACAAAACGCAAAAAGGCCGGCGTTTCGCCGGCCAAAGTTGCTTTTTTAAGGTTCTCCGAGCACCGTTTCGTACGCCCGGATGTACCCCTCGACCATGTGGTCGAGGGTAAAGTGTTCTTCTACGCGCCTTCGCGCGTTCGCGCGGCGGAGTTCGGCGACGCGCGGCACGGCCTGTACGGCTCCTTCGAGGTCTTCTACGACGAACCCAGTCACGCCGTCCTCGACGATTTCGGGCACGGAGCCTCTCGCCGTTCCGATCACCGGCGTGCCTGTGGCCATCGCCTCGACCATCACGAGTCCGAAAGGTTCGGGGGCCCGCACGAGGTGCAGGAGCGCCAGCGCACCTCCGAGGAGGCGGTCGCGTTCGCGCGGCCCAACCTCCCCTATGTACTCGATCGACTGTCCGTTTACGTGCGGGCGGATTTTCGTTTCAAAGAACTCGCGGTCTTCGGGAGGAACAGGTCCCGCGAGCTTGAGGGGGACCCCCGTGCGGCGGGCAACTTCGATGGCCAGGTCCGGGCCCTTCACGGGGCTAAGGCGTCCGAGGAAGAGGAGGTAGGAACCCGGCCGTTCTACGAAGGTGAAGTCTGCGAGGTCGATTCCGTTGTAGACGTTGGCCACGTACCGGAGTTCCGGCGCCCCCTGGCGTTCCGCGTAGCTGATAGAAACGTACGGCAGGTGGGGGAAGCGGCGGTAGAGAAAGCGAGAGTCCGCCTCCAGAAGCGCGGTTCCGTGCAACGTGGTGAGGAGAGGAACCGAGACGAGCGGCGTGAAGGGGAGGGGAAGGTAGTTCATGTGGTTGTGGAGGAGCTCGAGTTCCAGCTCTTCGGCGCGCCTCAGGGCGTGGGCGACGTGCATGAGTTCGCACGGCCGAGGCGGGAGGTCGTCCCGTTCGCCCAGAGGTCCCGGACAGACGGCCTCCAGGCGCGCAGGCGTGTCCGCGTCGGCCGTGGCGAAGAGGACGACGTCATACCCGCGTTCGATGAGCCCTCGGGCGAGGCTGCCGGCGACGTACTCCCAAGGCCCGTACGCGCGGGGTGGGATGCGCCACGTGATGGGAGCGAGGATTCCGATGCGGCGCGTGTTTTCTCACCTCCTAGGGCACACGCGATCGGGTTTTGGCGCGGCCCGTCCGGACATGTCCGCCCTTCTGCCTGGCGACAAAGGGATGGGCGGGCGGCGTTCGCCCGTTTCCTGAGAGCGAGCGCGGCTCCGTTTACAAGGCTCGACGGCCCGCCTGCTCGAGTTCGGCAAAGAAGACACTTTCGCCCCGCGGCATAAGGACGAAGTGTCGGCCCGTGAGGGCAGCCATGCGGACAGCGCAGTAGGTGGTCATGAGGTAGGAAAGCGTCGCCTCCGCCCCCGCGTTTTCGTTGGGCCCGGTCGGCGTGAGGCCGTCGTAGGCGGCACCTTCTTCTTCGTCGACGAGGGGAACTCCGAGGTCGTTGGCTCCCGTAAACCAGGCCGCCGCGCGCGCAAACGTCTCTTGGTAGAGGGGATTGCGCGTGAGGGCGTACGCCTTCTCCGTCGCCATGGCGAGCTTCCAGACGTCGACGGGTTGCTGATCGAAGCGGGCGATCTTCCCCGGCTCTCCCCAACCGCGGTTGCCGACAGGGCGGACGATTCCGCGGCGGGCGTCGGTCATCGTACGGATCAAAAAGTCGAGCGCGGCGAGGGCGATGTCGCGAATCTCCCGGTCGCCCGTGACCTCGTACGCTGCGAGAAGCCCCCACGGAAGAAGGGCGTTGGAGTAGGTGAGCCGCGGTTCGAACCACGTCCACCCTTCCCGGGCGTGCGCCGCAACGGCCGCACGGAATTCGGCGAGCATCTCGTCGAAGGCGCGACGCTCTTTGGCGCTGCGGATTCCGCGGTAGGCGAGGGCGGCCAAGGTATAGGCCATCCCCCGAAGCGCGCGGATTTCCCCCCGCCGCACGGGGCCCAACGCGTGTTCGAGAAGTTCGGTGGCGAGCTTCCTGTGCGGACGCTGGGGGAAACTCCTCTCCGCCCACGCGAGTGCCCAAAGGACGCGGCCGTGCAGGTCGTCGGAGGGGGACTCCTCCTCCGGGCGGCCGTCGTAGGTGATGTTGTTGTGGAAGCGGCCGTCGGGCAAACTCACCCATTCGAGGAACGCGAGGTAAATTTCCGCCCGTTCGAGTAGTGCATTCCGAAGTTCTCCGTCGGGGAGTTCGCGGCTCCACGCGAGCGCCGCCCAAAGGGCGCGGGCGTTGTCGTCCGCGGTGTAGCCCTCCTTGCGGCGCGGGAGGAGCTTGTGGGCGTGCTCCAGAAGTCCGGTGCGGTCCGTCAGGCGGAACAGGTGGCGAAAGGAAACCTTTCGGCCCCTATCCATGGCTCGGCTTCACCTCGACTTCCGGGGCCAGCGCCTTGCCCAGTTCCCACATCGCGCGGCCCACGTTTTCCCAGCGCATCCTCCGACCTACGGCCCGGAGTCGGCGTTCGAGTCCCTTCCGGTACACGTCGTCCCGGAGAATCCGCTTCAGCGCCGCCGACCATGCGTCCTGGTCGCCGTAAGGGAGGAGGAGGTCGGGAAATCGCCCCAGGAGATCGCGGGCGTACGTGTAGGGCGTGGAGAGGACGGGACGGCCGAGCCCTACGGCGTACGCCAGCGTGCCGCTGGAGATCTGCTCGAGTCCCGGGTAATGGGTGATGTATACGTCGCTTACAGCGAGGAGTTCTACAAGCTCTTCGTCGCTCAGGAAGCGGTCGACGAAGCGCACGTGTTCCTCGAGGTCGAGTTCGCGGACGAGGCGTACGAGCTCCTCGCGGTAGGCCTCGCCTTCTCGGCGCCGCACCTCGGGGTGCGTTTGCCCCGCGACGAGGTAGAGGAGCTCCGGCACCTCCTTCACGACCTCTGGAAGGTAGGTGAGGAAGCGGTCGATCCCCTTGCTGCGGCTGATGAGGCCGAAGCTCAGGACGACCTTGCGTCCCGGCACGTCCCATTTCCTCCGTAGGGCTTCGCGGCTGAACCGCGACTTTGCCGGTGCGCCGTGGGGGATCACCCGAACCTTTTCCGGCGGAATCCCGAACTGCTCTACGAGGTAGCGGACGGCGCTCGGCGTCATCACGACGGCAAGGGTGCTGCGGGCGAGGATTTCCTCCTGTACGGCGTCGTAGGGAGGGGTTCGGCGAGAAAAAACGGTGTGAAACGTCGTGATGACTGGTTTTTCGAGCCGCGACAAAAAGTCGAGGAGGTATCGCCCCTCCCCGCCGCCGAAGATTCCAAACTCGTGTTGAACGTTCACGACGTCGACGTCCGAAGCGTTTACCCACTCCGCCGCCTCTCGGTAGGCTTCCCGGTCTTCTTTGGGGAGGGCGCGGAGGAAGGGGCTTTCGGGCACCGTTTCCCCGGGAGGTACGACGGCGAGCACAGGGAGATCTTCCTGGGCGAGTCCGAGGGAGGTGATCATGCCGTTTCGTAGGTGGGAGGTAAAGGTAGCAATCCCGCACGCCGTCGGGGGAAAGGTGCTCACGAAGAGAAATTTCATCGGTTGGGCACCGCCTTTGGCGGGACTTCTTCTGCGGATGCGGAGGAGGCCACCTGCGCGGCGGCGCGCAACGCCAGGAGCCGTTCGCGGGAGACCTTGAGGATCGCCGCGTGTACCGTGTACGCGGGTGGCGTCTCCACCCCCTCGCACCCGATCGTCTCGGAGAGGTGGCTCAGCTCGCCGACGCGGGCGCGGCGCCAGAGGATCGTCCGCGTGACCGTTGCGCCGCGGCCGACGCGCACGCCTTCTCCGAGGATTGCGTACGGTCCGACGACGGCGTCGTCTTCCACGACCACATCGTCGGACAAAAGAAGCGGGGGCACGAGGCGCACGTTCTTCCCAATGCGTACGCGCCTACCCGCGTATATGCCGCTTTTTGCTCCCGCGGGAAATTCCGGGAGCCGGTACGCGCCGTCGAGGAGGTCCCAGTGCGCTTGGCGATAGCGCTCTGGGGTTCCGATGTCCATCCAGTAGCCGTCGAGGGGAAGACCGTAGGCGCCCGCCCCCTCGGCGATGAGGCGGGGAAAGATCTCCCGCTCGATAGACACTTCGCGTCCCCGGGGAATCGCGTCGAGCACGCGCCGTTCGAGAACGTATACCCCCGCGTTGATCCGACGCGAGGGCGCTTCCTCGATCTTCGGCTTTTCGACGAAACGGAGGATTTCTCCCCGTTCCCCCTGGGCCACGACGCCGTAGGCGGAAGGATCTTCGACTTCCGTAAGCCCTATGGTCACTGCACCCCCGTGTTCCGCGTGGAAGGCGAGGAGTCGCTCGAGGTTTACCAGGTGCACGATGTCTGCATTGACGACGAGAAAGCGGTCTTCTAAGTACGGTTCGGCGTTCTTCATCGCCCCTGCCGTGCCGAGGAACTCCCGTTCCCGGGCGTAGCGGATCTCCACGCCGAGCGAAGAGCCATCCCCGAAGTACTCTTCGATCACGTGGGCGTGGTGCTTCACGGCGAGCACAAAGCGCGACACGCCCACCTTGCGGAGATGCAGGATCAGCGATGCGAGCCACGGGCGATTTCCTAGGGGAACCATCGGCTTCGGCAGGTCCTCCGTGATGGGGCGAAGGCGAGAGCCCATACCCCCCGCGAGCAACAACGCCTGCATCCGTGTCCCTCCTTTTGACTTAGGTACGCGCCCGCACACGCAAGCCATTCCCTGCTCGTATATGCTGCTTAGGCGTTTCTCTTCGGCATGCCGGCTTTCGCGCCACGACCGTGCCGCCTATTCCGGATAGGGCTCGGTGAGCCCCTTTGCGCACGCGGTTCCTCTGTCTCTGCAGACGAAATTTGGGACGCACCAAAGACTGCCTCTTCTCACGTCCCGCGTACGGGGACGGAGGCAGGCGATATGTAGTACATAACTCATTATGCATGACTTTCACTAATTCGTCAAGGCAATATCTGGAAATTTGTGCTTTGCCCGGCGTCGCCCCCGCCAGGGTGGGAAATGAGGCGGCGCCACCACCGCGAGACGATTCATTTGTCCGTTCGCGCCTTTACAGCCTCCCTTCGAGCGGGTATATTTCTCTAGAGTATGCCGTTCACCCGCGGGGAGCGCGTCCGTTTTCGGGGCGTGGCGTAGCCGAACGCGGAGGCGGAGATGCAGAGTTCGGCCGTGCGGCGCATGCCCCCAGCGTGACTTGTGCGGTGGCGCTCTTTGCCGCTTAGGACCGCGCCCGGGAGACGCACACTGTTGGATTAGAGAGGAAGACCCGCCGAGACGGGTTGCCGGTTGGGGGAGTTGCGTATGGGCGGAGGGACACCGGAGATGGTACAGATCAGACGAGCGCGTTCGGCCGAAGACCTCCTTCGCGAGCTGCGGGCCGGGGAGGGGCCGTTCCGCGCAGAAATCCTGCACTTCGTCAGCGTTGACGACCGAGATGTGTACAACATCACCCCTCCCTTTTGCGATGCCGGGCGCTGGCTCATCGCCGGCCGGGTGGAAAACCGTCGCAGCGAGGTTTCCGAAGTGTATTTTTTTGCGGAAAACGAACGAGGCGAATGGGAACTCCTCCCGGACACGCCCATCTTTTCCCTCCAAGACCCCTTTGTCGCGCGCGTACAGGGTGAACTCGTCTTCGGCGGCGTAGAGACGTTCATCCACCCGCGTGGGGTGCCGCCGCGCTTTTGGTGGTGGCGGACCATCCTCTTCCGCGGTTCCGACGTGCGTTCCCTTCGCCCCTTCTTCTACGGACCGGACGGGATGAAGGACATTCGGCTCGTCGAACTCAAAGACGGGCGTATTGGTGTCTTTACGCGCCCGCAGGGCAAGGTAGGGGGGCGGGGGAAGATCGGCTTCTTCACCGTAGAGAGCCTGGACGAACTTCGCCCCGACCTCTTCGAGTCCGCCCCCATTCTCGAAGGCCTCTTTTTGGACGAGGAATGGGGTGGGGTAAACGAGGCCCAGCTTCTTCCGGACGGACGGCTTGCCGTCATCGGTCACATCGCGCGCTTTACCGACGAGGCGACGCGCTACCGCGACTACTACGCCCTCACCTTCGTCTTCGACCCGGTGACGTTTTACTTTACCGACGTGCGGATCGTCGCCGAGCGGCGCAATTTTGTAGAAGGACCGGCGAAGCGGGAGGACGTAGCGAACGTCGTGTTTCCCGGCGGCCTCGTGCGCAATCCCGACGGAACAGCTGTCCTCTACGCAGGCGTAAGCGACGCGGGCACCCAGCGCCTCTTCATGCCCGACGTCTTCAGGCCCTACGGCCTTCTTCCCAACCCCCTGCACACGCCCTGCGGGCCGCGGATCGAGCGATGAAGCTGTCCGACTTCGACTACGAACTTCCGGAAGAACTCATCGCCCAAGAGCCCCTGTCCGAGCGGATACGGGTGCGCGCGTGGAGCTTCTCCTCGTAGAGCCGCGCTCCGCGCCGTCGCGGAGGAGGTGCTCGGAGGAAGATCCCACCCGGCACCACATGCACGAAGAACCGTACCGTCTGCCGCCGGAGATGGCGGAAGTCCTCGAGACGGCACGCCGGGAAGGACGTAGGGTTCTCGCCGTAGGGACAACGAGCCTCCGCGTCGCTCACGCCCGCACCCTCGTCGCCCTTGACTTTCCTGGATACGCTGTGGGAGGATTGAGCATAGGCGAATCTAAGGAGGTCATAGCAGCTTCAAATAACCGTCCTGTTCTTGACTGTAACTCACTGTTTTGATACTATGAAGACATGAAACTTCTATCCATACGCGAAGCGGCGAAAAGGCTCGGCGTGCACCCCAACCGTCTCCGGGAGTGGGAGAAAAAAGGGATCATTCACCCGATTCGGCTTCCGAGTGGCCACAGGAGGTATCCGGCGGGTGCAGTGCACTCCGTCCGGCCGTGCAGACGAGACCGGGGAACGGGGAAGGAAGACCTTCCCGTGAGCACACCGGGTGGGACGCCCGGGCCCAGACCCCGATTACCGAGAGGAGGTGAACGCCTGGTTCGGCGGGGTCCCTACCTGAAATGAAATTCAGGTAGGTTTTACGAACCAGGTCATGTACCGGATCCTCGAGGAAACGGTCCCACACCTTCCGGAGGGAAAGCCGCGGTACCTCATGGGGGTCGGTTCGCCCGACGCGATCTTTGTCGCCGTTGAGCGGGGGATCGACCTCTTCGATTCCGTGCTCCCCACGCGCATCGCCCGCAACGGGACAGCGATGACGTCCCGGGGGCGTCTCGTGGTGCGAAACGCCGAATACCGGCGCTCCTGGGAACCCCTCGATGCGAATTGCGACTGCAAGGTGTGCCGGACCACCTTTACCCGGGGGTACCTCCGCCACCTCTTTCACGCGGAGGAAATGCTCGGTCCCCGGCTCCTCACGTACCACAACTTCTACTTTCTCCTATCCCTCATGGAGGGAATCCGCGCTTCGATTCGCGAGGGGCGCTTTCCGGAATTCAAGGAAGCGTTTCTCTCCGCGTACTACGCGGACCAACCGCACCGGGGGTTTTGAGCCGATCGGAGCACACGAATTCCCGGTACACGAAAGGGAGGATGCCCGTGCCTTACGAGCCCACGGCAACCCTGGCGCAGGCCGGCGAAGACATGAGCATCGCCCAGGCGTACGCCCAGTATTCCTCGCTCCTCCTTCTCCTCCTCATGTTCGTTCTCTTTTACTTCCTCCTCATCCGTCCGCAACAAAAGCGGCAAAAGGAGCGCGAGCGCATGCTCGCCGCCCTGAAGAAGGGAGACCGGGTAGTGACCATCGGCGGTCTGCACGGCACGATCGTCGACCTCGACGACAAGACGGTCGTTCTCCGCGCCGGCGACAGCCGGCTCACGTTTGAGCGAAGCGCCGTAAACGCCGTCCTCCGCGGCGACAAGGGGGAAAAGTGACGCGTTCAGCGCTTTCGCCGGTGCGGCGCACGGCGGAGGAACAGGTGCGACGAAAGGGTCCCAACGCATCGGCGGCCGCCGCACCTACGAGGAGGGTGATCGTCGGGAGGTTGGGCGCGCGATCGAAGAAGATCTAGGCAAACCCCGCGAGGGTGGCGAGGTAGAGGGCGCCGAGGAGTGCCCCTGCCGGCCACCCTCCTTCGTTTTGTCTGCTTCCGAGGAACCATCCGGCTGTGTACGCCACGCCCAGGTGCGTCCCCAGGACGAGTCCGGGAAGCGACCACATTTCCCGTCCGACTTCGACTTCTCCGTCCCTACCCGGGAACACGAGGACCACCACCGTGCCTACGAGGACGAAAAGGATGAGCGAGAGCACGTACGCCTTGACGAACTCCATCGGCGTCCCCCCGATCTGCGCATACTACGCCCGTGGGTCGTATGCCCTGCCCGAAACGAGGTGGAAACCGCGGGAGGGTTTGCGGGTGGAAGACTTTTTGCGCATTCTCGTACGTTCCCTGATCATGTATGCGTATCTCATGTTCATCATTCGTCTCATGGGGAAGCGGGAAATCGGGCAGGTTTCCCTCTTCGACCTCGTCGTCTCGATCGTGATCGCGGAGATCGCCGCCTTCACGATTGACGACCTGGAAATGCCGCTGTACCACGGGCTTGGCCCGATCCTCCTTCTCGCGCTCACGCAGATCGTCATTTCCTACGCCTCGATGAAGAGCCGCCGCTTTCGCGCCTTCGTCGACGGGAAGCCGTCGATCCTTATCGAACGCGGAAAGATCCGCGACTGCGAGATGCGCGCCCACCGGTACAACATCGACGACCTCTTCATGCAGCTTCGAGAAAAGGACATCTTGGACGTATCCGAGGTTGAGTTCGCATACCTCGAACCTTCGGGAAAGCTCTCCGTGGTCAAGAAGCCCGAGCGTCAGCCCCTTACGCCGGAGGACTTGGGCATCCCGCCGAAGGTGAAGGACGTTCACCCCTTGCCCGTGATCATGGACGGAGAGGTGATCACGGAAAACCTCAAGCGGACGGGGAAGGACGAACGTTGGCTTCGGGAAGAACTGCGCGCCCGCGGGATTGCGCGGCCGGAAGACGTCTTTCTCATGACGTTGGACCGCGAGGGTACAGTGTACCTCGACCTCAAGGATGAAGCGGAATGTCCCCCTGCACCTTCCTCCGGAAGCGACGGGTCCGACCCGTGTTCGTCTACACCTCGCCGCGAAGGAGGCGGGTGAGCGTGGCGGAAAAGGGGTAAAGCCCCAGCCGTTCGGCGAGAAAGGCGTAGAGGAGCGCGGCGGCGAGGAGGGCGAAGAGAAGCTCTTGGCCGGATCCTCCCAGGACGACTTCGGCGGGGAAAAGACGCAGGGCGTACACCCCGGTTGCCGCGCTCGCAAGGGCCGCGAGGAACAGCTTTCCCTCGGTTTCCCCGACGGGGGAGAATTCGAGGCGTTGGACGAGCGCGCGGTGGTGCAGGACGGTGAGGAGGACGCCTTGCAGCACGTACGCCACGGTGACGCCTCGAATCCCCAGATCGGGCCTGGGGGCGAGGGCGAGGATTGTGGCGAGCTTGAGGAGACTTGCGACAAGCGTATTGCGGGCGTTTACCTGTGACCACCCCAGCGCCTGCAAGGCAGAACCCAAGGGCCCTTGGACGTAGAGGAAGGGTGCGGCAAGGGCGAGGAGGGAGAGGTGGGGCGCAAGGCGCGGGGTGGCAAAGAGGACGTCGGCGAGGGGCGAGGCGAAGAAAAAGAAGAAGGCGGCAAACGGAAAGGTGAACGCCGCGGTGTGGCGCACGCTCTGGCGGAGGAGCTCGGCAGTGCGCCTGCGGTCGTGTCGAGCCCAGGCTTCGGCCATGGCAGGAATGAGGCTTTGCGAAAGCGAATACGAGAAGGTGGTCGGGAACCAAACGAGAAAGACGGCGAGACCGGTAAGTTCCCCGTAAAGTGCGGCGGCTTCCGAGGCGGAGGCGCCTCCGTGGAGGAGGGCCCGGTTCACAAGAATGGGTTCTACGGCGTAGGCCGACGAGGCGATCACCTGGGTGAGGAACACGGGCCAGCCTTCCCGCAGGAGAAAGCGGAGGTCGGCACGGACGTTTTGAGAGCCAAGGGACGGGGTGCGCACCGCCTTTGGCGGACAGAACGTAGGGTCGCGGCGGTAGCGCACGGCGAGGTAGGCGAGGCTGGCGATTTCTCCCAAAAACGTTGCGGCGAGGATCCCCGCCGCTGCCGCGGAAGAACCGTAGGGAAGAAGGAGCCACGCGAGCAGAACCGCCGCAGGACTACGGACGAGCACCTCTACGGTGGCGGCGATGGCTGGCGGGCGCATGTCGGAAAGGCCTTGAAAGTACGCGCGCAAAACCGTGCCGATCCCCATGATCCCGAGCGCAAGCCCGGCGACGCGGAGGGGGAGGACGAGCTCGGGGTTGGCGAAGGCCCAGCGGGCCAAGGGCTCGGCGAGGATGGCGAGGAGGGCGCCGCCCGCCCCTCCGAAGCCCAGGGTGAGCCCCGCGGCGAGGTAGAACAGGCGGGCCATGCGCACGTCGTCTTGCTTGCTCGCCGCTTGGGCGATGCCTTTGGGTAAGGCGACGTGGAGTCCAAAACGGGCGAAGGCGAGGAAGAAAAAGAGGAGCGGGAGGACGAGCTGAGCGAGCCCGAGAACCTCCCTCCGTACCCGCGAGGCGCGGGATCGCGAACTTGGGGAGAAAGCCCATGAGGCGGCCGAAGACGCCGGCGAAGAGGAGCGTGAAGGTTCCGCGCAAGAGGCTCTGTCGTGGCATGTCCGCCCCCCCGCTTCATGGCTATGAAAGATGGGCGGGGGCCATGCCCTACTCGCCGGAGCCGTTCGGCCAAATACGGAAAGCGAGGGAGATCGCTGCGATGCGAAGCGTGTTCGAAGATCCGTACCCGAAATTCGACCGCGAGGTGCTGGAAGGCTCGTCCTCGCCCCGGGAGGATCTTTCGTTTCCGAATGGAGATGAGTTCGACATCGAGGCGGCGTTGGAGGCCCTCCGGGTTCGCGAAGGCTACGGGGTGCGCGAAGCCCCTTCCGCCGACGCCACGTGGCGTGTCGACCGAGACGTCCGCGAACGCTATGGGGAGGAGATCCGCACGTCCCTCCTCGAGCTTTGCGAGGCGCGGGCCGCCGACTTTCGCCTTTTGGGACTTACGGGGGTTACGGGAGAGGACGTTTGGCGCACGGTGCTTCGCCGCTACGACGACGTCCCACCCCTGTACCGCCTCGTCGCGGACATTCTTTCTCTCAAGGTACAGACGTTCCTCGACGACCGGCGGCGGGAGATGTACCGAAATCTGCGTTGACCCACGCCGGGGGGCTTCCTATAATTGTGGCGTATCCTTGCGGCAAATCGCGGAATATGCCCGTTGCCCTGAACTCGGCCACGCGGCTCGAGAATGGGCGGGCGTCCCAAATCCTGTACCCTTTCCGTTTCGGGAAGGAAGGAGAACGCGCCAAAATGCCTCCTTTCCTGCGACGCCATTCCCTGGCAACCGTATTCGCCGCGATTCTCCTTTTCGTCGTTCTGGCTGTCGGAACGCTCCCCGGAATCCTCAAGGGGATTCCGTTGGGCCTGGATCTGCGCGGTGGGTTTGAAGTCCTCTACCGCGTGGAGCCGATCGGGGGAGGGAGCGTGACGCGCGACCTCCTCGCCCAGACGCAGGCCGTACTCGAACGGCGGATCAACGCCCTCGGCGTCTCCGAACCCGACCTGAGCGTAGAAAATCCTGACCGGATTCGGGTAAAGCTCGCGGGCGTCACGGACGAAAAGGAAGCGCGCCAAATTCTCGCCGCCCAGGCCGAACTCACCTTCCGCGAAGTCGTCTACGATCCCCAAACGGGGAGGCTCGTCCCTACGGACAAGGTCCTCCTTACGGGGGCGGATCTCAAGGAAGGTTCGGCGCGGCCGGAGATCAACCCCCAGACCGGTGAAGCGGAAGTCGCGGTGGCCTTTAAGGATCCGCAGAAGTTCGAAGCGCTCACCCGGGAGTACTACGGCTCCCTCGATCGTCGCATCGGAATCTTTTTCGACAACGAGATGCTTTCGGCGCCCGTCGTCCGGGCGGTGATCACGAACGGCCAGGCGGTCATCACGGGATTTCAGGACCTCCGGGAGGCCAAGAACATCGCCAACCTCCTGAACGCCGGCGCTCTCCCTGTGAAGCTCGTGGAGATTTCCTCCAACGTCGTGAGCCCGACCCTCGGTCAGGCGGCGCTTCGCCACGGAATTGAGGCCGGCGCCCTTGCGGCGGCGTTCATCGCGATCTTCCTCACCGTGCTCTACCGCCTTCCCGGTTTGGTTGCCGTCTTTTCTCTTTCCGTATACCTGTACCTCATGTTCGTCGTCTTGTGGGGCGTTCCCGTGACGCTCACCCTCCCGGGAATCGCCGCGTTCATCCTCGGCATGGGGATGGCGGTAGACGCGAACATCCTCACCGATGAGAGGATCAAGGAGGAACTGCGGGCCGGGCGCCCGCTTCGGGTGGCCGTGCGCCTCGGCGCCCAAAAGAGTCTCCGGTCGATCCTCGACGCCCACGTAACGACGATCCTCGCCGCCCTCGTCCTCTTTTTCCTGGGTACCGGATCTGTGCGCGGTTTTGCCCTCGTCCTCATCACCTCGAACGTCGTCAACCTCCTCACGAACGTCGCCCTCTCGCGCTTCCTCCTGTACCTCCTCGTAGAAAGTCCTCTCCTCGGGAAACCGCACCTGTTCGGAGTAAGGGAGGCAGAACCCCATGTCGCGTAAAGGGAAAGGATGGGAAGGGCGGCGGGATCTTGCGGGTGAGCGGAGCGAAGATCGGGGCGATTCCTACCCCCTCAAACGTCAGGGGGACCCTCCCCCTCCGAGGCGCAAATCTCCGTCTCCCTCCGAGGAAGTGGGTGGCGCGGCGTCTTCGGCGGGGGGATTCCGCGGGCTCGTCGACCGCATCGACTTCGTCCGCTTCCGGCGCATGTACTACCTCATCACGCTCGCCTTCCTCGTTTTCGGCGGGATCGCCCTCGCCTGGCGTGGGCTCAACCTCGGGGTGGACTTCACGAGCGGTACGCGGATCGAGGTCAAGGTCGGGAAGGAGTTCACGGACGAAGAAGTCTACGGCCTTCTCAAGGACGCCCCCCCCTCCCTCGTGGAACGGGTGGGCGTAGGTGAGGGAACGTCCCTCGTCCTTCGCTACAAGCGCGTGCTGTCGCAGGAAGAGGTAGACCGCATACGCGAGATGTTGAGCCGGCACTTTGGAGGAGATCTCACCCCGACGGTGAGTACCGTCGATCCTCTCGTAGGCCGGGAGCTCGCCCGCAACGCGGTGTTCTCCACGCTTCTTGCGGCTTTGGGGATTGTGCTCTACATGACCCTACGCTTCGAGTACCGGATGGCCTTGGCGGGCATCGTGAGCATCTTCAGCGTCGTAGGGATCGTGATTGGGTTTATCGCCCTCCTGCAGGTTGAGGTGGACGTGACCTTTATCACGGCAATCCTCACGATCGTTGGCTACGCGATCAGCGATACGGTGATCGTCTTCGACCGCATCCGGGAAAACCGCCGGCTTCGCGAGCCCAGGGACGCGGAAGAGTACCTCTCCCTCGTAAACACGAGCATCCGCCAGGTGTTCGTCCGCTCCGTGAACACCGTCCTCACGGTGCTCTTTGCCTCCCTCGCCCTTCTCGTGTTGGGCGGGCCCGGACTTTACACCTTCGCCCTAACGCTCACGCTCGGCCTCTTTTTCGGGGCATACGCCTCCCTTGCGACGGCGAGCCAGCTGTGGCTTGAATGGACCTTGTGGGACCTCCGGCGGGGACGCCCGCGTACGGCGCGTGCCTAAAGGGGGAAACGTCCGGAGGGAAGGAGGTAGGGCTGGTGGAGCTGCACGTCGCCGTAGGGGGGTGGACGTACGTCCCCCTCTCCGAAGAAGAGCGCCGCGGCGTCTTTCGCCTCGCCGAGGAAATCGCTTTTCCCCCGTCGCTTGCGGAGGTGCTCTGGCGCCGCGGGTACCGCACGCCAAAGGCGGCAAAGGACTTCCTCGCCCTAGCCGATGCCCCGCCGGCGGACCCCTTGGGTTTGCCGGGAACGGAAGCCGCCTTGGAGCGCATCCTTCTCGCCCGACGGAGGGGGGAGCGCGTCCTCGTGTACGGGGATTACGATGCCGACGGTGTCCTCGGTACGGCCATCCTCGTGCGCGCGCTTCGCGCCGCCGGGATCCGCGTACGCGCCGTCCTCGCGGACCGCTTTCGCGGGGGCTACGGCCTTCACGCCGCCGCGCTCGAACCCCTCCTTCGTGGGCCGGAGGCGGCGACCCTCGTGGTTACGGTGGATACGGGTTCGACGGCCGAGGAAGACGTGCGCGCCCTGCGCGCGCTCGGGGCAGACGTCGTCGTGACGGACCACCACGCTTTGGGTGAATCGCCTCCACCGGCCGACGTTTTCGTAAGCCCCCGCCTCCTTCCGGAGGGCCACCCCCTTTCCTTTCTTTCGGGCGCCGGCGTCGCCTACCTCCTCGCGCGCGCCCTCCTCGCGTTTCCCGACGTGGCAGACGAAGTCTGCGGTGCCTCCTCTGCGCGCGAAGCTCTGCTCAGCGAGCTCGAGGCGTACGCGGCATTGGCGACCGTGGCCGACGTCGTCCCCCTTTTGGGGGAAAACCGCCCCCTCGTGCGCCGCGGCCTCAAGTTCCTGCGGAACGCCTCGTCTCCCGCTCTGACCTCCCTCCTTCGGGCCGCCGGCGTATCGCCGGACGAACTCGACGAAGAGGCGGTGGGCTTCCGCATCGCCCCGCTTCTCAACGCCGCCGGGCGCATGGCCACCCCCTACGAGGCGCTTCACCTCCTCCTTGCGGAAGACGCCGAAGAAGCCGAAAGTCGCGCCGCTCTCCTTCGCAGGTTGAACGAAGCGCGACGCCGCGAGGTCGGTAGGATATTGGAGGAAATCTCCGAAGCCGACCTCCGCGATCCGGCGGCGGTCCTCTGCGGCGCAGATTGGCACGAAGGCGTGCTCGGCATCGTCGCCTCTCGCCTGGAGGCGGAGCTCGCACTTCCGGTGTTTGTCTTCGCGCCTGCGGAGGAAGAACCGGCGCTTCTCCGCGGTTCGGCGCGCGCGCGCCCGCCTTACGACCTCGTTACGCTTCTGGCCGAGCTCCGGAGCGCCCTTCCCGACGCGGTCCTCGTGGCCGGCGGCCACCGGGAGGCGGCGGGCCTCACCGTCCGGCGCGAAGCCTTTCCCGCCGTGCGCGAGGCGATTCTCACGCGTCTTGCGGCGCGGTACGGTGTTTCGGAAAGAACGCCAACGCGAGGGAGCCCCCTCGATGCCCGCCTCACCCTCGAGGAGCTCGAAGATGGGTTTCTCCCGCGATACGCCGCCCTCGCCCCGTTCGGGGAGGGGAATCCCCTACCGCGCTTTTTGCTCGAAGGAGTAGAAGTCGTGGACTCGCGCTTCGTCGGGCGGGACGGGGCGCACGTGCGTCTCAACCTCGCCCGCGGAGGCTCGCGGGGAAGGGCAATCGCCTTTCGCCAGGCGGAGTTCTGGCGTACCGCAGACCGCGCCCGTACCTACGCTTTGGCGTGTGAAGTTCGTCCGTCGACCTTTCGCGGCCGGACGCACGCCGACCTCCACGTGCTCGCCGCCGAGCCGCGCCCGTTGCCCGCATTCGTCCCTTTCGTCCGTCGGGAGGATACGGTTTCCCCAAGCCGCCTCCTCGCCTACGCCGAAGAAGAGGGGCGCACCCGGGCGCGGACCTTTGCCCGTCCGGGGGACCTCTTCCTCGTCCTCGACCACGGGGGACCGAGGGGAATTGCCACCGTCGTAGGGAGATCCTATACCCCGTTGGTTCTTTCGCTTTCCCTCGAAGCGCTTTCGGGATCGGGCCCGGGGAAATTCGGTGAAGGGCAAATTCCTGCCGCTGTCCTCCTCGACCTCCCGCCGGGGGAACCCCCGCTCTACGCCCTCTCCCGCACCTCACGCGAAGGGGAGGTGTTCTTCCTTCCTGAAGTGCTGGAGGATGCGCGACGTTGGGCGCGCTTCGACCCGCGGGCGTGGTTCGGACGGGCGGTCGCCCACGTGCGCGACGCCTGTCGGCGCGGAGACGCTTGCAAAAAGGCGGAAGACGGTTCGTACGTCCTTGCCGCGGGAGCTTGGCGCTCGCTCTTTCCTCCTTCCTGGTCCCCTTCGGCGGTCCACTTGGTCCTTCGGGTGTTCGTGGAAATTGGCCTCGCCACCGAAGCCGGGAGGTTTGGTCTTCGCTTGAAAGAAGAGGCACTCGAAGTTTCCGAAGGGAAGCTCGTTTCCCCTACCCTTGCCCGTCTCGTCGGCCGAAGCGAGGCCGCCCGTCTCATCCTGCGCCACGCTCGGGTTCCCGCCCACGCCGGAACCTCCGAAGAAGTGGTTTCCTTCCGCGCTCCGTGATGCGGTTCCGCGTCCGGTTTGTCGGCGGCGCGGCCCCATACGAGAAAGGAGTGATCTCCGTGGCCCTTCACGCTCTCGACCCTAAGGCGCTCGAAGAGCGGCTCAAGAAGTCCATCCGCACGATTCCCGACTACCCCCAGCCGGGGATCCTCTTTTACGACATCACGACACTCTTTCAAGACCCTGAAGCGTACAAGCTCGCCATCGACCACCTCGTGGAACGCGTTCGCCCCTTCCGTCCCGACGTGATCGTCGGCCCCGAGGCGCGCGGGTTCGTGGTCGGAGGACCTTTGGCGTACGCCCTCGGCGTCGGCTTTGCGTTCGTTCGGAAACCCGGAAAGCTCCCGCGCGAGGTCATAAGCGCCGAATACGAAAAGGAATACGGGCCAGACTCCCTCGCCATCCACAGAGACGCCCTGCTTCCTGGGCAACGCGTCGTCGTCGCCGACGACCTCATCGCCACAGGAGGGACGATGGGGGCAACCGTCGACCTCGTCCGCAAGTTGGGGGGTGAGGTGGTCGCCGCGGCGTTTCTCATCGAGCTCGCCCACCTGGGAGGGCGTAAATTCCTCCTGGAGGAGAAAAAGGTCCCTGAAGTCGTCACTCTCGTTCGCTATTCCGGGGAAGGCTGACGGGCCGCACGGCGACCGCAGCTTCCCCCTTCTTTTTGGAGAACGGTGCCGTATGTTTCGAACACCGCCGCACGACCGCTTTCCCCGTGTGGGCAGTTGTACGGCCCGCCTTTTACTCCGTGCGGGCCGTATTTTTCCCTTTACAGGAAGAGGGAAAGTGACGCATAATGAAAAGAAGCCGGTATGCCCATGCGCGAGAAAGGGCGGCCGGTCGGACCGGATGCGACGGTGGGTGAGTCTAAGATGGCTACGACCACAATTTCCGGAATCCCCGAAAGGCTTTTTACCCTGGCAGGAGAATACCTGGACGATAGAGGAATGGAACTTCTCCGGCAGGCGTACGCCTACGCCGAGGAGCACCACCGCGGACAGTACCGAATTTCCGGCGACCCCTACATCACGCACCCCGTGGCCGTGGCGGAAATTCTCGCCGAACTTCGGATGGATGCGGTGACGCTCGCCGCTGCCCTCCTCCACGACGTGCTCGAGGACACGACGGCGACGCGGGCGGAGCTGGAGGAACGGTTCGGAAAGGCGATTGCCGAACTCGTGGACGGCGTCACGAAACTCCGGCACCTGAATTTTTCCTCCGAAGCCGAAGAGCAAGCGGAAAACCACCGCAAGATGCTCCTCGCCATGGCCCGCGACGTGCGCGTGATCCTCATCAAGCTCGCCGATCGCCTCCACAACATGCGCACCCTCAAGTACCGCAGTGAGGAGGACCAGCGCCGGATCTCGCGCGAGACGCTGGAGATCTACGCTCCCATCGCGCACCGACTGGGGATTTTTAAGGTAAAGTGGGAGCTTGAGGACCTCGCCCTCCGCTACCTCAATCCGCAGCAGTACTACCGAATCGTGCACATCATGAAGAAGAAGCGCGCGGAGCGCGAGGCGTACATCCAGCGCGTGATCGATGTCCTCAAGGAAAAGCTCGCAGAAATGGGGATCGAGGCGGAGATTTCTGGCCGTCCCAAGCACATCTACAGCATCTACCGCAAGATGTACCTGGAAAACAAGGAATTCAACGAGATCTACGATCTCCTCGCCGTTCGCATCATCGTAAACACGATTCGCGACTGCTACTCCGTCCTGGGGATCGTCCACACCCTATGGAAGCCCGTTCCCGGTCGGTTCAAGGACTACATCGCCATGCCCAAGGCAAACATGTACCAGTCCCTGCACACGACCGTCATCGGCCCCGAAGGCGAGCCCCTTGAGGTGCAGATCCGCACCCACGACATGCACGTCACCGCGGAGTACGGAATTGCCGCCCACTGGGCTTACAAGGAAGGCAAGGGGACCAAGGACGCAGAGGAGGAAGCGCGGAGGCTGCGCTGGATTCGCGAGCTCCTCGAGTACCAAAAGGAGTCGCAAAACGCCCTGGAGTTCGTCGAATCCCTCAAGGTCGATATCTTCTCCGACCTCGTCTTTGTCTTTACGCCCAAGGGAGACGTCGTCGAACTTCCCGCGGGATCGACGCCCCTGGACTTCGCCTACAAGATCCATACGGAAATCGGGCACCGCTGCGTCGGCGCAAAGGTGAACGGGAAGCTCGTCCCCCTCGACACGACGCTCATGACGGGGGACATCGTGGAAATCCTCACCTCCAAGCACAGCTTCGGCCCGAGCCTCGACTGGCTCAAAATCGTGAAGACCTCGAGCGCCCGCAACAAGATCCGCGCGTGGTTTAAGAAAGAGCGGCGGGGAGAGATGCTCGAGCGCGGGCGCCTCGCGCTCGAACACGAGGCGCGGCGCCACGGAATCCCCATAAAGGAGGCCCTGCGGGAGGAGTACCTGCGCGAAGTCGCTAACCGCCATCACTTCGGAAGCGTAGAGGACCTCCTCGTCGCCGTTGGCTACGGAGGCATGGCCCCTTCCGCCGTTCTCTCTCGCCTCGTGGAGGAGCGGCAGAAAGGAGAGGAGACGTCGGCCAAGGCGGAAACCACTCCCGCGGAAGTCAGCAAGGCCTTCGTCCAACCGGAGGCGCGGGGAACCGCAACCGTTCCCGCGCGCGATCGGTCTTTCGGGACTCGGGGAGTCGTCGTCCCCGGTGTGGACAACGTCCTCGTGCGCCTCAGCCGCTGTTGTACCCCCATCCCTGGTGACGAGATCGTCGGGTTCATCACCCGCGGCCGGGGAATCTCCGTTCACCGCAAGGACTGCCCCAACGTCGCCCGCGAAGATCCCTCGCGCCTCATCGAACTCCGCTGGGAGCCCACGGGCAACCTCGAGTACCCCGTAGAGATCGAGGTGCTCGGCTTCGATCGCCCTGGGATTTTGAGCGACGTCATCCAGTCCATCGGCGAGTCCAAGGTGAACATGACGGAAGTGCGCGGGCGTAGCGACCAAAACCGCATGGCGCACATCACCGTCACCGTCCACGTGCGCGACGTGGACCATCTGAACCGCGTTCTCGATCGAATTCGGCGTGTGCGCGACGTATACACCGTGCGGCGCGCGCTCAAGCCGTAGGCGCAGGCGGAGAAGGAGTGTAGGACGTGCGCGTGGTACTTCAGCGGGTTTCGGAAGCGTCGGTTCTCGTGGACGGAGAGGTGGTCGGGGCAATCGGTCCCGGACGTGGCCTTCTTCTCTTCATCGGATTTACCCACGGTGATGGGCCGGACGTTCTTCCGCGCATGGCCGACAAAATCCTCCGCCTTCGCATCTTCGCGGATTCCGCCGGCAAGATGAACCTCTCTACCCTAGACGTCGGCGCTTCTCTGCTCGTCGTCTCGCAGTTCACCCTGTACGCCGACGTCCGCCAAGGCCGAAGGCCAAGCTTCACAGACGCGCTCCCACCGGATCCGGCAGCCCTTCTTTTCGACGCCTTCGTACGAGAACTCCGTTCCTCCGGACTCACCGTCTCCACAGGCCGTTTCGGCGCGCACATGGAGGTACGTCTCGTAAACGACGGGCCCGTGACCCTCTTTCTCGACGACCGCGAGCTTTGGCCGAAGGGAGATTGACTCAGCTCTCCCGGTGTCCAAACGCACGGTTGGCCTTTGCAGAGACGAACCGCCGAAGGCGATCTCGAAGTGCGATTCTCTTGACCTCTGCGTTGCAGTGCCTCACCGATGTCGTTTGACGAAACCGAGGGGCTACGTGTTCCTGTCCCGGGGATAGGAAAAAATGCTCTCTTTTGTGCAGGAATGATCGTGAACTTCTGTGAAAGTGTTCTGGCTCAAGAGGGAAAAGCTCATCATGTTCAGACGGCGCTTCAGGCTTGGAAACAGGCCAAAGTGTTGACTCGGCAATCGCGAGAGTAGCTACAGTGGGTAGACTCAGTGCGTCCTGAGCCTCTCATAGAGGCTCATAGAGGCTCGGCCTCTTCTGGGTAAGTTGGGTCATCTCTGCTCGCCGGCAACACCTCGAAGCGAGGATCGTTGGAGAGCGCCTCAATCAAAGCTTCCGACCCCGCCTACGTACGTCGAGTCGAGATCGATGTCGGTCGCCACAAACCACTGACGATCCTCCGGCCACCAGAGATTCGGTGAGTCCAACCAGACACCGGCAAAGAAGGAAGTCACACAAGACAGGGGCCCCATGTAAAGGATGTAACGGCGTCCTACCCCCTCCAAACGAGAGGCTTCAAGGACTTCACGGGGGGGGGAAGTATTTGCCCCCCCTTCTCCGGACTGGGTTAGCCCTGCAATCCTTCCCGGTGAAAGGTGGCCATAACCTTCCCACACGGCGAAGAAGCATCGGTTCGGCGTAGTCGTAAAGGCTGCTAGGAACTCAGCGATCGCGGTAGCATCGGCCTGTTCAAGGCTTCCGCGCCTCGGGGGCTCCTTCCAAGGAGGGCTCCCTTTTCCGTATCCCTGACGGGGAATGCTAATGCTGAAGATGTCAAAGCTCATGCGGGGGTAAACTCGTTGCCCGCTCCAAGCGGCAACCTCGGCCCATCTAACAGGTTTACCCTGGTAATCGTGTGCAGGATGAAGCAACCGGACGTAGCGAGCGAATCCCTCGGGAATTAGTGCGCCGACGTGCGCAAAGGGAGATGCCCGCAGGCTTTGCTCGACCCACCGCGCACCAGAGATGTCACTCAGCAATGTCATGCCACAAGGGTGAGACCATTCCATATCTTGCTTGTTCACATGGGTAACCT
>Ga0209836_100036_pt1 | contig 30555 bp, 29 predicted proteins | sample ElbSprsedimmetaG_FD_184147 | JGI IMG/M metagenome (GOLD analysis project Ga0209836, IMG submission 184147) | Hot spring sediment bacterial and archeal communities from California, USA to study Microbial Dark Matter (Phase II) - Elbow Spring... ... | reverse complement strand
GGTGTTGCCCATTTTTGGTGCGGGCGCTACCGATGATTTCTCGGCGGTCAACTCAGGCTCAGCCTCCGCATCGTCCGTGGCCGGAGCCACAGGCGGTGGCGGCGGATTATCCAGCAGTGCCAGCTCGGCACTACCAGGAGACGGTAGTTCCGGGGGGGTAGTGGGTTCGATGATGATCGGTTCGGGCGGAATTTCCTCGACGCTCAGGCTGTGCTTAATCCCCTCGCCGTTCAGCCAAAGGGGTAGCAAAAGTACCGCTAACGCCACCAGCACCCCCGCTCCGACCAATCGCTGTCTTAGACGCTGCTCCACCGATTACTTCCCGGTAGTGAGTGTGTCATGTACGGCCGAAACTATCAAAAAGGAACCAAACACGACAATCAGATCTCCTGGGCGTGCTGTCTTCAAGGCGCCATTATAAGCGAGCAAGGGGGTAGATTCACAGTGAATTATTTGTAAATTTACAATATGACTGACGTGTTCAACCAAAGTGTTCAGGGATAGCCCCCTCGGACCCGATAGCGGGGCCAGCCACCATTGTTCTACCTGATCTGCCAATTGATGAATCATGCCGGGTATATTCTTGTCGGCCAAGGCCGAGAAAACCGCCAGTACACGACCATCATGCTCTTGGCGCCATTGCCGGATCATTTGGGCCAGTGCCGCTCCCCCTTCCTCGTTGTGGGCTACTTCCAGCAAGACGGTCACACCACCGACATCGAAAAATTCGGAGCGGCCGGCATGCCGAACTACTCGCAAGCCTTGCTTGATTGCGGCTGGCGTAACTACAAGTGTTTCCGGCAATTGCGTCAATGCGACGAGCACCCCGGCGGCGTTGTCGATCTGATGTTCACCCTGCAGGGCTGGTCGCGGCCAGTGTCCCAAACGGCCATTCGGCAGATTAAGCGTGAAACAATCGCCTTCGCTGGCGACTTGGTACTCCACACCCGCGCGGTATAATTTGACTCCCAGGTCAGTCGCGGTCTTGACTACGGATGACGGACAATGCCTGCCTGAAAATACCGCGACCTTTCCTGGTCGCATGATGCCGGCCTTCTCAAAACCGATGGTTTCGATGTCATTACCCAGCCAGTCTGCATGGTCCACGGAGATTGTAGTGATTAGCGCCAGGTCGGCATCGACGGCATTGACCGCATCCAGCCTTCCGCCAAGCCCAACCTCAAGAATTACTACGTCTAGTTTCGCTTGATCAAAGATCTGCAACGCCGCTAGGGTGGTGAATTCGAAATAGGTCAGCGGGATATCGCCGCGTTCCTGTTCCACGGCATTCAAGGCAGCAGCCATTTGCTGCTCACCGACAGGCTTGCCGTCCAGGCGAACCCGCTCGGTGTAGTGATGAAGATGCGGAGAAGTGTAGGCACCGACTCGGTAACCCTGCGCGATCAGAATCGCCTCAAGCAAGGCAACCGATGACCCCTTACCATTGGTGCCGGCAACGGTAATGACATAGGGGCGGTGATCGGCAAACAGCGTCAGACGATTGAGCACAGCGCTCACACGATCTAGCCCCAGTTCAATGCGGGTGATATCCAGTGCTTCCAGTTTGGTTAGCCAATGGTCAAGAGTATTCATCGCGATTATCTGGAAGCAACACGGCCAGGAGAAATCAGCCTGCCTAAGTGTTCGTCAGCTCTGCGGGCTAGGATACTAGCGGATGGCTGCGATGCATCATCATCGCCAGCAAGCGCGCTACCTCATCCCGCATCTGTTGACGCGGTACGATCATGTCGATCGCACCATGATCCAGCAGAAATTCGCTACGCTGAAAGCCTTCGGGAAGTTTCTCGCGAACAGTCTGCTCAATCACCCGGGGGCCAGCAAAGCCGATCAGCGCATTTGGCTCAGCGATATGCACGTCGCCCAGCATAGCCAAACTGGCCGACACACCACCCATGGTCGGGTCGGTCAGCACCACTACAAAAGGCAGCCTGTGACGTGACAGCCTCGCCAGCGCAGCACTGGTCTTGGCCATCTGCATTAGTGAAAACAGCCCTTCCTGCATGCGAGCACCGCCCGAGGCGGTAAAGCAGACCAGGGGCGTCTTGTGCTCGATTGCCTCGTTGACGGCACGAACGAATTTCTCACCAACCACTGAGCCCATGGAGCCGCCCATAAAGGCGAAGTTGAAACCAGTGACCACGATCGGCAGGCCATGCAATCGGCCACGGATAGCAACCAAAGCGTCATTCTCGCCGGTAGCACGTTGCGACTGCAGGAGGCGATCCTTGTATTTCTTGGAATCGCGGAACTTGAGAATATCAACTGGCATCAGCTTGGGAGCGATCTCGATCCGTTCTTCCTTGTCCAGGAAATGGTCAAGTCGTCTACGAATGCCGATGCGCATGTGGTACCCGCATTTGGGACAGACCTCTAGGTTGCGAGTCAGCTCCTCGCGGTACAGCACCGATTCGCAGCCTTCGCACTTTACCCAGATGCCCTCCGGTACACCCCTCTTGGCGCGGCTGGCAGTGCGAATCCGCGCAGGCAGCAGTTTTTCCAACCAATTCATATTGTTCAGTCTCCTTCAGTACTTGTCGCTTGCCGCTTCTACCGCCGCGCGCATTTGGGCGATCAGCTCGCCTACTGCGTTCAGCAGGGCATCCTGATCATTCTGCTTGGCCTCGATCAGACGAATGATGGCCGAACCGACCACTACCGCATCGGCAACCGCAGCTACCTTGCCTGCAGTTTCGGCATCGCGAATACCGAATCCTACGCCCACTGGCAGGTTGGTGTGCCTGCGAATGGCAGCCAGTTTTTCGGCGATCGTATCGGTATCTAGTGTGTCTGCACCGGTTACACCCTTAAGTGAAACGTAGTAGATAAAGCCCCTGGATACCCGGGCAATCTTCTCGATGCGCGCCTCGCGGGTGGTAGGTGAGATCAGGAAGATCGGGTCAAGCCCGGCCTGCTCGAACGCTGAGAGGGTCTCACTGCCCTCCTCCGGCGGTAAGTCGACGGTCAGTACGCCATCGACACCGGCTTTTGCCGCTAACGAGGCGAAGGCTTGGGGTCCAATGACCTCGATCGGATTCTGATAGCCCATCAGCACCACTGGCGTTTCGGTGTCGCTCTGGCGAAATTCCTGCACCATCTCGATTACACGCGGCAGGTTAACCTTATGCTTCAGCGCGCGCTCATGGGCTGCCTGAATAACTGCGCCGTCAGCCATGGGGTCGGAGAACGGTACGCCTAATTCGATCGCGTCGGCGCCGGCTTGTACTATCTTGTGCATCAGTCGCACAGTGATCTCGGGATGCGGGTCACCGGCGGTGATATAGGGAATAAGCGCGGCGCGCCCTTTGTTTTTTAGCTTTTCAAAACGCTTGGCCAGACGACTCACAGCTCGATTCCCTCACATTTTGCGACGGTGTTGATGTCCTTGTCGCCCCGACCGGACAGGTTAACAAGAATGATCTGGTCACGACTCATGGTCGGCGCCAGTTTCTTAGCATGTGCCACGGCATGGCTGCTCTCAAGCGCCGGGATAATGCCTTCGTATTTCATCATGTCGTGAAAGGCCGCCAGCGCTTCGTCATCGGTGATTGCGTCGTACTGGACACGATGGATGTCTTTCAGCCAAGCGTGCTCTGGGCCGACGCCCGGGTAGTCGAGACCAGCCGAGACCGAGTGGGTGCTAATAATCTGGCCGTCGGCATCTTCGAGCAGATAGGTGCGGTTGCCGTGCAGCACGCCGGGACGACCGGCGGTTAGCGGCGCGGCATGGCGACCGGTTGCAATGCCATCACCCCCAGCTTCGGAGCCGTACATCGCAACCGACTCATCATTCAAAAACGGATGGAACAGGCCGATGGCATTGGAGCCACCGCCAACGCAAGCTACTAAGGCATCCGGCAGGCGGCCGGTGGTCTCAAGCATCTGCGCGCGGGCCTCTTTGCCAATCACGGATTGGAAGTCACGTACCATGACCGGATACGGATGAGGGCCGGCCACCGTGCCGATGATATAGAAGGTATTGTCGATATTGGTGACCCAGTCTCGCATCGCCTCATTCAGCGCATCCTTAAGGGTGCGGGAGCCGGATGTGACCGGTATCACCTTAGCGCCCAGTAACCGCATGCGAAAAACGTTGGGCTTTTGGCGTTCCACGTCGTCAGCGCCCATATAAATTACGCATTCGAGCCCAAGACGCGCCGCGACGGTCGCCGTCGCTACGCCATGCTGGCCGGCGCCGGTCTCGGCGATAATGCGGGTCTTGCCCATGCGCTTGGCAAGTAGCGCCTGACCGATGGCATTGTTGATCTTGTGCGCACCAGTATGATTCAGATCCTCGCGCTTGAGCCAGATCTGGGCGCCGCCATAGGCCTCGGTCAAGCGTTCGGCAAAATACAGCGGGCTCGGGCGGCCCACATAGTTCTTCAGGTCCGCCTCGAACTCAGCCAGGAATTCGGGATCGTTGCGATAGCGCTCGTAAGCCTCCTGCAACTCCTCCAGCGGCCCCATCAGAGTCTCGGCCACGAACCGACCGCCATAAATACCGAAGTGGCCGTTCTGGTCCGGGAACTGGCTGAAATCAACCTTTCGCATGGTTTACCTCGTTGATAAAGCGGGAAATCCGAAGCGGATCTTTGATCCCGGGAGCGCACTCGACGCCGCTACTGACATCCACCGCGTAAGGATGCAGCATCTCGATGGCCTGGCGTACATTTTCTGGGTTCAGGCCGCCGGCCAAAATCAGGGGACGATCCACTTTAGATGGCCACATTGACCAGTCAAAAGTCTCGCCGGTGCCACCAAGCTTGTCGCCGCCGTGACTGTCTAGCAAGAAGCCGGCTGCTTGCTTGTGCTCGGCGATGATGGCGTTTACGGTTGCCTCGCCTTCTCTAGCCGGAATGGCCTTAATGTAGGGGCAACCAAACTGTTCGCAATAGGCTGCAGATTCGTTGCCATGGAATTGCAGCAGGCCTGGTGAGAGCTGATCACACACCTGATGGACCATAGCAGCCTCAGCATTCATAAACAGCGCCACGGTCTGCACGAAAGGCGGGACAGCGGCAAACAACTCGCGGGCCTGCGCCAGTGTGAGATTGCGCCGGCTTTGTCCCACGAACACAAAGCCTAGTGCATCAACGCCGGCAGCAACGGCGGATTGAACGTCCTCAATGCGGGTAAGTCCACAAACTTTGATGCGAGTTCGCAAAATGTGACGCCACAGCTGAAAAGAGGGTTAAAGTTTAACAGATGCGGCCGTTTACTGGAACGCAGCATGCCCTGTACTCGCCGTGGAATGAGGCCGGCTGCTCGAATACGGGGATGCGCGGGGTAAGCTGCAAACCGGTAGTCTTAGGATAGTGCACGTGCACTAGGTATAAACCCTCAGCCGGGGCGGTGATGCCGGCGGCATTGCGGTCGCGAGCCTTTAATACTTCGCTCACCCAGCCGACTGGCTGCTTGCCCTGCCCCACTTCCATCAGGGTCCCGACGATATTGCGTACCATGTGATGCAAGAACGCATTAGCGCGCACGTCAATATAGATATATTGCCCTTCGCGGGTTACGGCAATCGATTCGATTAGCCTTACGGGCGAATGAGCTTGGCAGTCCTTGCCGCGGAAGCTAGTGAAATCATGCTCACCTAGCAGCTGCTGGGCCGCCTGATGCATCTTATGGGCATCCAGTTCGTGGTACCACCAGGTCACCCGACCGTTTTGCAGCCCCGGGCGGGTCAGTCGGTTGAGAATGACATAGCGATATTGGCGGGAGCGAGCCGAATAGCGCGCATGAAAATCCGCGCTCACCTCTTGGGCCCAAATAACGGCGATATCATCTGGCAGCAACCGGCTGGTGCCAAGCTGCCAGCCACGTAAGCTACGGTGCGCCGTCGTGTCGAAATGCACCACCTGTTGCGTGGCATGCACCCCCCGGTCGGTGCGGCCGGCGCAGACGGTTTCCACCTGATGGTCGGCCACTTGTGTCAGCGCCCGCTCTAGTCGTTCCTGAATGCTATCGGCATCCTGCTGCGTCTGCCAACCATGGTAGCGACTGCCGTCATACTCGACGCCCAGTGCGATACGCTTGCGCATACTAGCCTCCTCAAACCACCGGGTTTTCTAAGATGCCTAGGGTGTCGATCTCGATCCGCACCCGATCACCCGATTTCAGGAAACGTGGTGGATCCATCGCAAGGCCTACTCCGGCCGGGGTGCCTGTGGCAATCACGTCTTGGCTTGCTAATGGGCGCCAGAGGCCTTGTTTGCGACAGTGGCAGGCCAGGTCCGCTGGGTGCTCCGAGCTGCGCGCCTTGTTCGGTCAGTTGCCTGATGAGGTCGATCATGTCGCCGGTGAATCCCGGCAGCAGATCGGTTACCGGCCAGTAGTTTTCGTTATCCAAATCCACCAGGGCAACTATGGGCTGTCCTTGGGTAGATTCGAGGCTGGCTAAGCGCATGACTGCATCTCTTCGGAACAGGCGAGCAATCCATGAAGCCTAAACATAAAAAGGCCAGATTCAAAAATCTGGCCTTTTTGGGATTTGGTGGAGCTAAGCGGGATCGAACCGCTGACCTCCTGCATGCCATGCAGGCGCTCTCCCAGCTGAGCTATAGCCCCAAAAGCGTTGGGATGGCGCGCCATTATAGGGCGCATTTCAGGGTCGTCAACCCCTTTAAAGCATTTTTAATTTTTAGCAAACTCGATTTTCAGCGAACTCAACAGCTTTTTCGATACGTGCAAGGGTCTCGTCCCGGCCTAAAAGGGCCAGGGTAACGCCCAGTGACGGCGAGACAGTGTTGCCAACTAGCGCAATGCGCAGCTGCGGGCCGACCTTGCCCAACTTAAGTCCAAGTTCGACAGCGGTGTTCCTAACTCGCTCGTCCAATACCGCCTCGCGCCAGTCATGTACGTCTTTTAATGCGGTATGCACAGCCATTAGCACCGCGGGCGTCCTGTCATCAAAATGCTTGGCTACCGCCTGCTCGTCGTAGTGGCTGGGTGCCTTGTAGTAGACCGCCGCCTGCTTGGCCATTTCAACCAAGGTCTTGGCCCGCTCGCGCAGCGCCACGACCACCGCCTCGACTGCGGGGCCTTGGGAGAGGTCGATGTCGAGGTTACCCAGATGCCAGCGCAGCTCATGCCCGACCCGTTCCGGTGGCAGCGTCTTGATATAGTGCTGGTTCAGCCAAAGCAGCTTCTCGGGATTCACGCTCGCGGGTGAACTGTTGATGTCCTTGATATCGAACAGCGCGATCATTTCATCGCGGGAGAAGATCTCTTGGTCGCCATGTGACCAACCTAGGCGCACCAGGTAGTTGAGCAGTGCCTCGGGCATAAAGCCGTCATTGCGGTATTGCATCACGCTGACTGCGCCATGGCGCTTGGAGAGTTTGGTCCCGTCTGGGCCGTGGATCATTGGCACATGGGCGAATATGGGTGGCTCGACCCCTAGAGCGCGATATATGTTGATTTGACGCGGAGTGTTATTCAGATGGTCATCGCCACGAATAACATGGGTGATACCCATGTCCATGTCGTCGACCACTACGGTAAGGTTGTAAGTCGGGGTGCCGTCGCTTCGGGCGATAATCAGGTCATCAAGTTCTTCGTTGTTGACCACTACCCTGCCATGCACGGCATCCTCAAATACCACTTGACCTTCCAAGGGATTTTTGAAGCGTACCACAGGCTGCACACCCGCCGGTGGCGTGCCGGTAAAATCACGAAAACGACGATCATAACGCGGTTTTTCGCCAGCGGCTATCTGTGCCTTGCGCAAGGCATCCAGCTCTTCCTTGCTGCAATAGCAATAATAGGCATGACCGGTGTCCAGCAGCTGCTGAATGACCGCTTTGTAGCGATCAAGGCGCTGGGTCTGGTAAAACGGGCCTTCATCGTACTCCAGCCCTAACCAGGTCATACCCTCAAGAATAGCGTTGATGGATTCGGGGGTAGAGCGGGCCCGATCGGTATCTTCAATGCGCAGTATAAAATCGCCGCCATGACGGCGCGCGAAAAGATAGGCGAACAAGGCAGTACGCGCACCACCAATATGCAGGAAACCGGTGGGAGAAGGTGCAAAACGAGTACGAATCTTCATTGATGAACCAGTGTTGATGTTTACAAAATCAGACTGTTGAACTCGCGCTATGGCCCGGGTTTTACCGGAATGATTAGTCGCCCAAGCCGCGGGCAATGTCAGCGATAATATCGTCGATGTGCTCAAGGCCCACAGCTACCCGTATCAAACCCTGTGCAATGCCGGCTTCCTGACGCTGCTCCTCGGTCAAACGCCCGTGGGTGGTGGTGGCCGGATGGGTGATAGTGGTCTTGACATCGCCAAGGTTGGCGGTGATCGACAACATCCGGGTGTTGTCGATCACTTTCCAGGCGGCTGCTCGGCCACCTTTGAGCACAAAAGAAACAATGCCGCCAAAACCGGTCTGCTGGCGGCAGGCCAATTCATGTTGTGGGTGAGACGTCAGCCCGGGGTAATATACCTTTTCTACCGCCGGGTGGGCATCCAGCCAGGCGGCCAGTTTAGCGGCATTCTCGCAGTGGGCCCGCATCCGCAGCGACAGCGTTTCTAAGCCCTTGGCAAAAATCCAGGCATTGAAGGGGCTCATGGTTGGGCCTGCAGTGCGCAGGAAACCGAGTACCTCCTCGCCTACCAGCTTGGCATTGCCGACTACTGCGCCACCGACGGCCCTACCCTGACCATCTAAATATTTGGTCGCTGAATGGATCACAATGTCCGCGCCCATCGTAAGCGGCCGCTGCAATGCCGGCGTGCAGAAACAGTTGTCGACGATCAGCGTCGCGCCATTGGCATGGCAAAGATCGGCCAGCCAGCGGATGTCAACCAGTTCAGTTAGCGGATTGGACGGCGTCTCCACAAATACCATTTTGGTGTTTGTGCCGATTGCCGCTTCCCAACCGGCCCGATCGGTCAAATTGACCCAAGTGATTTTTAGGCCAAATTTTGCCAAGTATTTGTTAAACAGTACTGAGGTCGTACCAAATATCTGCCGGGAAACCACCACTTCATCGCCGGCCTTACAAAGCGCCATGAAAGTGCTCAGGATCGCCGCCATGCCGGAGGCGAATGCGACACAGGCGTCACCGCCCTCCATGGCTGCCAGCCGTTGTTCGAAGAGACGGGTGGTCGGGTTGGTGAAGCGGGCGTAGATATTGCCAGGCTCTTCACCCGAAAAGCGAGCCGCCGCTTCGGCTGCGCTGTTAAATACAAAGCTGGAGGTGGTGAAGATCGGCTCGCCGTGCTCCCCTTCCTGAGTGCGCTCGTGGCCGACGCGGATCGCGCGGGTCTGAATATCCCAATGGTCGTCGTGCGCTAACTTGAAGTCATCCTGTTTGGACATGATATGCCTGTTTTTGATGATTCTTGTTTAAGTGTCGATGTCAATCCATTGTTCTGCAAGGGCATCGAAGTGTTCTATTAGGGCTTCCAGTTTAGTGGTTTCCTGCGCCATTTCCGCAAAGCTGTGTTGTGCAAGCGGTGCGATCACGCAGGCGGCCGGCGGCCGGATTCCAGCCAGGATCATTGCACGCATACGCGGGATAAAGATCCATTGTAACCACTCGTGGAAGAACAACGTGTCGTAGCAGAAGGGCATCTGACTGGCGAGTGCTTCCGACGAGGGTGGCTCGCTGGCCCAAAGGCCGATTTGCCGCATTTCCTGCTCGATCAGGTCCAGTTGCGACAGCAGCGCCTGGTGCAGATTATCAGTGGATGGAGGCATTGTCGGGATCCAGTTGCGCCAAGGTATCGGACTCTTCGGTGTCGGCCCAGAACAGCCGATGCGGCACATATTGTCCGTGACCCAGCTGGACGCCATTCTCCAGTGCCGCGTAGGTGTAATCCTGGGCCTGGTGTACCGCCATGAACGGATCGGAGCCCTGAGCTAGCAGGCCGGCAATCGCGGCGGCCAGAGTACAGCCGGAACCGTGATACTGGTGCGGCAAACGCGGCCAATTGAACTGGTGCAGCAGGCGGTGGCCACCGAACAGCAGGTTATGAACCATCTCAGTGTCTTCGTCGGCGCCCTTGACCAGCACATACTGAGGCCCCATCTCCAGCAACGCCAAGCCGCGCGCCTCAACGGTATCCATTCCCGGTGCCAACCTGCGAGACTCCATGGCATTCGGCGTTAGCACCGTTGTCAAGGGGAACAGCAAGTTCTTAATGGCATCGGCAAGATCTTCCTCGGCTAACGCCCCGCCACCGCTGGCAACCAGTACCGGATCCAGCACCACGGGAATATCCGGATAGTCTAGCAAGATCGAGTGAATGACCTCAGCGACGGCCACACTGCCGATCATGCCGATCTTGATTGCCTTTACCGGCATGTCTGCAAGTATTGCTCGTGCTTGCTGCACGATTAGAGCGGGATCAACCTCAACGAAGCCCATGACATTGCGGGTGTCTTGGATAGTCAGGGCAGTAATTACCGAGGCACAGTGACAGCCTTGGCTGATAATGGCCTCGATGTCGGCATGGACCCCCGCGCCGCCTGAGGGATCGTGTCCGGAAAACACCAGCACAACCGGTATGCTCTGGGATTCTTCGCTCATATCGTTCACTCAACATCACTCCGAGAAAATCGCAAACCCTGCTATTGTTTCACGTCGAGAGAGGCAATCCAATGCGTGCGGTGGATATAGGCCAAGCCGACGGGAGCGTAGGCTCAAACAAGGTTAAGGATAGTTATAGTCAATATGATGCAAAACTCCATACAACGTTTGAAGCAATTACCCGGCCTGATCTGGAAGGATAACCTTGATCTTAATAAGCCACTTAAGTGGGTGCAAAAGACTCTGCGTGTCGCAATCTGGACCTTCCGTGAAATCGGCCACGGCACGCTGCAGCTGAATGCGATGAGTCTTGCCTACATCACGCTGCTTTCGCTGGTGCCACTGCTGGCGGTGACTTTTTCCGTACTGAAGGCCTTTGGGGCCCATAATATGATTGAGCCAACGCTGCTCGCCCTACTTGAACCATTGGGGGAGCAGGCGCCAAAGATCGCCGAGCAGGTCACCGGTTTCGTCGATAGCATTAGCGTTGGCGTGTTGGGTGCAGTTGGTATTGCGGTCCTGTTCTACATCGTTATCAACCTAATGCAGAAGATCGAGAAGGTCTTTAATCAGATCTGGCAGGTGCAGGAAGCACGTGCCCTGTCGACCCGGTTTGCCAGCTATCTTTCGGTGATCATGGTCGGACCGGTGATGATCTTCGCGGCTGGGGCACTGTCCACGGCACTACTGACTACGCCGGTGATCCAGAACCTATCCGAGATTACACCCTTCGGCCAGCTGATTGCTTGGGTTACGTCGATCACCCCGATCCTCCTAGTCGTCGTTGCCTTTGCCTTCCTATATGTGTTTGTTCCCAACACCCGGGTCAGCTTGCAGGCTGCCCTGGTTGGGGGGCTGGTAGCCAGTGTGTTGTGGCATACAGTCGGTTGGGCTTTCGCCAGCCTCGTAACTGGATCCGCCAACTACAGCGCCATCTACTCTGCCTTTGCTTCGTTGGTGCTGTTCATGGTCTGGCTGCAGGTCGCCTGGATGATCGTACTACTTGGCAGCCTGGTCTCCTATGCTTGGCAAAATGTGGAGGCACTATCGCCGAGCGGTGACCTGATCCGATTAACACCGAGCGAACGAGAAGCCCTAGCTATTGAGCTGACCGCGGCCATTAGTCGACGTTTTGAGGAGGATCAAAAACCGCCAACCAGCCAAGACTTGGCTAAGATGTTTGCACTGAGCGTCCGGGTCGTGATGGATGTATTGCGGGACCTGGAACGCAATGAACTGATCTGTCAGACTGACAGTCATCCTCCGGCCTGGTTGCCGGCACGCCCGCCTTCGCATATTACGCTACACCAGATCATGTCTTCCATGCGCCAGGATGGCGTTAAGCCACGTTTTCAGTTGTTTTCAAAGGCCGGAATGAGTTGGATGAGTGCACAACAACGTTATCAGCAGGAAGTGCTCTCCCGGCTAACTGTGTCGTCGTTGCCTGAATCTGTCGAGGATAATATGGCGCAGCAAGTTGCCGTCGATGAAAAGACGGCATGTCCTGATCCGCACTGTGGATTGGTAGAGTCCTCGGCGTCGTGTGACGGTGCGGCTCAGGATGAGGCGTCCGGTACATCGACTGAGCAATCAACCGGGCGGCCTAGTAACCACTGCCTCAGCGCGAACCACCAGATGGCGGCCAGACCATAGGACAATGCTGCCACCACCCCAAAATCCACGATGCCGTGCCAGGGTTGCGGAAGGAATCGCACCACCAGAACCAGCACCACGATGCCGGCAGTGAGCGAAAAGGACACAATTTTGCGCTTGCGGGTGGCGTGGATAAATCCCATGCAATAGGCGGGAGCAAGCAATACATGCCACCAGACGGGATTGCGCGCTAGATATCCGGCGCGGGCGACCACCCGGGGTGAAAATCCTTTATAAAACCCTCGGTAGCCTTCGCCGTACAACATAAAAATCATCCAGCCGGTGAAAAATACCCACTGCGTCAAACTCCAGGGTTGCGCCCACGCCTCCCATGCATAATATGCAAGACGAATAATAGCCCACAGCAACAGAGCACTGATACCAAACAGTCCCCAGATTGCGCCCAGTTTTCCAAGCCAATGATTCGAGTTCATGCCTTTGGCAGCTTCCAGCAATCAACGAATTAGCTCAAATATAGCACAGGGTCCTGTCCCCCCGTCCACTGCCAAGATAGACTTGTCGCCCTCGCTTCTTATGATTGCTGCCGTTTGATTTTGCAGCTTTTTAGTTAATGGTTTATCGTGATAACTTAAAGTTTTTTATACAAAAATGAATAAGGCTACCCGCGCTGAAATGTTTCGACGCTTCAAGCTGAACAACCCCCAACCGACTACCGAGCTGGAATACAAAACACCTTTTGAGCTGCTGATTGCAGTGATTCTTTCAGCGCAGGCGACCGACAAGGCCGTCAATCTAGTTACCCGCAAGCTCTTCCCTGTGGCCAACACCCCGCAGGCGATTATCGATCTGGGTGAGGAAGGCTTGATCGAGTATGTGCGCAGCATAGGGCTGTTTCGTACTAAGGCTGCGAACATTATCAAGACATGCCGGATCTTGCTCGATCGCCATCAGGGTGAGGTGCCAGACAATTTCAAAGATCTGAAGGCACTGCCCGGGGTGGGCCGTAAGACAGCCAATGTCATACTCAATACCGTGTTTAGGCAGCCGACCATTGCTGTGGATACCCATATCTTTCGGGTCTCCAATCGCACCGGGCTGGCTCCAGGTAAGACCGTGCTGGAAGTCGAGAAGAAGCTTTTAAAAAATGTTCCCAAAGATTATCTGCTGGATGCCCACCATTGGCTGATCCTGCATGGACGCTATGTCTGCGTGGCCCGTAAGCCCAAGTGCGGTGAATGCCTGATCTGCGACCTTTGTGATTATCGCCATAAGACCGCCGACTGCAGCCCGGAAATCATAGGCAAATACACCGCTTCTGCGGAGGAACCGCACCATGTACTCCAATGACCGCAAAGTGCTCAGGCAGCACTTCATAGATGCCTGGCAAAAGGCCAACGACAAAAAACCGCTAGATCCATTGGAAGCCGTCCTTGTGGACATCATTAGCTTGCATCCGGAATATCACCCATTGCTTCGACAAGGCGAACAGGCCCTGACCCGTGATTGGCAGCCAGAACACGGCGAAACCAACCCGTTTTTGCACATGAGTCTACATGTGGCCGTGCGCGAAATGGTGCTGGCTAAACGGCCGGCTGGCATCGAAATCGAATACAAGCGGCTGTGCGATTACTTTCGGGATGTGATGGACGCAGAACATGCCATAATGGACTGCTTGGCCGAAGCAATGTGGCAGGCCCAGCGCAATGGCCGCGAGCCCGATCAGGATGGATTCATGCAGTGCGTTCGACAGATCGGCCGCTGATCCACTAACTGGCTTTTGCTGCGACTAGGAGTTGCCCGGGACGGTGAATAAAAAACACCCGACATTGCCGGGCGTTTTTCGTGGCCAATACTGTATGGGCAATCAATCCCGTCGCATATTATCCAGGATCGCCCTCTTAACCTGATCTAAGGTGGCGTCGACGGAGACCATCTTAGCCACACCCTTGCACTGTTGAATGGCGGTGTCCGGATCCTTCAGGCCGTTGCCGGTCAGAGTCAAGACGACGCAGGAACCCTCGGTAATCTTGCCGTGCTGGATATCCTTGATCAAACCAGCCAGCGACGCGGCAGAAGCCGGTTCGCAGAAGATGCCCTCATATTCGGTCAGCATCTTCTGGGCCTTAAGAATCTCCTCGTCAGTGACTTCGGCAAACCATCCACCGGACTCGTTGATTGCGCGCCAGGCCTGGTCCCAGCTCTGCGGGTGGCCGATGCGGATAGCGGTTGCCACAGTTTCCGGGTTGTCGACCATTTGGCCACGGAGGAACGGTGCCGAACCGGCGGCCTGGTAACCGACCATCTTCGGGCGATTGCTAATAATCGCGCCGCTGGCATGAGCACCCTCCTCGCCGGAGTCGGATGAATATTCGCAGTAGCCGAGCCAGTTTGCGGTGATATTACCTGCGTTACCTACCGGCAAGCAGTGGTAGTCCGGTGCTCGGCCAAGCGCTTCGACGATTTCAAAGGCGGCTGTCTTTTGGCCTTGGATGCGGTGGGGATTGATCGAATTTACGATCGTTACCGGCGCGTGGTTAGCCAATTCCTTGACTAGGCGCATGCCATCATCGAAGTTGCCGCGGATCTGCAGAGTGACCGCCCCGTACATCATCGCCTGGGCCAACTTGCCCATGGCAATCTTGCCATCGGGAATAATCACGAAGGCGGTGATGCCAGCGCGCGCCGCATAGGCCGCTGCAGACGCCGAGGTATTGCCGGTGGAGGCACAGATAATCGCCTTGGAGCCAGCTTCCACCGCTTTGGTGACGGCCATGGTCATACCACGGTCCTTGAACGAACCGGTGGGATTCAGACCTTCGTATTTGACATATATGTCCACCTGCTTGCCCAACAGCTTGGGAATGTTCTGTAGGCGGATCAGAGGAGTATTGCCCTCCCCCAGACTGATAGGTCGGGTGTCGTCGGACACCGGCAGGCGGTCACGATAGCGGTCAATTAGACCCGTATAACGATTGTGAAAAGGCATGCGCAAACACCGGATAATTCAGTTTCAGGCCGGTAAAGTTAAAAAAATTGGCACATCATTATACATGCTTTAGGTGGTAAGTTGAGTGGTCTACCACCGAGGACAGGGGCAATCAGTTGCCATCGCCGTTGCCTTTGTCATCGCTATCCTAGTTATTTTAGGCGATGATCAGTCCAGGTAGGCGTAGAGAACCGCTCGTTTAGGGCGGACAGATAAAAACACTGGCAATTGAACAAAACATGGGGAATCTGCTGGTAAACACGGCAGTATACTTGGGCGCTGCCAGCTCTAGACTTTGGTTTACAACTTTGCTCCCCATTGCAGCGTCTGCTGGATGCGGTCGCCTACTTTGCTGTTCATTGCCGGCCTACACAAGGTTTAGATATGCACCGACAAGCTGGCCCAATACCAAAGCCAGAAGGGCTTTCGCTACACGTTCAAGGAATGCAGGGCCAATTCCATACCCCCGCGTCACCAGTGTCTGACGCAATGATGTGTTTACCTGATAGAATCCCACTGCCTTGCAGTTCATAGTTGGCTGGTATGTCTTACACCTCCCTTCCGACCGGCAATTCGCGCAGCGTTACCTCTCGGCAAACCGGCATCCATCAAGCGCTGGCAGCCCGAGTTGAGCGTTACCGCCGGACATCCTTTCGCCGTCCCTTTGCCCGCCACAGCCAACAAGCCTTCGAAGTGGCTCAACGCATAGTCGAGGCCCATGGCCTGCCGCTGATCCTCGACGCCGGTTGCGGTGTCGGTGATAGTACCCGAGCACTGGCCCGGCAGTTTCCCGATCATTTGGTGCTTGGCGTCGATCGCTCGGCGAATCGTCTATCACGTCAACGCCCGAACACACCGTCTAACTGCCATCTGATCCGCGCTAATCTGATCGACTTTTGGCGATTAGCTCGAAAGGCAGGCTGGCAGCTTGCTCGCCATTATCTGCTTTATCCAAACCCCTACCCCAAGCCACAACACCTCACGCGCCGCTTCCATGCTCATCCGGTTTTTCAGGATCTGTTGGCGCTCGGTGGCATTTTCGAATGTCGCAGTAACTGGCGGATTTATATTGACGAGCTGCAGCTGGCATTACACCTACATGGTATCGTGGCGCAGGTTGAACAACTCACCTTCCAGCCTGAGCCTTTGACTGCCTTCGAGCGCAAGTACCAGGCCAGTGGACAGACTTTGTGGCGGCTCGTGGCCACGATTGAGTAAAGCAGGTAGAGACTTTCCGAGACGAAGGACAGAGACAGATCACCACCATATTGATAGCCGCACTGGTCGTAGCTTAAACGGGTCTGTTCGACATCCCAACATGTCAATGGCTGAGTGCTGACAACAATATAGGCCTTACTGCTCACGCTGGCTTTTCCAGTAACGGTTGGTCGGCTGGCTAGGTCCGTCGATACATCCGGCTGGTCAGCGCCATCTCGAAACGGGTTGTGGGCAAAATAGACCACTGTGCCGCGTTAGAACGTCATTAGCGACTATATTCCTTATTGCCGGTTTTCGGTTTGCGGGCGTTGCGGTATTGCTTCTTGATGCTAACTAAAAGCTACTCGAATACGACGAGAATAGAAATCCAGCCGCTTACACAGGTTTTTCGTTAGCTCGAAAGGATCAGGATAAGCTCCTGACGTTTTGCGACTAAGATGGGGAGTGAGAGGAGCGAGAACCCGTTTTGCGGTGCAGTAATTCAGCGAAAATGGTGTTTCGAAACTTTAAAGACTGATGGCGCGCTCGAAGGGATTCGAACCCCTGACCTCTGCCTCCGGAGGGCAGCGCTCTATCCAGCTGAGCTACGAGCGCGTTGAGGGCGGATTCTACATAGATGTGGCGATTTCGTCCACGTCATTTTGATCCGTCCTGCACTGTCATGGCCGTGTCAGGGTTGTTGCTTACACTTGAACCTGACTTGGATTTGATAGATTGAGACTATCGATAGCTTTTTTATAATCAATTAGACATGTTTATCGAGCCTCTCTATCATTCAAAGTACGTCAAGGCGATACTGCCTCGACGCTTCCCTAACCAACGACTAATGAGGTGATCGAGATGGAAGAGCAAAATGTTGTCACACTGCCCCGTTTGAACGAGCGCGCGCCGGAGTTCGACGCGCCAACAACGCACGGTCGTAAGACGCTGGCTGACTACGAGGGCAAGTGGCTGGTGCTGTTTTCACACCCGGCTGACTTTACCCCGGTGTGCACCACTGAATTCATGGCCTTCGCCAAGGCAGCCGACAAGTTTAGCGAAATCAACTGCGAACTGCTGGGCCTGTCCATTGACAGCCACTACTCGCACGTTGCTTGGGTGCGCAATATCGAAGAGAAGTTCGGTGTAAAAATTCCCTTCCCGATCATTGCCGACCTCTCTATGACGGTCGCAAAGGCCTACGGCATGATCCACCCAGGTGCTTCAGACACCTCGGCAGTGCGTGCAACCTTTATTATCGACCCGCAAAGCGTGCTGCGTGCGATGCTGTACTACCCAATGACCAACGGTCGTTCAGTTGACGAAATCCTGCGTTTGGTTAAAGCGCTACAGATCTCCACTGAACACGATGTCGCTACGCCGGAGAATTGGCAGCCGGGTGACAAGGTCATCGTTCCGCCGCCGGTCAGTACCGAGGAAGCAGAAGCGCGCTTAAATAATAGCGAATACGAGTGCACCGACTGGTATTTCTGCAAGAAGTCCATCTGAGGAACGCTCTGATTTGATCAGAGTTTTCCATCGGCACTTTGCAAGCCGGCCGGTCCCGGTCGGCTTTGCTTGTAATATCAACAGTCTCATTGCATCACACAGTGATAACCCGTCCGGGAAACTGGACGGGTTTTTTATCGCCTGTTGGCCGTGAATCCTAGTGTCAATGACGAACAAACGAGATCGTTGGGCTAAAGATGACCTCTCCCTAAACGTAGCCGTGTTCATGTCTCCCATGATTGCGATTGCATATGAACCAGGTACGAAGCGTTCCTTGGAGCGTAGGTGGAACTGTCAAAAAGAAGATCCAGACTCTGCGTATGATCATCGAGCTGGCATTTGGCCTTGGGCGAGCGCGTCGAAATCTGCTCGACACCACTTTGCTTTTTAGTAGTCATAGGCACGGTGGTGTTGCTTAGCAGTTGAAAGGCTATCAACGGTCGGGGTCTGCGCAAAACAAAAAAGGTCCATCCGCTTTTCGGATGGACCTTAGTAGTTGACAGCAATTGTCGCGCTGCCATTGGTGTTTTAGTTGGCTCAGTTATTGACAGTTGCCGGTTGGGCGCTGCGCTCAACCAGTACACGACTGCGCAACTTGAAGAACACCTGAATAGTTTTGAGTTGCACGAGGACGAATGGAGCCATTAGCAAGTAGTAGGCCAGTGTGAACTGCTCAATTATGCCATTGGAGATCAGCGCCATGCTCAGGTAGAACATACCGAACACGAAAAACGCCACGCCCGGACAGACTAGCGCGAAGGTGCCGGCGTTGGCCTTGTCACCATTAAGATAGTCGCGGAAGTAGTTTAATTCCTTCATGATCGCATAGCCGATCAGACCGAACAGGATCTGTATCGACAAGAAAATGGTCATCATCACAAAGGTGCTGGCCGGATGAATGGGGTCGCCAAAACCGTGCTCCAAGCCGTGGCTCATACGCAGGTACGTGATACCCAAAAGCGTCATGATCGGAATGAGGATCCACAAGCTTCCGGCCGCCTCTACCCGCATGCCGTGGCGCAGCATGGCATCAAAGCCCAGGACTAACTTGACCACCATTAGCACTACGGCAATAGTCGCGAAAAAGATTGAGAAGCCTAAGCCGATCGCATTAACAATCTGGTTTTGGCTCATCGCGCCCGGGGCCGCCAAGCCCACGGCAATCATTGACAGCGCAAAAATCGAAACCATCGGTGCCAGACTGTTGTTTTTAGAGAAGTCAAACTCGGCCTTCACGCACAAGAAGCGGGTGAAATATTGCCCCAAGATTAACAATGCGTACGCACCGACAGCGAGAAAAGCAAGCAGCGCTCCCGGGAATAAGTATTCGACGATGCTCCACAGGTTCGGAACAAACACTGCACCGAGCACGAACATGACGTTGATGCTCATGGCCAGCGTGAGCGGGATCGCCATTAAACTGATTGCGGCATTGGAATTTTTGAAAGACTCGAACCCTTCGGAACGCTTGAACAGTTGGTACTCACGAATGTTCCAAACCAGCAAGCGAAAGTGGAAGTAGGCAAAAATCAAGATCGCCACCATCGCCAGTGCGACCATAACGGCTTGGAACAAGGAGTCGCCGGTGAGAATTGGCCACAGATGGTTAAAGGTAACCAACGGTGTATCCGGGTGTGGCACCATTAGAAATAAATAGACGAAGAAGGAGACGGACAAACCACCGGCCCCCAAAGATGCTAAGAAGAACAACGGATTGTAGTTCTGACCCAGTTGACTGCGAAGCATAGTGAAACCTCTACAGATATTTGTTAGTACCTTTATAAGCATAAACTGATATTCGAAGCTTTCAAGCCTCACTGCTTGCAAGATAACTGGTATTTTTATGGTGGTTTTGATGTGGTGGTTTGGATGGCGCTGCCTCAGATCACAAGACGATCGTAGTTACTCATGTGATTGATCCAAAAGAAACAGGGCGTTCAGCTGACAGAACGTCTTGCAGGGTTGCGTAGGCAAATCAAAGCATACCGATTTCAGCGAGCACGACCGGGTAACCGTCTTTCGTCAACCCATTGTTGTCGATTTCCACGACGTCCGCTGCCTGCACGATTAGCGCTGCAAAGGAGCTAACACCCTCGCGGACTGATTGTCCCGCATAGGTGGCGTTATCTCGCGTTAATTTAGACGGTGGTTCGTCTGTTCACCTTATTGAGATGGCTGGCGCATTGATTCTAACTGCTCGCGGAATCGTTCACAGGCGCTGCGTTCATGCTTTCGTGGTGTAAACCAGCGCCAGTCAAACCGCCGGCTCTCGGTGCGATAGTCATCTGCCTCCAGCAGATCCGGCTGGACTGGCGTCATGCCCACTGAGGTGATGCGCCAATCCGGTCGAAGCTCGCGCAACCACAGCGGTACACCGCGATCCAAGCGCGCGTGTTCGCTCCCCACAATCACGATCACCGGCAAATCGGCCTGCGCCAGTGCTTCGGCCATGGCCGCATCACGGGCCTGTTGGCTCTTAAGCATGGCACTGGCCTGGCTTGGATTTAAGTATCCGCAATGCGCAGCAATAATGTCGCTTTCCCATTCATCGATAACCGCCTGATCAAATCGTCCCGGTTCTTGCAAGCGGGTACGCATAGACGGATCCGGCACGGCGTCCCAGCCGAATTGAGCAATAGCACGCGCCTGCTCACGAGAAAGGTTGATCGCCCGTATGGGTAGCGACTGCTCCAGCGCCAAGCTGACCAGAGGACGGTAATACTCCCACGGCCATCCTCGATCGGCCATGCCCACAGCCTCAGCGAGGGCGTCGGCATCTTTATTACCCGCACGCTGGAAGGCATCGATAATCGGTTGATCATCCAGATCGAAAATCTCGAAAGCCAGTGTGAATCGTTGACCCTCACCGAGCCATTTCTTCAGTAGCCGCAGTTGCATGGCGTGATGATCAGGATGGCCATGGTTCTCGCCGAGAAACAGCACATCGGTACCGGTCAGGTCAATCGGGGGTAGCGACTTATCCGGCAGCAACTGGTCGTTAGAATCCAGCCACCGTCCTACTAGCGGGTGATCGAGATCGACGCGCGCTTGCCAGACATCGTCATCGGTACTCGTCTCGGCATGCGCGAAAGACAATGCAAAGGAAATAGTCAACAGCAGAGTCTGGAGCAATGTTAGCAAGATGAGTTCCTTCAAAAGGGTATCTAGGGATACCATAGCATAGGTTCAGCCTGGTCTGACTGGCACCCACGCTATTCGTGCCGCCCGTTCAACGAATGGGTCAAACATAGCCCTGCCCACAGAAGTCCCTGTCAGCATAGTCAACACGCAAACAAAACGGCCCCGAAAGTTCGGGGCTGTTTTGTTTTAGATCTGGCGGAGAGGGAGGGATTCGAACCCTCGATACGGGGTTACCGTATACACACTTTCCAGGCGTGCTCCTTCAACCACTCGGACACCTCTCCGCAACACACTACGTTTCCTAGCAATGAGGGCATGCATTTTATACACAGCCAACAATCAAATTCAATGTCGCCGGCGTACTTTTTCACTATCGTTCGAAAACGGCAATGGACTCGACATGCGCGGTGTGCGGGAACATGTCCATTACCCCAGCCTTAGTCAGGGTGTAGCCGTACTCGTTGACCAGCAAGCCGGCGTCCCGTGCCAAGGTGCCCGGATGGCAGGAGACATATACGATCCGCTTAGGCGCCAGCTTGGCCAAGCGCGGGATCATCTCCTTCGCGCCGGAGCGCGGTGGGTCAAGCAGCACCCGATCATAATGCTGCTTAAGCCAGGGTTCGTCGTTGACATCGGCGGATAGATCAGCGGTGTAGTGACGGGTATTGGTAATACCGTTGGCCTTGGCGCTCTCGTGACCGCGGCGCACCATGGCCTCGTCGACCTCAACACCGATCACCTCCTTCGACTTGCGGGCCAGCGCTAGAGTGAAGTTGCCCAGGCCGGCAAACAGGTCAAGGATGGTCTCGTCCGGCTGCGGGTCTAGTAATTCCAATGCCAGCGGTACCATCTTACGATTGATCTCGGCATTGATCTGGGTGAAGTCCAGAGGCATGAAGTCGATGCGCACATTTAAAGTATCGAGGCGGTAGAACAGTTCGGGGTTTTTGGGCCTGAACGGGGTCAGGGTATTGGGGCCGCCCGGCTGCAGATAAATCTGCAGATTTTTTTCTTCGCCAAATGCCGCGAGCTTGGCCAGGTCGTTCTCACTCAATGGCTCCATGTGGCGGAAGGCCAGCGCGGCAGCATTGTCGCCCACGGCTACCTCGATCTGCGGGATGCTGCGCTTCGCGTCCATACCGGTGATCAGTTCGGAAAGTGCCTCGATATTCTCACCCACCGATGGATGCAGCACTTGACAGCGGCTCAGTTCGGCAATGAAGTTGGAGCGACGCTCGCGGAACCCTACCAGTACCTTGCCCTTCTTAGGTACATAGCGCACCCCCAGGCGCGCCTTGCGCCGATAGCCCCAGACCGGGCCGGTTAAAGGTGGCAACCAGTTCTGCGGCATCACCTGACCTATGCGTTCAAGGTTGTCGTGCAGCACCTGCTGCTTGATTTCAATCTGTTTCTCAGCGGCCAGATGCTGCAGACTGCAGCCGCCGCAAACACCGTAATGCGGGCAGCGCGGCTCGACGCGATCGGGACTTGCCTCAAGTACGGCCACAGTCTGGCCCTCGTCATAGTTCCGGTGAGTGTCTACATAGGAAAAAATCACCCGTTCACCCGGCAGCGCGCCGTCGATAAAGACAGTCTTACCATCGATATGGGTCACGCCCTTGCCTTCGTGGGTTAGGGATTCGATATGGGCTGTAAATTGCCCTTGGGGTAGTCTCTTTCTGCGTCGGGACATGCTAGTGTCTAGCGTTGTGATAAGAATTCTTAGACAGCCGGTTGCTCGCTAATGAGGTCCGGTGATGTCTAGATTTAAGCGGGAAATACGCCGGTGGAGAGGTAGCGGTCGCCGCGATCGCAGATGATGGTGACGATCACGGCATTCTCAACTCGCTCGGCCAGTTGCAGCGCAGCAGCCAGGGCAGCACCGGAAGAAATGCCGGCGAGGATGCCCTCCTCTCTTGCCAAGCGGCGGGTGGTCTCCTCGGCGGTCGGTTGGTCAATATCCAGAATCTGGTCGACACGGGTCGGCTCATAGATCTTCGGCAGGTACTCAGTTGGCCAGCGGCGGATGCCGGGAATCTGAGCGCCTTCAGCCGGTTGCACACCGACGATCTTGATCTCAGGGTTCTGCTCCTTGAGATAGCGCGAGGTGCCCATAATGGTGCCAGTGGTGCCCATGGCGCTAACGAAGTGGGTGACTTGACCCTGTGTGTCGTGCCAGATTTCCGGACCAGTGGTCTCGTAATGTGCCAACGGGTTGTCGAAATTAGCAAACTGGTTGAGCACGATGCCCTCGCCCCGGGCGGCCATCGCATCGGCCAGATCTCGGGCGCTCTCCATGCCTCCCTCCTTGCTGACGTAGATAATTTCGGCGCCGTAGGCTTTCATCAGCTGCGCGCGCTCAATACTCATGTTAGCCGGCATAATCAATTTCATGCGATAGCCCTTTATGGCGGCAACCATCGCGAGCGCGATGCCGGTATTGCCGGAGGTGGCCTCGATGAGGGTGTCGCCGGGGCGGATGTCACCTCGACGCTCAGCATGCATAATCATGGAATGGGCGGGTCGGTCCTTGACGGAACCGGCTGGATTGTTGCCCTCAAGTTTGACGAGTACCACATTGTTGCGCTCGGCCAGCTGTTCGGCGTTCATGCGCTGCAGGCGGACCAGCGGCGTGTTGCCGACAAATTTATCGAGCGTTGGATATGTCATGGCATTGGTTTGTTAATGGTTTGTCGAACAAGAGTCAGGTCTTAAATCACAGACTGATCGCCGTTGCAATGTGTCGCTGATCCTAATTTTGAGACCGGTCTTTGCTTTTATGCATGCCTAGCTGCTACTCCAGCCCCACATTGCCCGATTACTAGACAAGCAAGCCAATCGAGAGCAACCGCAATACGAAACACACAAGTTACAAGGATCAGCGGCTTGTTGCCAAGAGTCAGCGTTTCAGTAAGCGACGGGCGAGCTGAAGGGCCTTTTGCTGCATCCCAAACCCCTGCCGTTTTGGAAATCGCTCAGCGCAGAGAAAAAGTGATCCGGCAGATTCAGTCAGTTATCCGCTCGCTTTGCAGTGGTGCGTCCCTGCAGGATTGAGGAAACCATCGATAACGGTACTGCCATTAACTAATCCGAAACAGCTGGTGGAAATTAGCTGTCGTGTAATCTGCCACCGCATGTAACCGTTCGCCGCGTACTTCGGCAAGTACTTCGGCGATGTGTCTGACGTGGTAAGGATAGTTGGGTTTGCCGCGATGCGGTACCGGCGCCAAATAGGGCGAGTCGGTTTCGATCAGGATGCGTTCTCGGGGCAGTTTTTTGGCTATTTCACGTAATTCGGCGGCGCTCTTGTAAGTCAGCACGCCGGAAAAGGAAATGTAGAAGCCCAGGTCGAGTGCCCGCTTGGCAGTAGCCCAGTCCTCTACGAAACAGTGCATCACGCCACCACAGGCATCGGCACCCTCTCGTTCCAGTATGTCCATAGTATCATCACGGGCTTCGCGGGTATGGATGATCACTGGTTTGTTTAGCTGCTTGGCAGCTTTGATATGGGTTACGAATCGCTGGTGCTGCCAGTCTTCACCCCGGCCGCTGCGGAAATAGTCCAGCCCGGTCTCCCCGATAGCCACTACGCGGGGGTTGTTCGCACGATTGATCAGGTCCTCGACACTCAGTGGAGTGTCGGCATCCTCGTTCGGATGAACGCCAACGGAAACCCAGACGTTATCCCAAGGCTCCACCAACGCGCACATCGCTGGCCAGCTTTCCAAGTCGATAGAAACGCACAGCATACCGCTGATTTCGGCCTGGCTTGTCGCCTCCATGAAACTTTCGAAACGATGGTCGAATGGTGTCAGGTCAATGCGATCAAGATGGCAGTGGGAATCAACAAACATGTCAAAACTGAAGCTTGATTACAGGGTATAAGTGGGGCGGTCCGATTCCAGCGCACCGGCCAGATAAGTCTCGATCTTGGCCTTAGTTTGGCCTTTGTCCACTTCGCTGAACTGGACTCCAATGCCTGGCGTGCGGTTGTTCTGCGCGCCGTTGGGGGTTATCCAGACGACCTTGCAGGCCACCGCAATACGTTCGGGGTTACCCATCATGGTCAACATCAAGAACAGCTCTTTGCCCAGCTGGTAATGGGTGTGTCCCGGGATAAATAGTCCGCCGTTCTTTACAAACGGCATGTAGGACATGTACAGCATCTGCTTGTCGGGGATATTGTGGTGAATGATACCGCCACCCATGCCTGCTAAAGCCATTTCGGTTCCTCCGTGATGTTTCCGGTTTTCAATGAGAAAGGACGTGTTTGGGAAACTCCGAACGAGTGCTTTCCTGACAATGTTCAGAACACCGCGGACCGGTCGGGCCCCGGTGTGCACCTCGCCTCAATACGCGTGTTATCAAAGCTGTGGAGCAGCCAAGCTCCGCGGGATGAATCATATTCTCTGTAGGTTGCCCTTGCCCAGTTCCAGCAGTGTTATAAATAGCTGCTCCAAGAACAATTCCTGGTTCAGCGGATGGCTCGCCTGGGCACGCATCGCTATGAGTTGGTCATAATAAGCGACAAGCTCCTCGGCTGTCATGTCCCGAGCAAGACTCATTAACGCCGGCTTACGATCTATCAGCACAGCAGGCGGCAGATTATTGCACACCCGCAGCAAGTCGCGGATCAAGCGGTACAGCCAGATGCTCACCTTTTCTAGCGGAGCCTTGGTCCAGCGTGCGGCCTCCGTCAGCGGATCCGTCCGCCCCTGCATCACATGGAGCATGGCGTCCACTAATGCGTTCCAGTCGAAATCCTCCGGGTCGGTTAGTTGCTGCAGGGCCAGGTAGGGAGCACCTTCAGCGGCGGCGAGGGCTTGGTGAATACTGGCGGCATCCTGCCCTGTTTGATCAGCAAGCCACGCCAGGGCCGTGGTCTTGCTTGGCAGAGTAATATCCAAGCGCTGTACCCGTGAGCGGATGGTAGCAGGCAAACTAGCCGGCCGGTTACTGACCAGCAGGATTACCGTGTCTGGTGGCGGTTCTTCCAGTGTCTTAAGTAGCGCATTGGCTGAGGCGAGATTCATGGCGTCAGCCTGACGAATGACCGCAACCCGTCGCCCGCCACGTGTGGTGAGTTCAAGATCAGCACACAGCGCACGCACGGCATCAATCTTAATCGGCTTGCCGGCCTCTTCCGGCTCCAGCAGGTGGAAATCCGGATGAGCCTCAGCCCGAAACAGGCGGCAGTCTGCACATTCGCCGCAGGCATAGCCGTCAGCATCAGGATGCTGGCAGAGCAGTCGCTGGGCGAGCGTCATGGCCAACTGGTGCTTGCCGAGCCCAGCTGGGCCGCAGATTAGCACTGCATGCGGCACCCTGCCGGTCTCGATGCGGCGAGCAAACCGCGCGTAGGCCGATACGAGCCATTCGGGGATTGTTGGGGAACTCATTATGCTATCCCCCGCCTTTTGGAAAAGGCCGCCAGGGCATTGGTCAGCTGTGCGGCGACTTCGTTGGGACTGCGACTGGCATCGATCAACGCAAACCGATGCGGTTCGGCTGCGGCGCGCTCCAAAAAGCCAATACGCACGCGCTCGAAAAACGCCAGCTTTTCACCTTCAAAGCGGTCCGCCTTCACGCTCCGATTGCGAGTACGCGCCAAACCGACCTCTACTGGTACATCCAACAGTAGGGTAAGGTCGGGGACTAGTTTAGGGTGAGCGATAGCTGCCAGTTGATTAATAAGGCCATGATCGATGCCTCTTCCTGCACCTTGATAAGCATGGCTAGAATCGGTGAAGCGATCGCAGACTACCCATTTGCCAGCTTCCAGAGCTGGCATAATGCGTTCAGCGACATGCTGCGCCCGAGCGGCAAACATTAGCAGTAGTTCGGTAACCGGTGTCATTTCCTGTAGTCGCGCATCAAGCAGCAGGTCGCGGATCTTCTCTGAAATCTCCGTACCGCCGGGCTCGCGTGTAAATTCTGCCTCGATGCCCTGTGCTTGCAACCAGTCGGTCAGCACAGACAGCGCTGTACTCTTGCCGGCACCCTCACCGCCCTCCACTGTAATAAAGCAGCCGCGGTTTGAGCTCATTGGGCTTGCGCTCTTAGAGCACGGCGATAGGCCTGCACTGCCCGGTTATGCTCATTCAGTGTGCGTGAGAATACATGTCCACCCTGCCCATCAGCGACAAAATACAGCGCGTCGGTTTTCTCTGGCCTTACAGCTGCCTCGATAGCGGCACGGCCAGGAAGAGCAATCGGCGTTGGTGGTAGGCCGGCGCGTGTATAGGTGTTGTAAGGAGTGTCTCGTTCGAGGTCGCTGCGGTACAGAGTGCCACGGTAATTCTCACCCAAGCCGTAGATGACGGTGGGGTCAGTCTGCAGGCGCATACCGCGATTGAGGCGATTGATGAACACCCCCGCTATCTTAGCTCGCTCATCCGGCAGGCCGGTTTCCTTTTCGATAATGGAGGCGAGGATCAGCGCTTCATAAGGATCAGACAGCGGGATGCTTTTATCCCGCTGCGCCCAGGCCTGTTCCAACAGCTCGACCATGGCCTGGTGGGCCTGGCGGTAGATCTCGATGTCGCTATCGCCACGCTGATACCGGTAGGTATCAGGGAAAAACCACCCTTCGGGATGTTCATATTCAATGCCGAGTTTGGCGAGCAGCTCCTGATCGTCGAGATCGGTAACTGTATGGCGTAATCCCTCGGCGGCGGCAATCCGCTCGCGAAACTGGGCAAAGGTCACCCCTTCGGGGATGGTGATACTGTGCATTACCACCCGACCGGCGACCATGTCATCGAACAGCGCCGAGAGACTCATGCCGGGGCTGATCCGGTATTCGCCAGCACGAATACGATTAGCTTGCCCCGTCAGCCTGGCCATCCAGACCAATCCCCGGGCATCGGTTACCAGCCCTTCCTGTTCTAGCTGTTGGGCAATATGGCGGACACTGGCGCCGCGGGGTACGAGAAAATAGCTGGATTCGTCGGAGGTCGGCGATAGAGTGACGGTCACATAACGGTCCCAGAGCGTGAAGCCGCCGGCCAGCACCAGGATCAGCAGCAAGCTGGCGAGCCAGACGATAAGCAAAAAGTAAATATTCCAAGCTGAACGCATCAGACAGTTTCCTTTTGCAAAGCATCTTGCACCGCGCGGGTAACAGGGCCAATTTCATAGCGTTGGCCAGCTAGGTTAATCACCGGCAGCACACCCATCAGACTATTACAGACAAATAGTTCATCGGCCTGTTCCAGATCGGCTGGGCTGATGGTCTCGATCGCGACATCAAAATGCTCGAGAATCCTAGCGCGGGTGATGCCGGCAATGCCACAGCGATCCAGTTTTGGGGTATACAGCTGTCCGTGACGCACCCAGAAGACATTGCTTTGGGTGCCGCAGATCACCTGGCCGTCCAAATCCAGCATCAGTCCTTCTTGAATAGCCGTATCGTCCCATTCGGATCTAGCCAGAACCTGCTCTAGACGGTTGAGGTGCTTTATACCTGCAAGCAGCGGATTATGACCCAAACGGCTATTGCAGTAACGCAGTGTGATCCCCTGCTCTGCCCAGCTTTTAGGATAATCCGGCCAGGGCAATAGCTGCAGGATCCAACTTGGTTTGGGATTTTGTGGTGAACGGTAGCCACGGCCGCCGCGACCACGGGTTAGAATCAGTTTGAGCACAGCGGGCTCGGCTGGCGCATGATTCAGTGCCACGGCTAAGTGTTCCTGCCATTGAGCGAATTTGGGTACCGGCAGTCCCAGTCGGTGGCAGCCTGCGACTAGCCGCGCATAATGATGGTGCTCATGGGCTATGCGGCCACCTAGCAGTGCCATGGTCTCGAATAGTCCGTCACCATAAGCGAGACCACGATCACGAATATCTAGGTGGTCAGTTGGCTGGCCGTCTACCCAGCAGCGTATGGTGCGGTTATTCATGGTGCTTCTGCACCCAGGGCCAATAGCAGGCCACGGGCCTTGGCGCGGGTTTCGTCCAGCTCGCGCTCAGGAATCGAATCGGCGACGATGCCGGCACCCGTGCGCAGCACGCCCCGCTGGGAATCGGCCATAAAGATGGTGCGGATCAGGATATTGCTGTCGAGGGTGCCATCCAGGTTGAGATAGCCCAGGGTACCGGTGTAGGGACCACGCCCGGTTTGTTCCAACTCGGCGAGAATCTCCATGCAGCGCACCTTGGGGCATCCGGTGATCGTGCCTCCGGGAAAGACCGCCTTAAACAACTGGCCAGGCAGCAGCCCCTCGCGCGGTTGGCCACGCACATTGGAGACGATGTGATGCACATGGGCATAGCTTTCGACGGTCATTAGCTCGTTGACTTCGATCGTGCCGGGCCGACAGACCCTACCAAGGTCATTGCGCTCCAAATCGATCAGCATAATATGCTCAGCCCGCTCTTTGGGGTGGCCGATCAGCTCGGCCATCATTGCACGATCGGCTACCTCGTCGTGACCACGCCGGCGCGTGCCGGCAATCGGCCGTGTTTCGATATGGCTGGCGTTGCGTAGCACCAGCCGTTCTGGCGAGGAACTGACAATGGCACTGTCCCCCCAGGTCATCAGAGCGGCAAAAGGCGCCGGATTGGTATTGCGCAGCGCGGTGTAGACAGCAAAGCCCGCTACTGGTTGCGTGAAGTGAAGCTGCCAAGCACGGGAAAGATTGACTTGGAATACGTCACCATTGTGCACATAGCGCCGGATGCGTTTCACGCCGTCCAGATAGCGTTGGGCGGGATCCTCGATAACATCGCAGGCCGGCAAGTCGGCATTGACGAAAGTTTCGACCAGCGCCTGTTCAACCAGCGCCGTCAGCGCATCGATCTCACCGGCCCGCTCAGCCTCAACTACGATAAACAGACTACCCTGTAAGCGATCACGGATGATCGCGCCCTGCATGCGGGTGGCGAAGGCGATTGGCAAGTCTTCGGCAAAGTCCGGCAGCGACAAGGTCGGTTCGATCTGCCTGGCAAGTTCGTAGCCGAGGTAATAGATCCAACCGCCCTTAAATGGTAACGCCGATTTTTCCAAATCCCCGCCTTCGGCCGCATACCAGTCATCGAAGCTGGCCAGAAAATCGCCATCTTCACGGGCGTAAGGACCACTTAGCCGGCCATCTTTGCTCAGCACGAGGCTCTCCCCCGGCAGACAGAACAAGATATCGTAGCGGCCGTTGGCGCCTTCAGCGGCACTTTCGAACAGATGTGGAAAACGCCTCGGATCTAGCCGATGTAGGCTCAATAGATCCAGCCTGCCGGCATGGTCAATGCATTGCACCCTTAGGGCATACTGGGGCATACCTTTAGACGCGGCGGAAGATCAGCGTACCGTTCGTGCCGCCAAAGCCGAACGAGTTGGACATAACGATGTCCACCTTAGACTCGCGCGCCGTATGCGGTACAAAGTCCAGATCGCAGCCCTCGGAGGGGTTGTCCAGGTTAATGGTTGGCGGCAGCACATTGTCGCGTATCGCCAGTACCGAGAAGACTGCCTCGACGCCACCGGCGGCACCTAGAAGGTGGCCGGTCATGGATTTAGTGGAGCTGATCGGAATCTTCTCGGCATG
>Ga0209836_100035_pt1 | contig 30879 bp, 27 predicted proteins | sample ElbSprsedimmetaG_FD_184147 | JGI IMG/M metagenome (GOLD analysis project Ga0209836, IMG submission 184147) | Hot spring sediment bacterial and archeal communities from California, USA to study Microbial Dark Matter (Phase II) - Elbow Spring... ... | reverse complement strand
CAATGGTTCGATTGGTACTTCGAAGACTTCATTTATCTTGTTTTCGAGAGGGAGGTTTCAATCCCACAATGGTTCGATTGGTACGCGAAAAACAAGCAAAAGCCCACAGTTGTTGGTGAGGAGTTTCAATCCCACAATGGTTCGATTGGTACAACGCGTTGTTCTTGAACGTTATGCGCCGAATAGTTTGTTTCAATCCCACAATGGTTCGATTGGTACCAAGACTATCGGAGTTCGAAAAGCCTTGATTTTCCTTGCTCCTCGCCTCCACCTCCAACCCTGATCTGCCGTCGACCTCCGGTTGCCCCAAAACCCCAGGGGATCGACGGCTACTCATGATCCTTGAAACCCGCACCACTACTGGATCTTTCACACCCTTCCATACGCCATGTGGCCTTCAGTGCCTTTCGACCACTCCGGTCGACGGCAATTATAACACAACGGCCGCAGGCAAAGCAAACTCCGGCTTTGCCGGGTGTACGCTAAGAGTTAGCGTTAGTAGAAGCGTCGAGACGGTGGCCGCGATTCTCCAGCACCCGCAGGGTGTACGCTAAGAGTTAGGGTTAGTAGAAGTCGTAGCGCGGGATGGCGGGTTATGCAGAATGTGCAAGGGTGTACGCTAAGAGCTAGTGTTAGTAGGAGGCGCGCGGTGGGGTCTAAAGCGTGTCGAGGGTCTAAGGTGTACGCTAAGAGGTAGTGTTAGTAGGAGCGTGTATTTATCGTAAAGCCGAACCAAAATAGCTTCGGTTTACGCTAAGAGTTAGTGTTAGTAGGTGTTGAGTCTTTAATAAGCGCGATAGTTTGTTCATCGTCCTTAGGCGCTAAGAGTTAGTTTTAGTAGGTGTTGAGTCGTACCATCATGCGCGGCGCGCCCATAGCGCGGTGTACGCTAAAAGTTAGTAGGTGGACTCGGAAAGGAAAATTTCCTGATTCACCCACGGCCTCTGGCAAAAGGTCCTTTCAGTGCCGGCAAACTTACTCTAAGCCAGCTTCCTACCTCCTCTACTTCTCACCTCCCACATCCTTCCCCCTTCGCCTCCACCGCTCATTACCAGCTTGTTCTTCAAAGCCTTCCGGCTTCCGGGCTCCTTTTTTAAAAAAGTTTTTTTAAAAAATTACCAGCTTGTTCTTCAAAGCCTTCCGGCCACCCCCAACTTCCTCATTACCCGTGTAAGCCATGAAGAGTCTGACCTCTTTTCTTTTCGCTCCTCTTTCGCTCCTCTTGCGAATCAGAATCACTACCACACAAAAAGCCCGACACTCTGGGCGCAGGGCTGGAAAGCAGGAGCAACAGCTGGAACCGGAAACTCAGGCAAGTCCCCTCGAAAAGGCACCCCCGCCACCACCCTGAGAAGCACTCTTGCACGGCCTTTCAATGCCTCCCTGAATCAGTTCTCCACCTTCTTCGGCGAGATCAGCCTGGGGCCGAATTTGTTGAGTACTATGCCCATCCGCTCCGACTTCACCCCCGCCTCCAGGAGCTTTGCCGCGTAGCTCTTAACGTTGTGCTCCGAAAACCTAGACTGGCCAACCCCGCCAGCACGTACTCCGCTATGCCGAAAAGCTCCTTTCCCCGGTCACCGGCTTCTCGGCCGGGTGTTCAACTCCGAGGGCGCCCTTGAGCCTGAAGAAAACGATAGACGTCACCCTACGTCGAAAAAAACCACCGACCTACGAGGAGGGCGGCGAGGATCCCCGCCGCATCGCCGATAAGGCCGACTTTGACGGCGTAGCGTTCACGTACGATTCCTACGGACCCGAAGTACACCGTGAGCACGTAAAAGGTCGTGTCCGTGCTCCCCTGCATGATCGCCGCCAGGCGCCCGATTTCGCTGTCCGGCCCGTATCGCCCCATGAGGTGGGTGACCACCGCCATGGACGCGGCACCGCTGAAGGGGCGAAGGAGCGCGAGGGGCAAGAGTTCCGGCGGAAACCCGAGGGGGCGAAAGTAGGGGGCGAGGAAGGACGTAAGGGCCTTAAGGGCACCGGAAGACTGAAACACCGCTAGGGCGGCGAGCATCCCCACGAGGTGGGGCAAGATCGTGAGGAAGGTTTCGAACCCTTCCTTGGCGCCTTCGATAAAGGCGGAATAGGCGGGGACGCGCCGAAAGAGCGCCGCACCCAGGATGATGGTGAGGAATGCGGGCAACACCCAGGCACCGGCCGCCTCGAGCCAGGCGAGAGGCATCCTTTCCCCTCCCCCTCTATCGCACGCGAATGCCGCCGCGCGTAGTTCGTCTTATGCGGGATAGACCCCGAGGAGACGGCATGCGAGGGATAAGACGCACGCGGACGCGCCGTGCGCGGAACGTCCCGCGGGACCTCAAGGGCCTTCGCGCCATTGGTAATACCGGTCTACAAGCACCGCGACGGCGCTCCCCAGAAACGAGGCCAATACGACCGCCGGGAGGATGTCCGCCGGTTGGGCGGCGCCGGCGGCGGCGCGAATTCCGATGACTGTGGTCGGAAAGAGGCTCACGGAAGCGGTGTTGAGTGCGAGTAGGGTGATCATCGGCCGGGTGGCGCGTCCCTTTTCTGGATTTAGCTTATCGAGTTCCTGCATGGCCTTGATCCCGAAGGGTGTGGCGGCGTTTCCCATGCCGAGGAGGTTGGCGGCGATGTTCGCCAAAAGGTACCCTTCGGCAGCGTGGCCCCGGGGCACGTCGGGAAAGAGCAGGCGGATGAGGGGCCGGAGGAGTCGGGCGAGGGCATCCAAGAGGCCGGCCTTGCGTGCGACGTTGAGGATGCCCATCCAAAGCGTGAGGATTCCGAGGAGGGAGAAGGCGACGTTTAGCCCTTCTTGGGCGCCTTCGAACAGGGCGGTGCTCACGTGGGCGATGTTTCCCGTGAGGGCGGCGTAGACGATGCCGACGAGGAAGAGACCGATCCAGACGGTGTGGATCATTGGATTCCCTCCTCACGGGCGATGCTCGGGAGACACGACGTGTCCAGCGTCGCCCGACAGCGGGGCGAGCGGCACGCTCCCGATCGCTTCCTGACCGAGGTACACCTTGAGGAAGGCGTTGGGCCGGAAGGGGCCAAAATCCACCTCCTGCACGAAGCGGCCGATCCGCGAGACTTCGTCCGGCCGAAGCGGATAGGCGAGGTCGGCCAGGGCGGCGTAGCTTCCCCGAACTCCCGTGAACACCTCGCCCTTGCGGACGACGGGCGTAAGGGGAAAGTGCGTAAACCCGTAGTCGAAGAGCTTCTTCACGTCGTTCCAATCGTCCGGGGCGTTGAGGACGACGGCGATGAGACGACGGCCGTCCCGCACGGCGCTCGCCGCGAGCCCCCGCCCGGCACGGTCCGTGTATGCAGTCTTGATCCCGTCGGCTCCCTCGTACGTCACGAGGAGCTTGTTTTTGTTCGTCCACACCGCTTCGGAATCCCCATGTCCCGAAGGGGTGACGCGGGGGCGGTAGAGGCGCGTACCGACGATCTCGCGAAAGGTCGGGTTTTCCGTGGCGTAGCGCGAGAGGACGGCGAGGTCGTAGGCGCTCGCGTAGTGCCCTTCGGCATCGAGGCCGTGGGGGTTTACGAAGTGCGTGTCCGATAGGCCGAGCCAGGACGCCTTCTCGTTCATGAGAAAGGAAAAGCCTTCCACCGAACCGCCGACGTGTTCGGCGATAGCCGTGGCGGCGTCGTTCCCTGAGCGGAGCATGAGCCCGTAGAGGAGGTCGCGCAAGGGGATCTTGTCGCCTGCGCGGAGGTAAATCGACGATCCTTCGACTCCCTCGGCGTTTGGGGAAACCGTGACGACTTCGTCTAAGTCGGAACTCGATTCGAGGGCGACGATCGCCGTCATGATCTTTGTAAGCGAGGCCATGGGGAGGCGCGCGTGCGGTTCCTTGGCGTAGAGAACGCGTCCGCTCGCCGCATCCAAGAGCACGGCCGCCTTGGCGGAAACTTCCGGCGCGTCCGCATCCTCGGGCGCCGGTCCGGGAAAGAGGAGGGCACGCCCGGTGGATGGTCCCTCGGCGGTGGGAAGGCTTTGGAGCGGCACCGGAAGAGACGAAGCCCCTTCCCTTCCCTCGGTCGCCCCTCCCCGGGAGACGGACGGCCGTTGCGGCGCGTGGAGAACGTCATGTGCGGCGGAGAGAAGTTTTCCGGGACGTATGAAGCTTCCTCCCCGCCCGGAAAGCTCCGTGAAAAGGAACGCGCCGCCCGCGGTGAGGAGTACGACGAGGAAGACGAACTTGCGCCAAAGGGACTGGCTTGCACGTTCACTCCGTCGGCGTAGCCGCTTCCCCACGGGATCCCCCCCACTTCTTCGGCGGAAAGCAAGATCACCGCTACCCTATGCGCGCCCGTCCGAGGGCATTCCCGGAACTAGCGAAAAAGCTCGTGTTCGACCTCCTCTTCCGAAGGAAGTGGGGGAAGTTCATCCAAGGAGGACAACCCGAAGAGGTTGAGAAAGCGCTCCGTCGTCCCGTAGAGAATCGGACGGCCGATCCCCTCCCCGCGCCCCACTTCGCGGATGAGCCCGCGTTCGAGGAGGGTCTCGATCGGGCGGTCGCTTCGCGTCCCGCGAATTTCTTCGATTTCCGCTCGGCTCACGGGCTGTCGGTAGGCGACGATCGTGAGGCATTCGAGGGCGGCCGGCGAGAGGCCGGAAGAGGCCCTCCCCCCCTCGAGAAACCTGAGGAGGAGGGGGGCATGTTCGGGACGCGTGACGAGACGGTAGGTGTCTTCTACTCGTTCCACGAGGAGCCCGCGGTCCTCCGCGTTCCACCACACGCGGAATTCCTCGAGGCGGCGCTCGGCGTCTTCTGGCGGAATCTCCAGGACCTCTGCAGCCTTATGGACCGAAAGCCCTTCTTCGCCCGCCACGAAGAGGAGGGCAAGGAGTTCTCCGTCCGTAGCCCTGCCTTTCACGTGCTTCCCCCCTCCCCTTCTTCCTGGCCTAAGTCTCAAGGGGGCTCCTCCGTTTCCCGTCGCACGAGGAAAAGCGTGGAAAAGGGACCTTCTTGACGTACGAGGATCTTTTTCTTTCGCAAAAGCTCGAGCACGGCGAGAAATGCCGTGACAACGAATTCGCGTCCGGCACCGGGCGGGATGATGCTTGCAAACGGAATTTCTCCCGCCCAAAGGAGTTGCCGGCAAATCCGCGCCTCGAATTCCAATACCTCATACGGATCCGGCACGACGGAGCGGACCGCGGCCTCTTCCCGCCTGCGCCGCAAGATCCGTCGCCATGCCTCGGTGAGGAGTTCGGGGGACATCGGCGGTGCGGAAGCTCCCCGGGCGTACCCGAGCCGCTCCTGCGCTTGCGCGGAGATACGCCGCCGAAGAGATTCGCCAAGGGAGGGGCGCGAAAAGCGAGGCAACGCCTTAGAAAGCCGGGCGACGAGGGCTTCCCGGGCGATTTGGTAGCGCCTGTACGTAATGAGGCGGAGGTATACGTCCTCGCGGGAGGTGAGCTCTTCCTCCCAAGCCTCGCGCACCTTCTCGCTTTCCGGTGTTGCGGCGCCCGGGAGGAGCGCACGGCTCTTCCAACGCATGAGCGCCGCGGCAAGCGCGACGAACTCGCTCAGTTCCTCGAGCGATGCCTTTTCCTGAAGCTCCTCGACGTAGCGAAGGTAAAGCTCGACGATCTCGGACACGGAAACCTCGTAGACGGAAAGCCGCGCTTCACGCACGAGGGCTACGAGGAGTTCGAGCGGTCCCTCGAAGGTCTCCGTACGGACGGTAAACACCGGCATCCCCTCACCCGCGACGCCCTTCCTCGGAAAGAGAATTTGCGGTCTTTTGGCCCATCTCTATGAACCCGTAGGGGAGGTCGAAGGCGAGCAAGTCCTCGATAGTCTCCCGACGTTGGACGAGGCGCGCCTTCCCATCGCAAACGAACACCACAGCCGGGCGCGGCAGGCGGTTGTAGTTGGAAGACATCGCGTACGCGTACGCGCCCGTGACGAACACGGCCAAAAGGTCTCCCGGTCGGGGATGGGGGAGAGGGTGGTCGACGATGAGGATGTCGCCGCTCTCGCAAAGCCGACCCGCCACGGTGTAGAGCGCCTCCGGAGGATCGAGAGGGCGGTTGGCGAGGAGCGCCTCGTATTGCGCCTGATAGAGGGCGGGACGGATGTTGTCGTTCATCCCGCCATCGACGGCCACGTAGCGACGAACTCCGGGGATTTCTTTTACGTCGCCCACCCGATAGAGGGTCGTTCCCGCAGACGCGACGATGCGCCGTCCGGGCTCCCACCAGAGATCCGGTACCGGATGCCCGAGGCGGGAGAAGAGCTCGCGTACGGCCTCGACCACCGGCGCGAGGAGGTCGCGCAGGGGGACGTGGGGATCGTCGACGACGTACGGAACGCCGAAACCCCCGCCTAAGTCGAGGACTTCCGGAACGAATTCCGGGACGGACGTAAGGAGGGCTTCGAGGCGGCGCACGGCCTGTACCAGCCCTTCCGAAGAGACGAGCTGCGAGCCTACATGCATGTGGAACCCACGGAGCCGCAGCCCTTCCGTGCGCATCGCCCGGCGTACGGCCGCGAGGGCCTGTCCGCTTTCGAGGTCGAAGCCGAACTTCGAATCTTCCTGCCCCGTGAGGATGTAGCGGTGGGTGTGGGCCACCACGCCGGGAGTGATCCGAAGGAGGATGGATATGGGACGGCTCCCGCCTTGCGCGGCCGCGAGGCTGGCGAGGCGTTCGAGCTCGTAGGCGTTGTCGACAACGATCGTCCCGATCCCCTGCTCTATGGCGAAGCGCAGTTCCTCGTCCAATTTGAAGTTCCCGTGAAAGAGCAGGTCTTCCGGCGGGATGCCCCCGCGAAGCGCCGTGATCATCTCGCCCATGGAGACGACGTCCGCGCCGAAACCTTCTTCGCGCACGACGTGGGCTATGGCCAAGCTGCAGTACGCCTTACACGCGTAAAAGAGCCGGTAGCGCACGCCCAACCCGGAGAGAGTTTCGCGAAACTCGCGCAAGGCCCGACGGATCTTATCCTCTTCGTAGACGAGGAGCGGCGTGCTGAACCTCTCGGCCAGTTCGACGGCGCTCACGCCGCCGAAAAAGAGAACTCCTTCGCGCACTTCGAGTTCTACGGGAAACTTTCGCACGGCCGCCCCTCCCCGTTCTGCATGCGATTTCTTTTCGCTTCCGATCCCCGTACAGGGTTGTCTTTGTAAGCATACCAAAGCGTCCGGCGAGACGCCATGCCGGCCCCACCCCGCGCCTTTCGGCGAAAGAAGTAGGTCCACTGCAAAGAAGTAGGTCCCCTGCTTTGTCTTGTCCTGCCACTTCTTCGTGCTCGACACCGTGAAGGGCGTGGACCGGCGAAGACGATTCCTTAAATCGGTTTCGAAGAGACCGCCCGTGCGGCGTGTGGGGCTGCCAAGTCCGGCGAAGACGAATCCCTTAAAGCGGCTTACGGAATAATTCCCTCGTGTTTGAGGCGGTACCAAATCCAAGGAACGAAGAGGGCGAAAAGAAGTACAACCGCTGCGAAGGTGGAGGGAGGTGCGGATACTCCAACGGACGGGAGAAGATAAAGAGGAGCAAGACCGCCGATAGGTGTGCAGAAAACACTCCAAAAACGAATGTTCCGAGGTCCTGCGGATCGTCGGGGGGGGGGAACGGCCGGAGGGAGGCGACGAAGAGCGCGAGGGCTGTCAAATGTACGGAAAAAGAAAGTACGCGATCTTGGAACACCCCCAGGTACGAAAGCCATCCGTAGGTAAGGGTCGTCCAGAGGAGCGTATAGGCAAACGTGAGGGCAAGTGCCACCGGAATCGTGCGGCGGTAGGCGCGGCTGAGCCAGAAGGACGGCCAGAGCGGGCGTTCGAGGTAGCGGTACCCTACGGCCGAAACGGGTGCGCGGGCTCTACCTGTACGGGACGTTCGGGCGTTCGAGGTAGCGGTACCCTACGGCCGAAACGCTCAAAAAGAGGGGGAGGCTCAAGGTAACCGAAGAAAGCCCAAGCCCCGCAAGAAAAGCCCCAAATTCGTACTGTCCGACACAACCCGCATCTTCCGACGAACGAACCGATAGGCTCCCTTCCAAGAACCCCATAGAGGAAATTTCGATACCTGGAAAGTGCACGGCCCACCACAACAACGCCCAGATGATTCCTACAGGCCAAAGAAAGAGCGGGTTCACCCAGGTAATGACAAGGGAATTCTTGCGCAGTAAGATCACCCGCTTCGACGGGATGAGCCGGTCCCAGAGCAAAAAAAGGTCGTCCTTCCCCGTCCTCCGGTCTCGTCTGCACGGCCGGACGGAGTGCACTGCACCTGCAGAACGGAGAGTTCCGGGGGAGAGGTGGCAAAAACCGCCGCCGCAAGCACCGATCTGTCAGATTCGCCCTACCGGGTTTGTCCGATACCCAGCGAAACGGGGTCACCGGAAGGCCAAAGCAAGGATCTTGAGTTCGCGCCAGCAGGAGAAGAAGCTTTCCTGCTGCCAGCGGGCCAGCCCGTTGTGCCAGTGAAGCTTCGTCTCCAGCTTCTGAAGCTCGGCTTCGACCTGCCGGGTCATCCCAGATCCTTCCTTCGGCAAGGGATTCCCCGCCGGTTTCCGCCGTTCTTTCACCCGGAGCACGAAGTCCCGAACCTCGCGTGTGATGCGCTCTCTAAAACCCATGGCACGCCTTCCGATGACCAGGGCCGCTGCACTGTGAACAGAAACGCCGTATTTCTTTTCGTACTTGAGTCGGCCGATGATGGAGGTGTGCTGGGGCGGAACTTGTTTGTACCCCACGTTCTCTTTGATCGCCCGCCGTATCAACGCCTGAAGGACCATCGCATAGGGAAACTGAGAAGCCATGCGATTGAAGGCTTTTCCCTGGTCCAGTCTCCCTTGATCGAAACTCAGCGTTTCCACCGCCAGTGGCTTCCCAAACGCTTTGGCGACGTCCACGGTGATCTTCAGGTTGGGGTTGCCGCCTTTGGTGCGGTCTCCGCTGTAAGACCACCGCAGGCAGGCAGAGAAAAGCCGCATTTCGGTGGTCAGGGGGTCTTCTTCGCCCCGGGTCCACTTCTCGGACCGAAAGGCCGGGTAAACTTCGGGAAAGAATTCCCCGATGATCGTAAAGCTATGCTTCGTGGACACGACGCATCAGCTCCTGAAAGCCCTGAATGATCCCTTTTTTTCTCCCACTCCCGGAGACGGTTGGGGTGCACGCCGATCCTTTTCGCCGCTTCGCGTATGGATAGAAGTTACATGTCTTTATAGTATCAAAACAGTGAATTACAGTAAAGAACAGGATGGTTATTTGAAGCTGCTACGTACCTCCAAACCGTCTAAGGCTGAAGCCGCCAGAACGCCGGGACGTCTCCTTCGGCTTCCACGGCTACGCCGAAAATTCCCTCCCGTACAATCGGCAGAGGCAGACGTATTTCAAAGAAAACGACTTGAGGAAAAATTCCGCCGAAAAGCTCGCCACGGGACCTCGACTGGTGAGGTACGGGCAGACGATCCCGCAAGGCGCAATGTACCCGAAGAAGGCGAGGATGGCGGCTGCAGCGAGGAACACGACGACCGGCCCTACCGCATACGCCGCGAGCGTCCGTCGTACGTGCGAGCGAACGCGTACGTTAGAGCTCCGGAAAGCGCCAAGGCGATGAGCACGAGAAGCGGTGTCGCATGAAATTCTACGGTCTCCCTCACAACGGCCCCCGTCTCTTCACGCTCCATGTGACCTTGCTCCATGTGGACGAAGGCACTCAGGTCCTGCCCCGTCACGGCCCAGAGAACGGAAAATACCACGATGAGGAGGTAGACGGTAAGAAACGAAAGCGCACCAAAGACAAAGAGCAATAGTGCCATACGACCTACCCGTTCCCAGGGCAAAAGCGGGTGTTTGGTCATGGTTCTTTCCCCTTTCCCGTTGGCAATCATAGCAAATCCCGCGAGCGTATGTCAAGATAAATCCGAAAAAATATACAAAATGAGTTTCCTTGAGACAAGTGAATATTTCTGGCTCAGAAGGAGCGGGCGTACCTCCGATTCCTTCGATCGGGCAAAACAAAAAACCTCGGTCGCGGCCGAAATTCGGTCGACCGAGGGATTTGCGCGGCAGATGGCGGGGCCGGAATTTCGGCGCCTTACTTCCGCGTCGGGTCCATAGGTTGGGTGATCACGGCGCGTTTTCGCTCCAGGGGAACGGGCATGCGGAAGAGGACGTGGAAAAATCCCGAGGCGTTGAAGGGGATGAGGGGACAAAAGTACGGCGTGTTGAAGGAGTGGGTGAAGACGAGGGAAAGGAGGATGAGCGTCGTCCCCACGATGAGACCGGGTGCACCAAAGAGGGCGACGGCAAAGAGGAGGAAGAGGCGCATGAGGCGGTTAGCGAGAGACATCTCGTAGCTCGGCGTGGCGAAGAGCCCGATGGCCGACACAGCGATGTAGAGGACGATTTTCGGGACGAAAAGCCCGGCCTCGGTCGCTGCGTCTCCGAGGATGATCGTCACGAGAATACCCAGGGCGGTGGCCAGAGGTGTAGGCGTGTGGATGGCAGCCATGCGCATGAGGTCGATGAAGAGTTCCGCGATGAGGATTTGGGCAAAGAGGGGTACGTCCGTAGGTTTCTTTACGCCGATCATCTCGAGCCCCGGCGGAACGAGCCAAGGATGGGTGGCGTAGAGGAACCACAGGGGGAGGAGAAACACGGAGGTGAAGATCCCGAAAAAGCGCACCCACCGGAGGTACATCCCCACGACCGGAGTTTGGCGGTATTCCTCGGCGTGCTGCACGTGGTGGAAGAAGGTCGTCGGCGTGATCATCACGCTCGGCGACGTGTCGAAGAGAATGAGGACGTGGCCTTCGAGGAGGTGCTGCACCGCCACGTCCGGGCGCTCCGTGTAGCGCACGAGAGGATAGGGGTTCCACGATTGGCCGATGATGTATTCCTGAAGGGACTTATCCGTCATTGGAATCCCGTCGACCTGTACCCCGTCGATTCGACGACGGACGAAGTCGACGAGGCCGGGATTTGCCACGTCTTCCAAATAGGCGATCGCCACGTCGGACTTGCTTCGCTCGCCCACTCTGCGGATTTCCACGCGCAGCTTTTCGTCCCGCAAACGGCGGCGGAGGAGCGCCGTGTTTACGATGATATTCTCCGTAAATCCGTCGCGGGAGCCGCGGACGACGCGTTCCGTATCGGGCTCCTGAGGCATCCGCCCCGGGTACATCCGACCGTCGAGGAGGAGCCCCTCCCCCACCCCTTCGACCACGAAGCCGAAGAGATCGGCCAGGCCGTTTACAAAAAAGATCGCCACGCGCCGGCCGCCGATCACGAGTTCGCGCATGCCGACATCGAAGGACTTTTGCCCATACCAAGCCTTTCCTTGAGGACCTTTACCGCTTCCTCGTAGTTTCGCGAGATGGGTACGGCGAGCGACGTGTTGTTCGCCAACGGCCACCCCTCCCGGCTTGACGACACACACCCAAAAGGTAGTATGCGCCGCTTAGCGGCGGGGCAAACCTCCCCACACCGCCTTGGGAGCGGACTTTCGCGCACTTGAGCCAGGTGTCGTCCCCTTCGGCAAGTTGGTCGATAAGCGCGATCGGATCGCCGTCGTTTTCGTAGACCGTCTCGTGGATGGAGACGACTTCGCGCGTGGCCTCTTGGGCAAAGAGAACTTCGTCCGGCGGGACGTCCAGGGCTTCCGCAAGTTCGCCGAGCGTGGGCTCGCGCATGAGTTGCTTCGTAAGCTCGTCGCGCATGCGCCGGATTTTGTGCCCGAGCTCCTTTACCGCACGGCTCACCTTGACTTCGCCGTCGTCCCTGAGGTGGCGCTGAATTTCGCCGATGATCATCGGGACGGCGTACGTGGAAAACTTCACGTCGTAGGAAAGGTCGAACTTGTCGATGGCCTTGATAAGACCGATCGCTCCGATTTGGAAGAGGTCGTCCGCTTCGTACCCGCGGTGCAGGAAACGTTGGACGACCGACCAGACGAGGCGGACGTTCCCCTCGACGAGGCGCTCGCGGGCTCGGGTGTCCCCTGCCTGGGCCTGTCGGATGAGTTCTCGCACCTCGTCGTCCGTGAGCTCCGTGTGAGGGTTCCTCTCCGTGCCGCGCACTCCCCTCCACCCCTACTCCACCTTCGCCTCGCGGTCGGAACTTCGCGTTGCGAAGCGCTTCGTCATACGGACGACGGTGCCTTTTCCGGGAGAAGACTCCACCTCAACCGAATCCATGAAATTCTCCATGATCACAAAGCCCATGCCCGAACGTTCGAGGTCGGCCCGCGTCGTAAAGAGGGGTTGCCGCGCTTCTTCTACGTCGGCAATCCCCACCCCTTCGTCGCGAACGACGAGCGTGAGGAGATCGCCCTCAAGTACCGCCTCAACGCTTACCCAACCTTCGCCGTCGGGATAGGCGTGGATGATCGCGTTGGTTACCGCTTCGGATACGGCCGTCTTGAGTTCCGCAAGCTCGTCCAACGTAGGGTCCAGTGGAGCGACGAAGGCGGCGATGGCCATGCGCGCAAGGGCCTCGTTTCCCTTGCGGGCCAGGAAGCTCAGGCGCATTTCGTTTCGCACCTCAGGCCACCCCCAGCTCCGCAAGGGCCGCGTCTTCGTCCGCCGCCGCGGAGACGATTCGGTACAGCCCCGAGAGTTCGAACATCCTGTGGACCGTTGAGTTGACGCCGCAGACGACGATCCTTCCTCCATCGGGGGCGAGGCGCCGGTAGCGCCCGAGGATCACCCCCAAACCAGAGGAATCCATAAATTCCAAGTCGGAAAGGTTTAGGACGAGGTGGCGGGCCCCGCTGCGCCGAAGCCACGTGTCCAGGTAGTCGCGAACTTCCTCTGCCACAGCGTGGTCGATTTCGCCACCCACACGGACGATGAGTGCGGTGCCGCGAAGCTCGTGCGAAAGATGAACGGCCACGTTCTCAACCCCTCCTCCGCATGCGAGGCCAAAGCGGTGAGACGCTTCGTCCTTCGCCCTCTTCCCTTTTCTCTCCGTTCGGTACTTCCTCCTTCTCCCTCGACGGGAACGGCCAACGGTAGTGCGAATCCGCCGAAAACTCTCTCCTATCGTCAGGGAATGCGAGCGTATCGTCGGGCACGGGACCGCGCCGTCGCAGATCGAAGGTGCATCGCCGCGGGAGGAACCGCCCCTTTATGGAATGAGATCGCGCAGCCCACGCAAGATCCGCTCAGGAAGCGAGGGAAGGCGTACCGCCTCTTCGGCGAGGAGCGGAAACGTCGACGCGTACGGTTTTCCCATGATTTCTGTACGGACTACAACCTCGCCGACGGGGGTTCCCGCGGCGAACGGCGGTCGGGGCACGCGGGGGACGACTTCCGTACGCACGACCTCGCCCTTCCCCTTGGGGAAGACGGCAATCACGTCCTCACCGGCCCTCGCCCCTACTTCCTCGGGAGTTCCGCCCGATACCCGGAAGCGCGCGACGCGCTCGCCTTGGGCGTACAGCGTGCTCGCTTCGAGGTGGGCAAACCCGTAGTCGAGCATTGCGGTGACCTCTCGGTTGCGCGTCTTGACATCCGGCTCGCCCATGACCACCGCGATGAACCGAAGGCTCCCGCGCTTGGCGGTCGCCACAAGTCCGTAGCGCGCTTCTGCGGTGTATCCCGTCTTCAGTCCGTCCATCCCCGGGTAGAACTTGACGAGGCGGTTCGTATTCACGAGCCAAAAGGGCTTTGCCAACCCTTCCCGAAGCATGTCTTCGTAGCGTCCGGTGTACTCGAGGACCCACGCGTGGCGCACGAGTTCGCGGCCGAGGCGGGCGAGGTCGCGTGCCGAGGCGACGTGGCCCTCTTCCGGAAGCCCGTGGACGTTGCGAAACGTCGTATGTTGCAGCCCGAGTTCGCGGGCGCGTTGGTTCATGAGCTCGACAAATTGCTCCACCGAACCGGCGACGTGCTCAGCAAGTGCGACAGCAGCGTCGTTGGCCGAGGCGATGGCGACGGACTTCAGGAGGTCCTCGACGGTCATCTCTTCGCCCGGGGCGAGGAACACCTGCGATCCGCCCATCCTGGCGGCACGCTCGCTCGCGATCACGCGGTCTTCCAGGCGGATGCGGCCGGCGTCCACCGCTTCAGCGACGAGCAGCATGGTCATCACCTTGGTCATGCTCGCCGGCGGAAGCGGGGTATCGGCTTCCTTGAAGAGTCCCGTACGAAACACAACGCGCATCCGCCCGTACACCGTACATCCACCTCCGGTCGATCCAGGGCCACGTCCGCCCCGGAAGAGTTTCCGGACTTGAGCGGGCCCGTCTCATCTCTTCTAGGATCTCCCAGAAGTCGCCGCGGCATACAGGGGGATGCGCTCTGCACCCGTTCGACTCGCTTTCCTGACAAAGTGTCGCCACAAAGTGTCGCCGACAGCAAACGTCGGATGCGTAACTCGCCCGTTCGCTTCGTTTTCTGTCCTCAGTCCTCGAGGTCGCGATCGCGCACGACGTCGATCACGGTCTGGATGCAGGTGACGTCCTCATCGGTCACCTTGAAGGCCTGGACGAGCTTTTCCACGGCTTCGTCGGGAATTTCTTGAGTGGATACCATGCGCGCCAGGGCGTCGCCGCGGAAGATCTTGGAACCGCCGCGGTAGTACAGGGTGACGCCAGCGGCGTGGTCGATGGGGTCCCCTTTCTTCCTCCGTCCGCCGCCCGCAAGCATCACCGCCTCGCCGATGAGCCGGGCGTCCGTCGGCATGAGGATTCCCTCTCGCTCGGCGCCTACGATCACCTCGTACTCCGGCTGTGGGAGAAGCTCGTAGTCGTCCACGACGCGCGGATCGCCGCCCTGGCGTTCCACCCATTCGGCGAACTTTTCGAGGGCCGCACCCGAAGCCAGCGTATCGTCGACGAGGCGGACGGCCTCGAGAATCGTCTCCGCTTTTCCGGCCAAAAGCGCCATCTCCGCCGCCATCCGTACGGCCGCGCCCTTGACATCGTCGGGCCCGCCGCCCTTGAGGACTTCGATCGCTTCGCGGACTTCGTTCGCGTTGCCGATCTCGTACCCGTGGGGTTGGATCATGTTCGTGAGGATTGCCGTCGCCCGCTTTCCGAGCTTCTTGGAAATCCGCACGAGAAGCGTCGCAAGCTCGCGGGCGTCCTCCTCCGTGGGCATAAAGGCACCCGATCCGGCCTTTACGTCAAAGACAAATCCGTCGGCGCCGCCGGCGAGCTTTTTGCTCAAGATGGAGGCGACGATGAGCGGTTTGGAATCCACGGTCGCTGTGACGTCGCGGAGGGCGTAAAAGATCTTGTCTGCCGGAACGATTTCCTCTCCGGGTTCGGCGACGGCGAGCCCGATGTCCTCCACCTGCCGAACGATCTCTTCCGGCGTGAGGTTCGTGCGAAACCCGGGGATCGACTCGAGCTTGTCGATCGTGCCCCCGGTGTGGCCGAGGGCGCGTCCCGAGAGCTTGGCCACGGGAATGCCCACCGCGGCGACCATCGGAAGGACGACGAGCGTGAGCTTATCCCCTACGCCGCCCGTAGAGTGTTTGTCCATCTTGAAACCCGGTACGGAGGAAAGGTCGAGCTTTTCTCCGGAATCTGCCATGGCGAGGGTCAAGGCGAGGGTCTCTTCATCTGTGAGCCCGCGTACGTACGCGGCCATGAGGAAGGCCGCCGCCTGGTAGTCCGGGATTTCCCCCCGTACGACGCCGTTTACGAAGAACCGGATCTCCTCTTCCGTGAGGACTCCACCATCTCGTTTCTTCGCGAGAATCTCCTGGGCACGCATGGAATCATCGCTCCCTTGCTTTGCTTTTGTGTCGAGCGCATCTGGCGAATGTGGGCAAACTCGGGCGGTCGACACGCTTGAGACGATATGCGCTCTCCCCCAGGGGAACTCAAGGGAGGAGTTCGCGGAGAAAGCTCGTGCCGATTTCCGGCCGCCATCGGAGGTGAAAGTTTTCTGCAAGCGTCGCCGCGAGGTCGGCAAACGTCTCCCGGACGCCCAGGGATCGCCCTTCCTCCCGCTCCGCCACCACCGCAAGGAGCGGGACGTACTCTCGCGTGTGGTCGGTCCCCTCGTGATAGGGATCGTTTCCGTGGTCTGCCGTGATCACGAGGAGGTCGCCCGGCCGAAGGCGTGCGAGGAGGTCCGGAACGCGGGCGTCGAACGCCTCCAGCGCCCGCGCGTACCCTTCCGGATCGCGGCGGTGTCCGTAGCGCGAGTCAAAATCCACGAGGTTGACGAACAAAAGGCCCGTAAAGTCCTCTTCGAGGCGGGCGAGGGTGGTTTCCACCCCTTCTTCGTTGGAACCCGTACGCCGGGAGCGGGTAATCCCCCGCCCGGCAAAGATGTCCTCGATCTTACCCACCGCCCAGACGTCAAAGCCCGCATCTCGAAGGGCGTCGAGAAGGGTGGGGGCAAAAGGTTCTACGGCGTAGTCGCGGCGATTTGCCGTACGGACGAAGCTGCCGGGTTTCCCGCGGAACGGACGGGCAATGACGCGCCCCACGAGGTACGGTTCCTCGAGCGTGAGGCGTCGGGCGATCTCGCAAGCGCGGTACAGCTCTTCGAGGGGGACGACCTCTTCGTGCGCCGCAATTTGAAAGACGCTGTCCGCCGAAGTGTAGACGATCCACGCTCCCGTACGCATGTGTTCTTCGCCGAGCTCCTCGATGATCGCCGTTCCGGAAGCCACCTTGTTGCCGAGGACGCCACGGCCCGTCGCCTCGGCGAACCGACGGATGAGATCCTCAGGAAAGCCGTCGGGAAACGTCCGGAAGGCTCGGCGTACCCACAAGCCCATAAGCTCCCAGTGCCCGGTGAGCGTGTCCTTGCCTACGGAACGCTCGGCCATCTTGGCGTAATACGCCCTTGGGCGCTCGACGGGCGGCACGGTCTTCAGAGGGGCGATGTTTCCCAGTCCGAGGGAAGCGAGGTGGGGGAGCGCGAGACCCCGGCGCTCGGCGAGGTGGCCCAGGGTGTTTGCTCCCGCATCTCCGTACCCTTCGGCGTCCGGAAGTGCTCCGATACCTACGCTGTCCAAGACGATGACGGTCGTACGGGCAAATATGGGTTCGGGCTCTGGCATCGTCCGACCTCCTGAAGGGGACGAACTTCGGGACGACCTGCCGGAGGCAAGGCATCCGTCGGGCGCCCTACCCCTTGGGGCGCCCCGGATCCGGCGTCACGCGCGCGGGTGCGCGCGGCGAAAGACCTCCCACGCGGCTTCTCGAACGACGTGGGTGTAGATCTGGGTCGTGCGGACGTCCGCGTGTCCGAGGAGTTCCTGCACCACCCGAAGGTCTGCTCCCCGGGCGAGAAGGTGCGTGGCAAACGAATGGCGCAGGGTGTGGGGGGAAAGCGCTTTCGCGATTCCCGCGGCACGGGCCCGCTCGCGGAGGATCTTCCAGAAGCCCTGCCGCGTGAGCGGGCGTCCGCGGGCGTTCAAAAACACGCGGTCCGAAGGCCCCCCGCCCGCCTTTTGCCCGCGGGCGGCGAGGACGGGACGACCGAATTCCAAGTAGCGCCGAAGGGCGTCGGCGGCGGCGCGGCCGAAGGGGACGACCCGTTCCTTGTCGCCCTTGCCGATAAAGCGCAGGAACTCCCCCTCCCAGTGGACGGCGGAAAACGTAAGCCCGACAAGTTCAGAGACGCGAAGGCCCGAACTGTAGAGGAGCTCGAAAAGGGCGCGGTCGCGGAGCGATAAGGGATCCGAGCCGCGGACGGATTCGATGAGGGCGAGCACTTCTGACTCTCTGAGTACCCGGGGCAACCCGATGTCGCGTTTAGGACCGCGTACCTCCCGCAGCACGTCCTCCGGAAGTCGGCCGTTTTCCTCCAGATACCGGGTAAAGGCTCGGAGCGCGGCTATCCGCCGCTTGGCCGTGGTGGGGCGAAGTCCGCGCTCAGAAAGGGACTCGAGATAGGCGGCTACGGCTTCCCGCCACACCTCTCGAGGGGGGGATTCCTCCGATCGGCGTCGGCAGTCGCAGGAGGAGAGCCAGCGGGCGAAGTCCTCGAGATCGGAAGCGTATGCATTTACCGTATGCTCCGCGCGACCGCGTTCTACACGGAGGTAGAGGAGAAAGGCTTCCTTCTCCTCGGAAACCGTGCGCAGGAGATCCACGGCCGCCTCCCCCCTCAGGCGAGGAGCTCCTCCGGCGGGCGGTACGGAAGGCCCAGGGAATGCGCTACCGCCTCGTGCGTCACGTATCCGGCGTGCGTGTTGAGCCCTTTGCGCAGGGCGGGGTCGCGCCGGAGGACTTCGGCGACGGGGGCGGAAAGGAGCTTTTGCACGTAGGGCAAGGTGGCGTTCACGAGTCCCCATGTGGACGTGCGGGGGACGGCGCCGGGGATATTGGCTACGGCATAGTGGAGGACGCCGAACCGTTCGTACACGGGATCGTCGTGGGTGGTCACGCGGTCCACCGTCGCGATCGATCCCCCCTGGTCGACGGCGACGTCCACGATGACCGAACCCCGGCGCATGGCGCGCACCATGTCTTCCGTGACGAGGACAGGGGCCTTGGCCCCGGGGATGAGGACCGCCCCGACGACGAGGTCTGCCCCCGCGACCTCCTGACCAATCGACCACGGGTTCGACATGAGAACGCGCACCCGCGGACCGAAGAGGTCGTCCAGGGCGCGCAGGCGCTCCGCGTTGACCTCGAAGATGACGACTTCCGCCCCCAAACCTACGGCGATTTTCGCCGCGTTCGTTCCCACGGTTCCTCCTCCGAGGATTACGACCTTTCCCGGAGCAACCCCAGGAATCCCGCTCAGAAGCACCCCCGAACCGCCGTAGGTCTTTTGCAAAAACTGCGCACCGATCTGCACGGACAAACGCCCCGCGACCTCGCTCATGGGTTGGAGGAGGGGAAGGGCACCGCTCGCGAGCTGAACGGTCTCGTAGGCGAATGCCGTGACCCGTTTTTCCAAAAGCGCACGTGCGAGCTCCGGTGCCGCGGCGAGGTGAAGGTACGTAAAGAGGATGAGACCTTCCCGGAAATGCCGAAACTCCTCGGGTAGAGGCTCCTTCACCTTGAGGACGAGGTCCGCCCGATTCCAGACGTCCTCGGGATTCGGGACAATTTCCGCACCGGCGGAGCGAAATTCGTCGTCGGAGATCCCGCTCCCCTCCCCCGCCCCTCGTTCCACGAGGACCCTGTGCCCCGCCTCGTGCAGCGCGTGCACGCCTGCGGGCGTAATCGCCACGCGGTTTTCGCCGGGTTTTATTTCCCTTGGTACGCCAACGATCATCCTTCGTTGCCTCCTCGGGTTGTGGTGGTTGTGCAGCGGCCGATTAGGCGACGCTCGACGGGATCCTCGCCAGACGCGATAAAAAATGACCGAGGTGTCGCACCTCGGCATCATTATACGCCTTTTTCCAAGGTTTTACCGAACCGCTGTGCGCTTTCGGCACCGCGGGGCGCTTTCGGCGCCTACCTTTCGGCACCTACCGCTCGCCCCTCTCGCGCGACGGCGCGGCTTCGGAAGTCCCACTTCCCGCGCCTTCCTTTGCCTCTTTTTCACGCTCCTGGCACTCGCGGCAAATCCCGAGAAACGTGAGCCTGTGGTCGAGAACCTTAAAGCCGTAGCGTTCTTCCACGATCTTCTCCACGTCGGCGAGGAGGTTTTCGTGGATCTCCTCGACCTTCCCGCAGCGGATACACTGCAGGTGGTGGTGGTGGCGCGCCATTCCCTCCTTGCGGAAGTCGTAGCGCGTCACCCCGTCTCCGAAGTTCACCTTGTACACGATCTCCAGATCGCTCAAAAGTTCAAGCGTTCTGTACACAGTGGCCAGGCCGATGTCCGGGACGCGTTCCTTAAGGAGCAGGAAGATCTCCTCCGCGCTCAAGTGGCGATCCTCGTGCTCCAAGAGGACCCGCACCGTCGCTTCCCGCTGGGGCGTCATCTTGTAGTTGTGTGCTTGCAAAATCTGCCGGATACGCTCGACCCTGTCTTCCAACAAGGGAGGTTCCCCCTCCGACAGCGTTTCTAGGTCCATTCTATCAAGGGCATATCTTCCTGACAAATGCCAAAAACTCGAGGATCTCGAGCACCTCGCAATGCACGCCTTGCGGGCGATCCTCGGGAGCGTCCCTTCGAACGCCCGACTGGAAATTCACCCGCTCGGCCAGAGGGGCAATTTCCCCGCGCTTGTGTTCATCATACCGCAAAACCAGAAGGGACTACCAGCGACGCACGGCTTTCCTGCAGGCGTCGCCCGAGGAAATCATAGGGGTTGCCAACGCCTCTGCGGATGATGTATATTAATTTTTGCGTCGGCACGGATGGAGTACCGAACCGGGTCAGGTCGGAAACGAAGCAGCCCTAAGGTGCGAGATCCGGTGCCGGCGTTTTTTTGTGCGCGCAGCGGGAGTAAATTTTTCCCGCGCACTGGTAGGGCTAGGAGGAGCTCCCCGGAAAGGAGGCGAACATATATCTACGTGTGTGTACGGGGAAACATGTCGCATCCGAGCCCTCGCGTCCGGACAACCTTACCGAAGTGTCATGCCTCGTTTGCCCCGTTCGGCTATGGTAAAGGCGGGTAGGGAGTGGGAAACGGGAAACACTCCTCGTGGACGGAGATCAAGGGGGTCATCCCGAGGATGCACAGACAGAAAGAACAAAAGCGCCTGCGGAACGCGTTGGGCACGCGAGAAGTGGCCCTTCTCGCCCTCTACGTGCCATACTTCGCCTTGGTGTTTCTCGCCTATGCGGTACAGGATCTCGTCCGGACCCTGCGGAAAAGCGACGGACACGCCCTCTCCGCAATGCTCTTTTCCGCGCGGGGGGAAAGGCATCCGATCCTCTTGTGGAGCGGTAGCCTAGCCGCCTTCGGCCTTTGGAACCTCGCGGTGGCTGCGGAGCAAAAGGATCTGCAGAGCCTTCTCTTCAGCCTGTTTCCGATCCTGTACGCCGCGTTTTCCCTTTGGGTATTCGTGCGCATCGACCTCCGCCGCCCGAAGGTGCACGCCGAAGACACCGAACGCATGCTTTCTGCCATCTACCACCTCGGTGTACCAACCGCCGTTTTAGCGTTGGCCCAATCCTTTTTCCGCAATCGATGGGGCGACGTCCTTGCTCTCCTCGGATGGTATCCGTGGCGGGGAGATTCGGGTTTCCGCGCCAGTGGAACGTTCGAAAACCCCAACTTCGCGGCGGTGTTCTTTGTCTTTTTCCTCTTCCTCGGCGCCGGGTTGATCGAACGGAGTACCTCCACCCGTCTCCGCCTCGTCTACGCCGGAGAACTTTTCCTCTACGCGATCGCCCTCCTCCTCACCGGATCGCGGGGAGGGATGGTGGGGCTGGCGGCAGGGCTCGTCCTCTACGCCGTTCTCTTCGCCGCAGGCGACGCTGCGGCGGAACGACGTCGGGAAGCAAATCTCGCGAAAAAGCTCTACACCACACCCCTCACGCACGTGGGGGTTGCGCTCTTTTCCGCACCTTGGCTCCTTACCTCTGCGATTCCCCGGTTTTCCCTCTGGAGAGATTCGTTGGCGGAGCGCGGTGAGGTCTGGCGGAAAGGCCTTGAGCTCTTTCGTGAGGCGCCGTGGACTGGACATGGGCTTGCCGCCTTTGCCAAAGTACCCCCCGAGGTCTTGGGGGTATCCGTCCCGCTGCCGCACGCCCACAACCTCGTCCTCAGCCTCCTCGTAGACAGCGGCGTCCTGGGTCTCTTCCTCCTCGTGCCCGCGTTTTACCTCATCGTACGCGTCCTCGGAGAACTCCTCCGCCGAAACCACCCATGGGGAAGACCGGCTGCGGCCTTCTTCCTCGCCCTCTTCGTCCACGGCCTCGTGGACTTCCCCTTCTTTTCGCCGCAGGTGGCCCTCCTCGTGATCGCCGTGCAAAGCTTCCTCATCGCCGAAGCTTATCCCGTACGGAGAATCCTCTGGACCGCGTGGACGGTACCCGCTCTACCCTACGGCGGGACCGTTTCTCATAGGGGGCGGTAAAACACGACGGTAACGTAGCGGTCCACGATCCCCACGCCATCGCGCGTAAAGTTTTTGCTGAGCAAGTTTTTTCGATGCCCCTCAGAGTTTAAGAGCCCTACGTGCGCCTCGAGGACGTCGGCAAAGCCCGTGGCGAGATTTTCCGCGACGATGCGGTAGGGAATCCCCGCCTGCGTCATCCGCCCGCTTACGTCAAGTCCCGTCGTGGGAGAGACGTGGGCAAAGAAGTGGTTCGTCGCCATGTCTTGGCTGTGGCTCAGGGCGACGCGGGCGGCAGCGTCGTCCCACGTAAGCAGCCTGGGCCCCATATCGAGACGAAAGTCGTTCATCAGGCGGTGCATGAGACGCTCGCCTGTGCGCGCCGCTTCCTCGGGGACTTTCGAAGGGGCTCCCTCGTTCGCCCACGCGGGGAGACTTCCTGCGTATGTCAACTCGACGGGAAACGAGCGGGCGCGAAGAACGTGACGGACGTCGCTTAGGCGTACGGCGACGACGAGGTTATCGCGAAAGCGGTCGACGTAGACGCGGACGAGTTCACCACGACCGCTCCCGGGGAGGAGGACGACCCCATCCTTGAGGCGTTCTTGGGAAAACCGAGCCCTTACTTCCGAATCCAGACGCACCTCGATCGTCTGCGGTACGGTATCCTCGGGAAACTTCTGACCTACCCGGTACTTTCCCAGCGCCCAATTTGGCGAGGTGCTGAAGACGTCTGCCAATACACCGTCGCGGAAGGCGAAAACGGCGTAGAGCCGTCCTCCCTTTTCGTATACCCAAAGGGCCTCTCCCTGGGGCGATAGCCCGCGCCAGGTCGGGGAACCGAGAAGTGTGGAAACTTCGTCTGCCGAAAGCCCGAGATGGAGCGAGGCCGTTCCGGGAGCGCGCACTTCGGACTCGCCCGAAGGAGGCCTCGCATCGTCCGCAGGCGCTTGGGAATCGGTACGGGCTCCAGAAGAAGGGCCCTCTTCAACAACTCCTACAGTTTCGGGAACCGGAGAAGCGCTCTCGGTCAAGGAGAAAAGCGCCTCGCGCGCCTTCGCCCAAAGTTCCTCGGGATCCAACTGAAGGGGATGGCTTTGGAGCCAAACCCATGCCAAAACGGCGAGTGCGACTACGACAAGTCGGCGCAAAGTCTTCCCCACGATCGACCTCCCCCTTGTTGTACGACGAACCTAAGCCGTACGCTCCTCTTACGACCCGGACCCACCTCCCCTAGGAAAGGGCTCCGGAGGGAGCTTGGCCTCCGATTCCTGGGGGGCTTCCGGCGAGCGAACGGCGGCTACAGGAGGCGTGCCCCGAAGCATCGCCTGAAAGCGCCTGAGCGTCGCGCTCACCCGACCGTGTACGCTCTCGGGCGGAAACTCCCTTTTTTCGTCGCGCACGCCGGCAGGAACGCCCAAAAGGAGTTCTAACGCCTCGTCCACGTTCTCTACGGCGTAGACGGAAAATTCCCCCGCCTCGATCGCCTGCACGACATCCTCGCGGAGCATGAGGTTACGGAGGTTCGCGCGCGGGATGACCACCCCTTGGGTTTTCGTCCAACCCAAGGCGCGGGTGACGTCGTAAAAGCCTTCGATTTTTTCGTTCACCGCGCCCACCGCCTGTATGTTTCCCTTTTGGTCGACGGCCCCCGTGACGGCGAGGTCTTGCCGTACGGGGATTCCAGAAAGAGCGGAGAGGAGGGCCACAAGCTCCGCGAGGGAAGCGCTGTCGCCGTCGATAGGGTCGTAGCTCTGCTCGAAGACGATTTGTGCGGCGAGGGAAAGGGGTGCTTCCCGGTCGTACGTCGCCCGCAAGTACCCTCCCAAGATGAGGACCCCTTTCGTGTGAATCCGTCCACCGAGCCGGGCCTCGCGCTCGATGTCGAGGATTCCCTCACGCCCGGCGCTCACAGAAACGCTGATCCGCTGCGGTCGGCCGAAGGTGAGATCCCCCACGGTGCTCACAGCGATCCCGTTGACCACGCCGACTTCCGCCCCGGACACCGCGACGCGGAGCGTTCCCGCGGCGATGAGCTCGTAGATGAGGTCGCGCACGAGGCCGCTTCGGTAGACGCGCGCCTCCAGGGCACGAACGACGTGTTCGCGTAAGATCCGTTCGGCGCCTTCGCGTGCGGTGTAGGCGTGCGCCTCGCGAACGACGTCCGCAAGGTCGGCAAAGCGCGTGGAGAGCTTTTCCCGATCTTCCGCCAAGCGCATGGCGTATTCGAGAACCGCGGCCACAGCGGGAGCTTCGAGGTGTAGGAGGTTTTCCTTGTCCACGAGGGTGCGGAGGAAGGCGACGAAGTTACGTACGTTCGCTTCCGTGTAGGGCATCGTCGTCCCGAATTCCGCCTTTACCTTGAAGAGCTCGCGAAAGTCGGGATCGTAGTGGTAAAGCAAGAAGTACAAAAACGGATCTCCGACGAGGATCACCTTGAGGTCGAGGGGGATGGGCTCGGGGGCGAGGCTTCGGGAGGTGACGATTCCGTAGGTTTCGCCGACGTCTTCTACGACCACGGAGCGTTTGCGCAGGGCGCGCTTGAGTCCGTCCCAGGCAAATGGAGCGCGCAACAGGTCGGCGGCCGGCAAGATGAGGTACCCGCCGTTCGCCCGGTGGAGCGACCCAGACCTTAAAAGCGTGAAGTCGGTGCGCAAAACTCCGAGTACCGCCTCGCGCTCGATCCGTCCGATGAGGTTGGGGAACGTCGGATTTCTCTCCACTACGACGGGTGCCCCGTTCGTCTCCGAATGGTCCACAAATACGTTTACGGCGTAACGCCGTAGGGGGTCTTCCACGGGGAGAAAGGGAAGGGGTCGCTCGGGGCCCTTGAGGAAGAGCGGGAGGTGTTCGAGGACGTCCTCCCGGACTTCTTCCAGATAGCGCAACACTTCCTTCTCCTCGGCATACACTTCGAAGAATTCGGCAAACGCGCTTTGAACGATGTGCTCTCCCACGGTGCGTTCCAGGCTTCTAAGGGCTTCCCGCATTTCCCGTTCTCGCTGCTGGATTTCCCGGAAAGTCTGGGCCAAGTCCTCCTCCACCTTGCGACGGCGCGCGAAGAGTTCCTTCCGCTCTTCCTCCCCCATGGCGCTCAGTTCCGCTTCCGGTAGGGGCTCCCCGCCCCGGTGAGGGACGATGTAAAGGCCATCGGGGCCGATCTGCACGAGAAACCCCTGCATGAGGGCTCGGCGGTTGAGCCCTTCCAAGAGGCGACGGCGTTCGTCCTCAAAGCGGGAAACGATCTCCTTGCGCCGGTTTTGAAACTCGTCGCCTTCAAAAGCGCGGGGGAGTTCCCGCCGCAGAAAGGACACCACGTCTTCGAGGCGATGGGCGAAGCGCCTCCCCTCCCCTGGAGGAAGGGAGAGGGCCTTAGGACGTTGAGGATCGCGAAAGTTGTACACATAGCACCAATCGCGCGGAACCGGACGCGAACGCGCGAGGCGCTCGACGAAGTTGCGCACGGCGGTCGTTCTTCCCGTCCCAGGAAAACCCGCAACGAACACGTGGAAGCCCTCCGCGCGGATCTCGAGGCCGAAGGCGAGGGCTTCTGTCGCCCGTTCTTGGCCGATAATCCCTTCGAGGGGAGCAACGTCAGACGTATCTTCGTAGGGAAGGTCCTTGGGATCGATCTTCCGGCGCGCATCTTCTCCGCGAACGACGACGACCACAGAATCGCCTCCTTGTCTACACCGGGAGAATCGGCAAGCGGAGTCCGCCGATCGAGGGCGAGCGGGTCTGCGACGTCTCTTCTCCATGGTAGCGCAAGGGCGTGGAGGCGCGCGAACTGAAAACTCCTGCCCACATGTTCTAAGAAGACGGTATAAGATCCGGTATAATATCCTTTGAAGAGGTATTGGCTGTGGGAGGTGTGGCGATGGTTTTCGCCTCGACGTCTGCCTTCCCCCCGATCCATCCGTGGGTTCGTCCGATGGGTGTGGCTTGGGTCGACGCACCGTACGCCACGCCGCTCGTCCAGAGCTTCCGCGAGGCGCTGCGCGCCGCCTTGCTTCGCGAAGGACATCGCCTCCTCGAGCAACCCGAAGACGGCGTCGAACTCCTCCTCACCCCGGCGCCCTTCCTCACGCCCTTGCGCTGGCGCGACGCCCTTCTCTTCACCGCTCGGCGCCGTTTCGGCCTCTCGAAGACGCCCACGATCGTAAGCGTGATCCACGCCCCGACCGCAGCATGGGAAAGGGCCTTGGACGAAGCCCGCGCCTTTCTCGCCGACCCCGAGCGCTTCCGCGGCGAAAGCTTCCCCTACGCGGGGATGGCGGAATCGGCGTGGGAAGCCCTCCTCAACCAAGGCCGGCGAGGTGGGCCTATTCTTCTCCTCGAACGCGTGCTCCAGGCGCAATCCAAGAGCATTCGCGCCCTCCTCCTCGTCGGTGACGAGTTTCTGGAGGAAGCCTACCTCTTCGACCTCGTCGGCGCCCACCCCCGGCTTCGCCCGCCGGCGGAGGCGTCTCCGGAAGAAAGGGAGTCCCTCGTGGCGTCCAACGTCGTGCGCCGCCTCGCCACCGTCGTAAGCACGCGGGAGATCACCGCCCACGAGACGGTGGCCGATCCCCTCCCGTGGGAAGTCTGGCAGCGTCTCGAAGCGCCTAAGGCGATGAAGCGTGCGGGACGCGAGTTTGGCCGTCGCGACTTCTTCACGGAAACGATCTCCATCGACAGCCTCGTCCACGTCCCCGCCGTGAGCGACGCCATCGCCGACCAGTACAGCGAAGGCTGCTACGCGACGTGGGAACCGGAAATCGGCGCCCTCGTGGCGACGATTACGGGGAGCGCCCGCCCCTTCGACAAGACGCAACTCACGGACGACGAACTCGCCCTCATCGTCGGCGTTCGGCCGGACAAACAAGGTGCCGTCGTGCGCCACGTATTGGGGAAGCGAAACGACCCCCCTTCCTCGGAGGCAGTAGAGCTCTTCGACATGGACGAACCGTTGCCGCGCGTGACGTGGGAGGAAGGCGGCCGTACCTACACCGTACCCGTGGCGCGCTCCAAGCTCCACGGCCACCGGGGAATCCGCGCGTACGACCCGCGCGTCGTGGAGTACGTATCCATGGATGATGCGTACTTCCACTACCCCGTGTCCTGCTCTACGGAAGCCCAGGCAATGGGCATCCGCCGGGCGTTTTCTCGCTCGCAGGCTCTTCAAAACCCCGACGATCCCCGTACGATCGCCTTTACGATCATCCCCGGCCACGGGGTGCTCATCGCGGAAAAGTGGGTACGGGGTAAAGTTCCCTTCCAGGTGATCTGGGAGGCGATGGACTTTGGTGCCCTCGAGATCACCCCCCGCGTCCCGCAGGGACCGTTTCGCTACACCCAAGGACCGGACGGGCGCATGTACTGGGACGAGACGGAAGAGATCCCCCTCGGCCTTTGGCCCCCAGGCGAGGCACAGGAGCGATGAACCTATGGCAAATTCCCTCACCGGTCGGGTCGTGCTCCTCACGGGAGCCTCTTCGGGATTCGGCGCGCTCGCCGCGGAACGCCTCGCCGCGCGCGGAGCGCGCCTCGTCCTCATGGCGCGGCGCAAGGAACGGCTGGAAGCTCTGGCGCAAAGACTCCCTACCCCCGCGCTCGTCGTGCCCGGAGATGTCACCCTTCCGGAAGACCGGGAACGCGTCGTGAACCTGGCGCGGAAGACCTTCGGCCGCATCGACGTCCTCGTAAACAACGCCGGGTTCGGTCGCCTCGACTGGCTGAAGAACCTCACCCCCGAAGAAATCGACCGCATGATCGACGTGAACTTCCGCGCCGCCGTTCACCTCACGCACCTCGTCCTCCCGGAAATGCTCCGGCGCGGGCAGGGACACGTCGTCTTCCTCGCCTCCCTCGCCTCCTTCATCGCCATGCCTCCGTACGTCCTCTACGCCCCCACGAAATTCGCCCTGCGGGGATTTGCCGACGCCCTTCGGCGCGAGGTAAGCCCCCTCGGAATTCACGTCACAGCAATTTACCCTGCTCCGGCGGCCACCGAATTCGCCGCCCACATCGGTGAAAGCGTCTTCCTCCCCTTCTTTTCGAGCCGCCGCTGGCTCTTCCTCGACCCCGCCCTCGTCGCCGACAAACTTGTCGCCTCCCTCGAACGACCGCGCGCCCACGTCTTCGTCCCCTGGTGGATCCGCTTTCTCATCTGGGGAGAAGCTCTCTCACCTTCCCTCGCCGACGCCCTCATCGTTCGCCTCCTCACCCGACCGTACTGGGAACGCGAAACAAAGCGCGAACACCCCTCCGCTCCCGAAACAGGACGCTAATCAAAAGCGGACCGGACGCTCTGGCGCCCGGTCCGCTTTTCGTAAGAAGGGCCAATTCGCACCCGAAAGACGGCGGCCAGCGTCATCCCTACGGCGCTTCTTCCGAAGCGCCAAAGTCCCCGCCCGATGCGGCGGAGGACTCCGCTTCGCCTGCGTCCGGGCCTCCTCCCGAAGTAGGTGCGAGCGTGAGTTCGCGGTACTGCCGCAGGGCGGCTTCCGCCTCCTCGGGACGCCAAATCCGGCAAAACGAACACACGGGAGAAGAAGAAGGCATACCGCACACGAGGCAATTGCGCAAAGCGGGGCGGGCCTCGGGAGCGTGTTCGGCAAAGATGTGGGCGATTTCCGTATACCGCTGGTAGAAGTACCGCTTCGTCCCCGGAGAAAGGGCCTCGACGGCGCGGAGCATGGACTGGTACTTGCGGAACTTCGCGTCCTTCCCCAGAGGACAAGAGCAGCGGACGAACTCCAGGTTGTGAAGCCGGGCAAAGGCGACGATCTCGAATTCGCTCGTGAGCGCGAGGGGCTTGATTTTACGAGCAAACCCTTCTTCTGGCGGGAGGACGGGAAGTCCTTTGGCGAGGTAGTGGAAATCCCAACGGAGGACGTTGGCAAAGAGCTGGGCGGCGAGGTCGTCGAGGTGGTGACCCGTGGCCAAGGCGTAGGCGCCGTGGGTCTCTGCGGCTTTCAATGCGTACTCGTTCATGAGATGGCGGCGGGTCATGCCGCAAATCGGGCAGATCTTTTTTTCCCGTTTGTAGATGTCGGGGATGGTCTTGCCGTACTCCTCCTTGAGGGAAACGATCTCCACGGGAATGTCGAACCGGCGGGAAAAGGTGAGCACCGCCTCGCGCGACTTTGGCGAGTAGTCGTTTACGTCTATCCCCAAATCGACGTGAAACCCGAGGACCTCATACCCGAGGCGCTTGAGGACGAGTGCCGTGACGAGCGAGTCCTTTCCCCCCGACAGGGCGACGACCACCTTTGCCCGCTTAGGAAGCATGCGGTAGCGGTGAATCGTGCGCTCCACCTGTCGGACAAAAAACTCGTCGAAGTGCTCCTCGCAGAGGGAGATGTTGTGCTGGGGCAGGTCGATGTACGCCGGGCGCTTGCAGATCTTACAGCGCCTTCCTTTACGGGCAAAGGAGTGCTCTTCCGGGGCGCTTTCCCCCGGGGAGGAGAGGTGTATGTGGACCTTCTGCTCGAGTTCCACCTTTGTCGCCTCCTCTGCCGTCCCGATGCATGTACAGGGAAAAACCCGGATAGGCTAGAACATGCGAAAACGAAACAGGCAAGCGGTGTACAACTCGGCTTCGGGGAGGGAGAGCCCCTGGCTACCGACATCGGAATCGTGGGCGGAGGGCTTGCCGGCCTTCGCGTGGCAAATCTCCTCGCCCGTCGCCTCGGGCGCGAAATCGATGAAAACCGCGTGCGTATCTCTCTGTACGCGAAAGACCGCGAGCACACGTATGCCTGCGGCCTTCTGTGCGTATCCCTGGGGCTTCGTCCCCTCGCGCATTATACCCGAAAACTGGCGGACTTCGTCCACCGGCGGGTGCGCCTCGTCGTCGACGAGTCGCCGTCCACCCCGGAGAGCGCTACATCGAGACGCACTTGGGCACGCGGATCCCCTTCGACCTCCTCGTCGCTATTCCGCCGCACCGTGGCGCGCGCGTCGTGGAAGCCGCAAACCTCCCGCACTCGAACGGATTCGTCCCCGTCGATCCCGCCACGGGAAGACTCCCCGAACGCGACAACGTCTACGTCATAGGCGACGCCGCCCTCACCCCGTGGTGCAAGGCCGGTTCTACGGCACACTTCATGGCCGAAACGCTCGTGGAAAACCTCGTCCACCGCCTGGAAGATCGGGAGGAAATCGCCCGTTTCGACGGAAAGACGGCCTTCTTCCTCTTTGAAAGCTTCGACCGGGCGAGCTTCGTAACCTTTGCTGGAGAAGAGGGGGCACGCATTTCTCCTCCCTCCCCGCTCTTTGCGGCGGCCAAGTTTGCCTACGACGAAGCATACTGGTTGGAAGTTCTCGGGCTCATATGACCACCGAAACCCGCGGGTGGAGACGAGGCACGCGCGCCCATATCGCCCCGGATCCCGCGGCCGAAAACCGCCTTGCGTGCGAGGAGGATGCCCCGTGTCCGATGCGAATTGCGCACCGGCGAACCCCCGAGAAGACGCACTCGCCTTCGCGGAAGCCGCCGCCGCGCTCGTAACCCCCGACACGGCAAGCCGCGTGACGTCGAACCTCGTAGAACTCCTCCGGACCCTCGACGACCTCGCGCAGTACGGGGCCTCCGATGCACTGGCCCGCCTCAGGGACGCCTACGTCCTTGCGCGAGAAGACCTCGAGGCGCGGCCACACCCTCCTTCCGTTTGGGAGATTCTCAGGCTCTTGGGCGATCCTTATGTCCGGACGAAGATCTGGCTCATCCTCCGTACCTTGCGCGGTGTGTAGCCCTTCCGAAGGCGGACGGGCAAAGTCCGAATTCCGTTCCGCCTTCCATACGTACGACTGAGGAACATCGGAGCACGCGAGACGCGGCCGGAAGCATAAGAAACCGGTTTACGAAACGCGCCTCGGCATGGGCCTTATCGTTGGATCTGGATCACCCAACAGAAGTGGTCGTCCGGGTAGGGTGCCTTTCCCGGCGATGCGTTCGAACGGAAGCACGCGGTGTGAAGGCCAGGTGCGAGGCGGTCGGGGAGCTTCACGCGAAACGTGGCAAGCGGCGGTTGGGTAGACGTGAGGGAGACGTCGGTAAA
>Ga0209836_100034_pt1 | contig 31027 bp, 34 predicted proteins | sample ElbSprsedimmetaG_FD_184147 | JGI IMG/M metagenome (GOLD analysis project Ga0209836, IMG submission 184147) | Hot spring sediment bacterial and archeal communities from California, USA to study Microbial Dark Matter (Phase II) - Elbow Spring... ... | reverse complement strand
TCTATACCTTTTTCCAATTTCCAAAAAAACTGCAACCCCTCGACTGAAAAATCCGAACAACCGCAAGGAAAGAACTATGGGCGGTGCCGACCCCGCAGGCAACTGGAGGTAGTTTACAGCTGCTACTCCATTTTAGAGCGGGGGGTCTGCGCCCCCTTACTGGCCCACACCGAAAAATTGTGCCTCTTCAACGCCCTTTACCTGCCCGTCATAAATGATCACTGTGGGCATGACCACCATCCGCTCACCCCGTAGCTTTGCGGAGCTAGTCCATGATGGGCTTGGAACTATAAAAATATTTTTTCTTTCCAGCGAACTTTTTGCCAGGATGCTGTCTCTTGTATAGTGGAAAGGTTCCCCACAAAAGGGAGTGTCGAGGGTGGATTTAACCCCCTTGGTTAAACGAGTTCAGGAAGGGGATTGGCAAGCTTTCGAAGTCCTTGTTGAGCAGTATAGCGGGAAAGCGTTGAGGACTGCCTATTTCATTACTGGGAGCCAGGGTATGGCCGAGGACGCCGTTCAGGAGGCATTTGTCCAGTGTTACCGAAAAATCAAGGGTTTGCGTGACCCGGCGTCTTTCGAAGCATGGTTTTCCCGCCTTTTGACCAGAATATGCTGGCGGCTTCCCTCCAGGGAAAAAGGGGCTGTTCCCCTCGAGTCCCTCATCGAGAGGGGTCAAGAATATGCTCCTGGTGACGACCCTCTAGGGGATGCTTTAGAAGGCAGGGAGACAAAACGGCTGGTGCAGCAAGCCCTCAGCAAACTCAGCATCCCGTTGCGCACCACGGTTGTCCTCCGCTATTACAACGACCTTTCCCTTAAGGAAATATCCCAGGTGCTGGGCTGCCGGGAGGGTACAGTAAAGTCCCGGCTGCACGCAGCCCTTAAACAGTTGGCCGAAGAGCTTAAGCCGATTGCCCCGGAGCTTTTTTCAGGCGGTGAAGTTGAGGTGCGGAAGGCAGCTCGCCCTGGAAAGGAGGGTTTAGAAAGTGAAGCTTGAGGAATGGTTGCGCGTAGCAATGGCCAGGGAAGCTGAGCAGATAGAGCCAAGCCCCGAGTTGGTGGGCAAGATCAAAACGCGCCTTCTGAGGCAACAAGGGGAAGGGGGAGGGATATTTATTACGTGGCGAAAAGCCGCGGCCGCGACCCTTTGCGGCGCCCTGCTGGCGGGCGGTTTGGTCTTTGGCCTTTCGCCGCAAGCAAGGGCCTGGGCTGACAAGGCGCTCATTTTCCCGGTGCTTTCTGTGGTCCACACAGTTATCCGTGCAGATGGTAGTTATGCAGTGACGAGGTTGCAGACGACTACTGAGTTACAGACGCACGTTGGCTTTCCTATCCGCCTGCCCACCTACCTTCCCAGAGGGTCCAGGCTAATCTCCATCACCACGGGCAGACAGGAGAACAGTGGCCAGGGCTTTGTCAGCGCCGTCTACGGCAGTCCTGGAGGGGCCCGGAAGCGACTCCATCTGTCTATTACTAACGAGTGTGGTTCCTTCCACGACAGTGGCGGGATGCAGGAGGTCAGGGTGCGGGGCAAGACGGCCTACTGGGCTAAATACTCCTTCATGGAGATGAGCCGTCCAGGTGAAGAACCCACCACAAGAGTAACTCACATGCTCAAATGGGAATGAGGAAGGATTGGTTTACAAATTAGAGGATGGGAGCGAGGCACTTTCCTTGGAGGAAATGCTAAAAATAGCCGAGTCGATCAATTGATTCTCCAGGTTCCGCAAGCATATAAGTGATTTCCGTCCTGCTGAGGACAGGCAAGGAAGGGGGTGGTTATACGCCCTGTATAGTTAACTTTCATCACATGGTCTCGAGGGGCTCTCCTACTCAAAATTTAAACTTCTAGGGCGAAAGGGGTTGGTTTTTTATGTTCCGCAAATCGAGCTTGAAGTGGTGGATACTGGCGGTTCTGCTGGCGGGCCTGTTAATCTCAAGGGGAGTTTATGCAGGCGCCAATAATATGGCGGTGACTTCTGCTAAGGATCCGTGGGGGAATAAGGGGGTTCTTAACTACCTCCTTTGGACGGCAGATGCGAAATTGAAACAGGACGCAATCAGGCTCCAGAAGGATCTAGGGCTCGACGATCATGCCATGAAAAGGCTCAGGGAATTGGGTCTGAAAGAGCGTCAGAGTATTGTAAAGTTGAAGACCGAAGCATTGAACGCCGAGGCCTTCAATGCCGAGGTAGACGCTGCTTTTACCGAGATTGATAGGGAGACCCGCTCGGTATTAGGACCGAAGTACAAGGCCTTCCGGGAGTGGGTGAGGGACTGGTGGCGCCAAGAAAAGGAATATAGGGAGAAGTGGCTTGCAGAAAAGTTGCAGAAAGAGGCTGGGGTTACTCCTCTTGCTGATTTTCAGAGAGGTTTGGTATTTGTCCCCCAATACTATAGGGATACCTCCTGGCAAGTAGCCTTACCAGACAAGTATGTGAAATTCGCCAACCGGGGCTGGTGGGATGACATCCCTCCTGAGATTAGACCTAAATTACAGTAACCCATCGTATACAGTTAATGTCTATTACGAGCCCACGAACAGGAGTGTCCTCGATGTTCCCGTTCTAGAGGTTGGTCCGTGGAATGAAGATGATAATTATTGGGATGCAGCCGAGGGGTGGAATCCGCGCCGGTTGTTTAAAGATCCCCCCTTAGGAAAACCGGAGGCTCAAGCTGCTTTTTATGACGGATGTAATGGCGGAAAAGATCAATTCGGAAGGGAAGTTACGAACCCGGCGGGGATAGACTTGACTCCCTATGGAGCTTCACAATTGGGCCTAGGTTATTTGCAAAATGGCTGGGTATGGGTGAGATACAGTGACCTGCCGTAAATATTTATTGGCCTTAATACTTGCGTTGCTGGTTGCTCTAGGCGGTTGCGCCCAGAAGAAAGAGCCCAGGTCTCAAAATGCCGGTTGGGTTGAGGTTCCGATGGATATAGAAAAAGCCAAACTCCTTCAAGAAGAGGTGGATAACGCTCATAGGCCAGGGCTTCTTGACCCACGTCAAGTGACCTACGAATTCTTAGAGCGGGAGCTTGGGATTTCGGGAAGCCAGGTGCAAAAGATGAGGGAGGTGGAGGAGACACCGGAGGGCAAGGTCCTTCAGGTGGCGGTTTCGGACGGGAGGGTAATAGAATTAAGTTGTCGTCCAGCCTGTCCGGAGGGAACGTACTGGGATATGGCAGGTTAAGAAATATCGGTTTCTCAAGTGATTTTTCGCGGGAACAAAATAGCAAGAACAGAAAACGCAAGTGCAGTTTGGAACTTTATCCGGTCAAAATCTTCGCCAGGGAAATTTAAAATAACCAGGCCGGAGAAAGGTGGGGCTGCCAGCAGTTGGAAATATAATTGACCTTGAAACTCAGCCAATGGGCTAAGCGGCGGAAGAAGGCATTCTCTTCCTCGGAAGCGAAAACCAAGCTCCGGGAAGCGAGAAATGTAAAGGCCAACCGCACGATCGAGACGTAAACGCCGCAAAGAACCTGCTCAAGTTCGCCTTGGCCGCGGGCTGATGCGGCCCTACCGCGAGTTTTTGCAGGAAGTTACGCCTGTGGAGACTGGAGGTTGCAGGCTGATGTCCAGTGCCGGTCGGTGAAGCAGGAAGCAACCGGACAGTACCCTTAAGGGATATTTGTCTATGAGTTGCGGAACGGTTTTGATCACGCCTACGGGGAACTCCAGGCCCGCCTGGCGAACCTGGCCGACGCCCTGGCCGGGGCGAAGGTGCGGGTGGAGCCGCTCTCCAGCGAGGCGGTCGTGGACCTGCTCTCCCACCTGCTGAACCGCGGACGGGCCTGGAGGCCGTCGGAGGCGGTGGAGGCAGGGGCGCTGGGTTTATATACGATTTCAGAAAGGAGTGTGGCAAATGCTTAAGGCTTTCAAAATTATGGTTTTGGCGGGTATAGCCTTCGTCAACTGGTTCATCCTCGTCCTGCTCTTCTTGATGTTCGGGGCATCCGATGCCCTGGCGGGCTGGGGCGCACTCCTGGTCGAGGCTGCTTTAGTCGGCCTCACCCTCACTCCCGTCGGGGAGTGGTACTTCCGCAGGGTCAACCGGCTGCGCCGCCCGCTGCCGGATGAGGAGAAGGTCCTGCGCCCGGCTTTCGACCGGGTGTGCAGCCGGTGCGGGGTGGTGGAAACGCCGGAACTCTTCGTTGCTCACGATTGCTTCCCGAACACTTTTGCGATGGGGCAGCGCACCGTGGCCGTGACGCTGGGCCTGCTGGAGCAGGCGAAGGCCGAGGAGCGGGAGGCGGTGCTGGCGCACGAAATGGGGCACCTGTTGAACGGCGACACAAAGGTTTTGCTTGTGGCCTTCGTGATGAGCGCGGCGGGGAGCGTTGCCACGTGGGTGATGACAATTGTCATGGCCGCCTTCTCGATCTTCAGCTTAATCATCGGCGGCGTGACCGGCGATCGGCGTTTCATCGCCCTGGGCTGGTTCATCGTGGCGGTCTCCTGGATGCTGCGCGGTGTTGCGTGGCTCCTCCAGAAGCTGATGCAGCTCTCTTTTCTGGCCGTGAGCCGGGCGCAGGAGTACGAGGCCGACGCATTCGCCGCCCGGTGCGGCTTCCGGGACGGTCTGATTTCTTTCCTCTCCCGCATAGCTGGGCCTGAAGGGCCCCGGAGCCTGGCGGCGGCCCTGTACGCCACGCACCCGTCGCCCGAGGCCAGGATCGAAAAACTGATGGCGAGGAGCTGGTAGCGATGTTTTTTAGAAGAGTTAAGCAAAAACAGCAGGAGTCGGGTGAGGGCCTGGACGCCCTCACCTCACACACCCTGCGGGTCCAGGACCTCTTCGCCCCGGACGGCCTGCTCGTCGAATTCGATAAAATCCGGCTCGGGACGGGGTACGCGCGTACTTTCGCCCTGCACGCCCTCCCCCGGAGGGTGCAGGTGGGCTGGCTGGATGAAATCTTCAATGCCGGGGGCGTGGACCTCTCCGTTCACATCACCTCCGCCCCTGACCGGGAAGTTACCCGGGTGTTGATTTCAAAGGAGACAAAGGCGCGGTCGCAGCTGATCCTGGATCAGCAAAGCGGCAACATCTCCAGGCTCCCGGAGCTGGAGGCGCAGGTCGCCGACTACTAGGCGCTCCGTGAGGCGGTGCAGTTGGGGCAGGACAGGCTGTATTATCTCACCTTCCTGATCGCCGTCCACGGGGCCACCGAAGAGGAGCTGCGCTGCAGGTGTGAAACGGTGGAGACCGTTTTCGCAAGGCGCGGTGTCGTTCCCCGAAAACTGGTGCTGAGGCAGGTGGAAGGGTTGAAGGGCGTCCTGCCCCTGGCGAAAAACGCCCCGCACGACTTTGAGCGGAATCTCACCTCCGGAGCGGCGGCCTGCTGCCTGCCGCTCTCAGTCTCTTCCGGCGGGCACTCCTCCGGAGTGATGCTGTGCGTCAGTCTCTTTACCCGCGCCCCGGTCTTTCTGGACCGCTTCGCCGGAGAGCACGTGGTCTCGAACCAGCACCTCTTCATCTCCGGGGAGCCCGGCTCCGGAAAGTCCGTTTCGGGAAGGACGCTGGCCTTCCTGGAAGGCTACCGCGGGGTCAGGACGGCCTTTGTGGACCCCGAGGGGGAGTATGTTTACTTCACCGAGTCGCTGGACGGCCAGGTGGTCACCCTGCGACCGGGGAAGTTTTCCGGCATCAACCCCCTGGACGTGTCGCCCGAGCCGGAGGAGGATGGCACGCTCCGGGTGAACGTCCTGGATAAAATAACGGACCTCCAAGGGCTGGTGGGGGCGGTGTTCCGCTATCACTCCGGGGAGGGGATGAACGTACGGGAGACCGCCCTGCTGGAGGAAGCCGCCCGGGAAGAGTACCGGGAGCGGGGGATCACCGAAGACCCGACAAGCCTGTACCAGAACGGCGTCAAGAAGGCGATGCCGACCCTGAGCGATATCCAGAGGCGGCTGGCAGGCAAGCCGGGGGCAGAGCGGCTGGCCGACGCCATGAAGCCGCTCCTGGCAGGAGGAACCCTGGGGATGTTCGAGGGCCAGACGATGATCCACCTCCAGGACGCACCCTACATCTGCTTCAACCTGCGCGGCCCCTGGGCGGGGACTTCCCCCGCTTTATCGGCGTTTACGCCACGCTGTCGTGGCTATGGCAGATGTTTGCCCAGAAGAACGGGAAGGCCGTTCCGAAGTGCGTCGCCGTGGAGGAAGCTTGGATGTTCCTGCGGCACCCCGACGCCGCCCTCTACCTTGAGACCCTGGCCCGGCGGGAGCGGAAGCACGGCTGCGCGCTTACTATCGCCACTCAGCGCTTCGAGGAATTCGCAAGCAGCAAGGAAGGCCGGGCGGTGATCGAATCCTGCGCCAGCATTCTGGTGCTCAAGCAGGAAGATCACGCGGCGCAGGCGGCGGTGGAGTACTTCAAACTAGCCTCCGGCTGCGCCGACCTGTTGGCCCGCGCCCGGGCGGGGCAGGGGATACTCCGGGTCTCCGGGTCCACCACCGCGGTGCAGGTGCAGCCGGCCCCGTTCGAGTGGGAGTACGTGGAAACGAAGATAAAGGGGGCGTAGCTTATGAGAAAAGCCAAGCGAGTTCTGGCCGTCCTGCTGCTCCTGGTCATAGCTTTCTCGATCTTCGCCGGGGCTACCCAGGCTCAGAACGATCAGATCTCCAAAGAACCGCCCAAGGAGGACAAAGGCGGTCTCTTCGAGTGGATCATCACCGGGATCGTGTCTATTCCGGCCAACATCGTAGAAGGAATAGCGCAATGGTGGGGGCATTTTAAGGCTATAATTTTTTAGGGGTGGCAGCGTTTTTCTGGATTTCTTCCACTATCTCCGCCAATGCTCTGGCCAGAAAGCGCATCGAGGTTTCCGCTTCCTCCAAGGTGTTTTTTTTCCGTGCCCACCTCTAAAAGCAGAGCCCGGGGAAGGAGGTGCTGGTTATATCGCCCCTCCTGGACCCTGACTCCCCGGCACAGGCCGGGATAGAGGGCATTCATCTTTTGGGCCAGGTGCCTGGCAAAGGCTTCGTTTTGGCGCCAGTGAGGATGGGGGAGCCGGGCATCGCTCCCCACAATTATGAGGATCTGGGCAGCCCGCTGGCTCTGGATCTCCACCACTGGAGCCGTGGGCAGGCCTGCATCCCGGTGGATGTCCAGGGCCATCAACAGGGAAGGTTATTGTTCCAGCAGCTTTTTTAAGGTCTTTTCCGAGTTGAGATAGGATAAAGAGAAGTCGGGATAGTCGTGGATGGCGGTGGAGCGCACCACCGGTATGCCATATTGTTGTTCCAAGGTCTCCGCCAGCACCTGGGCTACCCGGTTTACCTCTCCGTTCTGTCCAGGCAGTTTGGCCTTGCTCTGGCTGGGCTCGTAGGACTCGGAATTGTGGGTATTGTATATGGCCACCAGCGGTTGATCGGGGCTATTTTTTATAAACTCTTCGGGAATGTCAGGAGGGGGGCTCTCTCCAGTAGGGGGAGGGGAGAACTGCTCTTCTACGGTCAAGGGGGTTATCCGCCCTTTCCAGAGAATTTCGGAGAAGCAGATGAAATCCAGGGGCAGTTCCAGCCCAGCGGCAGGAACTCCCTCCCCTTTCTCCAGAGAAAGGGCGGGCATCCCCCAGACCAGTATTTGGAAAAGCCTTTCTTCTCCCCACAGGGAGACCCCCGGGTCATAATTTCAAGGGCAACCCTTTTGAGATAAGAAAAATTGGCCGCCAATAAGGCGAAAAGGGCCAGGCTCAAGGTGATCTTTGCCATCTGTCTAAAAAGGCGCCGGCAGCGGATTTTGGTGCTCTCATGGGTCACGATCTCTATCCGCACAGCCCCTTACCCCCTTCCCTGGCATTTTATTCCTAAGGCCTACAATTTAGACATCCCCGGGGATGAAGTATAAAAGCAGGGCTTTTGGGGGAATCCTTAGATTGAGGAAATTTAAGGAGGTGAATCCATGGGAAATTGGATAGGGGCCCTGGTGAGGCTTATCGTCTCTGCCATAGTGTTGATGTTGGTGGCCTTTCTCCTCCCCGGTATAGGTGTGGCCGGTTTTAAAGGGGCCTTTTTGGCCGCCCTAGTCATAGCCATACTGGGCTGGTTGGTGGAAGCCCTGTTTGGCGAAAGGATTTCCCCTAAAGCCCGGGGAGTTGTGGGCTTCGTGGTATCGGCCCTGGTTATTTATCTGGCCCAATTTGTAGTTCCCGGCTACTTGAGGGTGACTTTGATCGGAGCCCTGTTGGCCGCTTTGGTGATAGGGGTCATAGACGCCTTTGTACCTACGGAGCTGCTAGGGAAGGGAATAGAAGTTTTTAACAGCGGGCCTTTAAGGGGGGCCCGCTTTTTGTTATAATAAATATCGCTTTTACTCCAAGACTGAGGGGGAAACCGCTTGTCTGCTGCCCATATCCGCAATTTCTGCATAATAGCCCATATAGATCACGGCAAATCCACCCTGGCCGACCGTTTCCTGGAACTCACCCAAACCGTCAGCAAGAGGGAGATGAGGGAGCAGCTGCTGGACGTGATGGAACTGGAGAGGGAGCGGGGGATCACCATAAAGCTCCAGCCGGTGAGGCTTTTCTATAAGGCCCGGGATGGCCGGGAATATGTTTTAAATTTAATAGATACCCCCGGGCATGTGGACTTCACCTATGAGGTATCAAGGAGCCTGGCGGCCTGCGAAGGAGCCCTGCTGGTGGTGGATGCCTCCCAGGGAATAGAAGCCCAAACCCTGGCCAACTTCTACTTGGCCCTGGAGCAGGGGCTGGAGATAATCCCGGTGGTGAACAAGATAGATTTGCCCAATGCTGAACCGGAGAGGGTGCTGCAGGAAATAGAAGAGGTTCTGGGGCTGAAGAGGGAAGAGGCCCTGCTCATATCTGCCAAAACCGGCCAGGGGGTGGAAGAGGTGCTGGAGGCCATCGTGGAGCGCATCCCCCCTCCCCCGGGAGAAGAAGGCGCTCCCTTGAGGGCCTTAATATTCGATTCGGTATTCGATCCCTATAGGGGCGCCATCCCCTATATCCGGGTCTTCGAAGGCCGGGTAGCCAAAGGCGATACCATAATGATGATGTCCACAGGGGCCACCTTTGAGGTGATGGAGGTGGGGGTATTCACCCCCGCCCCCCGACCTACGGCCTCTCTGGGGGCCGGGGAGGTGGGGTATCTGGTGGCCAATATCAAGAACATAAGGGATACCCGGGTGGGAGATACCATCACTTTGGCGGAGAGGCCGGCTTCCCAGCCCCTGCCTGGCTACCGCAGGATCCTGCCGATGGTCTATTGTGGGCTTTATCCGGTAGATTCAGAAAATTACGAAGACCTAAAAGAGGCCTTGGAAAAGCTGCAGCTCAACGACGCCGCCCTGGTCTTTGAGCCCGAAACCTCCACTGCCCTGGGCTTTGGTTTTAGGTGCGGCTTCCTGGGCCTGCTCCATATGGAGATAGTTCAGGAGAGGCTGGAAAGGGAATACGGCCTGGAGCTTATAACCACTGCCCCCAACGTGGTGTATAAGGTGGTGCGCAAAGACGGCAGGGAAGAGACGGTGGAGAACCCCACCTCTTTGCCTCCCCCCCATCTCATAGAGAGGATAGAGGAACCCTATGTGGAGGCCACCATAATGGTGCCGGTGGACTACGTGGGCCCCATAATGGAGCTATGTCAGGAAAAACGGGGTACCTTCCTGGCGATGGATTATCTTTCGGAGAAGAGGGTGGCCTTAAAGTACGAGCTACCCCTGGCGGAGATCATATATGACTTTTTCGATCATATGAAGAGCAGGACCCGGGGCTATGCTTCTTTAGATTATGAAATAAAGGGCTATAAACCTTCAGATCTGGTAAAGCTGGACATACTGGTGAACAACGAGGTGGTGGATGCCCTCTCCCTCATAGTGCACCGGGACCAAGCTTACCATCGGGGTAGGGCCCTGGTGGAGAAATTGAGGCGTCTCATACCCCGGCAGCTCTTCGAGGTGCCTATCCAGGCAGCCATAGGCAGCCGGGTTATCGCCAGGGAGACCATACCTGCCCTCAAAAAGAACGTCCTGGCCAAGTGTTATGGGGGCGACGTGACCCGGAAGAAGAAACTTTTGGAAAAACAAAAGAAAGGGAAAAAGCGGCTAAAACAGGTGGGATCGGTGGAGATCCCCCAGGAGGCCTTCATGGCGGTGTTGAAAACCGGGGAGTAGGTTTTATGCATTATCCCTACACTCATTTATATATCCACATACCCTTCTGCCTCAAAAAGTGCCCCTATTGCGATTTCATCTCCTATGTAGGGCAAGGGAACCACGTTTTTTCCCTTTATACCTCTTTCCTGATACGGGAACTGGAACTTTTAAAGAGCCTTTTGGCCCCTCCTCCGGTGCTCACCCTATACCTGGGAGGAGGCACCCCCAGCCTTCTCCCCTTCAAGGAGCTGGAGCGCCTCCTAAGCTATTTATTTTATACCTGGAAATTCGTGCCCGATCCGGAGGTAACCATGGAGGTCAACCCCGCCACCTTGGGGGAAGGGGAGCTGAAATCCCTGCGATCTCTGGGCGTGAACAGGCTTTCCCTGGGAGCCCAGTCCTTTGATGGGGATCTGCTCCTCAAAATGGAAAGGACCCATTCCGTGGAAGACGTCTACCGCCTGTATAGGGCAGCCCGGCGGGCCGGGTTTGACAATATAAATATAGATCTCATCTACGGCCTGCCAGGTCAAACCAGAGAGACATGGAGGAGCACCCTGGCCCAGGCCTTGGCCCTCCAGCCAGAGCACCTTTCCACCTATGGACTGACCCTGTCTCCCACCACCCCCTGGGGCCAGGAGGCAGCGGCAGGCCGCCTCTCCTTGCCTGGGGAGGAAGAGGAGGTGGCCATGTACCTGGAAGCCATAGAGGAGATCACCGGCGCGGGCTACCTCCACTACGAGATATCCAATTTTGCCTTCCCTCAGTACCGGTGTCGGCACAACCTGGCTTATTGGTATAATTTACCCTACCTGGGCGCAGGGGTGGCCGCCGCTTCCCATTGGGGAAAAAGGAGATGGGAGAATACACCCCACCTGGAGGAATACTTCCGCCTCCTTTCTCAGGGCAGGTTCCCCCGGGTCTATGAGGAAAGGCTGACCCCGAAAGGGGAGATGGCAGAAACCCTGTTCATGGGCTTAAGATTGAGGGAGGGGATAGATCTTTCCGCCTTTGCCGAGAGGTTTGGGGTGGCATTGGAGGAAGTATATGGAAGAGAAATAGAGGTATTGCTCCGGAAGGGCCTCTTGCTCCGGGAGGAAAATAGGCTATTTCTGGCCCCAAAGGCCCTACCCCTGGCCAACGAAGTCTTCTGCCTTTTTGTTTAGCCTCCTCCGTTGACAAAGGCTGAAGGGGGTGATATGTTTAAAGTGATTCGTTAGCACTCTTGAGGATGGAGTGCTAAAAGAAGGTGAGAGCATGCATCTGGAGGAGCGCCAGAAGCGGATTTTGGCCGCAGTGGTCCAGGAATATGTTTTGACCGGCGAACCGGTGGGGTCCCGGACCATCGCCAGGAGATACAACCTGGGCGTAAGCCCGGCCACCATCAGGAATGAGATGGCGGATCTGGAGGAGATGGGTTTTTTGGAGCAGCCCCATACTTCTGCCGGGCGGATACCTTCTGATTATGGTTATCGTTATTATGTGGATCACCTGATGGAGCCCCAAGGGCTCTCTCCAGAAGAGCAGGAGCACATCCGCCGGCGCTTTCAGCAGAGGGTGTTGGCCATAGAGCAGCTTTTGGAGGAAACCGCCCGCCTTCTTTCCGAGATCACCCCTTATACCGCCATGGCCCTGGAGCCCAATCCTTCCAGGGCCAAGATAGAAGAGGTCCAGATAATGCCCCTGGCGGTTCCCCATCGGGCCTTACTGGTGGTGGTCACCGAAGGAGGGATGGTGGAGCATAGGGTATTGACCTTGCCACCGAGCATCTATGAGGAGGATCTGGAAAAGATTTCCGAAGCCCTGAATTCTGTTTTAAAGGGCTGTTCCTTGGATGACTTGAAGGAGCTGAAAGCCCAGGTGCTAAAGGAGATGGCCAAAACCGGGGAGTACAAAGACCTGCTGGGGGAAGTGGGGCTACTCCTTCACCATCTCCTTTTCCTGGTGGGGAACGAGAAGGTTTATCTGGAAGGGGTCTTCAATATACTGGAGCAACCCGAGTTCAGGGACTTGAGCAGGCTCAAGGAGCTACTGGCCTTTCTGGACCAGGAGGAGGCCTTGAGGAGGCTGCTTAAGGCCCCTCCCCGCAGGGGGTTGACCATAAGGATAGGGCAGGAAAACCGGGAAGAGGGGATAGACAGGTGCAGCGTGATTACCATAAGCTACGGAGTGGAAGGGAAGATATACGGCAAGGTGGGGTTGCTGGGCCCCACCAGGATGCACTATGCCCGGGTCATATCGGTACTCCAATATGTGGCCCAGAGCCTTTCCCAAGTTTTGGCCCAATTTTATGGCTAGCAAAGGGGTGAAAATTTAATGGGAGAGGAAGAAAAGATCTGCGAAGAAAGGATCGAGGATAAAGCTGAAAAAGAAGAAGCCGTTCCCCCAGAAGACCTCTCCGCTTTAAAGGCCGCCCTGGAGGAGAAGGAAGCAGCTCTGGCCCAGTGGGAGGACCGCTACCTTCGCTTATATGCCGATTTCGATAATTATCGCAAACGCCTCCAGAGGGAAATGGAGGAGGCTAAAAAAGAAGCCAAGGCCGATTTGATAAAAAAGATCCTGCCTGCAATAGACAATTTAGAAAGGGCGGTGGCCGCTGCTTCCGAGGGGGACAAGGAAACCCTCCTTAAGGGTATAGAGATGGTGCTGAGAGATCTCAAAGAGATCCTTCATCGTGAGGGGCTATCCCCGGTGGCCAGCGTGGGCCATCCCTTTGACCCCCTGATACACGAAGCGGTGGACAGGGAAGAGGTGGACGGGGATAAGGATAATATAATTCTAGAAGAGTACCGGCGGGGATATACCTTCCAAGGAAAACTCCTCCGCCCTGCCATGGTAAAGGTGGGGGTGGCCCTGCCTAGAGTCCAAGAACCTAACCATAAGCCGGATCCGTCTTAGAATAGGGGCGTGACCCGAGGTGGAGAAAAAGAGGGATTACTACGAGGTGCTGGGCGTTCCCCGGAATGCCACTGCCGAAGAGATAAAAAAGGCTTACCGCCAATTGGCCCGCAAATACCATCCCGACGTCAATCCCCACAACCGGCAGGAAGCGGAGGAAAAGTTTAAAGAGATCCTGGAAGCTTACGAAGTTTTAAGCGATCCCCAGAAGAGGGCCTTGTACGACCGCTACGGCCATGAAGGGCTCAAAGCAGGGGTTCCGGGATCCCAGGGCTCCGGCTTTACAGGTAGTGCGGGTTTTGATCTTTTCACCGATCTCTTCGATCTTTTTTTTGGCCCCAGCCCTGCGTCCCCCCGTGGGCCCCAGCCCGAACGGGGTAAGGATATAGGGATAGAAGTGGAAGTCACTTTGGAAGAGGTGGCCTCCGGCGTCCATAGGGAGGTTACTGTCAGCCGGATAGAAACCTGTTCCCACTGCGGCGGTCAGGGAGCGGCTCCGGGCACCCGGCCCAGGACCTGTCCCACCTGTGAGGGGAAGGGGGAGGTGCGCACCTCCCAGAGCACCCTTTTCGGCCTGTTCCAGACCATCCGTACCTGTCCCCAATGCGAAGGTAAGGGCTTTATAATCGAAAGGCCCTGCCCTGTGTGCAGGGGACGGGGTCAAGTGGAGAGGAAGAGGCAGATAACCGTGTATATACCCCCAGGGGTGGAAGAGGGCATGGCTCTGCGCCTGGCAGGTAGGGGCCACCAGGGCCGTTTTGGGGGTCCTCCGGGGGACGTCTATGTCTATGTTAAGATAAAACCCCACCCGGTCTTCCAGGTGGAAGGAAAAGACGTGATATGCCACATCCCCATCACCATGGTCCAGGCGGCCTTAGGGGATCAGATCGAGGTGCCCACTCTCTACGGCAAAGAGAAATTGAACATACCGCCTGGAACCCAGAGCGGCACCGTTTTCCGGCTTCAAGGTAAGGGCCTGCCCTATTTCCAGAGCTCCGGCCGGGGCGACCAGCAGGTGAGGATCCACGTGGAGACGCCGGTAAACCTCACCGAAAAGCAAAAGGAGCTGCTGCGGGAGTTCGGCCGGCTTTACGGCAAAGAGCCCAAGATCAATCAGGATAAAGAAAACCTTTTTAAAAGGTTGAGGGACGCCTTCTGGGGATAGAAAGAGGGGCTTAAATGGGACACCATTTTATCGTGGAGGCCAGTATAGACCCCGCCTCCCCGGTGATCCTGACGGGAAGCAAAGCCCATCACGCCTTTAGGGTTCTCCGCTTGCGGGTGGGGGATAAAGTGAGCGTGGCCGACGGCCAAGGCTCAGGCTACTGGGCCCAAATTGCCCATATATCTCCGGAAAAGGTGGTCCTGGAAATCAGGGATAGACGTCCCAGCCCAGAGCCCCGCCATCAGGTGATCTTGATTCAGGGATGGCCTAAAGGGGATAAGCTGGACCTGATCATAGAGAAAGGCACGGAACTGGGAGTCCACAGCATATTCGTGGTGCAAACCCAGAGGTCCATACCCCGTCCTCCTCTGGAAGCCCAGGAGAGGAGAAAGGAGCGCTGGCAGCGGAAGGCCCTGGCCGCAGCCCAGCAGAGCCGCCGGCACTGGGTTCCCAGGATAGAGGGCCCTTTATCCCTGCTCCAAGCCCTGGATCTGCTGCCCCCTCATACTTTTCTGTTGGTTCCCTGGGAAGAGGAAAAGCAGAGGGACTTAAGGCAGGCCCTCTCCCTGTGGGAGTTCCAGCCTGTGGGCCTTTTCATAGGCCCGGAGGGAGGGTTTTCTCAGGAAGAGATAGAAATCATCAGGGAAAAGGGAGGCCTCACCGTGACCCTGGGACCCCGCATTTTGCGCACCGAAACGGCCAGCTTGGCCTGTCTATCTGTTATCATGTACGTCTTGGGGGAATTTTCCTACTGGAGGGAGGAGTAATTTGTCTTCACCTCGTCGGGTAGCCCTGGTCAGCTTGGGGTGCAAGGTGAATCAGAGCGAACTGGAGGGGCTCAAAGCGCTCTTTTATTCTGCCGGATATCAGATAGTGCCCTTCCCTGAAGAAGCCGACGTCTATGTAATCCACACCTGCACCGTTACCCACATCAGCGACCGCAAATCCAGGCAGCTTATCCGCAGGGCCATAAGGGCCAATCCCCGGGCGGTAATAGCGGTTACTGGCTGCTACGCCCAGGTGGCTGCCCCTGAGATCCTCTCCATTCCCGGGGTAGACGTGGTGGTGGGCACCAAGGATCGCTGCCGTCTGGTGGAACTGGTGGAAGAGGCCTTCAAAGGAAAGGGGCCCATCAACGGGGTGAGACCCCATAGCCCCCGGGAGGCCTTTGAGGAGTTGCCCCTTATGCCCCCTTCCAGGCGGCAGAGGACCAGGGCTCTGGTAAAAATCCAAGAGGGATGCGAAAACTTCTGCACTTACTGTATAGTTCCCTTGGCCCGGGGACCCCTGAGGAGCAGGCCTTTGGATTCCATCCGGGCCGAAGTGCAAAAGCTGATCGAGGAGAACTGCAAAGAGATCGTCCTGACGGGTGTCCATATAGGCGCTTATGGCAGAGATCTGGGCACAAACCTGGCAACCCTCTTGAAGGAACTGGTCAAGTTGAAGGGGTTAACCCGTCTGCGCCTGGGGTCTCTGGATCCCTGGGATTTTACCCCTGAGCTGATCCAGATCATCACTGAAGAAGAGGTGATATGTCCCCACTACCACATACCTCTGCAGAGCGGGGACAATAGGATTTTAAAGAGCATGGGCCGTCCCTATACCTCTGAGGACTTCCTGGAGCTCATATTCCGCCTCCGCAACCGGCGACCCCGGGCGGCCTTCACCTCAGATGTCATGGTTGGTTTTCCTGGAGAGGGGGAAGAAGAGTTCCAGAACACCATAAAAATAGTTAAGGAAGCCGCCCTCAACGATCTCCATGTGTTCAGCTTTTCCCCCCGGCCGGGTACCCCGGCTGCCTCCTTCCCCCATCAGGTGCCCCCTGAGGTGAAAAAGGAGAGGGAGAAACAGCTCTTAGAATTGGCCCGTTGGCTGCTGAAGCGGTATCAGAGGCAGTTCTTAGGGGAAACTGCCATGGTGTTGGTGGAGCGGGAAATTCCGGAACAGCCAGGGATCTGGCTGGGCCGGACCGACAACTATCTCCTGGTGGCCTTTCCCGCGGGGACAGACCTTAAAGGGGAATTGCTTCCGGTCAAATTACAGAGGATACAGGGGAAAACCATTTGGGGGGAGCTGGAGGAAAAAGGGAGGGAGCAGGAAAAAAGCCTTTCTGGGTAGAAAAGAAAACCAAGCCTTTAGAAAGGAGAGCAGGCCATGCCTCAAGATTGCATTTTCTGTAAAATAATCGCAGGGGAGGCTCCGGCTGAATTCGTATACCAGGATGATCTGGTGGTGGCCTTTAAGGATATCCGGCCGGCAGCCCCTGTCCATATTTTGATAGTGCCCAGGAAGCACATCCCTGATCTCACCGCCATAACCGAAGAGGACAAGGAACTTCTGGGACATATCCACCTGGTGGCGGTAAAGATAGCCAAGGACCTGGGGCTGGCGGAAAGGGGGTTTCGCCTCATCAACAACTGCAAAGAGGAAGGGGGCCAGGTGATCTACCACCTGCATTTTCACCTTTTAGGGGGAAGACAGCTGCGCCTGCTGGGTTGACGGGAAAGGCGAGCATCTATATATAATGAGGCCGTATTTTAGAATTTTACCAGCCTTCCGGGCTGGGGAGGGGGGAGGGAAGGAGATTGAGCGAGGTCAAGGTAGGGCAAAGACGAATCCCTGGACGCAGCGTTGAGGCGTTTCCGGCGCCTATGCCAGAAGGCAGGCATTCTGGCTGAAGCCCGGCGGCGGGAACATTATGAGAAGCCCAGCGTGAGGCGGAAGAAGAAATCAGAAGCGGCCCGTAAGAAGCGCCGCTGGAGCTAAAACCAGTAGCCCTCCCCTCAGGGTAAAGGGAAGAAGCCCGGCAACAGCCGGGCTTCTTCATGTCTTTTTGAAGCTCCAGCCGCATAACATTAACTGGGGGGATAGCATGAAGCAGGAGTGGATGAGGGCCGTGATGGATCATCTGGGATTACCCCAGGAAGCGGTCCTGGATCTCCCCTTTAACCTTGGTGGGAAGGCAAGAGCTGACCCTGGAAAATCATCTGGGCATAAAACAGTATTCTCCCCGGATGGTAAAGGTGCGGGTCAAGGGGGGCTTTTTAGAAATAAGGGGGGAAGACCTTATGCTCAAAAACCTCACCAGGGAGAGCCTCACCCTGGCCGGCAGAATAGATTGCCTGGGCTTTGAGACCGAGTAAAGGGGAGAAGGATTTGGATTGGGGTTCGTACTTAAAACCGGAAGGGGAATTGATATTAAAAATAAAATGCCGGGATCCTGAAGGCTTCCTCAACAGGGCCCTTTCCCGGGGTCTGGAGTTTAGGGAATATAATAAAAAATCCCTTCAGGTTTGCAGGCCAGGTTGGCCTTTTCACAATATAAAGCTTTTCGCCAATGGGCTCTGCAGGAAGGCTACCCTTATAGAATTTTGGACAAGCAAGGATGGCCTTTCCTGTGGAGGCGTATTAAAAGATCCAGGCCCTTACTGCTGGGATTTTTATCCCTTCTCGCCCTGCTTTATATATTTTCCGCCTTTATATGGACGGTGGAGGTGAAGCCGGGGGAGCCCTCAGGGCTTAAAAGCTTGACCCCTGAAGAAATTTTATCCGTGGCCCGCCAGGAGGGCTTGAAGCCGGGAGCCCTTAAAACTACCTTGAGGTTGAGGGAGCTGGAGGAGGCCATAGAAACCAGGCTGCCCCAACTGGCCTGGGTGGGCATAGAGGTGAAGGGCAGCAAGGCGGAGATTTACGCGGTGGAAAGGAGGGATTGGCCGTTACAAGACGAGACCCCTGCCCACCTGGTGGCGGCTAAGGACGGCTTGATTAAAGAGATGCTGGTGATAAAGGGCCAGGCCAGGGTAAAGCCCGGGGAGGTGGTGAAGAAGGGAGATGTGTTAATATCCGGTCTCCTCCTGGAAGATAAGTCCATTCCCCTTCTGGTTTCCGCCCAGGGGGTGGTAAAGGCCAGGGTATGGTATGAAGGGGAAAAAACAGTAGAGAAAAAGCTGAAGGAAAAGATACCCACGGGCAGGGAAGCCAAGGTGCTCTTTCTAAAGATAGGCTCCCGTAGTGTCTTTTTAAAAGGCCGTGTCCCCTTCACCTGTTATCAAGAACATATCCGGAGCTATTCCCTGGGGGGGGATTAAAAATACGGCTGCCCCTGGAGCTGCAGGTTATAAGTTACAAGGAAATAGAAGAGCGGGTTCGGGAACTATCAGAAGAAGAGGCCATGGGGATGGCGGCAGAGGAGGTTTTGGCCCATCTCAGGGCCCACCTGCCCCGGGGCGCCACCATTGTAGATAAAAAGATTTTACCCCTGGGGGGGATAAAGTCAAAGTGAAGGTCTGGATAGAGACGGAGGAGGATATAGGGGAACCCTTTCCCCTCACTGGCCCCCTTATCCCTTTACGCTGAGGCCTTTTATATGCTAAAATGGGGTGACAGAAAGTTACTTTAAAATTTAAAGAAGGGGATGATGATTAAAACTTGATTAACAGCTATCAGGCCAATCATCAGGCCAAATTGACCGTGGGTACCAATGGCGAGGCCGTGGCCCTTTTTGGCCACCGGGATGAGAACCTGAAGTTCATAGAGAGCCGGACCAAAGCCCTGATCATAGCCCGGGGCAACGAGCTGATCCTGACCGGTGACCGGCAAGAGGTAGAGGAGCTGGAGATACTCTTTAAAGAATTAATAAAACTGGTGCGGAGGGGAAACCTGGTAGATCCCCCCACCATAAGCTATACCTGGAATCTCATAAGGAACAGGGCTCATAAAGGAGCACCGGAAGAATTGGACAGGGATCTGGGGGAGGTGCTCTATGTAACCCCTAAAGGAAAGCAGATAAGGCCTAAAACCTTAGGCCAGCTGCGCTACGTCCAGGCCATACGCCAGTACGACATCGTCTTCGGCATAGGACCTGCGGGCACGGGCAAAACCTATCTGGCGGTGGTCATGGCCGTGAACTTCCTCCGCTCCAGGAGGGTGGACAGGATAATCCTGGCCCGGCCAGCGGTGGAGGCGGGGGAAAAGCTGGGCTTTCTCCCCGGGGACTTGCAGGAAAAGGTCAATCCCTATCTCCGCCCCCTATATGACGGCCTTTACGACGTCCTGGGTCCAGAAGTGGCCCAACGCTATATGGAAAAGGGCGTGATTGAGGTGGCCCCCCTGGCCTACATGCGGGGCCGGACCTTGGACGACGCCTTCATAATACTGGACGAGGCCCAGAACACCACCTCGGAGCAGATGAAGATGTTTTTGACCCGCATAGGCCCTGGATCCCGGGCGGTGATAACGGGAGACGTGACCCAGATAGACCTTCCCAGGGAGACCTCCTCGGGCCTGGTGGAGGCGGAGAAGATCCTCAAGGATATCGAGGGCATATCTTTTCAATACCTCACCGAAGCCGATGTGGTGCGCCATCCTTTGGTCCAGGAGATCATCAAAGCCTACGAGAGGAGGGCTATCTCTTGCCCTGGCTCCAACTCCAGGGATATCTAAAAAAGTCAGAAAAAGTTTTTAAAGAATTTTTGTGCCAATCCCGAATAGGATGGGGATTGGCTTTAATTCTATTGAGCTTGGCGGTAACTTTGCCCGGTTATATGCCCCAGAAGCTTAACCTGAAGGTGGGAGAGCCTAGCCCTTGCGATATAAAGGCCCCGCGGGGCCTTATTTATGAAAGCGAGATATTGACCCAGAAGGCCCGGGAAGAGGCGGCCAAACAGGTGGCCCCTGTATACCGGATAGACAATACCGTCCTCATGGATTTGGAGGGCCAAGTGGAAAAGGTGTTACAGAAGGTGAAAGAGGCCCAAAAAATGGGGGGCAGCGGGGAAGAGCGCCTGCAGCTCCTCAAGGATTCTTTGGCCCCATATAAGCTTTCTACCGGAGAATTGCAGGCCCTCCTGGGGGCGGATGCTTCCATCTTAAACCAGCTGGAAGCAACCCTGAAGAGCGCTTTGAACCGGACTATGGGGGAGGCCGTTTCTCAGGATTCGGTGAGCATAGCCCGGGACAAGATGATAGCTTTTCTGGAGAATTCCCCTTTAGAAAAGCGCTACAAAGAGGTGGCCATAAGCTTCATCCAGGCTCTAGAAATCAGGCCCAACCTGATATACGACGCCGCCTCCACCCTGCAAAAGAGGGAAAAGGCTGCCTCAGAAGTGAGCCCGGTTCAAGTCACCATAAGCCAGAACGAAAAGATCGTGAGCGACGGCGAAATAGTGAGGCCGGAGCACATAGAAGCCCTGCAGAAACTGGGCCTGCTGCGGTCCCAGACCTCATGGGGTTCGGTTCTAGGGCTGATTTTTTTTCAAGCCCTCATGGTGCTCTGCCTTATCCTATATATGCGTTCCTTCCGCCAGGAAGTTTACCGCAACAACAGCCTGATCCTCCTGGTGGGAAGCCTTTGGTTCTTCTTCCTCCTCCTTTTTAAAGGGCTCTCCCTGGTGAACATAGGCACCAGAGCCGAGTTCGGCCAGGTGGTGGGCTATCTCTTCCCCGTGGCTGCCGCCTCCATGCTGGTGGCCATTCTGCTGGATGCCCATCTGGCTGTCATCATCACCATACTCCTTTCTTTAGAGGCCGGGCTGATAGGTGGCAGCCAATTCCAATTTGTGGTTTTGGGTATGGTGAGCGGCCTGGTGGGCCTTTACTCGGTGAGCAAATTGCACCGCCAGGGGGACATCGCCCGTTCCAGCTTTTTTCTGATGCCGGTAAATGGTATTACAGCCATTTCCCTGGGGCTCATGCTCCATTTCAGCCCCCGCCAGATCCTCATAGCCGCTGTTTTGGGGGCCACCAACGGCCTCCTCTCCTGTATCCTGACCCTGGGGGTTTTGCCCTTCTTGGAAAACACCTTCGGGGTCACCACTGCGGTTAAGCTGCTGGAATTGGCCAATCCCAACCACCCCCTTTTGAAGCGCCTGCTCTTGGAGGCTCCCGGCACCTACCACCACAGCATACTGGTGGCCAATCTGGCGGAGGCGGCTGCCAATGCGGTGGGGGCCGATTCCCTCTTGGCCCGGGTGGGTTCGTATTATCACGACGTGGGCAAGCTGAAACGGCCATACTTTTTTATAGAAAACCAGATAGGCTCAGAAAATCCCCATGAGAGGCTATCTCCCTCCCTCAGCGCCCTGATCATCTCCTCCCACGTGAAGGATGGGTTGGAACTGGCCAGAGAATACCGCCTCCCCAAAGTTATACAGGATATAATAGCCCAGCACCACGGCACCAGCCTTATCACTTATTTTTACCACAAGGCTCTGGAGCAGTGCCGGAGCGACAGCGTGAGGGAAGAAGATTTCAGGTATGAGGGGCCTATCCCCCAGAGCAAAGAGGCGGCCATAGTCATGCTGGCGGACAGCGTGGAGGCGGCCATCCGCTCCCTCTCCAAGCCCACTCCTGGGCGGATGGAGGGGTTCGTCCGTAAAATCATAAAAGAAAAGCTGAACGATGGCCAATTGGAGGCCAGCGATCTTACCTTCAAGGATCTTTCCCTTATAGCCGAAGCCTTCACCCGGGTGCTCACCGGAATATTTCATCCCAGGATGGAATATCCCGACATAGTAATGCTGAAGGAGCTGGAGAGGGGGAAGGCCCGAGATGAAATGTCTAACAAGCAATCAGCAGGATGAAGTAGATATAGACCAGGACCTTTTAGACCTGCTGGAGAGGGCCCTGCGGGAGGCCGCCCTCTTGGAGAAAGTGGAAACAGGAGCCGAGGTCAGCCTGGCCCTGGTGGACGAGGACACCATACGCCAGCTCAATTGCAGTTACCGGGGGATAGATGCCCCTACGGACGTCCTGGCCTTCCCCCTGCAGGAACCTGGCCCTGGGGAGCCCCTCGATCTCCCCCCTGAAGCCCAGGTGCTGGGGGACATCATCATAGCCGTACCGGTGGCAGCCCGCCAGGCGGGGGAATACGGCCACTCCCTGGCCCAGGAGCTGGTTTACCTGGCGGTCCACGGTTTTCTGCACCTTTTAGGGTATGACGACGCCACCCCTGAAGGGGCTCGGGTGATGGAGGAAAAACAGATGGAGGTCCTGAAAAGGTTGGGATTTTGATACCCATGCGGAAGAAGTTCGGAGCGGCCTTCGCCGGCATAGTCTATTGTTTTTGCACCCAGATCAACATGGTCATCCACTTCCTGGCAGCTTTAACGGTCATCTTGGCAGGCCTTTACTTTCACATAGAGAGATGGGAGTGGGTGGCCTTGACCCTCACCATAACTCTGGTTTTGGTGGCTGAAGCCCTCAATACCGCCTTGGAGGTTACTTTGAACGCCTATACCCGGGCCTTCCATCCAGAGGTGAAGGTGGCCAAGGACGTGGCTGCAGGGGCAGTGCTTCTGGCCGCCTTGGGATCGGTGGTGGTGGGATACTTGATCTTCGGTCCCCGGCTAAGGGGAGTGTTTTAGCAAAAAAAGGAAAGAACCTTGTCTTTCCCCAGAGCAAGTGCTAAAATGGCCTCAAAGGATGGATTGTCATGGGAGAGTACAGATCCGGTTTTGCGGGCATTATAGGCAGGCCCAATGTGGGCAAGTCCACCCTCTTGAACCGCCTGGTGGGACAGAAAATAGCCATCATGTCCGATAAGCCCCAGACCACCCGCAACCGAATCCTAGGGATTTTAACCACCGACCGGTACCAGATCGTGTTCCTGGACACCCCGGGTATCCATAAACCCAAGCACCAATTGGGGGAGTATATGGTGACCGTAGCCCAGAAGACCTTGGAAGAAGTGGACGTGATCTTATACGTGGTGGACGTATCCCTGGCCCCTGGTCTAGGGGAGGAGTTCATCATCGCCCAACTGCAGAAGGTGCCCACCCCCAAAATCCTGGTGCTAAATAAAATAGATCTGGTGGAAGAGGGGGTGGTGAAGGAGCGGGAGAGCTTTTTCCGGGCCCGGTTGACATTTAATGCCATATGCCCTGTCTCGGCTCTGGAGGGAACCAACGTATCCCTCCTGCCCGATCTCATAAGTTCCTTCCTCCCCCAGGGTCCTCCTTATTATCCCGCCGATATGGTTACAGACCAGCCTGAAAGGTTTATAATGGCAGAGCTGATCAGAGAGCAGGTTCTCCGGATAACCAGGGAAGAGGTCCCCCACGCAGTGGCCGTGGTGGTGGAAGAGATCGTTCCCCGCCCCAACAATTATCTCTACGTGGAAGCCATCATCTATTGCGAAAGGGAATCCCAGAAGGGGATCCTGGTGGGTCAGGGAGGGCAGAGGCTAAAGGAGATAGGGACCCGAGCCCGGGAAGAGATAGAGGCCCTTCTCGGCAACCCCATATACCTGGACCTGAGGGTCAAGGTGAAAAAGAACTGGCGGCGACAGGAGCAGGCCTTAAGGCAGCTGGGTTACGACCGCCGCCTTCTCCAGTAGAAGACCAGTATCAAGGGGAGAAGGCGGGGCGAGGCTAAAAAAGCCGAATAAATATAAAAAACCGCCGGAAAGGAAGGGTAAACATGAAGACCAGGGAATCCTGGTGGCGTCTATTCGCCCATACAGGCAGCATAAAAGCCTACCTCCTTTACCGGGGTGTGGTGGAGCCCCCTCCCTGCCTCTCGGTAGAAGGGGAAGCCTTTGACAGCTCGGCCGCGGCCTGGGAAAGGGAAGAGGAGGACGGCCGCTTTTTCTCCCTCTCCCTCCGGCCAAAAAGGTTTCCCCGGTCCAGAGAGGATTAAAACCTTTTAGGGGAAGAGGGGATGGGCCATAAGGGGCTACCTTTCCACCGAAGGTATTGTGCTCAAGGTTAGGGAATACGGGGAGAGCGACGGAATCATCATCCTTTTTACCCCCCTCCAGGGCAAGCTGCCTGCCCTGGTTAAGGGGATGAGGAAGCCCCAGAGCAGGTTGCGGAGCGGCACCCAACAGCTCTGCTGCTCCCGGTTCCTCCTCTATCAAGGGAGGAGCTGGCCTAGGGTGATCCAATGCGAGCTGATCACCCTTTATCCCCGCCTGCGGGAAAGGGCGGAATTCTTACCCTGGGCCCTGTATTTAGCCGCCTTGGTGGAAGCCGCACTCCCTCCCCGGGAACCCTCCCCCAGTCTCTATTTTTTGCTAAAGGAATCCCTTCGCCTGCTGCCCCTGTTGGATCCGGAAATGCTGATCAGAACCTTTGAGGCCCAAACCCTGAAGATACTGGGATGGGAGCCTTGCCTGGACAGATGCGTCCTCTGCCGTCAACCTCTGCCCGAGGGTTCTCGGGTAAGCTTTGTTCCCTCTGCTGGAGGGGTTCTGTGCGAAGGATGCCTTTCCACCTACACTTTTCAGGGGGCAGTTTACCAGGTGAGCCCGGGTAGCTTAAAGGTCTGGGAACAGCTGGAGGGCAGTCGCTGGTGGAGGAAGCTTTTCCGCCTGCAGGTGGGCCCCAATTTTCGCAAGGAACTGGCGCAAATAATACCCGCTTTTTTGGAATACTATCTGGGAGAGAAGATAGCAGCTAGAGATCTAATCTACAAAATAGGGGGTTTGTCAGAATGACGGATCTGGAGAAGATAGACGTGCTACGGGAGCCCCTGGGATTAAACTACAGGGAGGCCAAGGAACTTCTGGAGAGGGCAGGTGGGGATGTGGTGGAAGCCCTGGCCCTGGGGGAGGATATCCTGGAGGAAAAGCAGGTCTCCAGCTCCCTCTTCACCTGGGCAGGGGGATTGGTGAACCGCATCAGGCAGATTATCCACCGGGGCAATGTCACCAAAATCAAAGTGAAAAAAGAGGGCAAGACAGTGGCGGAAATACCGGCTACGGTGGGTGCCCTAGGGGTATTGGGAATTTTGGCCAGCAGCGAGCTGGCAGTGCTGGCCGGTCTCAGCACGATGGCCGCCCTTTTCCACAACTACACTTTGGAGATAGAGAGGCCTGATGGTAAAACAGAAGAACATCCCTTGGAACTGGATGAAGGCCTGCAATAAATAACTCCGTTGACAATGAAGTCTCCCATTTGTTACTATGTTGCCATAGGGTGAAGATTTTCCGCTCTCGTCCCCCCCATGACGGGAGTTTTTTAATTTGGAAAAACAGTTTACAGAAAAAGGAAAGGAAGCAGGGATCTTGAATTTTCAAGAGATGATTTTTGCCCTCAACCGCTTCTGGGCCTCCCAAGGCTGCGCCATACTCCAGCCCTACGACATGGAAAAGGGGGCTGGAACCATGCATCCCGCCACCTTTTTGAGGGTCCTGGGCCCGGAGCCCTGGAAAGTAGCCTATGTGGAGCCCTGCCGGCGTCCCGCCGATGGCCGCTATGGGGAGAATCCCAACAGGTTGCAGCATTACTATCAATATCAGGTCATCCTAAAGCCCTCCCCCCCTGAGGTCCAGGAGATATATCTCAAGAGCCTGGAGGCCCTGGGGATAGACCTGCGGCAGCATGATATCCGTTTTGTGGAAGATAATTGGGAATCCCCCACCCTGGGGGCCTGGGGGTTGGGCTGGGAAGTATGGCTGGACGGGATGGAGATTACCCAGTTCACCTATCTGCAGCAGTGTGGGGGGGTGGACTGCTGGCCTGTGAGCGCAGAGATCACCTACGGTCTAGAAAGGCTGGCCATGTATATCCAAGGGGTAGACAATGTCTTTGATATCGAATGGACAGAGGGTATCACCTATGGAGAAATTCACCATCAGACCGAGGTGGATTATTCTTACTACAATTTTCAGGTGGCGGATGTGGCCAAGCTGAGGGATCTTTTTCAAATCTATGAAGAAGAGACTCAAAATATCATAGAAAGGGAGCTGGTACAGCCCGCTTACGACTACGTGTTGAAATGCTCCCATACTTTCAATCTATTGGAAGCCCGAGGAGCCCTTAGCCCCACCGAGAGAACCGTCCTCATAGGGCGTATCCGCCGGTTGGCCAGGCTCTGCGCCTTGGCCTACCTGAAGCAGAGGGAAAGGGCTGGTTATCCCCTGGTGAAAAGGGTTCCGGCCCCTATCCCTTCCGGCGACGCCAAGGATCATCTGGACGTAAAGGAGGCCTGATGTTGGTCCGGGATCTTATCTTCGAGATAGGCACCGAAGAACTGCCTGCCCGCTTTATCCCCAGCTCCCTGGAGCAGATGTTTGCCCTCGCTCAAGAGCTGCTGGAAGAGTATCGCCTCCCCCATGGGGGGATAAAAACTTACGGTACCCCCCGGCGCCTGGTGCTTTACGTAAGAGATCTGAGGGAAAGGCAAGGGGAGAAAATAGAGGAGATAAAGGGGCCCCCTGCTCAGGTGGCCTTCACCCCTGAGGGAACCCCCACCAAGGCTGCCCTAGGATTCGCCCGCAGTCAGGGGGTAGGGGTGGATTCCCTGGTGGTAAAGGAGTTAAACGGGGGCAGGTATGTTTTCGCCGTCAAGAGGCAGGAGGGGCTGCCCACGGTCCAGGTTCTGCCTTCCCTTCTCAAAAGGCTGGTGGAGAGCTTGACCTTTCCCAAGGTGATGCGCTGGGGGGAAGTGCCCTTCCGTTTTGCTCGGCCCATAAGGTGGTTTCTGGCCCTATACGGGGAAGAGGTGATCCCTTTTGAACTGGCAGGGGTGGCTTCTAGCAACCTCACCTGGGGACATAGATTCCTTGCCCCCGGACCCCACGAAGTCAGGGAGGCCAGATCTTACTTCCAGGTTATGGCGGAGAACTACGTGGTGGTGGACCCCGAGGAACGGGCCCGCAGGATACGGGAGGGGGCCCAGAGGCTGGCCGGGGAAAAAGGGGGCTGGGTGGAAGAGGACAGGGACTTGCTGGAGGAGAACACCTTCCTGGTGGAATATCCCATGCCCCTTTTAGGGAGTTTTGATCCCTCTTACCTGCAGCTGCCCCGGGAGGTCATAATAACCCCCATGAAAGAGCACCAGAGATACTTTCCTGTATGGAAAGAGGGGGGAGAGCTTTTACCCTTCTTCATAGCCATACATAACGGCACGGACCAGTATAAGGACCTAATAGTGAAGGGGTATGAGCGGGTACTGGGGGCCCGCCTGGCGGATGCCTCTTTTTTCTACCACCAGGATTTACAGATTCCCTTGCACCAGAGGATAGAAAAACTCCAAGGCATTATATTCCAGGAAAAATTGGGCACCATGCTCTCCAGGTCCAGGAGGTTGGTCCAACTTTCCCTGCGCTTAAGGGAACTCCTGGATTTGCCCCCCTCCCTGGACCCCTATATAAAGAGGACAGCGGAATTGGCCAAAGCTGACCTCACCACTTCCATGGTTTATGAATTTCCAGAGCTGCAGGGCATCATGGGCTACTATTACGCCCTCCACGACGGAGAGGCCCCGGAGGTGTGCCAGGGGATAAAAGAGCACTACTGGCCCCGTTTCCCTGGAGACGCCCTTCCCCGGTCCATGACGGGTATGGTGGTGGGGCTGGCCGATCGTCTGGACACCCTGGTGGGATGTTTTGGTGTGGGGCTTATTCCCTCTGGTTCAGAAGATCCCTGGGGATTGCGCCGCCAGGCCATGGGATTGGTACTCATCACCATAGATCTGGATCTCCATTACTCCCTTCCTGCAGCCCTGGCCGCCGCCCATCAGGGGTATGGAAGGGAAGGGATAGAGCTGACCCGTCCCTCGTCCGAGGTGATAAACCAGGTCTCCATGTTTTGCCAGCAGAGGCTCCAGCATATCCTGGGGGAAAGGAAAATACCCGTGGATGTGATAGACGCTTGTTTAGCGGTGAGGGAAGAAGACCTGGCCGATGTATACAGGCGCTGCTTGGCTTTGAACTCTTTCCGGCAAGGGGAGGGATTCTCCCGTTTAAGGGTGGCCTTCACCCGGGCTTTTAATCTGGCCAGGCAGGCTCCTGAGAGGTATGCTGTCCGTCCTGAACTCCTGAAGGAGGAGGAAGAACGGGTCCTGTGGTGGAATATCTTAGACATACGGGAGAAGGTCCGGGATCTGGTCCAAAAGGGAGAATATGTCCAAGCCCTGGAAGAGCTGGCCCGCCTGCGGGAGCCCGTTGACCGTTTTTTTGATAAAATCATGGTAATGGTTCCCCAGGAAGACATTCGCCGCAACCGTCTGGCCCTTTTACAGGAAGTAGTGGAATTGGTTCATTCTATAGCCGATTTCTCCCGGCTGGGGGAATGACTTCTTCGGGGAGGGGTGTCTATTCACATAATCTATGTGATTTCCGACTCCTTGGGAGAGACGGCAGAACTGGTGGCCCGGGCAGCGGCCAGCCAGTTCGACGGGGGCGATTTTTTGATCCGCCGTTTTTCTTACGTAAGCGATAGCAAATACGTGGAGGAGATAGTGGAAAAGGCGGAGGAGGAAAAAGCCCTTCTGATATTCACCGTGGTTCTGCCCTCTATTAAAAATAAGATCCTGGAGATGGCTCAGGCCAAGAACATGAAGGCCGTGGACGTGCTGGGGCCTTTGATGGAGACCTTGGCCGAGGTCACAGGCAAGGACCCTCGCCTGCAGCCAGGTCTTATCCGTCGCCTGGACGAAAATTATTTCCGCAAAATGGAAGCCATCGAATTCGCGGTGAAGTGCGATGACGGCAAGAATCCCCGAGGGTTGCTTTACGCCGACTTGGTACTTATAGGGGTTTCTCGGACCTCCAAAACTCCGGTCAGCCTGTACCTGGCCCATAAAAATCTCAAAGTGGCCAACCTGCCCCTGGTTCCGGAGACCCCTTTACCTGAAGAGCTATTCCTCATACCCACTTGGAAGATTATCGGCTTTACCATCGATGCCGACAAGCTGTATTCCATCCGGCTGGAAAGATTGAAGACTTTGGGTCTCCCCGATCAGGCAGGTTATGCCGATAGAAACCGCATTGAAGAGGAGCTGGCCTATGCCTGTAAGGTTATGGACCAGCTGGGATGTCCCGTCATAGACGTGACCCATAAGGCTGTTGAGGAAACAGCCGCCTTAATTTTACAAATTTATAACCGGAGGGAGAAGCATGGCAGGTAAGAAATATGTCTACCTCTTCCAAGAGGGAAGGGCAGATATGCGCAATCTTTTGGGGGGCAAGGGGGCTAACCTGGCGGAGATGACCAACATCGGGCTGCCGGTACCTCCTGGCTTTACCATTACCACCGAGGCCTGCAACGAATACAATCGTCTGGGAAAGAAATTTCCCCCTGGGCTGGAGGAGCAGGTTCTGGAAAGTCTGAAAATTCTGGAGGAGATGACGGGAAAAAAGTTCGGCGATCCCCATAATCCCCTCCTGGTTTCGGTGCGTTCAGGAGCACCGGTATCCATGCCGGGGATGATGGACACGGTACTCAATTTAGGCCTCAATGACGAGACAGTTCAAGGGCTGGCCAGCCAGACACAGGATGAACGTTTTGCCCTGGACTGCTATCGCCGCTTTATACAAATGTTTGGCAACGTGGTCTTGGGCATCGGCCATGAGCATTTCGAAAGGATTTTGGAGAGGCACAAGGAAAAGGCCGGGGTGGCCTATGATTTTGAGCTTCCTCCAGAGGCGTTGAGGGAAGTAATAAAGGCCTACAAGGACATAGTCAAAACCCTGACTGGTCAAGATTTTCCTCAGGACCCTTACGACCAATTATGGAGGGCCATAAAGGCCGTCTTCGATTCCTGGAATAACCCTCGGGCCGTGGTATACAGGAAAGTGCATAAAATCCCTGACGATCTGGGTACAGCGGTAAATGTACAGGCCATGGTTTTCGGAAACCTGGGATCCACCAGCGCCTCCGGGGTGGCCTTTACCCGCAATCCCTCCACAGGGGAAAAAGGGCTGTTCGGGGAATACCTGCTCAATTCCCAAGGAGAAGACGTGGTGGCGGGCATCCGCAATCCTCAGCCCATCAGCCACCTCAAGGAGGAGATGCCAGAGGTATACCGCCATTTCGAACAGGTATGCGAACTTTTAGAAAAGCACTTCCGGGACACGCAGGATATAGAATTCACCATAGAGAGGGGTAAACTCTATATACTGCAGACCCGTACCGGCAAGCGCACCGCTGCCGCGGCGGTCAAGATAGCAGTGGACATGGTCAATGAAGGCCTCATCACCAAGGAAGAGGCCCTATTGCGGGTGGATGTAAACCAGCTGAGCCAGCTGCTGTATCGGCGAATAGATCCCGAGGCTTCTCCAGAGCCCCTGGCCAAGGGCCTTCCCGCCTCTCCGGGAGCGGCCACAGGACAGGTGGTGCTGGACGCCGATGAAGCGGAGAGATTGGGATTGGCGGGAAAAAAGGTGATACTGGTGCGCCCCGAGACCACCCCTGATGATATTCACGGTGTGGTACAAGCCCAGGGGATCCTCACCGCTCGGGGAGGTATGACCAGCCATGCAGCGGTGGTGGCCCGCAGTATGGGCAAGCCAGCCGTAACCGGCTGCGAGGCCATAAAGATCGATCTGGAATCCAAAAGGCTCCTGATAAACGGTCTGGAAGTGAAGGAAGGGGAAGTAATAACCATCGACGGCTCTACCGGGAATGTGTACCTGGGGGAGGTTCCCCTGGTGGAGCCCCTTTTGATAGGGGAGTTCAAGACCCTTCTGGAATGGGCCGACTCCTTCCGGCGTCTCAAGGTGAGGACCAATGCCGATACCCCCATGGAGGCCCGCAGGGCCCTGGAGTTCGGCGCCGAGGGTATAGGCCTGGTGCGCACAGAGCATATGTTCATGCAGGCGGACCGCCTCCCCATCATGCACAAGATGATCCTGGCCCCTTCCAAGGAAGAAAGGGAAGAGGCCCTAAGGAAGCTTCTGCCCATGCAGCAGAAGGACTTCTATGAAATATTGAAGATAATGGCGGGCCTTCCCGTCACCATAAGGCTTTTGGATCCCCCCCTGCACGAGTTTTTGCCCAACTTGGAAGAGCTCTTGGTAGAAGTGGTGCGCCTGCAGGAGAGGAAAGGGGATCCCAAGGAGCTGGCGGCCAAGCAGGCCCTTCTGCGGGAGGTAAGGGCCAGGAG
>Ga0209836_100033_pt1 | contig 32319 bp, 42 predicted proteins | sample ElbSprsedimmetaG_FD_184147 | JGI IMG/M metagenome (GOLD analysis project Ga0209836, IMG submission 184147) | Hot spring sediment bacterial and archeal communities from California, USA to study Microbial Dark Matter (Phase II) - Elbow Spring... ... | reverse complement strand
GATGTAGGCCCTGTAAAAGGGGCCTTCCCTGTAGATCACCGTCATCCTCTTCCTCTCAGGGGTAAAGGGGAACTCCTTCATCCTGACTTGATGGGATTCCAGTTCTTCCCTCTATATACCCCCTTGGCAGCCAACACCACCAAGGCCCCTTCAGTGGGATCGCCGTCTATGGACCAGTCCTCCCCCCTATCCCCTCCTCGCCACCACCCCCTATGGCAATCCCCCGCTTCCTGAGGTTGGCATTATTGCACAGGGCGGCAGCCACCAGAAGCTGTTTTAACCCCCCTCGGGTTTTATTTTTTTCTCCTCCCAGAGGAATTCTCCCCTGGGGGAGTACCCGGTTCCGGTCACCTCTATGGTCCGCCCTTCTGCCCAGACGGACTTTACGGTCATCTGGTTCAGGGTAAGGGTGCCGGTCTTATCAGTGCAGATGGCGGTTACACATCCCAAAGTTTCCACAGCCGGGAGTTTTCTTACAATGGCCTTTTTCTGGGCCATCCTCCTGACCCCCAAAGCCAGGCACACGGTTACCACTGCAGGTAAACCCTCTGGAACCGCCGCCACCACCAAGCTTACCCCCGCCAGGAACATGGTAATCATGTCCTCTCGCTGGCATATCCCTATGAGCATCATAATCCCGCATATGCCCAGGCTTATGAGCACCAGCCAGCCACCCAGCTGGGCCATCCTCCTCTGCAAAGGGGTTTCCCCCGCCTCCGTCTCCTGAAGGAGGGCCGCTATACGGCCCATCTCGGTGTTCATTCCCGTGGCCATCACTACTCTCTTGCCCCTACCCCGGGTGACGGTGGTACCCATATGGATCATGTTGGTCCGTTCCGCCAGAGCCCTGACCCCTTCGAGGGGCCCTGTTTTTTTGGTTACCGGCAAGGATTCCCCCGTGAGGGGGGATTCATCTACCTGCAAATTTAAAGCCTCTATGAGCAGGGCATCTGCCGGCACCTTATCCCCGCTTTCTAGGAGCAGCACGTGCCCCGGAACCACTTCCCGGGCCGGTATCAAGGCAATCTCCCCATTTCTCAGGACCCTGGCTTTGGGGGCAGCTATCTCCTGAAGGGCCTCCAGGGATTTTTCTGCCCTGTATTCCTGGATAAATCCCAAGGAGGCATTGATAAACACTATGGTTGAGGATGGTGAGGGCGTCCATTATTTCCCCCATGAAGGCCAGTATAAAGGTGGCTGCCAACAGAACCATGACCATGAAGTCCTGAAATTGGGCTAAAAAAATTTTAATGGGAGAAGAGAGGGCCTTCTTGTGAATAAGGTTGGGGCCGAACTTCTTCAGCCTCTTTTGGGCTTCCGCCGGGGATAACCCCCCTTCCCCTGTCTTGAGCAGGGAGAACACTTCTTCTTTGCTCAGCTGATACCAAAAATGCTCCATCTCTTTTCCTCCCGTTCCCCTTTATACCATAAATACTTTTATCATAAATACAGACACTTTTATGCCTGTCCGGGAGGAAAAAGAACGGCCCCATTGGCCCTCCCCTGTCCTTCTGCTATACTATTCGGGATAGGGGGTGACGTCATGGCCTTTGACGGTCTTTTCCTGGCAGCCATAAGGGAGGAACTGGGTGGGTTGAAGAATAGCAAGGTGGACAGGATATTCCAACCCGAAAAGGAAACCGTGGTGTTACATCTGCGCAAGGGCAGGGAGGTGCAGAAATTGCTCCTTTCCAGCCTTCCCCATGGACCCCGGGTACACCTGACCAGGGAAAATTTCCTCAATCCCCCCACCCCCCCTCTTTTTTGCCAGGTGTTGAGAAAGCACCTGGAAGGGATCTCCCTTTTGGAGGTGGAGCAGCCGGAGCTGGAAAGGGTGCTGGTATTCATATTCGGAGGCTACGATGGGCTGGGACAAAAAACCGTGAAAAAGCTGGTGGCGGAAATCATGGGGAAGCATTCTAACATTATCCTGCTGGACTCCCGGGGTATCATTGTGGATGCGGCCCGCCGCTATACCCATGAGGTCAGCCGGCACAGGGAGGTGCTGCCGGGAAAGCCCTATGTACCACCGCCCCCGCAGGATAAAGAAGACCCCAGGCTCCTGACCCCGGAAAAATGGCGGGCCCTGTTTCAGGAGGGGTGGAGGGGGGAAAAATGGCTGGTGGAAAGGCTGGCGGGAATAGGACCCCAGACCGCTAGGGAAATCCTTTTTAGGGGAGGGCTTCATTCCCTTGAGGTTACGGAAGAAAATATCATGGCCTCCTATGGGGCCCTGCAGGAGATCCTGTCTTCCCTTTATACCCATTCCTGGAAACCGGTGGTGGTATGGGAAGGGGAGAAACCCCTGGCCTTTGCCGCTTTTGATTTAAAACAGTTTTCCGGGTTAAAAAAAGAATTTTTTGCCTCACCCTCTCAGGCTTGTGAGGCCTTTTATCGAGCCCAAAGGTTATGGCAAAAAAAAGAAAATCTTAAGGCCCATCTGGAAGGCCTTTTGCTGAAAGAGCTACAGCGCTGCCGTAAAAAAGAAGCCCTCCACAAGGAGACCCTGGAAGAGGGGGGACGGGCGGAAAAGTACCGGCTGGCGGGAGAATTGATCCTGGCCCACCTGCCCCAATTGGCCAAGGGTATGGCTTCGGCCAGCTTGACCGATCTTTACCATCCTCAAGGGCGCAAAGTGGACATAAAGCTGGATCCCTCCCTCAGCCCGGCAGAAAATGCCCAGGCCTACTTTCGCCTTTATCAAAAGGCTAAAAGCGCTGTGGCCTGGGCCCAAAAGCAGCTGCGGGCTGTGGAGGAGGAGATAAGTTATCTGGAAAGCGTTCAACAGTCCTTGGATATGGCCCAGACCCTGGAAGATCTAGAAGAAATCAGGGAGGAATTGCAGCAAAGCGGCTATCTTCCGCCGGAGGATAAGGCAGTCGGCAGAAAAGAAAGGCGGATGGCCACCTCTCGCCCCCTGGAATTCATCAGCCCCGACGGTTTTAAAATCCTGGTGGGCAAGAATAACAGGCAGAACGAACGCCTGACCTTTAAAATAGCCGCCCCCGAGGATTTATGGCTTCATGTAAAAGATCTCCCGGGCTCCCATGTGATCATACGCTCCGAAGGCAAGGAGGTTCCCCCTTCAACCCTGGAAATGGCTGCCTACCTGGCTGCCAAATACAGCAGGGCCTCCCTCAGCAGTAAAGCGCCGGTGGACTATACCAAGGTGAAATACGTGCGCAAGCTGCCTGGAGGGAAACCGGGCATGGTGCTGTACGAGGGCCATCGCACCCTTTATGTGGATCCTACTGGAACTTCAGCATCTCCTCCAGTATATCCCGGGCCGCAGCCCCTGGATCAGGAGCAGCGGTGATGGCCCTGCCCACCACCAGGTAATCGGCCCCGGCAGCCAGGGCCTCGCCTGGCGTCATGACCCGGCACTGGTCCCCTAAAGGCGCCCCCCGGGGTCTTATGCCCGGGGTAACGATTATAAACCGGGGCCCGCATACCCCCCTTATGTCTTCCACCTCCCAGGGGGAAGCCACCACGCCGTCCGTACCCGCCTCCTGGGCCATCAAAGCCCAGGTTATGGCCTGCTCCTTGAGGCTCCTGGGTATGCCCATCTCCTCCCGAAAAGACTTTTCCTCCCAACTGGTGAGCACGGTTACCGCCAGGATCTTGGGGGGAGTGCCTCCCTGCCTCTGGGCCTCTTCCCGGGAGGCTTCCACCGCAGCCTTCAACATGGCCCTCCCTCCAGCCGTATGGACAGTACACATATCCACCCCCTTCCTCACCAAGGCCCTGACTGCTCCCGCCACCGTGTTGGGTATATCATGAAATTTCAAATCCACGAAGATTTTGGAACCCCTATGCTTTATCATATCTATAACCCTGGGCCCTTCGGCTGTGTAAAGCTCCAGCCCCACTTTAAAGGTTCCCGCATAGGGGTGAAGCTGGTCCACCAGCCGTTTCCCCTGCTCCAAGGTAGGTACATCCAGAGCGATTATGAGCTTATCCCTTATCACCTTGATCTTCCTTTCCCAGATAATCTTGCAGGGCTTCAACCTCCACATCTCTTTCCCTTTCTGCTAAGGCGCTTAGACTCTCCAGCAGGGCCCTGGCGGTATCCAGGGAGGTAAGGCAGGGTATGCCCATCTCCACCGCTGCCCTGCGGATCCTGAAGCCGTCCCGGTTGGGCTCTTTACCCCGGGTTACAGTATTTATCACCAGATCCGCCTTCCCTTATGAAATCCACGATATGGGGTGAGCCCTCGCCGATCTTCTTCACCCCCTGGGGGGGAATTCCAGCTGCGGCCAGAGCCCCAGCAGTGCCAGCCGTAGCCCAGATCCTGTATCCCATATGGGCAAATCCCCTGATTATGGGTATGGCTTCTCCCTTGTCCCTATCCGCGATGGTGGCCAGGAGAACCCCCCGGGGGCGGAGTCTTAGGCCAGCAGCCACCAGCCCCTTGTAGAGGGCCAAAGGCAAGCTGCGGGCAAGCCCCAAAACTTCCCCTGTGGATTTCATCTCCGGCCCTAAGGTCACATCTACCCGAGGCAGCTTGCTGAAGGAAAATACCGGCACCTTTACCGCGCTGAAGGGAGGAGGGGGCAGCAGTCCCACCCCGTATCCCAACTGGCCCAGCTTTTTGCCCAAAAGAACTTCTATTCCCAGACCCACCAGCGGCACACCCGTAACCTTGCTTATATAAGGCACTGTCCGGCTGGCCCGGGGGTTCAATTCCAGCACATACACCTCTGTCCCTTGGACCACGAACTGTATATTGAAAAGGCCTTGTATGCCTAAGGCTCGAGCCATCCTCTCCGCATAATCCACAATTTTCTCTATAACCTCTGCCGACAAATCCCGGGCGGGAAAAAGGGCTATGCTGTCCCCGGAGTGGATGCCCGCCCTCTCCACCTGCTCCATAATGCCCGAGATCAATATCCTCTCCCCATCGCTCACCCCGTCCACTTCCACCTCTTTGCCCGGCAGGTATTTATCTATCAATATGGGGTGCTCCGGTTCCACCTTGACAGCCCTGCTGGCATACTCCCGGAGTTCCTCCTCGTCGTATACTATCTCCATGGCCCGGCCTCCCAGCACATAAGAGGGTCGGACCAGGACCGGGAAACCCAGTGACCTGGCTATCTCAACCGCCTGGGCCACCCCAGTGGCTGTTCCTCCCTGGGGCCGGGGTATGCCCAAATCCCTCAAGAGCTCGTCGAATCTCTCCCTATCCTCAGCCCTATCTATGGCCTCCACCGGAGTACCCAGTATCCTATAGCCCGCTTCCGCTATGGGCCGAGCCAGATTGATGGCGGTTTGGCCCCCGAACTGTACCACCACCCCTTCGGGCCTTTCCCGTTCTAAAATGGCCAGGACGCTCTCAGGGGTTAAAGGTTCAAAGTAAAGGCGATCGGCGGTATCGTAATCGGTGCTCACTGTTTCGGGATTGTTGTTGATCATGATGGGAGAAATACTCTCCCTTTTCAGGGCCCAGGCAGCGTGAACAGCGCAGTAGTCGAACTCAATGCCCTGGCCTATGCGTATGGGGCCGGCGCCCAATACCATCACCTTAGGCCCAGGAAGGGGTTCCCACTCTTCCTCCCGGGGGCTGAAGGTGGAGTAATAGTAGGGCAGAGTGCTCTGGGAAAAGGCTGAACTGGCATCTATTTTAAGAAAAACAGGCTTTATACCTTCCTGTTCCCTCATCCGGGTTATGGTTTCTAGGGGGAGGCCGGTTAGGCTGGCTATCTCCCTGTCGCTGAAACCCATGGCCTTGGCCTCCCTCAAAAGCTCCCCGTTCAGGGCAGGGCCTGCATCTTGCAGCTTTTCCTCCATGGACACTATTTTTTCAATGGCCTTTATAAAGTAGGGATCTATGGAAGTGATTTTCTATATGTCCCCCACACTCCATCCCCGGCGCAGGGCCTCGGCTATTGCGGACAACCGTTCGTCATCCCTCTTATGCAGTTTTTCCCTCAGGGCTATGGGGCTGTAGTTGTGCAGGGAGGGTATCTTTAACCCGTCTATTTTTAGATCTAAAGAGCGTATGGCCTTGAGCAAGGCCCCTGGCAACTCCTTGTCTATAGCCATGAGCTCGCCGGTGGTCTTCATCTGGGTGCCCAAAATCCTATCGGCGAAGTAAAATTTATCGAAGGGGAACCGGGGTATCTTCACCACCACATAGCGGGGTTTGGGTTCAAAAATGCGGCCGGTTCTGTCCACGGCTTGGGGTATTTCCCCCAGGCTCATGCCCAGGGCTATCTTGACAGCTACCCGGGCTATGGGATACCCGGTGGCCTTGGAGGCCAGGGCGCTGGAATGGCTCACCCGGGGATTCACCTCTGTGACATAGTAACGGCCGGTGGCTTCCGGCTCCAGGGCAAAGTGGATGTTGCAATCCCCCTTGGATCTTGAGGGAACGTATGATCTTTAGAGCAGCTTGGCGCAGGGACATATATTCACAGGGGGTCAGGGTTTGGGCAGGGGCCACCACTATGCTGTCCCCGGTATGAATGCCCGTGGGGTCGAGGTTTTCCATATCGCAAACCACTACACAGCTGTCTTCCCCATCCCTTATGACTTCGAACTCTATTTCCTTCCATCCCAGGAGGGAGCGTTCAAGAAGGACCTGGGATAATTTCCTTTAATTCCTCCTCATTCCAGGCTACCCCTCCCCCGGTTCCCCCCAGGGTAAAGGCGGGACGCGCCACCAGCGGATATCCTAGCCGCTGGGCTACCTCCTTGGCCTCTTCCCAAGAATGGATAACCTGGCTCTCCGGTACCGGCTCCCCTATGGCTAGGCTAACATGGACTCCCGGAAGAGTTCCCTATCTTCGGCTTTCTGGATGGCCTCCAGAGGGGTACCCAGCAATTCCGTACCGCATTCCTCCAATACTCCGGCTTCATGCAGCTCCAGGGCCAGGTTCAGCCCCTTCTGCCCCCCAAGGGTGGGTAATAGAATAGGCCCTCAGGCCTTTCCCTTTTCAAGATAGGGGCCACAAATTCCAGGGTAAGGGGTTCCAAGTATACCCGATCAGCCATGTGGGCATCGGTCATTATGGTGGCGGGATTGGAATTCATCAGGACCACTTCTTTGCCCTCTTCCTTTTTAAGGCCTGGCAGGCCTGGGTCCCGGCATAGTCAAATTCCGCCGCCTGGCCTATCACGATGGGACCGGAACCTATAACCATGATCTTTTTTAGATCTTTTCTGACCGGCATGAAAGGACTTCCTCCCGATGGTTGAAAATTATTCTAATACCTGTCCTTCCTCCATTACCACCTTTCCCCCCACGATGGTGACCGCGGGCCAGCCTTTGAGCTTCCAGCCCGTCAGGGGGGTGTTGCGGCCTTTGGAATAAAATTTCTGAGAATCCACTTCTTTCTCCCTATCCGGGTCTATTATGGTAACGTCAGCCACAGAACCTTCCGCCAGGGTACCGCCTGGTATCCCCAATATCCTGGCCGGGTTGGTGCTCCAGGCCCGGATCATCTGGCTCCAGGACAGCTGTCCCGGCAGTACCAAACAGGTTATCACCAGGGGCACGGCGGTTTCCAGACCAGATATGCCGAAGGGGGCATAATCATATTCCTGCTCCTTTTCCTCCTGGGCATGGGGGGCATGGTCCGTGGCTATCACCTCTATGATGCCCTGCACTAGGGCTTCCACCAGGGCTTGGCGGTGCTCGTCAGGCCTCAAAGGGGGATTTACTTTGGTATTGGTATCATAGGTCTCCACCATCTTATCCGTGAGGCAGAGGTGATGGGGGGTCACTTCAGCGCTGACCCGTATCCCCCGAGAGCGGGCCTCCTTGAGGAGGCGTACCGATCCGGCGGTGCTGAGGTGAGCCAGATGGATCTTGCCTCCCGTCATTTCCGCCAGTATCAGGTCCCGGGCCACCATGACCTCCTCGGCTGCCGCCGGTATACCCCTTAACCCCAGAACCGTGGACATATAGCCTTCGTGCATGACCCCTCCATTGGCCAGGTTCTCGTCTTCACAATGGCTTATGATGGGCAGGTTAAACATGCGGGCATATTCCAGGGCATAACGCATTACCAGGGAATTCATAACCGGGCGGCCGTCGTCGGATAAGGCCACCACCCCTGCCGAAGCCAAATCACCTATCTCCGCCATCTCCTCCCCTTCCTGGCCTTTGGAGACCGCCCCTACCGGATAGACCCTCACCATCCCCTCCTTCCGGGCCTTTTCTTTGATGTATGCTATTACCCCCACATTATCAGCCACCGGTAAGGTGTTGGCCATGCACACCACGCTGGTAAATCCCCCGGCAGCTGCCGCCCGGGTCCCGGTGGCTATGGTCTCTTTATGTTCATAACCGGGTTCCCGGAGGTGCACATGCATATCTATGAAACCCGGAGCCACTATTTTACCGTGAGCCGAAATAATCTTGGCCCCAGGAGGAGGCGAAAGATCCCTGCCCAGGGCTGCTATCCTATCCCCTTCTATGAGGACCTCCAGCTCTTCATCCAGGTTCTGGCTGGGGTCTATGACCCTCCCTCCCCGGATAAAAATGGCCATCATTTTCCACCCCCTATCATGAGATAGAGAAGGGCCATCCGCACCGCTACCCCGTTGGTGACCTGCTCCTTTATAACCGACTGCATCCCGTCCGCCACCTCGGGATCTATCTCTATACCCCGGTTGATGGGGCCAGGGTGTAATACCAGGGCTCCTGGACGGGCTAGCTTTAGCCTCTGGGCAGTCAGTTTGTAGAGGTTCATATACTCCCTCAGGGAGGGAAACAGGCCCCGCTCCTGCCGCTCCTTCTGGATCCTCAGCATGTTGATGACGTCCACCCCTTCCAAACCCTCTTCCATCCGGAAAAATACTTTGACTCCCAGCTTTTCTATATCAGGAGGCAAAAGGGTGGGAGGGCCCACCACCCTCACTTCAGCTCCCATTTTGGTAAGCCCGTATATATTAGAACGGGCTACCCGGCTGTGGAGTATATCCCCCACAATGGCCACCTTGATGCCCTCCAGCCTTCCTAGCTTCTCCTTTATGGTGAACATGTCCAGGAGGGCTTGGGTGGGGTGCTCGTGCATGCCGTCTCCCCCGTTTAAGACCGCAGCCTTGAGGGTGCGGGCTAAAAAAGCGGCTGCTCCTCCGGAACGGTGGCGGATGACCACCGCATCAGCCCCCATAGCCTCCAGGGTTTGGGCCGTATCCTTCAGGCTCTCCCCTTTCTCCACGCTGGAGGCGGCAGGGGAGAAGTTTACCGTATCCGCGCCCATATATTTGGCTGCCAGCTCGAAGGAAGTCCTGGTTCTGGTGCTGGGCTCATAAAAAAGCAGCACCACCAGCTTGCCCCTCAAAGTGGGCACCTTTTTGATATCCCGCCCCAGGATCTCTTTCATGGGGCCAGCTGTCTCTAAAATCAGGTTTATCTCTTCGGGAGTGAGATCCTTTATACCCAGCAGATCTTTCCTGGCCAGGGCCATAAAATCCCCCTTCCCTAGGCATAAAAAAACCTTATCAGCCTCCTGGGCTAATAAGGTGGATGTCCGCCCCTTAGCCCTAACCCGACTGTTAAGGTCCCTGGGCCTCCTGGGGCAATTCCCTTATGAGCACCTGATCTACCCCGTCTATTTCTTGAACCTGCACCGCTATCTCTTCCTTGAGGGAGGTGGGCACGTTTTTTCCCACATAATCAGCCCTTATGGGCAATTCCCTATGTCCCCTGTCTATGATAACCGCCAGCTGGATATTCTTAGGCCGACCCAGATCTATCAGGGCATCTAAAGCGGCCCGCACCGTCCGGCCGGTGAAGAGCACGTCGTCCACCAGGATAACCTTCTTATCAGTTATATCGAAGGGGATCTCGGTTCGCTGTACCCGGGGATAAACGGTTAGGGTGGTCAGATCGTCTCTATATAGAGTGATGTCCAGGCTTCCCAAAGGGACCTTTACCCCTTCCAGCTCTTCGATGATCTTCTGCAACCTCTGGGCTAAGGGCACTCCCCGCCGGCGGATGCCGATGAGCACCAGGTCTTGGGTCCCTTTGTTCCTCTCCAATATCTCATAGGCTATGCGGATAAGCACCCTCCTCAATTCTTCTGCGTCCATTATATTGGCTTTAACCGGCAAATCCACTTTTCCGCCTCCTTCAGGTGCATTAAAAAACCTGCGCCCGGACACGCAGGTTTTTCCTCCCCCTCCCCTCAGGATTTCCTGAGGTAGTTTATATCATCTCTTTTCCCCTGTCAAGATGAAAAGGCTAAAGGCCCAGCTCCTGGCGCAGGGGTCTGGCAAGGTTGAAAACCCTCCTGCAGGTGATATCGTCATAATATCTCAAGGCCTGGGGACGGTCGGCCCTGGGACCCAAGTCGGGCAGCCCCTTGAGGCATACGAAGAACCCCCAGAGGTCGTCGAAGGAGGGCACATATTCGCTGTAAGGATAGATGGGATGGAAAACGTCCTTGAGAATCCTGTAAAGCCGGGTGAAACCTGCGCTCCTCACCCCTGAGAAGGCCGAAGTGCCTTGGACCGCCACAGCGCCGGGGCAAGCCAGGGCTTTATCCAGGATCTGGTAAAATTCCCTTCTGTGAACGCTGCCGGCAGGGCCAAAGACGTCATCGGTCACGTCCACTATGGCCACGTCAAAGGGTTCCCCCTGATAATCCTCCAGGTACCGGGCCACATCTTCATACCTGAGTTCCACCCTGGGGTCATCCAGGCCGGTGCGTCCCAGATAGGCCTGGCACAGCTCAACCACTTCCCTGTCTATATCCACCGCCACTATTTTTTCCACGGTGGGATATCTGAGCACCTCTTCCACTGTCCTTCCTTCCCCTGTGCCGCAGATAAGAACCCTTCGGGGATGCCCGTGGGCCAACATGGCAGGATGAACCAGGAGTTCATGGTAGATGAATTCGTCCAATTCCGCCGACTGGATATCCCCGTCAAGAAACAAGGTCTTGCCCCATTCCTCCAGTTCCAAGATCTCCACCTTCTGATAAGGGGTCTGCCGCTGCACCAGAACCTTCTTCACACGATAGACCCGATATCCCCCCAAATCCTGCATCCAGTACAGGTTGGTGGAGGGATCTAACCCCAATTTCAAATCCCTTCCCCCTCCTCTCCATTTAGTTTGCCCGGGGACATAGGGGGTCAGGGGCAAACAGATCTCCCCTTAGAATATAGGCCCGGGCAAAACATCCTCCTCGGCATTCTCCCCTCGCTGGGCAATCAGAGCATGGGGCTGGCAGAGGGGCTTCTGCCAAGGCTTTGACCAGGGGATGCTGGCAGAAGGCCTCCCAGGCCTCAACCAGCCCTCCCTTAACCTGGCCCACTCTGAAGTCTAAGACGTCGCAGAGCAGAATTTCCCCCGAAGGGATGATATCCAGCTCCTGGCAAGCACGACAGCTATAATAGGACACATAGGGAGAACGAATTACGGCTCCGGCGAAGGGAACGCACCAGAGGGAAACGGGATAACCATGTGCTTCCGCGGCCTCTTCTATCTCCAGGAGCACTCTGGCCATGTCCTGGCTGGTAAGGAGCATATCCCTGCTGGCCCTACCCGCCAGCATCACCGGGATGTATATGGCGCTTCGCGCTCCCCAGGAAGAGGCCAAGGGGATAAACTTACGGGCTTCCTCCAGGTTGTGCCTCCCCAGGGCCATGACCATATCAAAGGTTACACCTTTTTCCTTCAAGGTCTGGGCGGCCCGCCTTACCCTCTCCCAGGTGCCCTTCCCCCTTATGCCTTCATGGGTGGTGGGGTTCACCCCATCCAGGCTGAGGTAGACCTCCACTCCCAGGGCTGAAAGCCTCTCCGCCACCTCCGGAGTGCAGGCCAGCCCGTTGGTTACCACTGTGGTCTTCACCTTTTTCTCCCGGGACTGCTCCATGAGCCTGAAGATGTCTGGCCTCAGCAGGGCCTCGCCTCCTGTGAAACCCACGTACTCCACGCCTAGGGCCAGAGCTTCCTGCAACAACTTCTCCGCTTCCCGGGTATCCAGTTCCCGCTGATGGGAAAAGCGGTCAGAAACATAACAGGTCCGGCAGCGGAGATTGCAGCGGGAAGTTATAAGCCATATCAGGCTGTCGGGTTTAACGAAAGGTTTCTCAGGGGGATCGTCGTCTCCGCAATTCACCATTTCACCTCCGCAAAAATACTATAACAAAAAGCCCCCGCCCTTATCAACCTTCCCTTAAGGGGAAAGGCGGCGCCTCAAAAGGTAGATGGGGGGGTAAAAACCCAACAGGGCGAAAACGCCCAGACAGGCCAAGTTGACCCAGAGAAAGGGTTTCAATTGCCCCAATACCAGGGAGCGGATGAGCTCCACCCCGTGGTAAAGGGGAGTGAACTGGGCCAGAAGCCTCACCACCCAAGGGAAACCCTCCAGAGGGAAAAACACCCCGCCCACAAAAGACATGGGGGTGATTATCAGAGTAAAGAAGTAGCTGAAAAGGTCTATCTTTTTCACCACAGCTGTCCATATGAGCCCCCATTGGGCGAATATAAGCCCACATAATATCAAAACCAAGGGGACCAGCAAAGCCGAAGGGGAAGGGGTTAGACCCACCAGGGCCGTCACCAGCAGGATGACCGATCCGTAGAGCACCGCCTTGAAGGTGCCGAAGAGCATTTCCCCCACCACCACTTCTTCCAGGCTTATGGGGGTTGACAGGATGGCGTGGTATATCTTTTGATACCTCATGCGGGTGAAACTATCATAGGTGCACTCGGCGGAAGCTGCCCACATGGCGGTGGAGGCCACAAGGCCAGGGGCCAAAAACTGGAGGTAGTCGACCCCCTGGATGGGGGGGAGATAATACCCCAGGCCGTAGCCCATGGCCACCAGATAAAGCAGGGGTTCTACGAAGTTAAACATTATGTTGGCCAGCCAGGTCCTTCGGAACACCATCAGGTTGCGATAGAAGACTTTCCAGGCGCGGTAGGTGATCATGTCAGGTTCCTGCCCGTCAGCTTCAAAAATACATCTTCCAGAGTGGCAGTCCTCAAGGCCAGATGGAGGGGAGAAAGATCGAGGTTCTCCAGAGCTTTAAAAACCTCCCTGCCCTCTTGGGTATAAAAATAGAAAGTGTTGCCGATGATCTGCCAGGAAAAGCCGTTAACTTGGGCAAAGGCCCTGATCTTTTCCCCGCCGTCCCTGGGGGTTATCTCCACCACCTCCCGGCCCACATACTTTTCCACCAGCTCCCCTGGAGAGCCCAGGGCCAGTATCTGGCCCTTATCCATTATGACCAGACGGTCGCACAGCTGGGCTGCCTCTTCCATATAGTGGGTGGTGAGGATCAGGGTTAAGCCCTGCTTCTTAAGCTCCCGGAGTTTTTCCCACAGAAGACGGCGCACCTCGGGATCCAGTCCTGTGGTGGGCTCATCTAAAATCAGGATCCGGGGATGGTTTATCAAAGCCCGGGCCACGGCCAGGCGCCTCTGCATCCCTCCGGAAAGCTGCTCCACTGGATGGGATGACCGCTCCCTCAAGCCCATGAACTCCATGAGCTCCTCTGCCCTTTTCCGGGCCGTGGAGGGGGGAAGGTCAAAGTAAAAGGCGTAGAGAAGGAGATTCTCATACACGGTGAGTTCGGGATCCAGGTTGTTCTCCTGATGCACCACCCCCAGGAGATACTTTACCCGGCGGGCATGGGCGGGAACTTCCCATCCTAGAATCTCAAGGGAACCCGAGCTCATGGGGGTAAAGCAGTGGATCATCCTGATGGTGGTGGTCTTACCGGCGCCGTTGGGCCCCAGAAAACCGAAGCATTCTCCCCGGAATATGTCAAAGCTTATACCCTTGACTGCCTCAAAATCCCCGTATCTTTTGGTAAGGCCTCTGGCCTTAATCACCACATCTCTAGCTGCCAAGGAGATAATACCACCCAACAAAAATACCCCGAAAGCCGGGGCGTTTGAGATCTCCTTAATAAATTATATAACAGGCCTGAAGGGGAGACAAGGCTAACGATAGAGGCTAGCCGAACCTGCAGGCTTCAACCCCAGAAGAGCGCTCAGGCGAAGGGCCAGACGGACAGACCAAAAAGATAGAATTTTCCTCAATTCCCGCCTTTCTTCCTGCAGCTCCGCCACCGTCAATTCCAGATCCTCATTGGCTATCAGGGCCGTCTGCAGGCGATATTCCTGCTCTTTCAGCATCTGCTTGAGCCTGGCCTGTTCTGCCTGGGCATCGGTAACCGTCTTGTTGAGGGTACCCTGCAGCTGCACCAGGCGGCTTTCCAGATGGCTCACCCTCTTTTTGAGGTTATCCCGCTCTGAGGGGAGTATCAGCATCTGTTCTTCCAGCTGTAAAATCTGCTGGCGCAGTTCCTCCCGGCGCAGATGGAGTTTTTCCAGATCTTCCAGCAAAGCCCGGTTTTCCCGCCGCAGCGCCTCCAGCTCCTGGAGCAGATCCGGGGAACCGCCGTCTTCTCCCCCTTCCCCTTCAGCAGGGGTCACGGGCAGGAGCTCCAGACCGGTAGCTGCCGCCTCCTCCTTCCCCTGAAGGGGGGAAACCTTTTCCCATAGATCCCCACTTCTGCCCAGCTCTTTTTTTGCTGTCTCCTGGGGCAGATCCTCAGCAGGGGGCTGTTTTTCCCCCTCCTGGGGTTCTATGAAATTCCAATGGATCAGCCCCCATCGGCCGTCCTTGAGGCGCAGGAACCTCCCATTTTTAACCAATTGGGATTCTCCCGAGACCTCTTCATTTCCCGCCTCCCTCAACCTTTCGTTCAGCTCCTGGATCCGTAAAGCCACCCCCTCCCTCTACAAAAGCCTGTGGGCGGCATCGTTCTCCTTGACCCCCTCCAAACGCAGGGACCAGAGGCCTTTTCCCTCATCCCGGAAGGAGGGATTCCGATTCAAGCAGCGGACGACGTTCTTGGTGAGCCTGGCCATTTCCTGATGGGGTATCCCCCTCTGGGCCTCCTGAATCAATTCCTTCAGGCTCCGGGGAGAGTATTCAAAAAGGCACTGTTTTAAAATGTCGGTGAGGGAGTCCAATTTGCCCACCACAGCTATCCGGTTGATGCGGCCCAGCCTGCTTTCCCTTCCTGCCATTTCTGTCACCTCTTGGTGTTAAATATTGCCACTCTTATTTGGTAATATTTAACACCAACAGCCCTTTTCCCTGCTAGAAAAAGGAAAACTTTTGTCTATTTGGCAAGTATAAGGCCGGCCCATAGGGGAATGGTGAAGAGGGAAAAAAGGGTGGTGACCAGGACCCCCTGGGAGAGGAACTCGTGGTCACCTCCGTGTTTCTGAGCTATAGCCGGCCCAATGGCCGCGGTGGGCATGGCCACCTCCATTATCACCACCCCTTTGGCCAAGGGCTCTAAGGGAAAGTGAAGAACCGCAATCCAGATTAACAGCGGTAGAAGGAGGAGTTTCAAAAAGGTCAATGATATCAAAGGGCAGGAAGGGACCAGGAGTTTTGGATTTTGGCCCCCCAAATTGGATCCCACCAACATTAGGGCCAAGGGCACGGTAGCTTGGCCCAACCCCCTGAGGGCCTCCTCCACCAAGGGAGGGAAATTGATCCCCAAGATCGACAGAAGGAACCCCAGGGAAATGGCCAGAACGTTTATGTTTAAAATCTGCTTCCATTCCATCCTGCTGCTACCCCCATGCCTCTCCGTCAGCCATATTCCCAGGGTCCACAGCAAGAGGTTTTGCCCTAAAGTGAAAATGGCGGCATAGAACACCCCCAGCTTACCCCATAGGAGGGAGGCCACCGGAAACCCTAAATAGGCCACGTTGCCAAAGGCCAGGGCGAACAGGAAGGCGTCCCTGCGTTTAGGAGGCAGATTTAAATATCTGGTGCACAGGCTGCCTAGGGAAAGGGGGAAAACGGTCCAGGCCAGGGAAAGGAGGAGCACCCCCAGGGCAGAGGCGAAAACCTCCGGGGTGATGGGGATATTGGTGGAGACCAGGCTCAAAGCGGGCATGGTGTAGTAATAGATGAGATCAGATAAAAACCTGTCCCCTTCCTCGGTGAAAAATCTCCGGATTTTTCCTAAAAAGCCCAGGGCCACGAAGAAAAAAAGGACCAGGACCTGTCCTCCCAAGGCAAAAAAGCTGCTCAACAGGTTCATTCCTTTCTCAGGATGAGGATGTTTTGATGGGTAATGTTGGGCACGAACACATTCTTCACCGCATAAGGTTTTAGCGGCCTGCGGGTAGCCCTGTTGCTCCAGATCTTAATGCCCTTCAGCTTGAAGCCCACTTTCCTCATGGTCTGGGCAGCCATAAAGCCCAAGGGCAGGTATTCCCCCTGCCAGTAGCGGTCCCCCATGATCATCACCAGATAGCGCCCGGCCCATAACACCCTGTATATCTCTTGCCCCACCTCCTGGAGCTTGTCAAAAAACTTATCCCAATCCGCCAGCCTCCCCAGGTCCCCTTCCGGGGAGCAGAGGCCCATATTGAAATTGGTCTCCTGTTTAAAACCCCGGGGGCCATGATGGATGCCATAGGGAGGATCGGTGATTACGGCAGCCACGCTCTCATCGGGCATTCCCTTTAAATGTTCAAGGCAGTCCCCCAGCTGCATCACTCCGTCTATGGGTCTCCCCTTCGGAGCTTCTTCCCGTCTTTTAAATTCCCCCTCTTGGACCACGAATTCTCGCTGGATTTGCCGATAGACGGCCACCCAGCGGGGGTCTATTTCAAAACCCAGGCTGGGCCTCTCCACCAGGGCAGCCCCCAGGAGGGTTCCCCCCACTCCGGCAAAGGGATCCAGCACCAATTCCCCCTTTTTGGTGAAAAAACGCACTATTTCCGCCATGACCTGGGGGGGTTTTATGGCGCCATGGGCCTTTCTCAAAAGGTAGGTGGCATCGGGAGGATAATCGGTGATATAGAGGGTATCGGTCCAGTAAAGCCACTCCCGGCCTTCCAGATCGTTTAGGGGATTTTCCTTGCCCTTCATATTACCCGGCCTTCCCGTTTTCTATTATCTCTTGAGCCTCGGCCCATCTCTCCCGGGGAACCTGAACCCCCACTTTTACCCACGCATACAGCCCAAACAGAGAGGCCAAAACCAGATCCCTGCCCGTAAGGCGTACGGGAAAACCGCAGGACTCCAGCAGAGCCTTAACCGCCAGGGCTTCTATCATGGGCTTCACAGCTACTGTCCGCCACCCTTCCGCCATTCTCTTTAGCCTCCCTCAGCAGCTCTAGAAACCTCTGAAAGTACCCGGGCAGGGGAGCGGTGAATTCCATGTACTCCTGCCTGGTGGGGTGAACAAATCCCAGGCAGGCAGCATGGAGCAACTGGCCAGGGGTCGCAGGGCTTTTGGGACCGTAGAGCCGGTCTCCCACCACCGGATTCCCCATATGGGAGAGGTGAACCCTTATCTGGTGGGTGCGGCCGGTGAAAAGACGCGCTTCTATCAAGGTATACTTGTCGAATTCCTCCAAAACCCGGTAAAAGGTAAGGGCAGGACGGGAAGAGCGGAAGGTGACGGCCATCCGTTTGCGATCCCTGGAGTGGCGACCTATGGGGGCCTCTATAACTCCTTCCCGGGATTTCATCCGGCCATGGACCAGGGCCAGGTATACCCTTTTCATGGTGCGGCGTTTTAACTGGGCTGCCAGGGATTCGTAAGCCCGCTGGCTTTTGGCCACCACCAGGAGGCCCGAGGTATCCTTGTCCAACCGGTGGACTATACCCGGTCTGAAATCCGGCCCCAGACCCCTTATGTTTTGGCAGTGATGGAGGAGGGCATGGACCAGGGTTCCCCGAGCATGTCCCGGAGCAGGGTGGACCACCATCCCCTGGGGCTTGTTGATCACCATGAGATCCTCGTCCTCATAGACGATGTCCAGGGGCAAAGGTTCTGGTTCCAGTTCCAGCCTTTCTTCAGGGGGAAGGGCGAGTTCCACCTTTTCTCCCCCTTTGAGCCGGTAGCTGGGCTTGGGGCGCTCCCCAGAAGGTGCGAGGGTTACCCCCCCTTGTTTTAAAATCTTCTGAACCCCGCTCCGGGAAAGCCCCGTTTTCTCGGAAAGCCATACATCTATGCGTTTTCCCCTATCCTCAGGGGAAGCCTCCAGAAACAAAGGGCCCCTCAGTTCAGCTCCCTCTCCTTTTTTTCCAGGGTCAACAGCAAAAGCAGCCACAGGGCACCCCCCACTATGGCCACATCCGCCACATTGAACACGGGCCAAAAGCGGAAATCCAAAAAATCTATCACGTATCCCCAGCGCAGGCGGTCCAAGAGATTCCCCAAGGCTCCCCCAAAGACAAAGGCCAGACCCCATGCCATCCGAGGGCTATGGAGAGCCCAGTAGCGATAAGCAGCCAGGATCACCAGCATCACCATAAGGGTGGTGACGATGAAAAACTGGGTATTATGGGCCCCTAGGCCAAAGGCGGCTCCAGGATTGTTGACGTGGGTGAGGTAAAAGAGGGGCGGCCATACAGGCCAGCTCTCGTAAGGGGCCAGGTGGGTGATAACCCAATATTTGCTTCCCTGGTCCAGGATCAAAATTAATAACACTACTCCTAAAAAGGGCAATCCTCGTCCCTCCCCCAGCTGTAATAAGGTGCCAGATGATGCAGGGGCCCGTATCCCCTGCCCACTTCCTTGGCCCCCAGGAAAGCCTTATCCATATATCCCTTGGCCTCTGCCACCGCCTCCGGCACCTTAAGCCCCCGGGCTAAAAAAGCGGTTATGGCGGCCGAGAAGGTACAGCCTGCTCCGTGGGTGAAGCGGGAGGGATGGCGGGAACCGGTAAAGGTCCGGATGCTTCTACCGTCATATAAGATGTCCACCGGCTCCTGGGGCAGATGCCCTCCCGTCACCAGCACATAAGGGAGGGAATACTCCCTCTGCAATAGCCGGGCTGCTTCCACAGCCTCTTCATAGGAGGTGATAGCCCGGCTCAAAAGGGCTCCGGCTTCCTCCAAGTTGGGGGTTATGATAAGGGCCAGGGGGAAAAGTTTTTCCTTTAGAGCCTCCACGGCTTGGGGTTCCAGCAGGGGATCTCCGCTTTTGGCCACCATTACCGGGTCTATCACCAGATTCTTTATCTTATACTCCCGGAGCTTTTTCGCCACCTCTTCTATTATATCTCTGTTGGCCAGCATCCCGGTCTTCACCGCATCCGCCCCTATATCGCTCAAAACCGAATCCATTTGTAGGGCCACAAAGCTGGGGGGGAGATTGAATATCCCCTGGACCCCCAAGGTGTTTTGCGCCGTAACCGAGGTGATGACGCTGGTGCCGTAGACCTGCAGGGCAGCAAAGGTCTTCAGATCGGCTTGGATACCCGCTCCTGCCCCCGAGTCGGATCCAGCAATGGTCAGGGCTTTTTTCAAATCGCGGTTCCTCCTCTCGCCGTAAGATTCGGTTAAAGGGGCCGGGGTTCTTGGTCGTCCTCCACTCCGGGGTCTTTACAATATATGCCGTTATCTTTGTAATGAGGTATAGCTTCTACCTTTTCCCCCCATTTCCCTTCTTCTTCTAGATCCAAGGGGCCGTAATAAGAGCCGCTTTCAGACTGGAGGGTGTGTTCTGCGGTGTGGGCCAGCTCCTGCCATATATCCTGCCCGTCGTAGATGACCCTTTCCCTTCCGGGGAAAAACTCGCCGAAAGGAGGTCCCACCACCTGTTCCTCCACCGGCCGCCTGCGGGCTGTTTCTGTCCCTTTGCGGGCGCAGTCCTGGCACAGGTCGGCCTCCGGCAACACCTCCAGCCTGGCCCGGGGGATTTCCCTCCCGCAACAGGCGCAGTAGCCGTAGCTGCCCTCCCCTATTCTATCCAGGGCTGCTTTCACCCTTTCCAGATCCAAGACGAGGCTATTCAGGAGAGCCAGGTCTTTGCCCCTTTCGAAGGTTTCGCTTCCCACGTCGGCGGGGTGATTATCGTAGAGGGAGAGCTCCTGAAGGCTTTCCACAAGGGGGGTTCGCATCTGTTCCTCTAAAAACCGCAGGCTCTCTTCCAACTCCCTCTTCCTTTGGAGAAGCATTTTTTGAAAGCGGCGCACCTCTTCCGGTTCCAAACAGGCACCTCCTCATATTTCCTTCTGGACCATCCTGACTATTTCGGCAATAAATTTGCCTATCAAGGGTAGATTTAACAGGGCCAGCTGCTTTACGACGTATATCACCAGGGCTCCCAGTATGGCAAAGCCCACCGCTATTCCCAAACCCCGGGCTATGCCGGCGGCAAAATTGAGCAATAGCAGCCTCCCCGGACGGCGGTAGAGCTCTATCCACTCCGCCACATTGGCCTTTTCCACTATATCAATGAGCTCCTGGATCTTGCCCACCAAGAGGGAAATCCTGAAGCGGGAATCGGCCAAATCCCCTACCTCCTCAACATTATTGTATCCCCCAGGAGGCTGGCCTAAAACAAAAAGTCCGGCTGACGCCGGACTGGGAAATCAGCCTAGTAGAGCCCCATCTCCTTCAACACTTCTACACATCGCCTGCATATTTCCGGATGCCGGGGATCCTGTCCCACGGTAGGGCTCACTATCCAGCAGCGGGCGCATTTTTCCCCCGGGGCCTTCTCCAGGGCAAGGGCCAGTCCGGGGATATCCTCTGCCGGCACCGCCCTTTCCGGCACCCCTTCTTCAGGGGAATGGAGCACCACCTGGGATACTATAAAGGTAGAGGCCAGGTGCTCTTCCCAGGGGAGCAGATACCTATACCACTCCGGAGAAGGATAGAGGTGGACAGAGGCGTAAAGGGAATTGCCCAGGAGCTTTTCCTTCCTGGCAGCCTCTATGAGCTTGTTCACCTGGTCCCTCACCTTAAATATCCTGTCCCAGGCCTCCCTTATGCCTTCGTCCAGATACTCCTCCTTAACCTGGGGCCAGGAAGCCAGCTGGACGCTTTCCGGCCTCCCCGGTTCAGGGGGAAGGTGCTGCCATATCTCTTCCGTGGTGAAGGCCAAAATGGGGGTCAAAAGCCTTACCAGGGTAAGGGCGATCTCGTAAAGGGCAGTCTGGGCCGAACGCCTGCCGGGAGAATGGGGGGCCCAGGTGTAAAGGCGATCCTTCAGGATGTCCAAATATAAGGCGCTAAGGTCCACGGTGCAGAAATTATAAATGCTGTGGTAAACTCCATGGAACTCGTATTCTTCGTAATACCGGGTCACCCTGGCCACCAACTGCTGTAGCCTATCCAGTATCCACAAGTCTATGGGAAACAGGCGTTCCCTCCCCACCCTATCTTTTTGGGGGTTGAAGTCGTACAGGTTGCCCAGAAGGAAACGGAAGGTATTGCGGATTTTGCGATAGGCTTCTGTCAGCTGCTGCATTATACCGGGGGAGGCAGCCACATCATGCCGGTAGTCGGCGGAGGCCACCCAGAGGCGCAAAACATCAGCGCCCTTCTCTGCGATCACCTCCAGGGGATCGGTGACGTTGCCCAGGGATTTGGACATCTTCCGGCCTTCCTCGTCCACCAGGAAACCGTGGGTGAGCACTTGACGGTAGGGGGCCCTTCCCCGGGTAGCCACGGCGGTCAGCAGGGAAGAATGGAACCATCCCCGGTGTTGGTCGCTGCCTTCCAGGTACAGATCTGCTGGCCAGTCCAGTTCTGGCCTGGTCTCCAGGACAGCCGCATGGCTGCAACCGGAATCGAACCATACGTCCATTATATCCTTTTCCTTGGTAAATTCCCGGCCACCGCAGTGGGGGCACCTCAGCCCTTCAGGCACCAGCTTTTCCGGGGGAAGGGCGAACCATATATCTGATCCATGCTGGCGGAAAAGCTCCTGAAGGTGTCCTATGGTAAGGTCGTTGATGATGGGCTGGCTGCACCGGGCACAGTAGAGGATGGGGATGGGTACTCCCCAAGCCCTCTGGCGGGAAATGCACCAGTCCCCCCTTTCCGCCACCATGTTATATATCCTCTCTTCGCCCCAGGAGGGTATCCATTTCACCTCTTTTATGGCTTCCAGAGCCTGGCGGCGGAAACCCTCTATGGAGATGAACCACTGCTCTGTAGCCCGGAATATAACCGGTTTCTTACACCGCCAGCAGTGGGGATATTGATGGGTTATCCACTCGGAATAAAGGAGCAGGCCCTTATTCCGGAGCTCCTCCATGATGACCTGGTTGGCCTCTTCCAGGTAAAGGCCCGCCAGCTTGCCCGCCTCCTGGGTGAAGAAGCCCCTATCGTCCACCGGGGACAAAACAGGCAGGTTATATTTTCTGCCGCTCTCGTAGTCCTCCAGGCCATGCCCGGGGGCGGTGTGGACCAACCCGGTTCCCTGTTCCAGGCTTACATACTCAGCCAGGATTACCGGAGACTCCCTATCCATGAAAGGGTGGCGGTAGACAACACCTTCCAGTTGGCTGCCCAGAAATACCCCTTCTACTTGAAAATCCTTGGCTCCTATCAATTCCACGATCCGAGGATAGAGTTCTTGGGCCACCAGATACCGCTCCTCCCTCACCCTGAGGAGCACATACCGATATTGGGGATGGACAGCCACCGCCAGGTTGGCAGGCAGGGTCCAAGGGGTGGTGGTCCAGATGACTATGAAGCTTTTCTCTTCCCGGAACAGCCCCTTGGCGTCCTTTATGGGAAATTTGACATATATGGAAGGGGATTGCTTTTCTGCATACTCCACTTCCGCCTCGGCCAGGGCGGTCTCGCAGTGAACGCACCAGTAAACCGGCTTTAAACCCTTGTAAATGTATCCTTTCTGGGCCATCTGGCCGAAAACCCCTATCTGCACCGCCTCGTAATGGGGATCCAAGGTGAGATAAGGGTCTGCCCAATCCCCCCGAACTCCCAAGCGCTTAAATTCCTCCTTTTGGATTTCCACATACTTTAGGGCATATTCCCGGCAATGGCGCCGGAATTCCAGCACGTCCAGGGAGCGGCGATCCAGGCCCAGATCCTTTATAGCCTGCTGTTCTATGGGGAGCCCATGGGTATCCCATCCCGGTACAAAGGGGGCGTCGTATCCGCTCATGGAGCGGAACTTGACTATTATATCCTTGAGCACCTTGTTGAGGGTATGGCCCAGGTGTATGTGTCCATTGGCATAGGGGGGTCCGTCGTGGAGGATGAACTTGGGCCTCCCTCGGGCGGCCTCCTGGACTCTTCTGTAGAGATCGATGCTTTCCCAGAACTGCAGGATTTCCGGCTCTCTCTGGGGCAGATTGGCCTTCATGGGAAACTCTGTATAGGGCAAGTTTATGGTCTTGCTGTAGTCCACCTGATCTTCCCTCGCTCTTTAAGTATTGATTTCCTGGAGGGCGTCTTCTCCCTCAGCGCCTTCCCCCCGGCAGTTACCCTCCTGGTTCTCTTCTGCTTCCAAGAGGTAAAGCTGGGCCTCCAGAAAGGCCCTGAATTTGGCTTTAAAGGCTTTAGCCCTGGCCTCCAGCTCTTCCAGTTGGGCCCGGGCCTTTTCCACCTCCCGCTCCAGCTGCTGCTGGATCTCCCTGGCCCTATCCTCTGCTTCCTTATATAATGAGGGCGGCCTCTTGCTGGGCATTCCTTTTTATGGCCTCAGCCGTCTGTTGGGCCACGATGAGGGTTTCCTTTATGGTGGACTCAAGACTCGCGAAGCGTTCCATCTCCTCAGCAAGATGTCGGTTTTTCTCCCTCAACTCCTGGTTTTCCCGCAACACCTGGCTGTAATCCCTTACCACTTGCTCCAAAAACTCGTCCACCTCTTCGCATTTATATCCCCGGAAAGCTCGGGTGAATTCTTTTTCGTTTATGTCGAGGGGAGTAAGCATGGCTATCCTCTCCTTCAAGCCAAATGGAGGATTAGGCTTATCAGCAGTTTTTCCAATGCCTGCAGCACCAGTATGGCTATTATGGGAGAAAAATCTATAGGCAAAGGGGTGCTCGGTAACAGCCGGCGGAAGGGGGACAGGATAGGCTCGGTCACCTCGTAGATAAAGCGGATGACAGGATTATAGGGATTATGGGGAAACCAGGACAAGAGCACCCGAGCTATGATGAGCCAGGTCATCACGTCGAAAGCTGCCTTGATTATAACGACAAGGGAATTCATCGGGATTCTACTCCTCTCCCAGTTTTTCTGCCCGGTGGGCTGCCGCCTCCACCGCCCGGATAAAGGCCCCCCTAACCCCCTTCTCTTCCAGCAAGGCCAAGGCCTCTATGGTGGTGCCCCCTGGGGAGGCCACCCTGTCTTTAAGGACAGCCGGGTGCTCTCCGGTGTCCCGGACCATGCGGGCAGCGCCTAAGACGGTCTGGACAGCCAGCTCCAGAGCCGCTTCTCTGGGCAATCCCTGGCGCACCCCGCCATCGGCCAGGGCTTCTATTACCAGGTAAATGTAAGCAGGGCCGCTACCGCTCAAGGCGGTAACCCCGTTCATAACATTCTCCGGCAATACCAGGGCCCGGCCCACGGACTGGAAAAGCTGCAAGGCCCTCTGCAGCTGCTCTTCTGTAACCCAGGGATTGGGGGAGAGGACCGTCATGCCTTCCCCCACCAGCACCGGGGTATTGGGCATGGCCCTTATTATGGCCTTTTCCCCCAGCTGGCCTGACAATCGCTTCAAGGGGAGCCCGGCCACCAGGGAGATGAGCAGGCCCTTTTCTTTTAGGTGGAAACCCTCCAGAGCCTCCCTCCAGTCGGGGGGCTTCACCGCCAAGACCACCGTATCCTTTCCTTCCAGCGCTTTTTTATCTTTTACAGCTAAAATACTATATTTCCTCTCCAGCTCCTCCATCCGGGTGAGCCGCACGTCATAGATGGCTATGTCTTCGGGTGACAGGACGCCCTTATGTAAAAGACCCCGTATGAGGGCTTCCGCCATTGTGCCAGCCCCTATGAAGCCTAAAGACATATATCTTTCTCTCCTTTAAGTTTTCCGAGAAGCCCACCAGGGTGGAGCTGAGGGAGAAAAATCCTCCAGATCCCCGGCCAGATCTACATTGCTGGGGGTGAAGAGGAAAATGCCAGCGGTTATTTTGCGCACCGCCCCTCCCGAGGCAAAGGTGGCGCTGCTCAGGAAATCCACCACCCTACGGGCCTCCTCCGGGGATAGCTCCTCTAGATTCACTATGAGGGGCCTGTTGCCCTTTAAATTTTCTGCCAGTCCCCCACCTGCTCAAAGGATTGGGGCCTGGCCACCACCAGGCGGAGGGCATTCTTGCCTCCCGGCAAGGTCACCAGCTTGCTCCTCTGGGGTGATTGTACCCCCTTCCTCTTCCGGTTTTTCTCCCTCCTCCACGTAACCCAGCCAGTTGAGCAGGCCATCCCAAAGAGCCATAAATATCAACCCCTTTAAGTATTCTTACCAAAAATGGCTCTGCCAATCCGTACCAGATTGGCACCCTCCTCTATGGCCACTTCAAAATCGTTGCTCATGCCCATGGAAAGGTAGCGCATCTGTACACCCGGCAGGGACAGAGCTTCCACTTCCCGGCTGAGCTCATAAAGCCGCCTGAATACAGGGCGCACCTCCTCAGGATCCGGCAGCCAGGGAGCCAGGGTCATCAAGCCCTCTATACACAATCCTTCCAGGGAGGCTATCTGCCGTACCAGGGGGAGCAGGTCCTCGGGAGCCACACCGAATTTGCCCTCCTCCCTGGCCACGTTAACCTGAACCAGGATTTTTATCTTCCTCCCTCCTTCCAGGGCCCTCCTGTTCAGCTCCTGGGCCAGCCTCAGGCTATCCACCGAATGGATCAAATCCACCTTATCCCATATATATCGGACTTTGTTCCTCTGGAGATGACCTATGAAGTGCCAATGCACCCCCTTGCCCTGGAGGAGGGGATATTTTTTTAAAAATTCCTGAGCCCGGTTCTCTCCCAGGTGCTCCAGACCCAACTCTATGCCTTTTTCTATAATTTCTGCCGGAACCCCTTTGGTAACAGCCACCAGCGTTATATCTTCCGGGTTCCTCCCCCTGCGGCGGGCAGCGGCCCCTATCCTATCCCGCACTCTCTCTATATTTTCCCGCAAGAACTCCATCCTTTTTCCTCCATTATATTCTCCCCTTTTGGCCCCACTCCTTCTGAAAAATCGGTTTTTACCTGGGTTTGACCCAGCGGACCCAGAAGGGGTTGGCTATGACCTCAACTCCGGGATTTATCCCCTCCACCGCCACCTCTTGGCCCACCTGCCCTATGACCTTCACCCCTTGCCAGCGGGGTCCCCTTTCGGTGAGGATATAAACTCCCTTCTGCCCCCCCTCTTTCTCCTGGAGGGCTTTTGCCGGCAGGAGCACCCCCCTGTAGGTCTTTAAAATTCCCTGGGCTTTCACCACCCTATCTCTCACCAGTTCTTCTCTGCCCGGGTTCACCTCCAAGAGGATGGCCCTGGGGTTGGCCTCCAGGATGCCCACCACCCGGGCTTGCAGGAGAACTCCTGAGGTGAGCCTTAAGCTCACTTCCTGCCCCGCCTGCCAGGGGATATCCCTTTCAGGCAGGAGGCCGTAGAGGTGGACAGGGGCCAGGTTGTCCACCAGCCGCAGGCAGGGGCTGCCCTCCTGGATCTGGGAAGGAGCGGAGGTGGCCTGGGCAGTGGCCAACAATCTCTTTATGTCCCGAGGGAGCCATCCCTCCAGGTGAGCTGGCTGTAAAACCCCTTCCAGCCCGTCCCAGCGGAAAAATACCTGTCCCGCCCTGGAAGCCCGCAGTTCCACGGGTTTGCCTTCTTTGGAGGAAAAGATCCTGGCTACTGGGGTTCCTGCAGCTACCCGTTCCCCTTCCTGCACCAGGGGTAAAAACCTACCGCTGGCGGGGGCCACCATGAGCTCCTCTTCCCTCGCCACCACCAGTTCTAAGGGGAGCTGCTCTTCCAGGGTTCCCCAATGGGCCCGCTCCACCCGGAGCAGGTGCAAACAGATCCCCCTTAAACCCCGAAAACCCAACCAGAGGCCCAAAAGGAGAAGCAGCAGGAGGCCAAAACCCCTTTTGCCCCTAAGCCTAGGCATTATTTTCCCCTCCAGCAGAGGAGGGCTGCTTGCCTGCCTGTAACAACCCCTCCCCCAGCCCTATAGGAGAAGAAGTTCTGGCAGTGGCAAGATGTGCACAGGGGGGCTAAAAAAATGTTCTCCTCTTTTACCCCTGCTTCCCGCAGCTGATAATAATTGGCCCGGGGCAGATCCAGAAGATAAGATCCTCCCTTCAGGGGATGGAACACCTTTTCTGCCCAGGAAAATTTTTTAAATTCTCTGAAGACCTCCCCATCCACCCTGTAGCAACAGGGGCCTATGGCCGGGCCTATGGCTGCCAGCAGCTGGGAAACATTGGCTCCCAGCTCGCTTTCCATTTGCTGGACAGCCTTCTGGGCTATGCTATACCTTTAGCCGTACCCCTCCAGCCCGCATGGACCAAACCTATGGCCCCTTGCGGATGGGCCAGGTAGATGGGTGCGCAGTCGGCAAAGAAGGCCACCAGGGTGATCCCCCTTTCCCGGGTGAGGAGGCCGTCCGTGAAGGGCAGAGAGGTATAGGGCTCCAGCGCCCCCCTGCCAGCCTCTTCCCTGGTCACCACCGCCACCCTATCTCCGTGCACCTGCTGGGCTGCTATCCAGGTGTGAAGAGGCAGGCCTGTCCACTGGGCCACCATCATCCTGTTTTTCAAGACCCTGGGGGGAAGATCGCCCACGTGGAAAGCCAGGTTCAGGGAATCATAGGGCGGGAGGCTTATACCTCCCCTCCTGCTGGAAAAAATAGCCACTACCGGAACCATGTCCTCTAAAAAGGAAAGCCTCCAGAGGGAAAGGCCTCCGGACTGTTCCTCACGGATACCCTGCAATCTCCTCTACCCCCGGCCTCCGGTTTAAATTAAATTATACCATAAGAGCGGCGCTATTTTTTATCCCCAGCCGAGATATTGGTAAAACCTGGGCTTTCCACCAGGATCACGTCCACACCTACCCTTATGACCTTTTCCCAGGGTATTATCAGATCTTCGGATCGGCCGAAGAAGAAAAAAGTCTTCTCTTTCTGCCCTGGTAAAATCAGAGATTTTATCTTCCCTTCCTCCAGATCCAGGTCCATGTCCTTGATGGTCCCCAGACGCTTGCCGTCCAGGATATTTATGACCTCCCGCTGCCTCAACTCGTTTGTCCTTATGATGAGGACCACCTCCGAGGCGGAGGTTGCCCATAAAAAAAGCCCTGGATCAGGGCCAAAGGCTCGCCCAGCGCTGTTTGGTGCTCTCCAGAAGCTCCACCACCTTGAGTTTCACAAGAATCCCCTGGGAAGGATTTTCCCCTTTATCCTGAGGGGTTTCCTTGGCTACCCCATCCACCACACACAAGGGGGGAAAGAGGACGCACCACCAGTTACTTCCCTGCCCCTCCCCTATCACCACCCGCAGGGCTTCATAGCGCCCCGCCGGCAGCACCAGGGAGCCGTAAGAGCGCTCGGGAAAAGGGAAATCCCCCAATTCGGCCTTCTTTACGGGGTAATCCCTACCCTGGGATCTCACCTGATCCGTGGCCAGATCCACCACTTCTTTTAGGCTCCGGCTCAAAATCCTCCTGGCCCCCTCCACATCCCTTCCCTGTTGCGCCAGATCTCTCCCCGTCCGGGCCAGGAGGGCATCCCTAACCCTGAGCTTCAGCCTCTGGTCCTCTTCCCCATCGCTGTGGGCCACGATATGAAGGCGTATAAGGCCGGTGCTGTTGTAGGCAGGGGTGGCCTGCTCCGCCCTCCCTTCCCCCCTGATCAGGATGAAGGCCAACAGCGCCAACGGAAAGGCGAACTTTTTGGGCCGGATCCACATGCTCTCCCTTCTTGTAGATATACTTCCTCAGCTGGAGAAGGGCCGCTTTCTCCAATCGGGAAACCTGGGCCTGGGAGATGCCTATCTCCTCTGCCACCTCCATCTGGGTTTTCCCTTCGAAAAATCTCAGGGATAGGATGAGCCTCTCCCGGGGGCCCAATTTATCCAGCGCCTCCCTGATGGCTATATTTTCTAACCCAACCGTTGTCCAGATTTTTATCGTCGCTTATTTGATCCACCACGTATATGGGGTCTCCGCCGTCGTTGTATATGGGCTCGAACAGGGACACCGGGTCCCGGATGGCATCCAGGGCAAAGATTATCTCCTCCGCCGGCATCTGTATTTCCTGGGCTATCTCCTTTAAAGAGGGTTCCCGAGAAAGCTCATTGACCAACCTTTCCTTTACCTGTAGCGCCTTATAGGCCACGTCCCTTAAGGAGCGGCTTATCCTCAAGGGGGTGTTATCCCGGAGAAAAGCCGTATTTCCCCTATGATCATGGGTACCGCATAGGTGGAGAATTTGACGTTTTGGCTGAGATCGAAATTGTCTATAGCCTTTATCAAACCTATACAGCCCACCTAGAAGAGATCGTCCAGATTTTCTCCCCGATTGGTGAAGCGCTGGACCACGCTCAAAACCAGCCTCAAATTGCCCTCGATCAGCTTCTGACGGGCCTCCTTATCTCCCTGGTGCATGGCTCTGAAGAGCCTTTCCATCTCTTCGCTGGTGAGCACGGGCAATTTGGAGGTATTCACACCGCATATCTCTCCACCTTGTGCACGGGCGAGAATCCCTCCTTTCAGCATCCATTATTGCCCTGGGCTTGAGCTTTTATACCGGCCGTAAAATAAAAAAGCTAAAAAAGCCCCCCTGGAGGGAGACTTAAAAGGCTGAAATTTTTAAAATTTCAGGGCTATTCTGCCCGGGCCATCTCCCTGCGGAGCCGGCTTATGATCCTCTTTTCCAGACGGGAGATATAGGATTGGGAGATGCCCAGTATGTCGGCCACTTCCTTTTGGGTCTTCTCCCTGCCATCCCGGAGGCCAAAACGGAACTCCATTATTTTTCTTTCCCGGGAGCTCAATCTGCTTATGGCTTCCCTCAGGAGCTTCTTGTCTATTTCCTCTTCGATGGTCCTGTAGACGATGTCGCTGTCGGTCCCCAGGACATCGGACAGCAGCAGTTCATTGCCGTCCCAGTCGGTATTGAGAGGTTCCTCAAAGGAGACCTCTGCTTTGGTCTTATTGTTGCGCCGCAAAAACATGAGAATCTCGTTCTCTATACAGCGCGGGAAGCGTAGGTGGCCAGCTTTATGTTTTTACGGGGGTCGAAGGTGTTCACCGCCTTTATCAGCCCTATGCTGCCTATGGAAATGAGATCCTCCAAACATATACCTGTATTTTCAAATTTTCGGGCGATATAGACCACCAGGCGCAGGTTCCTCTCTATGAGCAAATTTCTTACCGCCTTATCCCCCGCCTCCAACCGGGCCAGAAGATCCAGCTCCTCATCGTTGGATAGGGGGGAGGAAGGGCTTCGCTGCCCCCTATATAGAAGACCTCCTCCAACCAACCGAATCTCCTCAAGATGGCAATCCAAAGAGTATGAAACCAAGACCTGATCATGCTTCCCTCCCCTTTCAGGTCAGCAATAAAGGCGAAATCAGGGCTTGATAATTATCTTCAGGGGAAAGCCTTTGGCCATACAGGCCTATCAAGATCTTATGGTAAATTTTGATCCCCTGGGGGGGTAATCAGCTGGACCTCCTGGGGTTGAAAGGCCAGCATTACATCCCCAGGAGAGCCCAGGAAACGATAGGGGATCAGCCGTACCCTGGAGGCCCAGGGGAAGGAGGAAAAATCTGGATTCCCCTCTGTAGGCCCTCGGCAGAGGGCCATCAATTCCCCGGGCAGCAGGTCTTCCAAGGCCCGCGCCTCCACCACCACAACCGCCTCAGAAGTAAGGGGATCCCTCAGATAATGTCCCGTATCCAGGAGGGCCCTGATTTCCTTGCTTTTTCCCTCCCATACCACCCTCAGGGTATAGAAAAGCTGCTTCTGAAGGAGGTTTTTTTTACCCAAAAGGTCAAGCGGTATACCAGAACCGCCGAAGCCAGGGCAGCTGCGGTAAACCAGGGATAGGAGGGAGAAGCCAGGAACAAGGCCCCTCCTGCCTGATAAGCTTTCACCCCCCTCCTGCCAGGTAAAAGCTGCCCAGCATGACTCCCCCCATGAAGAAGGCCGCCGCATAAAAGCAGAGCAGGGCCTTTAAAAACTGGGAGAAAGGCTTAGGGGAAAAAAGGCCACAAGGATCATTATTATAGAAAACAAAATTTTTATGCCCAGGGCTTGAGCCCAGGTTACCTGGAGCAAGAAGAGGGAAAGAGAGTAAAGGGCGCCTGCCAGGGCTCCCAGGACCATCCGCCATCTGCGGTGAGGTAAAAGGGCCAGTTCCCCTGTAGCCCATAGCAGCAGGTAATCCATGAGGAAATTTACCAAAAAGAAAACGTCCAGGTAAACCACCATGGCTAAGCCCCCAATCATTACCATGTTATTACCTAAATGGGATTTTTATTACTGGCCTTATTATAGCAGACTTATAAAGAAAAAAATGTAACAAAAAGAAAAACCTGTTACCAAAGTAACAGGTTTTTAAAAGCGAGGTGGCTTTAACGGCGGCGCAGGAAGGCGGGGATATCCAGGTCGTCGAGGTTGAAGGGCTTTATCTTGAGGTCGGCTTCTTCAGCGGCTGCCACCTCCTCCTCCCGGGCGGCGTTCTCGAAACCGGTGGCTATCACCGTGATCCTTATTTCGTCTTTGAGATTCTCGTCTATCACCGCTCCGAAGATTATATTGGCGTCAGGATCGGCGGAAGCAGCTATGATCTCTGCCGCTTCGTTGACTTCCAGGAGGCCCAGGCTGGGCCCTCCGGTTATGCTGAGCAAAATGCCTTTAGCGCCTTCTATGGAGGTCTCCAGGAGGGGGCTGGAGATGGCCATCTTGGCCGCTTCCGTCGCCCGCTTCTCCCCCGTGGCCCTGCCGATGCCCATCAGGGCAGAGCCGGCATCGGACATTATGGTCTTCACGTCGGCGAAGTCCAGGTTGATGAGTCCAGGGACCGCTATTAAATCAGAAATCCCCTGAACCCCTTGGCGCAAAACATCGTCGGCCAGGCGAAAGGCCTCCACCATAGAGGTCTGTTTATCCGCCACCTGTAAAAGCCGATCATTGGGTATGACTATAAGGGTGTCCACCTTGGTTCTGAGCTCCGCTATGCCCGCTTCGGCCTGCTGGGCCCGTTTCCGGCCTTCGAAACTGAAGGGACGGGTCACCACCGCCGCGGTCAGGGCTCCGGCCTCCTTGGCTATCTGGGCCACTATGGGGGCTGCCCCGGTTCCCGTTCCCCCTCCCATTCCGGCGGTGACAAATATCATATCTGCCCCTTGTAAACGTTGGGCCAGCTCTTCCCTGCTCTCCTCCGCCGCCTTCCGGCCAATCTCGGGGTTGCCCCCTGCCCCCAGGCCTTTGGTCAGTTTAGCCCCTATTTGGACCTTCTGCTCCGCCTGGCACAGCCTCAAAGCCTGGGCATCGGTGTTAACCCCGATGAATTCCACACCCTTCAGTCCCGCAGATATCATGCGGTTGATGGCGTTATTGCCACCCCCGCCCACCCCCACCACCTTTATAAC
>Ga0209836_100032_pt1 | contig 32608 bp, 31 predicted proteins | sample ElbSprsedimmetaG_FD_184147 | JGI IMG/M metagenome (GOLD analysis project Ga0209836, IMG submission 184147) | Hot spring sediment bacterial and archeal communities from California, USA to study Microbial Dark Matter (Phase II) - Elbow Spring... ... | reverse complement strand
GAGAAAGTGCGAAAAGCTGTGAATTTGGAGGTGTTGCGCCGGGCTCCTCTCTTCCCCGTGGTGGATGCCATGTACGGCTCCGCTCAGGGCTACCTCGTCACGATCTTACGGGAGCTGCGCATTCCCTTTGTAGCCATCCGCTCCGGAAGAGATCCGCTTTTTGGGGGAAAGAAGCCCGAGCCAATCACCGAGAACATGGGGCCGCTTAGGGCGGTAATCCGGGGCCTCCGGGGAAGGGTCCGGGGCCGCATTATCGTGGGCTTGGTCACTGACGGCGACGGCGACCGCGCCGCTGGAATGGATGAACAGGGCGAATTCCTCAACACCCACCGCACCGCCTCCCTCCTCCTTTGGCACCTCTTCCGCAACCGCAAGATCAGAGGCCCGATCCTGAAATCCTTCGCCCTCACCGACATGGTGAGCAAAATCGCCGAAGAGGCGGGTGTGCCTTGTCAAGAGATCAAAATCGGGTTCAAGTGGGCGGTGGAAGACCTAGTCACCCAAAAAGCCGTTTTCGGTGGGGAAGAATCCGGCGGCTACGGCTACGCCTGGCACCTTCCCGAGCGGGATGGGATCCTCTCCAATCTCCTGCTTTTAGAGCTTGTGGCCACCGAAGGGAAACCCCTTTCGGCTTTAGTGGAGGAGCTTTTTTCCCGGTTTGGACTGCATTACTACTCCCGGCGAGATCTTCTCCTCCCCAACCGCCTGGAAATCGTCGAAAGACTTCAGAAAAACCCGCCAGAGGAGCTGGCTGGCCATCGCGTGGTGAAAATAGAGGACTTGGACGGCCTAAAGCTCCGCTTTCCGCGGGGATGGCTTCTTCTCCGCGCTTCGGGAACAGAACCGATTTTGCGCGTTTACTGCGAGATGGACGATCCCACGGAGGTCCAAAAGGTTTTGGATGAAGCGGAGGGCTTGGTGAAAGGGGGGCTTCTGTGAACCGCGAACCCTACAACCCTCAAAAGATCGAGGAGAAATGGCGGGATTTTTGGCGCGAACGCGGGTTTTTCAAAGCTAAAATCCACGACACCCACAGGAAGCTCTATTACCTCAACATGTTCCCGTACCCCTCGGGAAAGCTCCATGCCGGACACGGACGGAACTACATCCTGGGCGATGCCATCGTGCGCTTCCTCCTTATGCGGGGATGGAACGTCCTCAACCCTATGGGTTGGGATGCCTTCGGGCTTCCCGCGGAGAACGCAGCCATCGAGCAGGGGGTACACCCGCGGGATTGGACATGGCAGAATATCCGCGAGTTCAAGCGGCAATTTAGGGCCTGGGGCGTGGAATACGACTGGGACAGGGAAATCGCTACATGCGAGCCGGACTACTACAAGTGGACCCAGTGGCTCTTCCTGAAACTCTATGAAAAAGGCCTGGCTTACCGGGCCAAGGGCAAAGTCAACTGGTGCCCGCATTGCGCGGTAGTTTTAGCCAACGAACAGGTAATGGGTGGCCGGTGCTGGCGCTGTAATTCCCTTGTGGAGAAACGGGAGCTTGAGCAGTGGTATTTCAAGATCACTGCTTACGCCGAGCGCCTCCTTAAAGACCTAGGGAAACTCGATTGGCCAGAGCATGTGAAGAAAATGCAGGAGAATTGGATTGGCCGCTCAGAAGGGGCGGAGGTGGTCTTCCGTGCTGAGACCGGCCAAGAAATCTGCGTCTTCACTACAAGGCCCGATACCCTCTGGGGCGCTACGTTCCTCGTTTTGGCTCCTGAGCATCCCCTCGTCGACGAGCTCACCGCGCCCGAGCGCCGCGCCGAGGTAAAGGCCTATCAGGAAGCGACCGACCGACTCACAGAGGTGGAGCGCACCTCCGCGGAGAAGGAAAAAACCGGGGTCTTCTTGGGTAAATACGCGATAAATCCCGTCAATGGTGAGCGGATCCCCATATGGATTGCGGACTATGTGCTCCTTGGCTACGGTACCGGCGCGATCATGGGGGTCCCCGCCCACGACGAACGGGACTTCCACTTCGCCCTCAAATTCGGGCTTCCTGTCATCCCCGTAATTGCCCACCCCGAAGGAAAAGCCAAAGCCTATCTTCCCGCGGGTTCCTTCCAACGCGGGCTCCCTCAGGCTCTGGCTTCTGCGGGCCTTTCCCCGAAAGAGGGAAACGGAGCCCTTTTCCTTGAGTTTCCCCAAGCGGAAACGGACAGGGTAACGGACATTGTGAAGAGGCATCTTCTCCCGCGCGGCTGGGCTGCCGTGGTGGGAAAGGGCTGGCGAATCGTTTGCGCCGAAGAAACAATCAACATCGGGTCCGTGGGGGAAGGGAGGAAAGCCCTCGTAGAACTGCAAAACCGCGATCCTCATTTCACCTCCAAGCGGACGGTAGCGGAAATCCTTTGGGATGTTCCCTTCCTTCGGGATCTCCTTTTCCACGCGGGCTTTGGAGTGATGGTGAATTCCGGTCCCCTTTCAGGGACGCCCGGCGAGGAAGCCTTCTCCCGAACGGCAGAGTGGCTTTCGAAAAAGGGCTTAGGGAAAAAGACCGTAAGCTACAAACTCCGGGACTGGCTCATTTCCCGCCAGCGCTACTGGGGCGCGCCTATCCCTATAGTCTATTGCCCGCGGTGCGGGATCGTTCCCGTCCCGGAGAAAGACCTTCCCGTTAAGCTTCCGGAGGTAAAAAGGATCGGCAAACTTGGCCTGGCAGACATTCCCGAATTCATCCCCACTACCTGTCCCCGCTGCGGAGGCCCGGCCCGCCGCGATACCGACACCATGGACACCTTCGTGGACTCCTCCTGGTACTACCTCCGCTATATCTCCCCAAAGGACCACACCCGGCCTTTTGATCCGGAACTCGTGAACAAATGGCTTCCCGTGGACCTTTACGTGGGTGGGGTGGAGCATGCCATCCTTCACCTCCTTTACTCCCGGTTCATCACAAAATTCCTTCACGACCTTGGGCTCCTCTCCTTTGATGAACCATTCAAGCGGCTTTTCACACAAGGGATGGTGACCCATCCCGCTTACTGGTGCCCCACCCACCATTGGATCCCGCCGAAAGAAGTGTTGGAGGGGAACCGCTGCCCCAAATGCGGGGCGGAACTCGTGGTCTCCGCAGTAGCCATGTCCAAGTCCAAGAAGAACGTGGTTTTCCCAGACGAGCTCATCGCTCAGTACGGTGCAGATACTGAGCGGCTTTACACCCTCTTCATGGGCCCGCCGGAAAAGGAGATCGAGTGGAGCGAGGAAGGGGTGCGGGGGTGTTACCGGTTTCTCCACCGCTTTTGGAGGGTGGCCATCTCTATCATCGAGCGAACATCCGGCACTGCGGAGGAACCGGATCCCCAAAATTTCGGGGCCAAAGAATGGGAGATCTGGGGGAAACTTCATGCTACGATCAAGAAGGTCACCGAGGAATTCGAGGGGAGGCTCGCCCTGAATACGGCGGTGGCAGCGATCATGGAGCTGGTGAACGCACTCTCCCAGTATATGGAGGACCCGAAGGCGGACGTGCGGCTTTTGCGCCGGGCTCTGCGCGATACGATCCTCCTCCTTTCGCCTTTTACCCCGTTCATCTGCGAGGAACTTTGGCACAGGCTTGGGGAGGGGAAGGCTATTCTTGAAACTCCCTGGCCCGCTTATGACCCCAAAGCTTTGGAGGGCGGCGAGGTGGAGATTCCCGTGCAAATTAATGGGAAACTGCGGGCCCGCCTCCACGTGCCCCGGTCCTTGGCCAAAGACCAAAAGGCTCTGGAGGAATTGGTCCTGCAAAGTCCGGTGGTGCGAGAAAAGCTCGGGGGGATGAGGGTGATAAGAGTCATCGCTGTCCCGGAAAAACTCGTTTCTGTGGTTGCGAAATGAACCCTGGACTCTTTAGTTTTCTTTTGGGATTGGGGCCGGGCGGAGCATTGGCCCTGCTGGGCGAGGTCAAAAACCGTCGGACGCTTGGGCACCTCCGGCGCGGAAACGCTCGCTCCCTTTCGATCCTCATCGCCAGCCGAAACGAGGAAGAGGTCATCGAAAATACCATCAGAACATTGGCGGAAAATGCTCCACCGGAGACGGAGATCGTTGTGGTGGACGGGTCAACGGATTCCACACCGCAAATTCTTGCTCGCCTGGCTCAAGAAATTCCCAACTTGAAAGTTCTTGCGGATCCCTATCGCACGGGAAAGCCGGCGGCTTTGAATTACGCCCTCCGACACGTAACCGGAGAAACCGTTTTGTTCCTGGATGCCGATGCTCGAATGGACAAGGAAGGGCTACGCTTTTACCCGGAAGTTCTTTCTGGGTCCAATTTGCCCGCGGTGTTTGCCGACTTTGCTTCCTACAATGCGCGCCGTACCTGGGTGGTGGAGGCGCAGGAGTATCTTTTTTCATTCTCCCGCAGGTTCATTTTTCCCGGTGTTTTCTGGCGGCCGGTATTCATGACCTGCGGGCTTTTCGTGCGCAAAGAAGTTTTGGAAAAAGCCGGCGAGTTCAAGCATAAAACGCTTGTGGACGACTTCGATTTGGGAATTAGGCTCGCCAAAATAGGGATTAAGGTCCCGTTTGTGCGCGGCCCGCGCTGCCTCATCCAATACTCGCCCACTCTGCGCGCCCTCTTTTACCAATTTTTGCGCTGGTACACCGGCGGAATCCAGGAGATGAAAGACCAAATCAAAAGAGGTGAGCTCGCCTACCTCCTCCTCATGATGGCCTTAGCCTTGGTCATCTATTTTCCCCAGGTGGCCCTCCTTGTGGATGGTCTGCGGGGAGAATGGCTTTTGGTGTCCCTCGTTTTGCCCGGATATTTTGGGCTCCTTTGGGCTGCGGCTCAGGTTTCCTCACTTTTGGAAAAGCCCAGGAACTTCCTCCTCTTTTGGGCCTTCCTCTTCATGTACCTTTGGATTCAACTCACGGTGGCCGCCGCGTTTTTCCGCTCCTTCGCTAGGGAGACTCCCTGGTACAAAGTGCAACGGGAAAGGGGGTGAGGATGCCCAAACTAAGCATTGTCATCCCTGCGTACAACGAAGAGGCATACTTGCCAGGCCTTCTGGAGAGCATTGCCGGGCAAAACTGGCGAGATTACGAGGTCATCATATCCGATGCCGGCTCTACGGACGCCACCCAACGGATCGCCCGAGAGTTTGGGGCAATTTTGGTAACAGGGCCAAAGCTTGGGCCAGGATTTGGGCGGAACCGCGGGGCCGAGGTAGCGCAGGGAGAATTGCTCCTTTTCCTCGATGCCGATGTGCGCCTTCCCGAACCAGATTTTCTAAAAAACGCTGTGGAGGAGTTTGAACGCCGGGGCTTGGGAATCGCCGGCTTTTATATCCGGGCCTGGGATGGCCGTTTTGTTCACCGCTTTCTTTACTGTCTGGGAAACGTGTTTTTTGGGCTGACCAAACGTTTAGACCCACATTTGCCCGGTTGGGCCATCTTGGTGCGCCACTCCCTCCACGAAGCCGTCCATGGCTTCAACGAGACCCCCGCCTTCCGCGAGGATCATGAGTATCTGAGCCGGGTCCGGCGCCTGGGCAAATTTGATTTCCTCAAAACCGGTCCGATTCTTGTATCATCGCGACGTTTCGTTCAGGACGGCACAATACGAACGTTGTGGATTTATTTTGTGACTGAGCTAGCCCGTCCGTTTGGCCGAATTCCCTACGCACGCTTTAACTACCGTTTGGGTGGGCGTGAGCACTCAAAATAAGCGGCAACCCACCTCTTGGATCAAGAAGGTAGCGCGTGACATCGCTCAGGAATTTTTTTGGAGCACCTACATCTTGGGCGTTGTCTTCCTTGCGGCGTTGGTGCGCATTCGCCGCGTCGGCCAAAAGCCCCCGCGCCCGTGCGTTCTGGCGGTAACTCATGTGAGTGGCTACGGGTTCGATCCGCTTTTTGTGGTCTGGGCTAGCCGACATTTTCGCAGCTTCGCCCTCTACTCCATGGATCGCCCAAACCGCTTTGTGCGCTTCCTCGGCCAAAGTTTCTGGCGCTTTGGTGTAACTGCTGATCCCACTCGCAAAAATACGGTGAACCGCCGCACGCTGGAGATGGCGGTGAGTTATCTCCGCCGCGGTGGCGTTCTTCAGGTCTATCCGGAAGGGGAGAAATTTTGGGAGGGCCGTCTTTATCCGGGAGCCGCGGTTTTAGCCCGCCGGGCTGGGGTTCCCTTAATCGCGGTGGGATTGGAAAATGCCCCGCGGTACGAGCCAGGAGTTATCGGCGTGCCCATCCTGAGGGGGCTAGTCCATGCCCTGCGCCGCACGCTCGCCCGGCGCTGGATCGCCGTGCACTTCGGCTCACCTATCTACCCAAATCCGGCCCTTCCTGAAAAAGAGGACGTGGACCGCATGATGAACGAGCTAGCTCAAGCATTTCAAAAGTTTTACCGAGATTTTTACGGTCTCCCTGGCCCAATCTGGCTCAGGAAGCAAGAAGCCGAATGACCTCGAGGATTTTCGCGTCTCGATTGGTTTTGGTGAGGCGGATCAATTGATCGACTTCATGGCGAATGCGATAGGCCAAATGGTGGTTAGAAGCGCGGTGCGCGGTAACAAGGAGATTTTTGTTCGACTCCAGAACTTTTTCCACAGCCGCCACAAATCGGCTGGATTTGAGTTCCATAGGCCCAACTTCGTCAATAACCACGAGCTCCGCCTCCTCCAAAGCCCGCTCGATGGCGGCCACACCAATCTCCTCAAGATCCCTAAGACACAGACGATAACGGCCAAATTCTGGGCCATCGCAGTGGTGAAGATGGGCGAGATACCCTTCCCTCCCTGTGGCTACGTCCCGCACGGAAAAACCCACACGACGCCCGCATTTGCGGATCTCCTCGGTGATCATGCCCCCAGCGCGGAGGGGCGCAGCCTCTAAAACCCGTTTCACGAGCGTCGTCTTTCCCACACCCGGATTCCCTGTGACCGCGATCTTCATCGCCAAAATTGTAAGGACTAAGCCCTCACGGGTACCCTTGGTCCGACCTTCCTCTTGGCCGCGCCCTTTTCCCAAACGATCCGGACGCTCGCCGCGCCGCTTCTTTTCCTCACCTTCGGAAATTGCGAAAATTTCATGGAAGCGTAGGGTTAGCGGTAGTAATGCGCATCACAAATGCCTGGCCGGAAGTCCTAGCCCGGGCTTCCGGGCTCCTTGTTCAGGCAGCAATCCCGGTTTTCCTGCTCCTTTTGGGGCTGGAACTGGCTCGTGTGAATATCCAAGCGTTGGCTAAACCTGCGGTTTTTGTGGCCCTTGGACGCCTGGTTTTTGGCCCCGGTTTTCAGCAGCGAGCCCATCATCCGCGGGAGCCTGGTGATCGAGAAAAGCGTTCCGAGCGCGGTGAATGCCTACATCCTGACCACCCAGTATCAGCGCCGGCCCGATCTCTCGGCCATGGCCCTGCTCATCTCCTCTTTTTTCTCGCCCGGCTTGGGTAGACTTTAAAAGGAGGAGCCATGGCGAAAGTAGCGATAACCACGAAATTTTTCCCGGAAGAAGTGGAGAGGTTGAGGAAAGCGGGACACAGCGTGGTTGTTCACGAAGGAGCTCTGCTTGAAAAGCAGGAACTCATCACCTTTGCTCAGGATGCAGAAGCTCTGATCGTTCCGCTTTCCAACCGGGTTGATGAGGAGGTTTTTTCTGTGCTTCCGCAATTACGGATTGTGGCGAATCTTGGGGTGGGTGTGGACAATATCGACGTGGCCGCGGCCACACAACATAGGGTTCTTGTGACCAATACCCCGGAGGTCCTCACCGAGGCCACGGCAGACCTGGCCTGGGCCCTTCTTTTGGCCGTAGCAAGAAGGATTGTGGAAGCTGATCAAGATCTGCGGCGCGAAGGTTTCCCTGGTTGGACCTTCCTTCCCAAACACATGGGCGTGGATGTGTCCGGAAGGACGATTGGGATCGTGGGATTTGGCCGCATCGGCCAAGCCCTGGCCAGAAGGGCCAAAGGGTTCAGCATGACCATTCTTTATCATGCCCGCACGAGGAAACCCGAGGTCGAGGACGAACTCGGCGCCCGTTTCGTTCCCCTTCCGGAACTCCTTCGGGAAAGCGATTTTGTGGTTCTCTGTGTGCCTTTGACGCCGGAGACACGTCATTTAATTGGCAAAAAAGAACTTTCCCTCATGAAAAAGGAGGCGATTCTTGTGAATGTGGCCCGTGGGCCAGTAGTGGACGAGGAGGCTTTGGTCCAGGCCCTAAGGGCCGGGCAAATCCTCGGTGCGGGATTGGACGTATTCGAGGAGGAACCCAAGGTGCATCCGGGATTGCTCGGGCTAAAGAATGTGGTATTAACCCCCCACATCGGATCGGCCACCTGGGCCACTCGGCGAAGAATGGCGGCGCTAGCGGTGGATAACGTGCTTGCAGCTTTAGAGGGGAAGCGGCCTCCTACTTTGGTCAACCCCGAGGCCCTAAAGTAATACCCATCACTTGACCTCGCCCGGCTGCGGCATATGATAAAACCAGAGGGCCGTGGAGAGTGTAAAAATAAGCGAGGAGGTGTAAAGATGTCTAGGACATTGGTGTTAGCGGCTGTTTTGGGAGCGGTTGGAATTTTGGGAATGGCTCAGTGTTGCCCGCCTCCCTCAGAACCACCTTGTTACACCACCTTCTGGCAGGGGGAAGATGTTTGCTTTGAACTCGTTGTTCCTTTCTGGAAATGGTGTTGCTGCTGTTGCCCGCCCTCTCAGGTTCAGGTCATCGGTTGGCGGGTGGTGACCCTCGATGGAAACGTCATCTATCAGGAGACTTTTAGCACGCCCACCCCTCCTGGGAAATGGGTGTGGAAGCAAGTGGATGCCCAGGGCTGGCCTGTTGCACCGGGCTTCTATAAGATCGTGGTCTCCACCACTTCTGGCGAATATGAGAACACCGTGAAAATTGTGGCTAAGCCTGAGTGCCAATGCTGTTGTTTCCCGTTCTTCTTTTTCGGTTGCTGCGGGTTTGTCTCTAAGCCGTGTAGGGTCTCCTGGTGCACGCCTTATGTGAAGCTCTACCGCTGTCCAACCTGTGGGGCACCGTGCTGGCCTTGTGAAGTGACGATATACATTGGGGGCAAAGACCCATAAGTGCCGGAGCTGCCAGATCTGGAAGTAATCAGGGAGAATTTAACCGCCCGACTTTCCGGGCGGGCAGTGGTTTCTGTTAAGGTGCGCCGGCCTGGCTTGGTCCAGGCCGGCCCCGCAGATCTCTCCCCCATTCTTGGGAAAACCCTGGGAGAAGTTTCCCGGCGCGGGAAACACCTCGTCTTCCACTTCGATCAAAACCTTTTCCTCATCGTCCATCTCATGCGATTTGGCTGGCTTTGGCATGGATCCTCCCATTACGAGGTCACCAAAGCCACAACCCTTGCCATCTCTTTTGCGGACGGGACCGACCTTCGCCTCATTGAGCCTGGGACTCCCCAAATCGCTGGGGTTTGGCTATATCCGGACTTATCTCAGGCTGAGCCCCTGAAAAAACTAGGGCCAGAACCCCTATCTCCCGAGTTCACTTTAGAAATTTTTTCCCAGGCCTTGCGCGGGAAACGTCGACTGGTCAAAAAGATCCTCCTTGATCAATCCATCGTGGCGGGGATTGGCAACGCTTATGCTGATGAGATCTTGTTTTGGGCGAAACTCTCGCCGTTTCGTTATGCCCACACTTTGTCTAGCGAGGAGATCGAGCGGTTGTGGAAAGCCATCCCGGAGACGCTTCGCTGGGCGGTGGGCGAGATCAAGGCCCGCGTGGGTGAAAATCTTTTTGACAAGGAGACCCGGGATTTCCTTTACGTCCATGGCCGAGCTGGCGCACCCTGTCGCTTGTGCGGGACCCCCATTGGGGAGGTACTTTTCGAAGGTCAGCGCACGAACTTCTGCCCGCGTTGTCAAAACGTAAGCCAACCTCTGAAAAATTGAGCGACGTGGCTCTCGCCCTCACGCAGTGGGAACGGTCGTCATTTTGCCGACCCCCCACTGCAGTGGCGCCAGCTGACACTTTTACGTCGTAAGCCATACGCAATAGGCTCACATCACCGGCGAGGACCGCGCGCATTCCTTTCTCAGTGCGGACGAGAAGCTCCCCTTTTGATCCTAACGATATTGCCACCCCAACGATGGTCTCTTTCCCCGTCCATACCGCTATCTCCCGCCCAAGGGTCACGTTTCTTTCAGACCAGGCAGCGAGAATAGCTGCGTTGTCCTTTTCAAGCCATTTCTCCAGGAACCAGAGGAAATCCGCAAGGAGTTGAGCGCGATGCACTTGGCGGAACTCCGCCAAAGCTGCGGAATTGGGGATGGGCGCAACGTGCACATTCAGCCCAACCCCAAGGAAGGCCCGCTCGTTTTCGGTTTCGATAAGCACTCCCCCAAGTTTTCGGCCATCTGGAGCAAGGAGGTCATTCGGCCATTTGAGCAGGCCCGCTTGGGTAGCTTCGGCCAGGGCCAAACCGGCCCGGAGAGAAAGGAGCTGATCACCGGTGTTCTCCAAAAGCCCAGAAAAATAGAGATTTCCCTGAGGGCTCTCCCACACTCGGCCGCGCCTTCCCCGGCCCTGAGTCTGGCTTTCCGCCAGAACTACGGCTCCAATGGGCGCATCTTGCCAGGCTCTTAGGAGATCTTGGGTGCTGGTGACCACACCAAAATACCGATAGGCTCGACCATACTTTCCCCGCAAAAGGGGAAGGAGGATTTGGGGAGCCGGGGTTCCCAAAGCCAATCCAGCCCCTTCCTCCTTTATGACTACGGGAAAACCTTGACCCCGTAGAACCAAAAGAGCTTCCCTAAGCTCGGTTAGCCCAAGACCAGTCCGTTTGGCCAGAACTCCCCAGCTTTCCAAACCCTCAGGAAGAAGGAGAAGGACGTTTTCAGGATCCACAACTTCGATTCTACCGGCTGATGGAGAAGTCGAGGGTGTAGGTGAAAAGCGGGGTACTCTCCGCGATGGAGACGCAAACCCAATAAGTTCCGGCCTGCAAAGCTTGGTAAACAATGCCAACTTGGCCAGAGCCCCCCACCCATCCCACTTCTTGGCCAGAAGGATCGAGGATCCCTAGGCGAATAGCGCGCGGGGAATTAATACGCACCTCCAAAAGATAACCGGGCCGGAGATTCACGCAGAACCAATCCCGAGAATCCAGAGCCTGGCCAGGCCCCGGCCGACCAAGGGTGCCCATGTAGCGTCCAGGGCTAAGGTAGGGAGCGTCTTCCATTCCCGTGCACTTTCGGATAGTTCTCCCCTCGGATGGGGCTCGTTGCTCCTGTAGATTTGGGGATGAGATGGAAAGAGGTCGAGGATCTGAGGGCAGGGGAGCGAGGGGACCACCTGCGCCGCCCCCGGTAACCTCCGCAAAAGCTTTCTTCTCCCCGCGGATACGCACTGAATCCTCATGCACCCCGACAGTCACCCCGGCTGGCCAGCCCAAAAGTTCCACCAAAAGATACGACCCGAGGTCCAGCTCCCGCCGGGCCAAAATCACCTGGCCGAAATAGCTCACATACCCACCTTGTTCTCCCACGCGCTGGAGCAACACCCGCCGGGTGCGTGATGAGGAAAACGTGGAAAATCGGAAGGTCAAAGGCAAGGAGGAAGGGGGAGGCGTTCGCCAGTCGTGGGTTTGCATGAGGATTTCCACGTTCAGCCACTGGCTTTCCCGGGGCAAGGCAAAAAATTGCCATCGAACTGGCCCAGCGGGGGCGGAAAGCCATGTCCAGCCCTGAGAATCCGCGCGCCCACTGGCAAAAAAGGTGGCCCCAGTCCCAACTAACCCCACCGCAAGCCCGAAAATCACCGCATATGCCCCGCGCATCAACTGGACCTTGCGCCGGATTAGGGCCCTCGCGAAGGGAAGATGGGCCCTGACCAACGGAGACAAGGGTTATCTCCTCGGCCTTTGGCCGCCAAGGTTTTGGGACAAATGTCCAGAAAGCTCAGCCTAGAATTAGGCCAGCAATGCCGAGGAGGAGGCAATAGAGGGAAAAGGGCCAAAGGCTGCGGCGAAGGAGAAGGCTACGGAAAAAGGCAAGACCGAGAAACCCGAAAACGAAGGAGGTGAGGGCGCCAATGCTTACGCCGACCCAGTTTTCGGCCCCGCTTCCTCCCCGGAGGGCAAAAAGGGCGGAGCCAATGAAAGTTGGGATCCCTAAAAGAAAAGAAAACCGAAAAGCTTCGGTGTGTCTGAGCCCAAGGAAAAGCCCGGTGGTGACGGTGGCGCCGGAGCGGGACAGTCCTGGCAAAATAGCGCCCGCTTGGGCCAGCCCAATGACCAAAGCTTGCCCAATTTTGGGGACCCGGCCTTCCCCTTCCTTGACTCGATCGGCGAGGAAGAGAAGCAAGGCTGTCAAAAAAAGCAAAGCTGAAGCTAAACGGGGCATGGAAAACATTTGCTCCAAGCTTTTCCCAAAGATTAAGGCTAAGACGATGACCGGAATTAATCCGGCCACTAGAGGCCCTAAGTACCGGCGGGCCTCTTTCCCCTGGGGGACAAAGGCCGAAGCCAGCCAAAGAAGATCCCGCCAAAACCAAATTACCAAAGCCAAAAGCGTCCCCAAGTGAAGAAAAGCCACAAGGAGGGGTCCTGGCTCCTCTAGACCCAGCCAACTCCGCAAAAGGAGAAGATGGGCCGAACTACTTACGGGGAGGAACTCGGTTAGCCCTTGAACGAGGCCAAGGCAGACGTAACGAAGCATATTCTCGAGCTTCCGGCAAAGAAAATCCCAAGGAGAGCGCGTGCTGTGGACAGGAAGATACGCACTCCCCACACTTTATGCAGTTGGCGCTATTGCCCTCAAGGTGGGGAGCGATTCCCATCGGACAGGCATTCTGGCAAGCCCTACAACCTGTGCATTTTTGAGAGTCCAGGCGAAGACCAAAGAAACTAGCACGATTGAAGAGAGCCAAGATTGCGCCCATCGGGCAAAGGTACCGACACCAAAACCTGGAAACTGCGATCATGCCCACAAGCGTTGCCGCTAGCGTCCCCATGTGAATGAAAAAGGGCGTGGTAGGCTGGGCTAGCCCCATGGCGAAGTATGGTAACGAAGCAGTAAGAGAAGCAGCTGGACAGAGCTTGCAAAACCAGGTATCGGCCACGCGCCAGGCAGCCACCACTGTCCCCAAAAGGACCAGGAATTTCAAAGAGGAAAGGACTTTTCTGTATCGAACTTTGCGCCAGGAAAGAAGGTCATTGACTGTACCGAACGGGCAGAACCACCCGCACCAACCGCGGCCCAAGAAAATCCCGTACACCGCAAGTACTCCAAGAAGGTAAAACGGAGCGGTGCCCGTAATCACCAAGTTTTGCAAAAGCCCAATGGGACAAATCGTCACCGAAAGGGGACAGGCATAACAATGGAGCCCGGGAAAGATGATGTGGGTCATCCCTATGCCTATGACGCCCAGAAGCCCCAAAAAAATCCCCAGGGCCTGTGTTCCCCAGCGCAGGTGCCTGAGCTTCATGGAATCTCCTTCAGAGCTGAAAGCAGCCGGGTGGCCAAATCATTGGTGCCGAAAAGGACCTCTCCTGTTTCTTGGATTAGGATCGCGGGAACCACCACCACTCCAGCCTTCTCCGCCCTTTCCCTCTCAGAATCGGCGTCGACCATTTCCACACGGATTTTCGGGTTAATTTGGGCGATCTCGGTGACCAGCTTTTTGGCATAGGGACAGGCTCGGCACCGAGGGGTGTAAAAGAGGATGAGGTGGGCAGTCTTGGGAAGCTCGGCGAATGCTCGACGGAGCTCCGGGGAACGCTCAACCTCAGGAGCACGAGCCTCCTCAATTCCCACACAGGAGGTACAGAGGACGGCCGCGACGCGCTGCGCCTGGCGAGCCTGTCCAAGATAAACCCCGAATCCCAAAATAGCCAAGGCCAAGATAAGAATCAGCACTGAAAAAACGGAGAGAGCCCGGCCCCGAATGAGCCAAGTAGCGTGTGCTCCTGTGGCCAACAAAATCAAAACCCACCAGGGAAAGACAAAACCGCTGGCTTTGCTCCCCCCAAAAACCAAAGTGGTTTCAGCCTCTTGAACCATTTGAAAACACGCTTCAGCAACACAATAGTGGTACTCCACACGCACCTTTATAGGGATCGGAAAGTCCTTCGGATCCAGTTTTTGGGCCCAAAAGGTAAGGGACACGGTGCGTTCCCCAAAGGCCGGAAGATCAAAAAGATCAGGAGTCTTACTTAGGATCTCGGCCGGCAGTCCTTGTACAGAAAAACGTATTTCCTCAGCCAGGTATGGAGAGGCGTTAGTGACGCGGAGAGAAAGGGCGGTTTCTTCGCCGGGGCGAAGGCCAGCTTCCTTGGGAAGAGCGATCTCCAGGATGGGCTCGGCTTGGGCCGAAAGCTTAGGAAGAGAAGCCCCTCGGGATGTGGTTTGGGCAGCCTCGTTGATCAATTCAGCCACAGCTTTAGCTAATTCTTCCTCTCTCAGATCGCGGTAGCGGATCACTCCATTTCGGTCAATAAGGTAAGTAGTGGGGATTCCGTAAACCCGATACAGGGCGGCGAGGGAGTTGTCCCAGCGCTTCCCCTCAAAGGCCACCGGCCAGGCTATGCCTTGGTCCGCCAGGACCTGGCGAAGATCGGCGGCGCTTTCGTCCAGGCTCACCCCGATAATTTCGAACCCCTGGGCATGGAATTGGGAGTAAAGTTGGCGAAGGCCAGGAAGGCTGGCCATACATGGCGGACACCAAGTGGCCCAAAAAACAAGGAGCACCACTTTCCCGCGAAAGCTTTTCAGGGAAAGCTCTTGGCCGCTTACGAATTCGCGAAAGGTGAAATCCGGAGCAGGTGACCCTGGGATGAGCGGAACCTTTGGAGGAACGTAGGAAGTCTCTTCCACCAAAATCCTTCGACCATCCGGGGAAATCTCTCGGACCTTGAAGCTTTTAGCACCTAAGGTGAAAGCTTCGGAAAGACCAAAATATTCATGGTCATCAAGATCAGCGTAAATCTTTCCATCGCCGTCGACATCCACTCCCAAAAAGTCACCTTTTGTGCCAAAAACCCCGTCAAGATCCCCGTCCACTAGGACGATCTGACGGCCTTGAAACCAGCCAGAAAGCACGCAATCGCCCAAAAGGACAACATAACCCCGGCCTTCCGGCCAGACCACTGACAGCGGATACTCATAGGGTTCCCCACCTTTCGGGCGCGCTAAAAGGGCGAAGGACCAGACCAACCCCCAGCTGTACCCCGTTGGCTGCAGTTTTTCGGTTGAAGTAAGGCGCAGGTCGCCATCAAAATCCACCCAGAGAGCGACCTCGTTTTGTGCGCTTATGCCAAGCATGATTACATATGTGGCATCCCCTAGGGAAATTTCCCCAAATAATTTTCTGGCAAGGGCTGGCCCCTCGTAGCGCACGGATTTAGACAAGGTTGGATAAAGGCGGAGACGCCGAGCCTCCTGGGCGCAGCTTACTAAGCTTTCGGGCTGAGCGGGCATAAGGTCGATCTGATAGATTTCTTGAGCTACGCCCATTGCCACGCACGCAAGGACAAAGAAAAAGTACCACACTTTTCCTCCTTTCTACGGACGCAGCCGGGAAGCAGCGAGGCGCAGGCGCTCGGCCACAAGCCGTGGCCCAGCCATGGCCAAGACCTCGAACAATCCCGGCCCAACTCGGGACCCGCTGACCACCACCCGCATGGGCAGCGCTACAGCTTTAAGGGGGAGTCCCAACCTCTCCAAAACCGCGCGCACCGCCGCCTCGATCTCCGCGGGGCCACCGTCCTCAAGGCCATCCAAAGCCTGAGCAATGGCCAAAAATGGCTCAGCAAGCCCTGGCTGCAAAAGCTCCTCAGCCTCCGGAGGGATCGGAATCTCCCGAGGAAAGAGGAAACGGGCACTATGGGCAAGCTCCACAACAGTGTGACTACGATCCCGCAAAAGCTCCACCGCCCGGAAGAACCGAGCTTTGGGGAGGGCTTCCACTTCTTCCGAACTGGCTACACCCTCCACCACCAAAAACTCCTTGACCATTTCCGCTAGGTCCTCGACAGGAAGCCGGCGCATCCACTCCCGGTTAAGCCAGAGGAGTTTTTGTTCGTCGAAAACCGAAGGAGATTGCCCAACACCGTCCAAATCGAAATGCTGAATAAGCTCATCCCGGGAGAAGATTTCCTGGTCGCCGTGGGACCAGCCCAGCCGAGCAAGGAAGTTCACCATGGCCTCGGGAACGATCCCTTTCCGGCGATACTCCAAAACGGATACAGCGCCATGGCGTTTGGAAAGTTTCGTCCGATCCGGGCCCAAGATGAGGGGAATATGGGCGAATTTCGGGGGGGTGAGGCCCAAAGCGCGGTAGATGTGCAATTGCTTTGGGGTGTTGGAAAGATGCTCGTCCCCGCGGATGACGTGGGTGACCCCCATTTCTGTGTCGTCCACAACACAAGCAAAGTTGTACGTTGGGGTACCGTCAGAGCGGAGAATCACGAGATCCTTGAACTCCTGATTTTGGAACTCCACCCGGCCGGCGATGAGGTCCTCCACCACCGTCACGCCCCCTTTGGGCATGCGAAACCATACGGCACCCCCGCTCTCGTAGGCTGCACCGCGTCGGAGGAGCTCCTCCGCATACCGCCGATGGATGGGAAAGCGGCCGGTTTGGCGATAAAACTCGTCCCAGTCGAGGCCCAGCCAGCGAAGGGAAGCGATGATTTGATCGATGGCCTCATCAGTGGAACGGGTGCGGTCCGTGTCCTCAATGCGGAGGATGAAGGTTCCGCCGTGGTGGCGGGCAAAAAGCCAGTTGAAAAGCGCTGTCCGGGCGCCGCCCACGTGAAGATAGCCTGTAGGGCTCGGAGCGAACCTGACCCTAACCTTATCCATGGTTTGCAATTTTAGCTTGTCCTCCGTCCGTACCCAATCCCGGTTGTTTTCAGCGCCCCGCCAGCTATGATCGGAAGGCAAAAAGGAGGAAAGATGAAGCGGGATCTAGTGAGCCTTTCCGATTGGTCCAGGGAGGAAATTTGGGAGGTTTTGGAGCTTGCCGCCCAGCTCAAACGGGAGCAGCGAGCTGGGGTGCGCCACGACCACATCCTGCGCGGAAAAACCCTGGCCTTGATCTTCCAAAAGCCCTCCCTTCGCACACGAGTCTCGTTTGAGGTAGGGATGTGGCAGTTAGGTGGCTACGCCCTATATCTTGGTCCAGAGGACATAAAGCTCGGCCAGCGGGAAACTGTAGAGGACGTGGCTCTTAACCTTTCCCGCTATGTGGATGGAATTATGGCAAGAGTTTTCGGCCATGAAGTGGTGGAGGAACTCGCTCGGTTCGCCACCGTTCCTGTAATCAACGGCCTTTCCGACCTCGTTCACCCTTGCCAGGCGCTGGCGGATATGCTCACTATTTGGGAGAAGAAGCGCCGGCTGGAGGGGTTAACCGTTGCGTTTATTGGGGACGGCAACAACGTGGCCAATTCTCTAATCGAGGCTTCCGCCAAATTGGGGTTGCGGTTTCGCATTGCCTGCCCGGAGGGCCATGAACCTCACCCCCGGATTGTGGCCGAGGTCCGGGCCCTGGGTGCAGAAATAACAATCCTCCGGGACCCTAAGGCCGCCGCCGGGGACGCGGATGTTCTCTATACCGATGTTTGGACGAGCATGGGTCAAGAGGCCGAGGCCGAGCTCCGCCGCCAAAAGTTCCAGGGCTATACCGTCAGCCTCGAGCTCCTCTCCTTAGCCAAACCTGACTGCTTAGTGATGCATTGCCTTCCCGCCCACTACGGGGAGGAAATCACCTACGAGGCCGCGCGGAGCAAAAACTCCGTGATCTTTGATCAGGCGGAGAACCGCCTGCACGCCCAGAAGGCTGTGCTGGCCCGTCTTTTGGGCGGAAAAACTTAGGGTTGAGCCAGCCGGTATCCTGGCCGGCAGCCGCAACCCCAAAAGGCCAAAAGGGCTGAAGAGAAAAAGCCGGCTCAGAAGAACTTTGAAGTCCATGGTGAAAGTGATATCCCCACCGGGAACGCCCTCAGCCATATTCTGCGCGGTCGTAGCCAAGCCAAAGTAATCGCTGACATGAGAGCTGACCCGGTTAGGCTTACTCACGCTGCCGACCTTGAGCTGGAGGTCGCTTGCGGGCTTAGCCCAGGGGGCAGTTCAGGTGGCGCTATCTGCAGCCACGGTAAAGGTCCGCGTCCGGTCGCTCCAAACTCTCACGATCTGCCCAGACGTGGTCATCCATGGTCAACCGTGTTCACCGTGAGCCGAATAAAGGTCGGCACGGTGAAAGTCGCCGTGGACCCTGGCAGTCCACCTATCTCAGGAAAGGCCTTCGTGGTCCTCCTGAGATTTGTCGGCTTTGCGCCCCTGCCTTGCGCCAGGTTTGCCTTTATCGGAAGGCCAGGTAGGTCTTCCGCGCCCCGGCTGCCTTCTTCCCCCTCCCTACGGACAGCCGCGGGCTAAAACCCGGGCCCGCTCCAGGGCCAAATGGTTGTAGAACGGCCAGGCGGAGAGGACCACCGGATCTTTTGCCAACTCCAAAGCCTTCCCCAAAAGCTCGCAGAAAAGATTCTGGTCTCGGGCTCTCTTTGCCCAATGCTCGGCGTAGTCCACGTAGTTCTGAAGAAATTCCGGGGCAAGTTCCACCGCCCGCGCAAACTCCTCTCTGGCCCGCTGGAAATCCCCGCCCAAGAAACCCGGGGTCTGGGCGAGGAAATTAGCCAAAGCCCGCCGCGGCCCTGCCGCCCAATACTTCTCATCGAGCTCCACACACCGCTCGAAGGCCGCTAAAACGTCGCGGGTTCCACCCACCAACGCCTCCCAATAGTGATGAGAAAGCCACCGTCCGAGGTTATTTCCGTACCAAAACAGAGCTTCTACATCGGCACTTTTTCGCAGGGCCGCCCGAAACCCCTCCTGACCCTCAGTCTCTCGAAAAGTCGGATCGAGCCGCAGAGCCGAAAGAGCATAATCCTTGCCCTTGGCATAAGCTTCCTCCCTCTCCTCTAGATACCCTTCGGCGAGCTCGAACCACGCCCGGGAAAGCTTCACCAAAACCTCACGCCTTTCGGTGGGCTGGGAAAGCTCCGGCAGAGCCTTCTCCCAAAGCTGAATGGCCTCCCGAAGCCTTTCCTCGTAACTTGAAAAATCGAATTCCCCATGCCAACGGCCGTAAGCGGCCTCCGCTCGGGAAAGAAGCTCCTCTACTCCTTCCTGAGCCAAACCAACCAAAGTCAATCCCACTACCAGAGCTAAAAGACCCCTCACCATTTTTCCCTCCTCTCTATCCTGCTCGTCCTCGTAAAATGTTGCGGTGAGAATACGCCAAGCTACCCTCCCGGATCTTTTGGGCATCTGGCGGGTGGAGAAGGAAAGCTTTCCGGACCCTTGGCCCCTTTTGGCCTTCTTGCCCTATATCCTGGACCGGGAAGCCTTAGCCTTCGTAGCTGAGGAAGGGAAGGTGATCGCCTTCCTCCTTGCCCTTAGGGAAGGAGAGGAGATTCACATTCACGATATCGCTGTAGCTCCAGCCTATCGGCGGAAGGGGGTGGGCAGCGCCCTGCTTGCCCACCTCCTTTCCGCGGCTGGGGATGCCCGCCGATTACGGCTCGAGGTGCGTGCGTCCAACTCCGCAGCCCGCGCGTTCTACCAAAAACACGGGTTCAAGGAGGTCGCTCGCCTCCCTAACTACTACGCTAACGGAGAAGACGGAATCCTCATGATCCGTGAGCTTTCCGGAGATACATGAAGGTCTTGCGGCCCTCCACGAGAACAAACGGTACGAGGGAAAGGGGCAAGAGCGTAGCCCACATGGCGACAGTCAAGGGCAAAGTATTGAATACCGGCTGGAGAGGCGGGATATAAACGACAAGGAGGAGGATAATCAGCGAGGAAAGGAAAGCCCATTGCATCCAACGGTTGGTGAAGGGGCCGAGTTTAAAGAGCGGTATCCACTCGGAGCGCGCGGCGTAAGCCCGGAAAAGCTCAGCTACTACCAGGGTCACGAATGCTAAGGTGTCGGCCTCTTCGCGCCAGGCTCCGTAGTAGGCGAGGGCGTAGAGGCCCAAAACCGCGGCGGTTAAGGCCGTGGCCTGATAGAAAATGCCCCGGGCCATCTCCCGATCGATGATTTTTTCCTTGGGCGAGCGCGGCGGCCGGTCCATGATCCCCGGCTCAGCCGGTTCCATGCCCAACGCCAACGCCGGCGCACCATCGGTGAGCAAGTTCAAAAGAAGAAGCTGGATAGCCGTAAGGGGGGTGGGCCAGCCCAAAAGCACAGCAAAGAAAATGATAGCGATCTCCGCGAAGTTGCAGGAAAGAAGGTAATAGATGGTCTTGCGGATGTTGGCATAGATCACTCGGCCCTGTTCCACCGCGGCCACAATGGAGGCGTAGTTATCGTCCAAAAGGACCATATCCGCTGTAGCCTTGGCCACATCGGTCCCAGCAATGCCCATGGCAATCCCAATATCCGCGCGTTTTAGGGCCGGCGCATCGTTTACCCCATCCCCAGTCATGGCCACGATTTCTCCCCGGGCCCGCAGGGCCCCCACGATCCGCACCTTGTGATGCGGGGAGACCCGAGCGAAGACGTCCACTTCGTCGATGATGCGGATAAGCTCCTCGTCGCTCATCCGATCGAGCTCGCTTCCCGAGATCACCCGGCCATTGGGCCGAAGGAGGCCGATCTGTTTGGCAATAGCTACAGCGGTGGCCACGTGGTCGCCGGTGATCATGATCGTTCGCAGGCCAGCTCGGCGCGCGGTCTCCAGGGCCTTGGGCACCTCCGGCCGCGGCGGATCCTGCATCCCTACAAGGCCCAAGAACACAAGATCCCGTTCGACTTCCTCGGAAGTAAGATCCTCGGGGAGAGCGGGAAGCGGCCGATAGGCCACGGCCAGGACCCGCAGGCCCTGCCCAGCCAACTCCTCATTAGCCCGGCTGATTTTCTTCCGCTCATCGGGGGTGAGAGGAATAGGTCCGGTTTTGGTGGCTACAGCCGTACAGTGGGCTAGTACCACATCCGGCGCGCCCTTCACCGCCGCCACATATGGGGAGGAGAGGGGGATGGGAAAAGCCTCAGCTGGGTGAATCGTGGTCATCCTTTTTCGTTCCGAGTCGAAGGGAAGCTCGCTCACCCGGGGGACAGTATTGCGGGAGAGGCCGGCCTTGAGGGCGGCCACCACCAGGGCTCCTTCAGTAGGATCACCCACCACGCGATAGGAGCCGTTTTCCGCCCGCAATTCAGCGTCGCTACAAAGGAGCCCAACCCAAAGGGCGCTGAGGAGGAGAGGATGGTCCTGTGGCCTTAAGGGCTGTCCATCCCTGAGAAATTGCCCTTCTGGCTTATATCCCTGCCCAGTCACGGAGATCAATTCCCCATCCACCCAGACTGTGGTGACCGTCATCTGGTTTTGGGTGAGGGTCCCGGTTTTATCTGCGCAAATAACGGTGGCTGAGCCCAGGGTCTCCACTGAGGGAAGACGGCGCACGAGGGCATTCCTCCGCAGCATCTCCCGCATCCCCATGGCCAAACAAAGGGTAACGATGGCGGGAAGGCCCTCGGGCACAGCGGCCACCGCCAAGCTTACAGCGATGATGAAAAACCCAAGGAGAGCGTGTTGGGAAGCCCGAAGATACGCAAGGAGACCTTGATCCCGCAGGATATGGAGGTTGGGATCCCGCAGGATCTCCACGACGAAGACGATGCCACAGATAACGAGGATGAGGATGCCCAAAATTCGGCCGAACTCCTCGAGGCGGCGCTGAAGCGGGGTCTCCTCCTGGGGCTCCTCGATGACCCCGGCGATTTCTCCAAGAACGGTGGCCGAGCCGGTAGCCACTACTACGCCCACCCCTCGGCCGTACACCACGGTGGTCCCCAAAAAGGCCATGTTCACCCGATCAGCCAATGCGGTATCCTCGGAAAGAACCGCCTTCGCATCTTTGTCCACGGGAACGGATTCACCTGTAAGGGAGGACTCATCCACCCGCAGTTGGGCAGCTTCAATTAGGCGAAGGTCCGCAGGCACAATGGAGCCAGCCTCGAGAAAAACGGTATCCCCTGGCACAAGTTCCCGAGCGGGGATGGTCTTGCGCACCCCATCCCGGAGCACCTGAGCCTCCGGAGCCGCCATCTTCTTAAGGCTTTGGAGGGCCTGCTCAGCCCGGCTTTCCTGGATCGCCCCAATGAAAGCGTTGAGGACGACGATGGCAAGGATAGCCCCGGCTTCGATCCAGTCCCCAAGGGCCATGGAAATAATCGTGGCCGCGATCAATATCAGGACGACAAAGCCCTTGAGCTGTTCGAGCAACCTCTTCCAAAATGGGGTCAGTGGTGCCTCAGGGAGGGCGTTTAGACCGTACTTTTTAAGGCGGGCCTGCGCTTCCTCGCCGCCAAGACCCCGCTGGGGATCAACTCCAATTTCGGCGAGAACTGCTGAAACCTCAAGAGCATGCCACTTCTTGGCCTCAGTGGTCGGCTTAGCCATGTCCCTTACCTCAAAGGGAAAAGAATGATGGGCACGAAAGCCTCAACGGTCAAGGACATCACGGAAATTTTTCAGGGAGGGCCCAGCGGTGTCCTTGAATGGGTCGCCCACGGTATCGCCCACCACCCCAGCCTTATGGGCCTCCGAGCCCTTGCCGCCAAGGGCCCCGGATTCGATGAACTTCTTGGCGTTATCCCAGGCTCCGCCGGAGTTGGCCAGGAAAAGGGCGAAGATGATTCCGCTCAGGATGCTTCCAGCCAGAAACGCAGCCAGGGATTCCTTCCCGAGGATCAAGGCCAAAGAGCAAGGGAAGAGGAGCTCGCGCAGGGCCCCCCGGGTAGCGATGTCCACGCACCGGCGATAGTCGGGTTTAGCCCTCCCCTGCAAAAGCCCTGGTATCTCCCGGAACTGCCGGCGGATTTCGTCGATCATGCGCTCGGCATTCCGGCCCACCGCCAAAATGAGGAGAGCAAAAGGGGGCGGCATCATCGCCCCCAGGAAAAGACCAATGATCACAGTGTGGCCCATCAAGTTGATGCCGCGAGCGATATCGATGTCCACAAGCTGAGTATAGGCCGCAAACAGGGCAAGGACGGTTAGGGCCGCGGCACCGATGGCGAACCCTTTGGTGATGGCTTTAGACGTATTCCCTTGAGCATCTAGAGCGTCAGCCACTTCCATGGCTTCCGGACCTAGCCCAGCCTGTTCCACAATCCCTCGAGCATTATCCGAAACGGGTCCGAACGCATCTCCGGAGATAATCGTGGCCACAATGGCCAGCATCCCCACTGCCGAAATCCCGATTCCGTAGAAAGGATTGATCCCGAACATCGCAGCCAGCTCCCAGGCCGCGTAGGTAGCCACGCAGATCCCAATGATGGAGGGCACGATGCTCACAAGCCCATAGGAAAAGCTCATGAGGATGTTGATGGCTGCCCCGCGAGCTCCGGCTTCAGCAGTGCGCCTGGTCGGTGCTCGGTCAATGGAGGTGAAATAGTCGGTGGTAAGCCCAATCACCAGTCCGGCCGACAACCCAGCCAGAGTGGGCAAAAATACGCCAAGCCACTGGTTACCAGGAAGCCCGCTCTTGTAGGTCACGAGGAAAAGGAGGACAAGAAAGACGGCGGAAACGGTGAAAGTGCCGGCGTTCATGGCCGCCCCGGGTTTCCCCGCATTAACGCTCGGACAATAAACGTCCCCAAAAGGGAGGCAAAAAGGCCAGCCGCGGGGATGAGAACCGGCAAGATGGTGAGGGTCCCGCCCCCGGACTCCGCCCCGAGAACCATGGCCGCCACAATGGAAGCGATGTAGGAGTCCACCAAGTCTGCACCCATGCCCGCTACATCGCCCACGTTGTCCGCAATTACTGCAGGGTTACGGGGGTCGTCCTCGGGAATCCCTAGCTCCACCTTGCCCACCAAATCAGCACTGATGTCCGCAGTTTTCGTGTAGATGCCCCCGCCGGCCTTAGCAAAAAGAGCTAGGGAGCTCGCGCCACGTAGCCTCCGCTTCCGTCCAGCCCAATCCAAACCGGCAGATGTAGTAGATCACGGTTATCCCCAGGAGAGCCAGGCCCACGATGCCCAAACCGAAATAGGTAAGCCTGGGCGCCCTCCTCTTATCCGAAGCTCAGCAGCGGAGGCCATGTCCCGAGCACACCCGGTGGTCAAGCGGGGAAAAATTAGGCTAGGAGTGCAAAAGTTCGTAAAGTTTGGGAAGAGCTTGGGCCATGGCCTCTTCACCAGCCTGGATATTCTCTTTGGCCCGGAGATAGCTCTGCTCCCCCCGGAATTGAGGACGGATGTAGATTTCCGGAGGATCCAACAAAAGCTTCAACCGCAGGACCTCCTGAACGAGGAGCGCTACGGACTGGTTGAGAACCTCGAAGATCCCGGGAAGAGGGCGAATTATGGGCTTTCCGCGAACGTATTCGTGCAGAACCTCCGCCAAGCTCGCGGGAATCCAAGGCCGACGCCTTAGCCCTTGCTGTAAAGTTTGGCTCAACAAGGCCCAGGGTTGGCGTGCCTCCGGAGTGGTGGGTTTGGGCGCAGGATTTGTATCCACCGCTATTACAATATCCGCACCGAGCTCCCGGCAAACTCGAATGGGAAGGGGCTCCACTAGCCCGCCATCCACAAGGAGCCTCCCTTCCCAGCGCCCGGGCTGGAAGATTCCGGGGATAGCAGTGGAAGCCCGGATCGCCTCCACGAGAGGGCCTTTCCGGAGGACCACAGGTTCTCCTGTATCCAAGTCGGTGGCTACCGCGGCAAAAGGAATGGGAAGCTCCTCGATGCGTACATCTCCGAGGATTTCCCGGAGGTACCGGCGAAGCCCGGCTCCCGAGCTTAAGCCTGCCCGGGGAAAGGTCGGAAGGAAACTCCGAAAAAGCCGGGTACGGCTCGTGGTCATCCACTCCTCCTCGATACGGGAAAGGGGGATCCCGGCGGCGTAAGCGCCGCCCACCATGGCGCCGATGCTCGAGCCAGCAATGGCCGAAACCTTAATTCCCTCGCGTTCCAAAACCTTGAGAACGCCCACGTGGGCCGCGCCGCGGGCCCCACCTGAACCCAAGGCTAGCCCCACCTTTTTCTCGCTACCCATCGCACCCCTCCGTCACGCAACGATACCCTGCCTTCCAAGCAAAGCGACCAACCTTTGAACGCTCACAAGGATCGCCCCGGCTCTAGCCAAGGAGAAGACCCTTGGTGAAAAAAGCGGGGGATCTTGGCTCATGACGGTGGCTGCTGCTCCCCACAAAAAGACCGCCCGGAGAAAATCTTCCAGTACCACTGTGGCCAATATTTTCTCTTCCTCACCCCCTAGCTTCTGCGCGGCGCGCATAATTCGAAGCGGTTCCCCGGCAAGGTTGAACGAAGGGATGTGATAGTCAAGAAGGCCAAGGCCCAAAAGGAGAGCGGGGAAAAGACCACGGCTCCGAAGGAGATCAGTAACTGCAGCTTTCATAGGCGTTTCCCACCGAGGACCACAAAAACCGGCAGCCTTAAAACACCATTTATGGTCTTCACCGTCCAAGACGGATCGGTCAGCCGCACCTTCCGTGCCGAGGTCCAGACCATCAAATCCGGAAGGTACGAAACCTTACCGAACCGCCGGAGTTTTAGGCCAAGGAGAATATCCTCGGAGGAGGCGTATACCTGGCCAGTGCGCAGGGAACAGAATCCCTGGACCCGAAAGAAAGCTTCTCGGCGAACCGCAAAGTTAGCCCCGGAAAAAAGGGGAGCCCCCGCGTACAGCGCTAGCCTTTGCCCAAAAACTACAGTGGTTTCCAGAACTGGCAGCATGGTCTGGCTCAGAGATGTCGGTGCGGAAAAGGGTTTAGCTCGAATGGGGCCGAACACGGCTATGACCTTTGGATCCTCCTGAAACGCTTTATGAATCCGGGAAACCCAATGTGGGGGCAAAACCGTATCCGCATCGGTAGAAGCGATGATAGGGGCTTTGGCCGCGCGGAAACCAGTCTCCCGGGCATAACCCGGCCCCCGCCTTACCTCCGCCACCACCTGCGCCCCCCACTGCTCGGCTAGGGAAGCGGTCCTGTCGGTTGAACCATTGTCCACAACGATGACCTCGAACGCGGGGAAAGTTTGGCCAGCTAGACTCGCCAGGCATTCCCCGAGCTCCTTTTCCTCGTTGAGGGCGGGAATGACCACGCTAACTTCCGGCTGCGGGCACCGGTTTAACGGGCCTGACATCCTCCACCTTCTTCAGGTACTCCCTCTCCCAAATGGGATCGAGGAGAGCCGCACAAGCCCGGCCGTAGTCAAAAAGCCCGTGGATGTATTTTTGGTCGGCGAGAGCTTTTTCCGCCTCTTTGTTGATGGGCTTCGGCCGATGTCGCAAAAGAAGGGGATAGAGAAAGTCGAAGTGCTCACGATGTGGGCAGGGAAGGATCAAATTCTTCGTCTCCCCAGGCTTTGTGAGGTAACCGTAGTTTCTCTGCCACTGCCGAATCTCCGCGAAGAAAGGGATGTTCATGAGGTCGTCGATGGTCCCGCCGCGCCCATAGATCTCGTGGATATTGGCCGGCGCATAGGGGATGAAAACACAAGGGGTCACGTCTCCGTTCCAGTTCACATAGAAGTAACCGCCCTGGCGGCCAGCCGCCAAACACCCGTGAGTGGCCGTGCCGGAGTTCCAAAAATCCATGAGGAAAATCTTTCTCTTTTGCAAAACCTCCCACATCCGGCGGTGGAGGCGAAGACGCTGCTCAGGAGTGACCATAAGGGAAAGATCGTATCCTTTGCCAATAGGCATATACTGGAAGATCCAGCCGTACAGAGCTCCCTGCTCCTCAAAATAAAAGTCCACCGCCTCGTCGGAGAGGAGTTCATCGCAGTTTTGGCGGGTAGCGGTCATGGAGATACCGAAGGGAACACCGAACTCCCGTAGGTTAGCGAAGGCAGAAAGAATTCGATTGAAAACTCCGGAGCCTCGCCTTTCTTCGGTAGTGGGGGCCCTCCCCTCCACGGAGATAGCCGGCGTTAAATTTGCTAGCTTCTCCAGCCTCTGAGCGACTTCTCGGGTGATCTGCGTCCCATTGGTGTAGACCAGGAAGTAAAGGTTAGGGTGAGCTTCGGCCACGTCGAGAAGGTCTTTCCCCTCGCTGCGATAAAGGAAGGGCTCGCCTCCGGAAATGACCACGAAGGCCGCGCCCCAAAGCTCTTCCATTTCTCTGAGCAACCGATCGAAAACGGAGAAGCTTAAGGTTCCTGGCCGATCCTCTGTGCCTGCGTAGCAGCCCTTACAGTTTAGGTTACAGGCCCGGGTTGGGCTCACGGTGAGAAACCCCGGGGGATACTGTTTATATTTTTCCCGAAATGTTTCTCGAGCGGGATGGGGTTGCAGTCGGCGGCGGGCAAAATCCAAAAATCCCCGCCAGGCGTGATCGGAAATGAGCCCTTTACTGAGGCCGTGGTGAAAGGAGTAAAGGAGAGCCCGCATGGTAAGCCATTCGTCCCTAGCTACTCCTGGTGGATTATCCGCGCGCTTGAGGAATTCCCAGATGGCCCGATCAGCTACCTTAACCGCGGCGCCCCGCACCCCTTTCACCGAAGCTACCCAATACAAGGCCCCAATCGTCGCACGGTTATTCCAGAGCGCTGTGGATTTCATGATTCCTCCTTTTGAACGAACATTCGTTTTACATCAGGGTCAAAAAATTGGGGAGGGCCTAGGCCCTCCCCCTCTCCTCATAAGCTCAACTTTCCCAGGCTTTCGGGAGCAAAGTATTCGTCGGGAATTTCCGCAGCCGAACGCTCGAGGATCTGCACTTGCCCCCAGGATTCCTTGGCTCGGTTTTCCACCTGAAGAAGGGCCGGACGGGGACCAAGCTCGTCCGTCACAAGCTCGGGCACAATCAAAACCCGCGAAAGTTTCCCGTCCTTATCGTAGAACTCAGCCCGCACCACAAAATAATGCTCGCGGTGTACCCAAAGGAGGATCTGGCTCCATTCCGCACCCGAAACCTTCGGGGAAAGACCAAGCTTCCAGGTAGGGAATCCCAAAAATTCTTCCTCCCCCAAAAGCTCGCTTGCGTAGTCCCCCCGGTAGCTAAAGCCTTTGGAGAGATCCTCGTAGGTGATCCCGCTTCCCGCGACGAACTCGCCCTTCCTTTCCGTCTCACTCACAAGCTCCTTGGTTAGAGCGAGCTCGGGAAGGTAGAGCCACATGCGAGGCGTGCCTTCTTTTGGAACGTGGACCAAAAAGATGGTTCCCGCAACATCCTCCGGCGCAGCGTAAAGGAGGAGGACTTTTGTGGTCTCATCCGGGTACTCTTTGGCCCAGACGCGGAAGGCGTAATCCACCGGGGGTTGCCCTTTTTCCTGGATCTCCACGGTTAAAGCCGCATAGAGGAACTTCTGTCCAATTCCGAAAAATCCCTGCTCCTCCACGCGCTTGAGGATTTCGTCCGCGGTCTGAGCCAGGGCCCAGACCCCCAAGAACACCACCAGCAGACTAACCACGAGGCGCCTCATCTTTTCCCTCCTTTCTTTCCTTTCCCGGAATGGCTGGGTTAGGGGCTTCAAGGAGCCCAGCCCGCAGCCACAGGGGCTCAAGTCGGCTCCAAGGCTGGTAAAACCTCTCCGGAACCCATCCCAAAACCGCAGGCAAAATCAAAAGAGCACCGAGCATGCTCGTCACCATGGTGAGAGCAAAAAGCCAGCCGAAGGTGTTGAGGGCGCCAAACCGCGAGAAAAGCATGACCAAGAAGCCCAGGGCCAGAGTAAGGGCATTAACCACGATGGCTCTCCCAGAGGTGCAATAAGTTTCGGCCAAGGCCTCCTGGTGAGAAAGGCCCGCTCGGCGGTGGTTGCGGTAGGGGTGGAGAAAATGCACAGCGTAGTCCACGCCGACTCCCACCGTTAAACTTGCGATCATCACCGTGGCTATGTCCAAATACGCGTTCACATAGCCCATGACCCCGAAGTTTCCGGCCACGGCCACGAAGAGGGGGATGAGGGAAAGAAGGCCGGCCCCCAAAGAGAGCATTAGCACACCAACGATGAATCCCACGGCCGCAAAGCTTGTTCCCAAGCTCACAAGCTGGGAAGCAATGAGTTTTTTGGAGAGCTGAACGTAAATGGAAGGGGAGCCAGTGATGTACCAGTCCACCACCGAAGCGGGCTTCTCGTTGGCCACAAATTCTTCCACCGCCTTGACCAGGGCGTCGTAGCCGGAAAGACCGACGGAGCGGACGCGCGCGGAGATCCGGCCCATACGGAAATCCCGAGTAGCCATGGAACCGATAACCTCACCTCCGCCCATCTCATAAAGGAGCAGAACTTGGGCCACGGCCCGGGAGGTCTTGGGGATAGTGTAGAACGCAGTATCATCCCCCCGAAGGGTGAAATAGGATTCCTTCACCAAATCGGCCAAAGACGAAGTGGACCCCACCTCCGGCCGGTCCTCAAGGAAACTCTGAAGGTTATCCATGAACCGTAAGACCTCGGGGTCCTTGAGTCCATTACGCCTTCCTGTATCGATCACCACCGAAAGCTCCTGGCTTCCGCCGAATTCCCCATCCACCACCCGCAAAGCTTCCACTACCGGGGAGTCCTCCCGGAAGTAGCGAGTAACATCGGATTCCACTCTGAGCTTGGGGATCCCGGGGGCTAAACCGCCGAGGAAACCGGCAACGATAAGGAGCCCAACCCCGGGCTTTTTGGCAAGGAGACAAGCAAAGCCCTGCGCGCTTTTCATCTCCCCTTGGGCCAAGCGAACCTTGGGAACGGGAATCACCATCAAAATCGCCGGAATCATGAGCATAGCCAAAAGGGAGCAAACCATAACCCCAAACGCGGAGAAGAGGCCAAACTCCCGGGTAGGAACGAGGAAAGAAGAAAGGAGGGTGAGGAAGCCGGCGGCAGTGGTGGTCGCCGCTCCAAAAACAGGGACAAACATCGCCCGAACCGTTGCTTTAACTGCCTCTTTGCGGTCCATTCCCCGGCCGATATACTGAAAGAATTCGTTCACCACATGGATGCCGTAGGCCGAGCCCACGACCACCAGCACCACGGGGAGGAACACGGAGACCATGGTGAATTTGCAGCCAGCAAGGCCAAAAAGCCCCATGGTCCAGATGAGCCCAACCAGGACTACACCCAGAGGCAAGATCACTCCCCAAGGGGAACGGAAGCTGATGGCCAAAACACCCGTCACCACGGCCACTACGATGGGCAAGAGCCAAGCCAAGTCCTGACGTATGTAGCGGTCCGCGTATGCAAGGAAGGCGGCGTCCCCGGAGATATACATTTTCTCAGGGCCTTGATACTTCTTAACCAGCTCCTCCAAGCGCCGAAGAATTTTGGCTTGGATATCTTCACGTTTCTCCGCGCTTGCAGAAAGGCGGACGATTACAAGGGCTCCTCTGCCATCGGCGAGGATGAGGTTATCGCGCACCGTCCGCTCAGCCAAAACTTTTTCCCGGAAGAGCTCCACATCCTCGGCGGATTCCGGAGGTTTGGGAAGAATGGGGCGGACCACGAGGGCAGCAGCGGTGCCCTCCACGATGTCCACATTGGCCGCGGAAATCACCTCTTCGGCTAACCCTTCGTCCTTGAGCTTTTTCAGCTCGTCTGTGAGCGCATAAAGCTTTTGCAGAGAGGGGAGATCAAAAAGGGTCCCACCTTCCTCGGGTACCATGGCCAAGATGAACATGGACTGCCCGCCGAAAAGGTCTCGGGTGCGCCGGTATTGAGCCACGATTGGGTCATCCTCGGGAAGCATCTTGGAATAATCAGCTTGGAACCCAATGCGCGGGATGAATGCTAAAAAGACCAGAGAGACAAGGCCGATAAGACACAAAACGAGGTAGGGGTGTTCTGTAACAAGCCGGGTGAGCTGCCCCATTTTTCACTTCCCTCCCATGAACCCAAGAGAGAAAAAGAGAAGGCTTAGGAAAAGCGGATAAAAATCCTCTCCAGGACCCCGCACCTCTCTGAGCGTGGAAAAAGCCTGGGAGAAAGCGGTGTGAAGCTGGCCAAGAGCCATCCGAAATCCCTCGGGAAGAAGGGATTCCGGCCAAGGCGAGCAGAACCAGATGTATGGACCATGGGCGGGGATGTAGATGACCACCTGGAAGGGCTCACCGCTCCAGGGCTCGGTGGGAAAAGCCGCGAAGGCTTGGAAGGAGAAGATACCAGTAGCTTTAAGGGCTCGGACCACGGCCAAAAGACGTAGGGCTTCCTCCAAGGTTTGGGATTCGTCCACCACAAGTACCTGGATTTGGGCGAAACCGGAAAGGCCCAGGATCAAGACCGCCGCAAGGACCCAAAATTTTTTCATTTCGCCTCCTTTTGGGGCCGCAGGGCTTGCCAGGCAAGCTCGGCGAGCTTCTCCCCGGCGATCCGTCGGAACTCCTCGGCCACCGGATCTTTCCCGGCCGCCCGCAGGGTCACTGCCCCAGCCATCCCCAAAAGAGCATAGGCGGTGAGGAGGGGATGGACCGGCCGGATGGCCTCGGAGGCCATGGCCTCCTCCAGAATCCCCGCAATAGCCCGGGCATATTCCTCCATGAGAGCCCCAAGTTTTTTCCAAATGGCCGGGTCCTCCGGGGCCCAGATTCGGCTAAGGAGCTGGGCCGTCTCCAGCTCCTGGCTGATGGCCCCAAAGTGCACGGAAAGAACCCGGCGGAGGATCTCCGGAGCGGGAAGCCCTTGGCGCATGAGCTTGCGGGCCTGGCTGAGCCTCCCCTCAAAAGCCTGGCGCACCACCGCCAAGAAAAGCTCGTCTTTTGAGCGGAAGTAGTGATAGAGGGAGCCGATGGAAACCTGGGCCACTTTGGCGATTTGACGCATGCTGGTGGCATGGAATCCTTGGCGGGCAAAGAGTTTTCGCCCAGCCTGCACAATCCTTTCCATAATGAGGGTCTCTCCCATATCGAACGTTCGTTCAATTATCCGAAAAAGTGTTTATCGGTCAAGGGCCAAACTCCGCCCCGCAGGCCGTGCACCACCACACAATAGCCCCAGTGAGAAGGTTCCAGCGCACGGGAAGGATCGTCCCCTTACCACAGATTGGACAGCGTAGAAGCCCAGTCTCCGCCTGTACCGGCCCTTCCACAGCTACTGAAAATCGCTGGGGAATTGTCAAGGGAAGGGAGGAAACGTTGACCTCTAGGGGTGTAGGAAGGGACAGAGGGTTGATCACCTCCACTTTTATTGGTGTCGGAGGCTCACTCAGACGGAGAGGGATCCCGTTTTGCGTCACCTGCCAGCCGAGCCAAAAGAGGGCCCCCAAAGCGCCCACCAAAAGCCAAACCCCGATCACAAGAAGCCAGCGATACACTGGGCCACCCCCAAATTGGAAGGTTAGCGTAAAAAGAGAAAACGCGCCCGGGAGGACTCGAACCCCCAACCCTCGGCTCCGAAGGCCGATGCTCTGATCCTATTGAGCTACGGGCGCGGGATCCGGCCCGCCGGCCTGCCCTCGGCCATTACGGATCTGTCCTTCAGAACCGTTGCGTCCTACAACCGCCGGCGATCCGGTTGGGAGGAGCGACGGGACTTGAACCCGCGACCCCCGCGTCCACAGCGCGGTGCTCTCCCGGGCTGAGCTACGCTCCCCTGGCGCGCCCGGGAGGATTCGAACCCCCGGCCTGCGGCTTAGAAGGCCGCTGCTCTCATCCTTCTGAGCTACGGGCGCTTCTGGAGCGGGTAACGGGAATCGAACCCGTGTCTCTGGCTTGGAAGGCCAGTGCTCTACCATTGAGCTATACCCGCTT
>Ga0209836_100031_pt1 | contig 32993 bp, 30 predicted proteins | sample ElbSprsedimmetaG_FD_184147 | JGI IMG/M metagenome (GOLD analysis project Ga0209836, IMG submission 184147) | Hot spring sediment bacterial and archeal communities from California, USA to study Microbial Dark Matter (Phase II) - Elbow Spring... ... | reverse complement strand
TCTCGACGGTGGCGATGTGGAGCTTCAACGTAACTTTATCACGGCCGACCTCGCGGTGCAAAACGAGCATGCGCGCGACATGTCCCTCGTGCGCCTGCGCGAGCACCTCGCGGCGGGCGAGGTCCTTTGCGACTTCCTCGGCTTCTTCGGCGCTCAGGCTCCTCACCACGGGGACGAGCTCCCTCCGCTCTCCCACCTCGATGCCGATTTGCCACGGGAGAAAGGGGAGGGTGTAGCGGCGGACGGCCTCCGTACTTTCGCCGGAAAGCACGTCCCCGCGGCGGAAGATCTCCTTGCGGGCGTCCCCCGCGAAAAGGGACACAAACCTCTGGCTCCTCGTACCTAAGACGAGCTCGCGCCGCTCGCGCGGTATGCTCACCTCGACTTCGTACCACACCTCGCCGAATACGCGCCCGCGAGCGGGCACGAGTTTCGTCTCCCCTCCTTCTTGTCCCAAAACGCCGGAGATGAGGACCTCACCCGGCTCGACGCTGTCGCCCGGCCGCACGCGCAGCTTTCCCGCGGCCAGTTCGTAGCCGACGACCACCGCGCGCTTGGCGGCGAAGAGGTGCTGCGGACCCCCGGATGGGGGCGTGGGATCTCCGACCTTGGGAACGACCACGACGCGCGCCACGACCCCGTCGACAGAAAAGCCTACCCACCCGAGTTCGGGATGGCGCTCTCGGAGATGCGCGGAGATCGCCTCCGGCGAGGGGAGATTGCCCTTCCAGGTCCCCGGGCGTACGCCCAGACGGGCGAGGTCTTCGCGGACGGCGGCGGCGAGCCGAAGATCGAACTCACGGGCGGCGGTTCGGTCCCTTTCCGCCTCCGACACCGGAGGCATGTAGGGACCGTCGGTTTCCACACGTACGACCCAGACGAACCCGCTCCACACCCAAAGAAGGAGGAGGAACGCGGTAAAGCCAAGGATTCCCCCGGGGTGCGCGCGCAGGGCCTTCCACCATGCGTAAGGGCCGCGTCGCTCTCCGAAGCGAATCCTACCTGCGCCGCGAAGGACGTTTCGCATCGTGCGAACGTCCTCGACACGAACCGTGAACTCCACGCGGTCGGAAGCGGCGTACACCACGTCCCGCACGGCTACGCCGTGGGCGGCCAGCTGGCTCAGCCCTTCTGCAGGGGGGTGGCCTTCTCGCGGAAACCAGTGCACGCGCACATACCCCCGCGTAAGCCTCGGCACCGCCTATCCCCCCTCTCCCCGCCGCAAAATGCGAACGGAGGCGATGTCGCCTTCGAGCGTAAGCCCCTCCGCGTCGTACTTCCGGACGACGAGGGAACTCCCTCGGATGTACGCCTCACCGTCGGGAAGGCGTACGTCGACGCCCTCCGGGGAAAATGCGAGGAGTTCGCTGCGCCCCTCGATGCGGACGCGCATGTACCCAGACAGGAGGATCTCCGGCGTGAGCGCCGACTCCGGCGGCAGGTCGAGGGCGTCGAAGAGCCGAACGAACCAAGGTCTTTGCATCTCCGTCCCCCGAAAAACCATACGCAGGGAGAAACGGGGGATATACGCAAAGAGACGGCGGGAAAACCCGCCGTCTCCGGAGTTTGCGCTTCCGCCCGCGAGGCCACCCGATCTACCCAACGGGAGGAAGAGGGTTCGGACCGTCAGCGGCGCTTGCCGCGGCGACCGGCCGCCTTCTTCCGCTTGCGCACGCCGGGTTTCTCGTAGTGCTCCCGCTTCCGGATCTCGCGCATGACGCCCTCTCGCGAGAGCTCGCGCTTGAACTTCCGAAGCGCGCTGTCGAGCGAGTCGAAATCGCCGACGCGAATCGTCGCCATATCCTCTCCCCCCCCTCCCCGTCGGGCCGTGGCCCGCCCATGCGTGACCATCTTACACGATAGGAGGGGGGAAAGTAAAGGCGCGAGTTTCACTCCCGTACGAGCCGCTTCTCGACCTCCACCCCCCGCAGCGTATCGGCCACGGGGCACCGCTCGAAGGCAAAGTGCACGAGGCGTTCGACGTCGCGCTCGTCTCCTTCCGCGTCCAGGCGAAGGTCGAGGCGTACGCGGGAAAATCCGTAGCGTACGTCGGCGAGGCCTTGGAAGCCCCGAGGGTCGAAGGCACCCTCGATCGTCGCACGCGCGTCGCGTACCCGTACGCGGAACTTCGGAGCGAAGGCAACGCACATAAGCGTCACACACGCGCCAAGGGCACCGAGGAGGAGTTCCATCGGGTTCATGGCCGTATCCTCGCCGCCGAGTTCGGGCGGTTCGTCGACAACGACTTCGTGCCCGCGGGAAAGGATGCGAACCTTCATTCCTCCTGCCCAGCGGGTTTCCGCCCGTAGCGCCTGACCGGCCTCGAGATCCTGACGTTTGCTGCGGACGTCTTCCTTCATCGACATGTCCATCCCCTCCCACACCGGTAGAATCGCCTTCGCTTCCGTAGGATGCCCCAAACCTCTACCCGCCGTTCTGCCCGTTTTGGTAGGACCGCAAACTGTACCTATAAGGGTTTTCCCGGCGGCGAAGTCGCCAACCTCCCGCCCAAACGGCACCGCCAAACCGAACCCGCGATATGTGAATGATACTTCATTCACATATCGTCCGTGATCAGTATATCCGAAGATCTTCTCTTCGTCCACCCCAAAAGATCCCGAAGAGAAAACTAAACGCAAATCTCGCTACCGGCTGGAATTTCGCTCTCCGAAGTACGGCCTTCCGCCCCGGGCGAGCCCCGGGGCGACGAGCACCCCCAAACGCGGTACGAAGCTGTAAGGGGGCAAGCGGAGCGCTCCGTTTGCATAAAAGGGAGGGGACGGGCGGGCGGAATGCGCCCGGCGTAGGAAACGACGAGAAGGGGAAAGGCCGTGGCAGACCTCTTCTGGGGGATTCTCCTCTTTCTCGCCGCCCTCTTCGCCTTACGCCGCGGGCTTCGAGGTATCTGGGGCGAAAACGACGCGGATGTCAAACTCCTCGGACGCCTTTCCCAAGGGCGCGCCTTCGGCTTTCTCGTGGGGGTTCTCGGCTCCGCCCTCGTCCACTCGTCGAGCGCTTTCCTCGTCGCCACGGTTGCCGCGGCAGAAACGGCAGGCTTGGCGGGGGAAACGCTCGTCGCCCTCGTCCTCGGGGCAAACGTGGGGTCCACGGCAACGCTCTTTGCCCTCTCCCTGCCCCGGCTCCCCGGACCGCAGGCGATGTACCTCGCAGGTACCACCCTCACCGCCGCGGGGTGGTGGCTTGCCCGGAAGACAAGACGCGGAAGCGGGGCACACCTTGCGTGGTCGGGCGTGGCGGTCTTCGCCTTTGGCCTCCTCCTCGAGGCGCTAAAGCTCTTGGCCCGCGGAGCGGAGGGGGCCAGCACCTCTCCCCTCGTCCACCACCTTCTTTACGCCTCTGCCCAAGGACCGTGGTCCGCGACGGCCGTCGGCGTCCTCCTTGCGGCCGTCCTCCAATCGAGCACGGCTGCGACCGCCCTCACGGCGGCATTCGTAGAAGAAGGGCTCCTCCCCTTCGAGGCAGCCGTGGGGGTCGTCCTTGGTACGAATGTGGGAACCGTAGCGGACACGCTCGTCGCAGGCGCGTTGGCAGGGCGGGCGGGGCGGGGAGTGGCATACGCCCACCTCTTCGTAAACGTGCTCGGCGTCCTCTTCGCCGTCCCCTTCGTTCCCCTCGTCGCGAGGTGGCTCACCCCTGAGGGGGGAAGCGCCTTGGGAAAGCTCGCCTTTGTCCAAGGAGCGTTCAACCTCGCGAGTGCCGCAGCATTTCTCCCCTTCGCGGCTTCGATCGCGCGCCTCGTCGCCCGTCTGCCTTAGGCATCCGCCGGACCTTGGACCTTTCCCTGCTCGAGCTCTTCTCTTTCTCTTTGCCACCGCTCCTCTTCTTCCGCCTCGCGAACGATGGCCACCCCGGAACTCGTACCTAGACGGTCCGCTCCTGCGGCGAGAAGGAGGCGGGCCGTACGTGCGTCGCGAATTCCCCCCGATGCCTTGACGCGAAGGCCGTAAGGACGCGCGAGGGCGGCGAGCGCCCGCACGTCTTCTTCCGTCGCGGGGCCGCCGGGCGGGAACCCCGTCCCCGTCTTCACGTACGCCGCACCTGCGCTTGCGGCGGCCTCCACGGCCCGAGCCCGCTCTTCGGCTGTAAGAAGGGCGGTCTCGAGGATCACCTTGACGGGGCGGCCTTCCGCGGATTCCACGACGGCGGCGATGTCCGCGCGCACGCGCTCCAATCGCCCGTCTTTGAGGTCGCCCAATGAAACGACCATGTCGAGCTCGTCCGCCCCCGCCCGCACGGCCTCCGCCGCTTCAAACGCCTTTACGGAGGAAGTGGTCGTCCCGTGCGGGAAACCCACGACGACGGCGAGGCGAACCTCCCCCTTCACTCCCAATTCTTCAAGGCGCTCGCGCACGCGCGCCGCCCAACGCGGCGCCACGCACACAGCGGCAAAGCCGTAGCGCACGGCTTCGTCCGGGAGCCGCAAAACCTCCGCCTCCCGCGCGTCCGGACGGAGGAGGGTGTGGTCAATCGCACGGGCGAGCTTTCGCGTTCCCCAACGGCTAGTCTCGTCCACCGCGGGACACCCCCCGGGGCTCCTGGGCGAGGCGCCGCACCGCCTCCTGGAACACCTCAGCGTTGTTCACGTACCCGCGCCGCTCCTGAAGTTCCAGGGCCTGCGCCGGGGACACCCAGTAGGCGTCGGCAATTTCCTCGTACTGCGGGGAGAGTTCGCCTTCGACGGCGCGGATGAGGTAGACGTCTACGACCTTTTCCTGGGTCGACCCGCCCGGGAGGACGTACCGGTAGGACACTCGGCCGAGGTAGCTTTCGATCGCCACGCGAATTCCCGTCTCCTCCTCTACCTCGCGCAGAGCCGCCTGCTCCGGCGTCTCCCCTGCCTCCAAATGGCCTTTGGGATAGGCGATGCGTCCGAAGCGGTCTTCGATCACAAGGATTTCCGGCCCGCGTTCGCCCTTTCGGTACACGATCCCTCCTGCGGAAACTTCCACGCGCTTCCCTCCCGATCAGGAATAAATAGCGAAACTTCATTTGCCCCTTGCCGACCAAACCCTACGCAAGTCCCACGCCTTCTCGAGTTTCCTCGAGGACGCGCAGCGGGCGCCCTAGGAGCACTTCCCCTTCCTCCTGCTCGATCCGAACCCGCATCGGCACGCCGAGAAGCTCCGGCGGAGAAGAGACGCGAACGCGAAGGTACTCGCCGCTCGTCCCTTCCAAGAAGGTTTGCGCCCCCGCGCCAGCGTCCACCCCGCGCGGCGGGAGGACGACCTCGGGCAACACGTCCACAGCGCGGCCGAGGAAACGCTTGCGAAAGCGGCTCCGGAGCTCGCGGTCCAGCTCGAGGAGCTCCGCAACCCGCTGGCGTTTTTCCGCATCGGGAACCGCATCGGCAAACTTTGCCGCCGCCGTACCCGCACGCGGCGAGTACGGAAAGACGTGGAGCTGGGCAAAACCGATCTCTTCGAGAAACGCCCGCGTGCGCGCGAAACTCGCCTCCGTCTCCCCCGGAAAGCCGACGATCACGTCGGTGGTGATGGCCGCCTCCGGGAACATTCCACGCAGGCGCTCGATCGCCTCGCGGTACTCGCGGGTGGTGTAGCGGCGGCGCATGCGGGCGAGGACGACGTCGTCGCCGGACTGCAGGGGGACGTGGAAGTGGGGGGCAACCTTTTCCGCCGCCGCCAGCGCCCGGACGAAGCGGGCATCGAGTTGCCCGACCTCCACAGAGCTCAGGCGGATGCGCCAAAGACCCGGAATTTCGGCAAGACGTAGGACGAGGTAGGCGAGGGGGCCGCCCGCCGCCTGCACCTCCCCTTCGTCCAGACCAGACAGCGCCGCCGCACCGTCTTCTCCGTAAGCGCCCAAGTGCGTCCCCGTAAGCACGACCTCCCGGAAGCCGCGGGCGACGAGCTCTTCCGCCTCCCTAAGAGCGTTGACGATGCGCCGGCTGCGCACGGGACCCTTAGTCCGCGGGATGATGCAAAAGGTGCAGTGGTTGCTGCACCCTTCCTCGACCTTGAGGTAGGCGCGGGTGTGCTCGAAGCTTCCTAAGGCGGGAAGTTCCTCGTACTCCCGAACGCGCAGAATCTCTCCTACCGCAACCACAGGCTGTCGAATTCCTGCGGCACGGCGTTCCCGCGCCTTCCGGACGAGTTCCCCGAGGTCTCTCCGCCCGGAGGTGCCCACGACGACGTCCACCCCCGGGATACGAGCAAACGTCTCCGGTGCGAGCTGGGAGGCGCATCCCGTGACGACGACGATCGCCCGCGGGTAGAGACGGACCGCGCGGCGCACGAGCTGGCGGCTCTTTCGTTCCGCAACGTGGGTTACGGCGCACGTGTTCACGACGACGAGGTCGACGTCCTCCCCTCCTTCCCCAAAGGGCACGCGCGCGTATCCTTCCTCAGCGAAGAGGCGGGCAATCGCCTCGGTCTCGTAGGCGTTGACCTTGCATCCGAGGGTGGCGTGCGCCGCCTTGGGCACGGTCATCCCTCCTTTTAACCACGAAGCCATCCTTCCTCGTATGGTATGGACTTAAACTACGTTTCCTCCCGATCGTCTCCTCCTGATCGTCGGCAGGCAAATCCCGGCAACCGCAATCTCAAGAACGGCGAAATCGGCCGAGAAGAGCGGCCAAAGCAGCAAACGCAAGACTAAAGAGCGCCCCCGCCTTTGCCTCGGACTTGAGAGCAAAATCATGGGGAAAGGCGGCGTCGGCGAAGAAGAGGGAAACCGTAAGCCCAGTTGCGGAACTTAGTGCGACTATAAACAGGCTAAAACGGTCAAAGTCGACGGCACGTAGCCAACCGATGGCTTCCGTGAGCCGCCCACCGGTGTAAATGCCCACTGTCTTCCCAAGAAGAAGCGACAACGCGATAACCCAAGAAAGAACGCCGACGTGAGAAAACTCTACTCCACCGTTGGCCAGAGCAAACAGAAAGAGTCCGTAATCTACAGGACCTGAAAGAGACTTCTCAAAACGCTCGAGTGGCGAGTCCTCTTTCTCGGGTGTTTTAGAAACGTCTCCCTTCGACTCTACCTTCTCTTTTGAAGTCGAAGAAGAGGCGTTCGATGAAGGATCGCCGGAGCCGATTTTGGAAACAGAGGAAAAGGGCAAGAAAGGGACGATCGGCACGAGGGCGAGGGCAGGATGCAGACCGGCGTGAAACAGTCCGTACCACGACAGACTCCCGGCAACGAGGGTAGTAAACACCCACTGTCTGGGAAACGCCCGGGAAAAGAAGAAAGCGACGACCATGGCGATGAGCACCCAAAGGAGGGCCTCTGGATTGAAGGGATGATCCGGGTTAGGGTAGAAGAAAGCAATCACGAACATGCCTATAATGTCGTCTATGATGGCAACGAGAAGAAGAAAAGAGATGGCAGGATGCCGCGCCCCCAACGCGATACGGGCGCCAGCCCAGGCAATCGCAATATCCGTCGCCATGACGATGCCAAAGCCGCGCGCCCACTCAGGATGACCTAGAAAAAATACAGCCACGAAATACAGAACCACGGGAAAGACGACGCCAAAAATCGCGGCGAGAAAAGGGTTAAAGGCGTAGGCAACGACGTCCCGCATACTTCCGAAACGGGCAAAGGTAGAAACGACGTGCGCCATGACGATGCCGAAAAAGAACGCCATGAAGATGTCGTTTACGAGCCACTTCACGGATACAGTGCCCACACCGGGGAGATCAAATTGCGGCGTATGCATCCACAACTTGTACGATTCGGGAGAAAGATTTGCCCAAATGAGGGCCACCCCAAGTCCAACGAGGAGCGGTCCTGCGTTTTCGCGAAAGGCTTCGAGAACTCTACGGAAAGCACGCTTCACTTTTATACACCCCCAATAATTTCCGCCGCCGACAAGGTCAAGAGGGTGCGAGCGTTCGCACCTTTCGCGGGATGTTCTCCAGGAAGGAGAAGGAGCTCCCCCCGCGGCCCAATCCCAACCATTCGCCCCGCAACTACACCGTGCGCCGTCTTCACGCGGATCGCGCCGCGGAATGGATAGGCGTAGGAAAGAAACGCCTTCCGCGCAGAGGCAAATCCCGCTCGCACGTATTCGTCGAGACGCACCTCGAGGTACTCCAAGAGCGTGGCGAGAAACCTCTCCCGCTTTGGGACCTCTTTCCCACGGGCGGCAAGATGTGCGGCGAGCGAATAGGCAATGGACCGAAGGTCCGGTGGGATTTCTTGGGATACATCCCCGATATTTACGCCGATCCCGAGAAGGATCCACGACGCCCGCTCTGCCTCCCCTTCTACCTCCACGAGGAGCCCTCCCGCCTTGCGCCCGTCAAGGACGAGGTCATTGGGCCACTTGAGTGTAGGTACGCCGCCGAAGGATACGACAGTCTCCGCAAGGGCTACGGCTGCCGTGAGGCCGAGCGGTGGGATTTCGGCAAGAGGAAGCGGGTAGCGAAGAATGAGGGTAAAGGCCAGGGTGCGCCCAGGGATCGTCACCCACCGCCGCCCGTGCCTCCCGCGCCCCCGCGTTTGAGCTTCGGCAAGTACGAGCGACCCGTGGGGGGCCCCTTCTTGCGCCCACAATTTAGCTACGTCCTGAGTCGACGGAAGCTCGGCAAAAATCCGCCGTACCCTTCCCAAGGCACGCGTTCGAAGGAGAGAAGAAAATTCCGCTTCAGAAAAACCCGCGACTTCCCAATCGTGCCGCCCCACCGCACCCACCGCAAAGCTCACTTCGGGAGCGCTGGCAAAGTCCTCTTCTTGAGCTCCACCGTCTACGGGACCCGCCGTGGCCGAACGCCCAAGAAGGACATATCCCCGGCGCGGAACGCCCTCGATCGAGAACCCCTCCCGACGAAGAACCTCTACAGCTTTCCATATAGCCGTGCGGCTCACCCCAAGGCGGTGGGCCAACTCTCCCCCAGAAACGTGCTGTCCTTCTGCGGCGCGGAGCGCCGCGAGAACCGCCGCACGAAGACCCGCACCGCGTTCCTCTGCGGCGGGACCTCCGGAAGCCCGCCGCCGCCCTTCGTCCACGCCTTTCACCCCCTCTTCTCCTGTCCGCCGAGGTGCGCCACGAGGCGCAGGGCTTCCGCCTCGAGGGCCGCAGGATCCGGCGGGAAACGCCCCGCGTTCACGCCGCGGTAGAGCGACTCCCGCAGCTCGCGTACCCACGGCCCGGGCCTAAGTCCGTGGCGAGATAGGAAGTCTCCCAACTCGAGGGGAAGGTCGCGATACGTCGGGACGGGAAACGCGCTGAGGCGCGCGCGTACGTCCACCCACCGCTTAGGAAGGGCGAGCGCCTCCTGCGGCGGCGACACGAGATCCCCCTCCGCCCCGGCCTCGCGCAAGAGAGAGAGGAGAGAAAAAAACGTCGCAGCGTGCTCCTCGTCGCCTTCGGCCCAGGCGCGCACGAGCGGCCACGGAAGCTCCGCCAGCGGAGGGGAGGCCGAAAGCTCCGCCAGATCCGCTTCCAAGTTCGCGACGGCGCGGCGAACACGCCTCGGCCAGGGAAGGCGAAAGAACCCCTCGGGATATCCGGGCGGATCGCCGAGAAACTTTTCCCACACCCACACGAGGACCGCGCGGGGCAGATCGGGCGAAAGGCGCGGAAAGAGTCTCTCGGCGACCGAACGAAACGGTGCGCGGACTACGACGAGAAGTCCGGCGGCGTCGAACAGGGAGAGACCGCGCCCGATCCCCTCGCGGCGGAAGAGCTTTTCGATTTCCATGAGGATCCGCTCGCGCGCTACGCGCACGAGTTCCAGGCGCAAAAGGACGAGGGCCTCCCACGTCCCCTCCTCGACGACGAAGTCGAAGCACGCGGCAAAGCGTACGGCGCGCACCATGCGGAGCGGGTCTTCGCGAAAGCGCTCCGCTGGATCTCCGACGGCGCGCACCACCCCTCGCCGCAGGTCTTCGCGGCCCCCGAAGGGGTCGACCACCTCCCCTTCTGGGCCCATCGCCATGGCGTTGATCGTGAAGTCACGCCGGGCAAGGTCTGCCTCGAGCGAGGTACCGAAGACGACGACCGGATGGCGGTCGGCAGTGGGGTACACCTCGCGGCGAAAGGTGGTCACTTCGTACGCCCTACCCTCCCAGAGGACGGTGACCGTGCCGTACGCCGCTCCCGTAGGGACGGCTTCCGGGAAGAGGGTGAGCACCTCGGATGGTGTGGCCGAAGTGGCGATGTCCACTTCGTCCACGGGAAGGCCGAGCATGCGGTCGCGTACGGCGCCGCCCACGACGTACGCTGCATGGCCTGCAGCGCGCAGGCGCCCGACGATCTGCCACACCCCTTCCCAAATGCCGGCCTCCGTCACCCCTTCCCCTCCCCAAGCTCCCGTTCGAGCAGGCGGTCCAACCCGTAGACGAGTTCTTCGAGTTCGAGGACGCGCTCCACGGCGTAGCGGAGCCCCGGCATGAATGCCCGGCGCGTCACAGTGTCCACGCGAAGGGTGAGCCACTCCCCATCGCCGCCAAAGAGGAGCTCGTGGTGGGCGACGAGTCCGGGTAGACGCACGCTGTGGACGGGTATGCCAAAGGCGAGGACGCCGCGCGCCGGCAGGTTGGGAGGCGGAGGCGAGCCTACCTCTCCCAAGATGCCGCCCTCCCTCCCGCCGCGCGCCTCCGCGACCGCCTCCGCGAGGAGGAGAGCCGTGCCGGACGGGGCATCTTTCTTTTGGTCGTGGTGCATCTCCACGATCTCCACGTGGGGAAAGAAGCGCGCCGCGAAGGCCGCGGCCCAGCGGATGACGGCCGCCCCCAAAGAAAAGTTTGGCGCAATCACCGCGCCCAGCCGCTTGTTCCGGGCGAGGGCGGCGAGTTCTTCGATCTCTTCCCTCACGAGCCCGGTCGTTCCGATCACCGGGCGTACGCCCGCCTCGAGAGCCGTGCGTGTGTGTCTGTAGACGGCCTCCGGAGAGGTGAAGTCGACGTAGACGTCCGGCCGGACGGCGGAAAAAAGCTCGTCCACCGAGGAAAACCCAGGAACGCCTTCAAGGCTTCGCCCGCGGCGGTCCACCGTCCCGACGAGGAGAAAGCGCTCCGTCGAGCGCACGAGCTCTACCGCCTCCCGCCCCATGCGTCCGAACGCCCCACTCACGGCGACGCGTACATGAGGAGGGGCCGCGCCCGGCGCCTCTTCTCGCTCCTTTCGCACTCCCCAAGACCCCTCTGCATTCACCGAGAATCCCCTCCTTCGCGAACCGGCTCCCGCCTCGGCCAGCGGTCGCGATCGCGCGTTCGGTACTTTGCCATGACCGTCTCGTATGCCGCTTCGAGGTCGATTCCCTGAGAGTTGGCAAAGCTCACGAGGACAAAAAAGATGTCTCCGAGCTCTTCCTCGAGGCTGCCTTCCGGCTCCGTCGGCTTTTTGGTCTTTTCTCCGAAGCGGTGGTTCACCTCGCGGGCGAGCTCGCCGACCTCTTCTGCGAGACGGGCGACCATCGTAAGCGGTGTAAAGTACCCCGCCGCGTAGCCGGAGATGAGTTCGTCTACCTCGCGCTGAATCTCGGCCAGTGTCTTGCGCGCCTGCGGCGTCTGTTCTTCACGCGTAGCTTCAGACACCCAACCCCACCTCCCCTCGTCGCGAGGGAAACCATCTGGGCGAGGGAAAACGTCTGGCTCCTGTCCCTCGCGTGTTCCGGACTTGCCACCTCCACTCGTCGCGCGTGGAAACGGCGTGCATCGCTTGGGCAAAAGGAAACGCTTCGCTACAATAAGGGAGGGGGCGAAAGGAGTAGCGACATGACGAAAGGCAAAATACGCCTGAGCTCCCTCCTCTTCGACTACGCGCTCCTTCTCGCGGGGAGCGTCATCTTCGCCGCCGGACTGAACGCCTTTATCCTCGCGAACGGTCTTGCCGAAGGCGGGGTCACGGGGATCGCCCTGATCCTGTACTACCGGGCGCAGTGGCCCCCGGGATGGACGATCCTCGCCCTCAACCTCCCGCTATTTTTCCTCGGTTGGCGCACGCTCGGAGGGGCCGCCCTCGTGCGCACGATCTTCGCTACGGTGGCGAGCTCGATCTTCATCGAATGGATGAAGCCCCTTCGCTCGTTCGCCACCCCCGACCTCCTCCTCGCCGCCCTCTACGCCGGCGTGAGCATTGGCCTGGGGCTGGGCCTCATCATCCGAAGCGGCGGGACCACGGGAGGGTCCGACCTCGTGGCGCGGATCGCGCACAAGCTCACGGGGGTGAACGTCGGACGCGCGATGTTCTCCTTCGACGCGGGCGTGATCCTCCTCTCCATCGCCACGTACCTCGACCTCGAACGGGCAATGTACACCCTTGTGGCTCTGTTCATCGGTGCTCGCGTCGTCGATCTCGTGCAAGAGACGGCCTACACAGCGCGCGCCGTGCTCGTCATCTCCACCCGCCCTCAGGCGATCGCCCGTCGTGTGCTCGCCGAGCTCGAGCGCGGCGCCACGTACATTCGGGGCACCGGTGCGTATTCGGGGACGGAATATCCCCTTCTGTACGTCGTGGTTTCTCAGAGCGAGCTCGCCCGCCTCAAGCAGATCATCTCCGAAGAAGATCCGCGCGCCTTCTTCGTCGTCACGGAAGTCCACGACGTCCACGGAGAAGGGTTTACGTGGGAAAGCCCAGAGGAAGGGACAAAACCGGAACCCAAACCCCCGCAACCCCGAGAAGACGTCTAAGCACAATCCTAGCGCAAGAAGCCCGCCGAGTAAAGGCGGCGGGCTTTATGCACGTTTCTCCTTCTTTCCCGATTCCTCGCATTCCTCGGAGAGGAGCCTGCGAAAACAAGCGTGCGACGTGCGTCAACTTTCGCGGGATTCGAGGGATTCCCAAAGGCGGAAAAACGACGGAAAGGAGACGGCCACGGCCTCGTGTCCGCGGAGGAGAGAAGTCCCCTCGCGGGCAAGGGCGGCCGCCACGGCAAAGGACATGGCGAGACGGTGGTCGCCCGCCGCATCTCCCGGAGAGCCGCGAAGCGGGGTAGGCCCTTCGACGACGAATCCGTCCGGACGCTCGGCAATTTCGGCGCCCATGGGACGGAGGAGGCGCACGATTTCCGCAATGCGGTCGGACTCCTTTACCCGGAGTTCGGACGCGCCTTCGACAACCGTCCTCCCCTCCGCCTGCGTCGCGAGGACGGCGAGAAGAGGAAGTTCGTCGATGAGGCGGGGCACTTCCTCGGCGCCTACGGTCACCCCGCGCAGGCGGGAAGACGCGACGCGTAGAGAGCCCACGGGCTCCCCCCAGACCTCACCCTCTTCGGATACCTCGACCACAGCCCCCATCCTCCGGAGCACGTCGAGAAAGCCGGTGCGCGTCGGGTTGAGGCCCACCTCGCGCACGACAACCTCCGCATCCGGGTGGGCGGCGGCGAGTCCGAGGAAGAAGGCGGCAGAAGAGATGTCCCCGGGGACGCGGATTTCGTGGTCGCCTTCGGGGACGAATGGGCCCCGAAGAACGAGGCGCCTTGCCCCATCCCCGCCAGTGGGCTCGACCTCGAGAGGGGCGCCGAGGGCCCGAAGGAGGCGTTCGGTGTGGTCGCGGCTCACGACGGGCTCCTCGACGACGTGCTCGCCTTCCGTACCGAGCCCGGCGAAGAGGAGGGCGGACTTCACCTGGGCGCTGGCTACGGAAAGGCGAACGGAGAGCGGGCGGAGGTTCCCGCCACGGATGGCCAAGGGAAGGTACTCGCCGTCGGCGCGGCCGAGCACCGCGGCACCTGCGCGGCGAAGCGGATCTACGACGCGGCGCATGGGGCGGCGGGCGAGGGAGTTGTCGCCGTCAAACACGACGAAGGTCGGATACGGCGCCACGAGTCCGAGAGCGAGCCGCAAGGTCGTCCCGGAATTCCCCGCGTCGACCACGTGCCGGGGCTCTTGCCAACGCTCAGGGCCAAAACCCGACAAGTGCACCGCAAGAGCGTCGACACCGGTGTCGTCGGGAACCACGAAGACGTCGACGCCCAAGGCCCGAACGAGGCGGAGGGTCGCCTCGACGTCTTGGGAGGCGAGGACGCCACGGGCCTTCACCCTTCCCCGGTTCAGCGCGCCGAGCATGAGGATCCGGTGGGAGAGGGACTTGTCCCCGGGGACGCGCCCGTCGAAGCGCACACGCCGAACGGGGCGTAGGGGCAAGGCGGACAACGGATCGGACATGGAGACGTTCCCTCCCTCCCGTCACGAAGAAATTGCGAAACCTACGAACCTACGGACCGCGGTACCTGAGGCGACGCCGGCAGTCCTCCGAAAGACGCGGCGCGGCTCCCCTGGGGGAAAGTCGGGCCACGTCGGTGGGCGTCAGCGGGGAAACTCCACGTCGTAGCCGGCCTCCTTGAGCACTTCGTGGGCGCGAAGGAGGTCGGATTCATTGCGAAACGCCAGGCGGAGGATCCCCCAGACGTCTTCCCGAAGCTCGAGGATTTCGAGGTTGGTGAGGTTGATCCCGTGCTCTCCCAAAAGCGAGGTGAGCCGACCGATCTCCCCGGGGCGGTCCGCAATGCGGGCGTACAGCTCGAACAGGGGGTGGATTGCCCCGCGCCGCTTTTCCGGAAGGGCGCGGCGGTAGCGCGAAGCTTCGGAAAAAAATCGGTACAAGAACTCTTCAACGTCTGCCGTACCTTCGAGGTCCCCCTCGAAGCCCTCCCCTTGCCCGAAGGCGTCGGCGTTTCGGAGGAGCCGGGCGAGAGTTTCGGCACGCCGGGCGATTTCGCCGAGGTACGCCGCCACCACCTCGCGGTTCTCGAGGAGGATGTCCCGCCACATGGCCGGATCTCCCTCGGCGATACGGGTGAGGTCTTTAAACCCACCGGCCGCAAGGTAGTAGTACCAGTCGCTCTCGTTTCGCCGCTCGAGGACCATGTGCACGAGGAGGGCGGCGATCACGTGGGGGAGGTGGCTTATGAGGCCCACGACCCGGTCGTGAACGTCAGGATCCATGGTCACGAGCTTTGCGCGCGTCGGGGCGAGTACCTCGCGGACGAGCGCCAGGGCCCCCTCCGGCGTACCCGCCGCGGGACAGAGGACGTAGTACGCGTTTTCGAACAAATCCGCGCGCGCCGCCTCCAACCCCGCCTTGTGCGAACCCGACATGGGGTGACCTCCGACGAAGTACACGCCCCGGTCGCGAAAGACCTCTTCCGCCAGGCGCACAATTCCCGCCTTCGTACTCCCTACGTCCGTGATCACTGCTCCTGGCCTAAGGCGCGCCGTGCGCAGCGACTCGAGTAAGATACGAATCGTCCGCACGGGCGTGGCAAGGACGATCACGTCGTAGGCAGATACAGCGCGGAGAAAATCAAGTTCTTCGCGGGAGATGAATCCGAGTTCGCGGGCCCGACGGATGCGCCCCGAAACGGCGTCCGTCCCTCCGACCTCCCAGCCGCCGCGCGTAAGCGCCGCGGCGAGCGACCCGCCGATGAGGCCGAGGCCGACGATGAGCACGCGCATTTCCACCGAAGTTCTCACCTCGTCAGTTCGTTGGGGCCCCCTCCGTCTCGAAGGGCGCGGAAGGACGACACCACGCGATTGACGTCGGCCTCCGTGCCCACGGAAATGCGAAGCCCGAGCGGCGAGAAGGGACGGACGACAACGCCCGCGCGCATCAGGCGGACATGGGCCTCGCCGAGGGCGATTTCCCGCGCCTTCCCAGGAAGGCTCCCCGCTGGGCAATCGGACGACGCAATGAGCTTCCGGACCTCTTCGGTAGCCCAAGGCACGAAGACGAAGTTCGTCTCCGAAGGAAGTACGGGGTAGCCGAGTTCCCAAAGCTCGCGGGCGAGGCGCTTCCGCGCCGCGCGCGTGCGCCGGACGACCTCGAGGACGTGCGCCTCGTCCTCGAGCGCCGCTTCCGCGGCCCGTTGGGCAAGGGCGGAGAGGTTGAAGGGGCGCCGCGCCTCTTCCAAGAACTCTACGAGATCGGGATGCCCGACGGCGTACCCCACGCGCATGCCCGCAAGACCGTAGGCCTTGGAAAACGTCCGAAGCGCCAGGACATTCGGACGTCGCCGAGCGAGTTTGACGCCCGACGGGGCCGCACCAGGTGCGACGTATTCGGCATACGCCTCGTCGTAGACGAGGAGGACGTGGGCGGGAAGTTCGGCGACGAAGACCTCCAGCGCCGCGGGATCCACGGTCGTGCCGAGGGGGTTGTTCGGCACGTCAAGCCACACGAGACGCACGTCTTCGCTTCTATGAACACCCTCCGCCAAAGCAGCGAGGTCGTGCCGCCCCTCCTGTACGGGAACTTCTACGGCCGTCGCGCCGAAGAGACGTGTGAGGATCGGGTACATGGCAAAGCTCGGTCGGCTCATCACGGCCGCCGCGCCGGGCTCCAAAAAGCGGGCGGCGATCGCCTGCAGGACGTCTTCGAGCCCGGCGCCGACAAAGATCCACGAGGGATCGACTCCGTGACGGCGTGCAAGCGCCGCACGCAAGGAGCGGGAAGCTCCGTCCGGATAGCGCAAAAGGACTTCCGGATCCCTTACGGCTTCCCAGAGCGCGGCGAGGACGCAGGGGGAGGGGCCGTAGGGGTTTTCGTTAGAGGAAAGTTTAGCGACATCCGCCGGCGGCAGACCCACTTCCCGCGCAACGTCTGCCGGAGATTCTCCGGGTACGTAGCGGACGAGTCCGCTTCGGGCGTTCGCCCGCACGCTAACCCCTTCGAAAAGCGGCTCAGAGGGCGAGGTCACGGAAAACTCCCCCTTTATCCAGAGATACGCCCGCACGTACCGCACTTTCGTCGAGTAACCCACCTTCCCAAAACTCTTCCCGTGGGAGTACCCGTTTTGTATTTCTGTTCTCGTCTTGCCTCCGGTGGCGGACGAAAGAGATCACCCGCACGCCGCCCCGCGGTTCCCTTGTCGACGGAACTCCGCGTTTGCCGGGAGGAAACCCCGGAAATCGTCGGAGTCCTCGAAACAACCGGGAAGGAAGTCCCCAGAACACGACTATCTTACTCCCAAGGCAGCCGAGGTGCAACGCGCATCTGGGATGCGCAGGACGCCCGTCCGGAGGTGCGTCCCTCCGGGCCGGGCGGGGAAACCCGCGTACGGCGCTCACCCGAGCCTTCCAAGCTTCTAAGGAATTTCTAAGATTGGCGAGGTACGGTAAAGCCGGAGGCGGAAAACGCCTTCCTATCCCAAAGCGAAACCACAGGGAAAGGAGGGAGACATATGCTCCTTTCGGGGAAGCGCCTGGGTGCCGCGCTCCTCGGGGTCGCCCTTCTCGGAGGCGCTCTGGCGCACGTCGCCTCGGCAGAAGGCGCGAGCGAGAACCCTACCCCCGATCCAGGGACGGGAAACCCCCCGAGCATCTGCGCACAACAAGGTATAGCGGCGCAAAAGGCGGTCCGCGGCGCCAAGAGCCTCATCGCTCGCTTTGCCGAATCTCTGGGGATGGACCGTAAGGCCCTAGCAACGGAGCTCCAAAGCGGCAAGTCCGTCGCGGAAGTTGCCCAGGAGAAAGGCGTATCTACGGACACGCTCACCGCCAAGGCACTCGAAGGCGTCAAGGAACGCATCGACAGGGCGGTGGAAAACGGCCGGATCACGGCCGAAGAGCGCGACAAGCGGCTCGAGGAAGCCAAGGTGCGCATTCAGGAGCGCATCGAAGCCAAGGGGACGGAGGCGCAGCTCCGCTCCCGCCTCCATCGGCCGGATTCTGCACCTGCACCCTATGAAGAAGGCTGAGCACGGCGCGAAGAATCACGCGCCGGGCGGAAAGGGTGCCGGAAACGGCGCCCCACACAGCAATTCCTCGGGCTCCAACGCCTGAGAAAGCTTCCTTCCCTCGCACAAAGGCATCGCACCGCACAACGATTGGCCCGGAAGGCGTAGGCCTTCCGGGCTTTTTTTGGCACGGAACCCCGAAAAGCTCAGCCGAATCCAGCGATGCGGCAACTTTCCTCCCGTCCGAGCCTCACCACACCCCGGAAAAGAGTTCGCGCACGAATGCCTCCACGCTCCCCCCCTCGGCCCACAGGTGCGCGAGGGCGCTCCCGACGATAATCCCCTCTGCGTACGGGGCGAGCATCTCCACCTGCTCCCGGCGGTGGATCCCGAAGCCAACGGCTACGGGAAGGGACGTCGCCGCTCGAATTTCCGCGAGGAAGGCGAGGAGCTCCTCGGGCAGCCGCTCCCGCACGCCCGTCGTGCCCAGAGAGGATACGGCGTAGACAAACCCCTCCCGCCCCGCAAGCCGCTCGGCGATCCGCCCGCGGCTCGTGAGGGCGACGAGGGGAATGAGGGGAATGCCGACTGCGCGCAGGAAGCCGAGGACGTCGCCCGACTCCTCGGGAGGCAGATCGGGTACGAGCACGGCGTCGACGCCGGCCGCAAGCGCCTCGCGGGCGAAGCGTTCCGCCCCGAAACGAAAGAGGGGGTTTGCATAGGCAAAGAGGACGAGGGGGAGGGCGAATCCTTCGTCCCGTAAGGAGCGCACGAAGGCCAGGGCCTCTCCGATCCCGATTCGATGGCGGAGCGCCCGCACCGCCGCCTCCCGGAGAACCGAACCGTCCGCCAAGGGATCGGAGTACGGGACGCCGAGTTCCACGATCCCCGCCCCCGCGCGGGCGAGTTCCCAAAGGCGCGCGCGCGTCTCTTCGGGCGTCGGATCGCCTAGGGTGAGGTAGGGGATGAAGAGGGGACGCGGCCCTCTGCGGAAGGCCGCCTCGATCGCCGCTGCCCCCTGGAGGTCGCGGAAACCGCCGTCGGTAGCCGCGTTCATCCCCGATCCCCCTGAGCACCCTCGTCGACAAACTTCACCCCACGGGCTTCCAAGAGTTCGAAGACGTGCCCGAGGTCCTTGTCTCCCCGGCCGGAGAGGTTCACGAGAATCGGACCGGGAAACTCCTTCGCCCAACGCTTCGCGTAGGCGACGGCGTGGGCGCTTTCGAGCGCCGGGATGATCCCTTCGAGACGTGTGAGGTCGAGAAACGCTTCGAGTGCCTCGTCGTCGGTCACCGCCTCGTAGCGCACGCGCCCGATTTCCTTGAGGTAGGCGTGCTCCGGACCGACGCCCGGATAGTCGAGCCCCGCGGAAATCGAATGCGCCGGCAGGACGTTGCCCAGCTCATCCTGAAGGATGTAGGACTTCGCCCCGTGGAGAACGCCCACTTCTCCGTCGGTGAGGGATGCGGCGTGCTTTCCCGTGGAAATCCCCAAACCCCCGGCTTCCACGCCCACGATTTCCACGGGGTCGTCGAGAAAGGCGTAGAAGAGGCCGATGGCGTTGCTCCCACCGCCGACAGAGGCTACGAGTCCGCGAGGAAGTTCGCCGGTCATCTCGAGGAACTGCGCCCGCGCCTCCTCCCCGATCACCCGCTGGAAGTCGCGGACGAGCGACGGGTACGGGTGCGGACCGACCGCAGAGCCGAGGAGGTAGTACGTGTCCTCCACGTGCTCCACCCAGTAGCGGATCGCCTCGCTCACGGCGTCCTGGAGCGTGCGCGTACCCGAGGTCACGGGAACGACCTTTGCGCCGAGGAGGCGCATGCGCGCCACGTTGGGAGCCTGACGGCGGATGTCCTCTTCGCCCATGAAGATCACCGCTTCCATGCCGAAGCGCGCGGCTACGGTGGCCGTGGCCACGCCGTGCTGTCCCGCCCCCGTCTCCGCCACGAGGCGGCGCTTCCCCAAGCGCTCCGCAAGGAGCGCCTGGCCCAGAGCGTGGTTGATCTTGTGCGCCCCCGTGTGGTTCAGGTCTTCGCGTTTGAGGTAAACTGGAGCGCCGTACGCCTCGGAAAGGCGCGAGACGAAGGTCACGGGCGTGGGGCGTCCGGCGTATTCGCGAAGGAGCCGCCGGTACTCGGCGAGGAAGCTTTCGTCCTTGAGGTAGGTGTGGTACGCCTCCTCGAGTTCCTCGAGGGCGCGGACGAGCGTTTCCGGCACGTAGCGGCCGCCGTACGGGCCGAAATGGCCGTCGCCCTCTCCGTAGGGACGGGCGATCTTCTTGCCCCCTCCGGGGGATTCCGTGGATGCGCTTTGGACCATCCCATTCGACCTCCTAAACGTTGATCGAACGAAACATCCGCCCTATTCTCCCGCCCTTCCGCGCACTGCGCGGACGAAGGCGCGAATGCGTTCCGGGTCCTTTTGCCCGTCCCGCTCGACTCCCGAGGAAACGTCGACGCCGTCCGGTCGGTAGGTGCGGAGGAGTTCTCCAACGTTTTCCGGCGTGAGCCCGCCCGCAACCCATAGGCGCGTCTTAAGCGCACGGGCGAGGGCGCGCCAGCGCGGAAGGACTTCCCAAGGAAACGTACGCCCGGTACCTCCGCCCGGCGAATCCACGAGGATGGCGTGAAGGGGGACGCGCACGCTCTGGGCGAGGGAAAAATCCTCCGGACCGACGGCGAGGACGACGGGAATGCGAAAGGCGAAGTAGACGTCCTCCACTTCCCGCGCTTCGGCGACGCCGTGAAGCTGAAGGACACCGAGTGGCCCGCGGGAGAGGACGGCCTCGATCGCCCTGAGGCTGGGCCGCACGAACACCCCCACGCGCTTGGGAAGGCGCCGCTTTGCGGAAGGGGCGGACTCCCCCTCGGACGCCCCGCCCTCGCCCGCCGCTTCGGCGGCACGCCCCTCTCCTTCCGGAGGGTCCGAAAGTTCCAACTTCAGGGTAAGCGCCTCGCGGCGACGCACTTCCCGAGCGTACGCGTGCAAAAGCTCGTGGTAGGCGGCGGGAGAAATGTAGCGGCGGCTCCCGGGAACGAAGACGAACCCGGCGTACTCCACTTCCAGTTCCGTGAGGAGGAGGAGCGTGTCCAACCGCTGCACCCCGCAGACCTTGATCGTCGGAGCGGGTTCCCCCCGCGTCGCGGCAAGGCCCACCGCATTCACCCCCTCGTTCCCCCGTAGCGTACCACAGGAAAGGACAGGGCGCACCAGAATGCGGCCTCGCGGCGACGACGGGAAGACCGGGCGTGCGCCCTTCGCCGGGAGGCGGCAGGGGGAACGCGGGTTCGGCCGGACGGGCGCGGGGCAAACGAGGCCTACGAAAGCGGCCCCACAAGGGAGCGCACGGCGGCGGCGACGTCCGCCTGGTGCATGAAGTGCTCACCCACGAGCACGGCGCGCACGCCGAGCCGCGCGAGCCGGGCCACGTCCTCGGGGCGGGAAATTCCGCTCTCCGCCACGACGATCGTCCCTGGCGAAAGAAGCGGCACGATGCGTTCGGAAACCCCGAGGTCGACGCGGAAGCTCGCCAAATCCCGGTGGTTGATCCCCACCAACTGGGCTTTCGCGCGCACCGCCTTTTCCGCATCAAACTCGTCGTGCACCTCGACGAGGGCATCGAGGGCAAGGGATCGGGCGTGCTCGAGAAGCTTGGCCAAGGTCGCCTCGTCGAGGATGCGGGCGATGAGGAGGACGGCGTCGGCACCGTGGACGCGGGCGAGGTCGATCTGCACAGGATCAAAGACGAAGTCCTTCCACAGGACGGGGCGCCCGACGGCACGGCGGAAAAACGGGACGTAGAAAGGGTCGCCGGCAAAGTGCACGCGCTCCGCAAGGACGGAAAGGGCGTCGACTTGGGCCTCCGCGTAGCCGCGGGCGACGGCGTAGACGTCCCACGGCTCGCGAATCGTTCCTCGAGAGGGGCTTCGCCGCTTCACCTCGGCGATCACCGCCACGGGCCGGGGAGAAGAGACGAGCGCCCGGACAAAGGCGAAAGTCCCGTCCGGCGCTTCGGCACCCGCGGAAACCGCCTCTTCCGCAAGCTTTCGGGCGAGGTATGCGAGGTCCGCCGCGCTCGCGCGCAGCCCCTCGACCTCTCGCACCTTGTCGGCGAGGATCTGCGCGAGGAAACTCGAAGGAGATTCCAACCCATGCACCCCCTTGGCGGCCGCCGCTATATTCCCGAGGAACGGCCGTGTCCGCAAGCCCCTTCCGGGCACCGCGGGTGCTTCACGACCGCCTCTGTACTCCCGAGGAAACCAGCCGAAGGACGAACTTCAGCCGGTTGTGGGAGCCGCGTCAAAAGCGTCGCCTTCCTTCTGCGCGAGCTCCGCGGCGCGGCGGAGGAGCCGCTCGAGGTAGGCGGAAGTCCCCCCTCCTTCCACGAGCTCCCGCGCCCGGTGTACGCCTTCCGCAAGGCTTCTGGCGGCCCCAGCGACGTAGAGGGCCGCACCCGCGTTGGCGTACAGGAGGGCGCGGTCGGCCTCCGTAGGCGTTGGTACCACTCGCCGTTCGAAAGCGTGCTGCGTCCCAAATCCTTCCCCCTCGGCGCCGAGGAGCGCCCTTAGAAACGCGCCGGCCGTTTCCGCCTCCACGCACGTAGCTTCCTCGCACGCAAAGCGCGGAAGCCCGAGGTTCAGAGGGTCGAGGACGTACGTCTCCGTCCGATCCCCGCGAATTTCGGCGACGCGCGTCGGACCGAAGACGCTCACCTCGTCGAGCGCCCGGCCTTCCTCGCCGCCGCACGCGCCGCTCACGACGAGGGCGTGTTCGACGCCGAGGCGGCGCAAGACTTCGGCGAGGAACTCGAGGCGCTCCGGAGCGCTCACGCCGAGCACCTGACGGCGCACGCCGGCAGGGTTCGTAAGCGGCCCCAGAAAGTTCATCACCGTAGGAAAGCCGAGCTCGCGCCGTACGTCTCGGAGGCGTGCCATCGCCGGGTGGTATAGCGGAGCAAAGAGAAAGGCGAAACCAAGCTCTTCCACGAGCCGCCTCTGCCCCTCCGCGGAAAGCAGCACAGGGAACCCAAGCCCTTCCAGCGCGTCGGCGCTCCCCGAGCGCCCGGAAGCGGCGCGGTTTCCGTGCTTGATCACAGGCACTCCTGCCGACGCGGCGACGAGGGCCGCAGCGGTGGAGACGTTGTACGTGACCCCGCCGTCTCCCCCCGTCCCCGCCGTATCCACCGCACCCGGGAAGGAAGGAAAAGGGCGGGCGTACGCCCGAAGGGTCTCCACAAAGCCGAGGACTTCCTCGACATCTTCCCCCTTGACGCGTAAGGCAGTGAGAAGGGCGGCCGCCTGAACCGGCGTAGCCTCCCCTTCCACGACGGCGGAAAGCGCCGCGCGCGCCTCTTCGGGCGTGAGGGAATTCCGCCGGACAAGACGTTCGAGGTATGCGCGCACCCGTTTTCCCTCCGTTCTCTCATGTGCTTGCCGGAAGCATCGCTCCCAGCGGTCGAAGAATTTTCTCGCCCAAAACCGTTGCGGCATTCCGAGAACCGTCTTGCTTTTACTCCGAGAACCGCCTTTTGCCCTTTCCGAGATGTCCGCAGGCGTCTCCGTCCGAAGCCCGAGGTCGGAGCCGAAGTTTAGCTGAAGCCTCAAACCCGCGACGCCGGGCGCCTCATGGCCGAGCGAACGACGCCCAAGGCGGTGAGGAGCACGCGGCGTTTGTTGCGGATTTCCAGCGCCTCCCGCGCGGGCAAGGAGCCGGCGACGATCCCCGCCCCCGCCTGCGCCTCGACGACGTCCTCGCGAAAGACGAGCGTGCGGATGGCGATCGCCGCGTCTGCCTCGCCGTCAAAGCCGACGAACCCCACGGCACCACCGTAAAAGCCGCGGGGAGAACCCTCCTCTTCGGCCAGAAGCTCGAGCGCCCGCGCCCGCGGCGCGCCAAGCACGGTGCCCGCTGGAAAGAGGCGGGCGAAGACATCCCATGCGTTTACGTCCGGGAGGAGGTGCCCTTCCACCTGCGAGACGAGGTGGATCACGTGCGAGTACGTCTCAAGCACGCCGCCCGCGGCAAGGGCGAGCGACCCTGGCGCGACGAGCGGGGCGAGGTCGGCAAAGGTGAGGCGGACGAGCTGCTTATGCTCCTCGCGTTCCTTGGCGTCTGCCAGGAGCTCCTCCCGCATCCGAAGGTCTTCTTCGGGTGTGCGGCCCCGGCGCCGCGTCCCGGCGATCGGACGCACGAGCACCCGCCTGACCCCTTCCCCGCCGCGCTCGATGCGGAAGAGAACTTCCGGCGAAGACCCCACGAGGAGGGCGGCAAAGTCCTCCCCGGTCTCGAAGGCGCTCTGAGAAGGGGAGGGGAATTCCCAGCGCGAGAGGTCCCGCGGAACGGGAAAGAAGTACATGTACGGCGAAGGGTTCACGTGCCGGAGCGCCCGGTAGGCGAGGAAAGCTGCCTCGAACGCACGCTCCCACAGGCGCTCCGCCGGAGCGAGGCCCCTTGCATCCTTTGCGGGAAGAATGAGTTCGGAGAGCGGGATTTCCATCCGGTGCGAGAGGACGACCTGCTCGACTTCTCCCTTGCGAACGGCGACAAGAACACCCTCCACGCGCCGAAGGAAGGCTTCTTCCTCTTCACCTACGAGGGCGTCCGAAACCGCATCTGCTTCATCCTCTGTTTCTTCGAAGAGCGCCAGGGGGAGCCGCGCTTCCGCGGAGGCTTCCCACAGGCGCTTTAGCCGCCTTTGTGCCTCCGCCTCCTTCGCCCTTCTTTCCTCCACACCCGCGCCTTCGCGAAAGAGGACGAACGACGTCCACTCGAGCGTTCCACGGCGGTGGTCGAAGGTGAGTAGGACTTCCGGCAAGACGAGGTAGAGAAGGGGCGCGGAAGCATCCCCGGGAACACGACGTGCGGGCGGGAAGACGCCCCCTTCCCTCCCCAGAACGTGCGCGAGCTCGAAACCCGCGGCAAAGAGAAAGCCACCGCGAAAGCGCCCCGAGGGGAGTTCCGCCTCCTCCGCAAGGCGAAAGAGGCGGGAAAAGGCAGATAGCCCCTCCACCAAAGGCCTTTCCTGGAAAAGCGCGCCCTCCCGACCCTCGGGATCACGAGAAGGAGAAAAGGCCGTTGCCGCCTCTTCGGGAAGGACCCGAAAGCTTCCGTCCGGAAAGAAGAGCACCTCCGCGAGGCGGCCCAAGGCGACGTAGGAATGACGCCCTACGGCGCTCTCCCCTTCGGCGCTCTCGAGAAGCACAGGACGGTAGGCGCGAAGCGCGTGGGCGAGGGTTACGGGGGTCCAAGCGTCCGATGGGGTGCGCCGCGTGAGTGCGTGTACGACAAACAAAAAGCTCCCCTCCCGTCCGGAGGAGAGCATCGCGTCCTTGCCGATTGGCACGACCGCCCCTACGTCCGCGCTCACCTGCGCGACGCCTCGGCTCAAACTCGCGATGCTCTCCACACTCGGCTCAACTCGGCTCTCCTCACCGCGTCGCGCTCCCGGCGGCGGCGGCGATGGCGCTATTCTACATCACGATGCGAGGAAAAGTAAAGAGACAAGAGAGGTGCTGCGCTCCCAGGCAAAGCTGACCGAAAAAAAATACGTCACGCCCATTGCCGATCCTCTTCTCGTTGCTACCGAGGGAGCCCTCTTCGTCCTCATGGCCGCCGGAGTGGGCGTCTTCATAGGATCCTTCTTTCCCAATGTAGCGGCGTACCGCGCCTTCGCCATCCTCTTCGCCGTCGTCTCGACCTTGCTCTCAGGAAAGTTTCCCAAGGTGGAAGATGAGTTTGCTGAGCGGATCAACCCTCTCGGCCTGGGAAAACAATCCTTGGACGTGATAGGTAACATAGGATACCCCCATACAAATTTTTGTGGCCGTTCACCCTGAGTATATTCTGGGTGCTCTGCGGCACACAACCCCAGAGACTTACAGAACCCGCCGGCGAAAGCCCCGGAATTCATTCCGGAGAGAAGGTCAAAGCTCGTCAAACCCATTTACGTCCGTCACCTTGGTGTACGTGCGGGCGCGCTGCTCGAAGAAATCCGTCTTGACGTTGTTGATGTTTTCGTCCGAATACGCCTGCATCCACGGCATCACGTTTTCGTCATATCCGGGGTAGAGGTCGGGAAGCCCGAGCATGGAGAGGCGCTTGTTTGCGAGATACTTCACGTACGCCAGCATCTCTTCGAGGTCGATTCCGCTTATCCCCCAGAGGACGTTCTTCGTCCATTCGCTTTCGAGTTCTACCGCCTTTGCAATCGTCGCAAGCGCAAACTCCGAAAACTCCCCGTTTCGATCGAGTTCAGGGTTTTCTGTGAGAATCGCGCGAATGAGCTGAGTGACGAAGTATCCGTGCTGCATCTCGTCGCGCTGGATGTAGCTGATCATCGTGGAAGTCCCGAGCATCTTTTGGTTGCGCGCAAAATTGTAGAACACCGCGAAACCCGAGTAAAAGTTGAGTCCTTCGAGAATGAGGGAGGCGATGAGACTCTTCGCCAAGGCTTCTGCCGTGCGCTTCTCCCGGAATTCCTCGTAGAGGTCTACGATGAGCATGTTGCGCTTGAGAACTGCAGGATCGGAATGCGCATCGGTAAACACCTTGTTCTGTACGTCGAAGGGCACGATGGACGAAAGGATGTACGAGTAGCTCTGGTTGTGCACGGCTTCCTGCTGGGCGATGACGGAAAGAATCGCGTGCACGGAAGGGTCGGAGACGAAAAGGCTCGCCTCGAGGATATAGCGCGTCTGAACGGAGTCGAGGTTGGAGAGGAGGCCAATCGTCTTGAGATACGCCTCCTGCTCCCTAGGTGTGAGGCTTTCCCACTCCTTGGCGTCGCGCGTCATGGGAACTTCGTCAGGTATCCAGAAATTCCCAAGAAGCGTCTTGTAGATCGTGTAAAAGTGCGGGTAGCGGATGTCATTCCAGTTTACGATTCCGCTCGCCTCGCCGCCTACGATGCGCGTGGCCTTGTTCGGCTTTCCCGGCGCGAGGAGGCGGATTTTGCGCGCGACGGGCATGTCCGGACGAAGTTCGAGCATGGAAGGTCCCCCCTCATACTTAAATTCTTTTATCTCCCTACTTCACCGCAGGGGTCGAGGCGCTCGCTCTTTGCCCTGCGCCTTCCGTCGCCGCTTGGCCTTGCACCCACTCCGCAAACCGTTCTGCCCACGCCTCTACCTTTGCGACCTGCCCTAAGCCATAAGGAGATTGTTCAATTTTGAGCTTTTCGGGAAAGGTGGGAAACCCCCGCTTCGTGAGGTGATGAAATACGATGTCCACCGCCCAGCAGAAGCGGGGAAAGATGCTGTCCCCCGTCCCAAAGACGGCGGCTTTGATCTCTTCTTTTCGGACTTCGAGGAGGGGGAGGATCTTGCGCAGAAAGACACGCATCTCCTTCGGAAGCTCGCCATCCCCCCACGTGAGCGCGCCGAATACGTATACGTCGTAGGCTTCGAGTTCTGCAGCTGTTTCTGAGACGTCTGCGAGCGTCACTTTCATTCCTTTTTTCGTAAGAACGTCTGCCGCGATTTCCGCCGCCTCTTTTGTATTTCCGCTGTAGGATACGTAGGCGATGAGAGCTTTATACACTTCAATTCACCTCCTCAGGACGAACACGATTCGCACTCTTCGATTTCCACCGTCGTGGAGCGGACGTAATACGTCGTCTTAAGCCCCATCTTCCACGCTGTGAGGTGCAGCTCTAAGAGGTCTTTCGCTTTGATGTCGTGCCGGACATAGAGGTTGAAGGAAATTCCTTGGTCGACGTGTCTCGTGCGCGCAGCGTTCTGCCGGATACTCCACATCTGGTCGATTTCGTGTGCGTTTTTGTAGAGCGCGGCCCTAAGAGGCGTCATGTCTGGCGCGAGGACGCGGATGCGGTAGTTGTTCTTCTCTTCGATGTACTCCTTTCGGTACACTGGATCGATCGAGGCGGATGACCCACCCACGATGGACGTCGTTCCCGTAGGCGCGATCGCTTGAAGGTAGCCGTTTCTAAGGCCGAAACGCATCACTTCGTCTGCGAGCTTCTCCCATTCCGTCCACTCTTCAGGGGGAAGCTCTCGGAAATTCGGGCGGACGTAGCCCCGGCGTTCGAAGTACTTCCCTGTATGCCACTCCGAACCTTCAAAGAGAGGATACGCGCCCTTTTCCTTCGCAAGCTCTAAAGAAGCGCGGATGGCGAGGAAGGCAATCTTTTCGTGGAGCTTGTCGGCGTACTCTACGGCTTCTTCGGACTCCCAAAGGATTCCTTCAAGCACTAAGAGGTGATGCCATCCGAAGACGCCCAAGCCTACGGCTCTATATTTTTGATTCGTAACTACGGCTTGAAGAACTTCGATGGTGTTGAGATCAATTACGTTGTCGAGCATGCGCATTTGGATGGGAATGAGGCGTTCGAGTACGTCGTCAGGGATTGTTCGAGCGAGATTGATCGAAGAGAGGTTGCACACGACGAAGTCTCCCGGCTTCTTCTTCGTGACGATCATCCCGTTTTCGTCTAAGTATTCTTCTACGACTGTAGTTGCAGAATTGTTTTGGAGGATTTCCGTACAGAGGTTTGAGGCGTAGATCACTCCTGCGTGCTTGTTCGGATTCATCCGGTTGGCCGTATCGCGGTAGAGCATGTACGGGTTTCCTGTCTCGAGCTGCGAGCGCATGATACGCTTCATGACTTCGATGGCAGGGACTTCTTCTTTGGAAATCTCCGGGTCTCTTACGAGCTCCCAGTACCTCTCCCGGAAGCTCCCCCGTCCGAACTCTTCGTCGCAGAAGTCTTCTAGGCTCCAACCCTTCTTCGTGCGCACTTCGTGGGGGTCAAAGAGATACCAGCTTCCCCGCTTCTCCACCTGTTCCATGAAGAGGTCGGGAATCGCGACACCCGTAAAGAGGTCGTACGTCCGCATGCGCGGATCTCCGTGGTTGAGCTTTAGGTCGAGAAAGTCAAAGATGTCCTTGTGCCAGACGTCTAAGTAGATGGCAATTGCGCCTTGTCTCTGCCCCAGCTGGTCGACGGATACGGCCGTGTTGTTGAGTTGTCTCGCCCATGGGACGATTCCAGAAGAAAGCCCGCGAATTCCTTTGATGGCGCTTCCGCGCGGGCGAAGCTTGCCCATGTAGACGCCGATACCGCCTCCCGCCTTCGAGAGAAGCGCCGCGTCCGTGTTCGAGTCGTAAATCCCGCGCAGGGAGTCGTCCACGACGTCGATGAAGCAGCTCGAAAGCTGTCCCCAAGCCTTCCCCGCGTTGGCGAAGGTCGGGGTCGCTACGGTCATGTAGTGGTTGGAAAGAGCCCAGTACGCCTCGCGCACGAATTCCATGCGCTTCGCCGGGTTTTCCTTGTGCATGAGGTAGAGGGCGATGACGAGGTAACGCTCCTGTGGGAGTTCGTACGTCTTTCCGTCCTTATCCCGCGCCAGGTAGCGCGTGCTCATCGTAAGAAGTCCGAGATACGTAAAGAGCTCGTCTTTCACAGGGTCGAGCCACGTTCCCGCAAGCTCGAGTTCTTCTTCCGAATACGCCTTGAGGATGCGATCCGAATAGATTCCCTTTGCGTGGAGCGCGCGAACGAGCTCCGGAAAGCTTTGGTATGGCTTTTCCGGATTGTACGCAAAACCCCGGTTTTCCGCCGCTTCGCGGTAGAGCTTGCGGAGGTAAAGCCGCGCGGCGACGTACGTCCAGTCTTCTGCGCCTATGCGAATTTCGTCGAGCGCGTTTCGTACGGCGTAGTCGTACGGGTCGCAGTTGGGATCTTGGCGTACAGCGCGGAGGGTTCTCTCGAGAAACTTTGTACCGTCGAGATGCGGAAAGCGGGAGAGGACGCCTTGGATTTCCTTGAGGAGCTCTTCGGTCGCGAAAGTGCCCGTCGACAGCCCCGCCGACGAAAACTTGCTTGTAGGTACCGTGTGCGCCATCGCCTTCCCTCTCTTCCTCCCAGCCGTCCCCTTCCGAAAAGGTTGGGTAGGTCGTTTGTCCTATATGTAGTGTTTTTGCGGTTTAGAGACTCTATATCTGTGCTCGTCCCTATTCTAGCCCGCCCTACTCTCCGACGCAAGCCTGACTCGGGAGGCAGGTACTTACTACAGACCTGCCCCCTTTCGCAAGAGCACACACTTCATGCAGAAGCTGGTCGCCGACTTGCGCCGGGCGTACCAAGAGGGACGGCTGGACAAGCGCCTGCGCATCTACACCTAGCCGAAGCTGCTTATCTGCGACGAAGCCGGGTACCTGCCGCTTGAAGCCTTGGACGCAGCGAACTTCTTCTGGCTTGTATTGGAGCGCTACGAGCATGGTTCCCCGATCTTCACGTCCAACACCAGCTTCACCAACTGGAGGACACGCTTCGGTGACCAGATGCTGGCCTCAGCCTTGCTCGACCGACTCCTGCACCACGCCACCACCATCAACATCCGCAGCAACAGCTACCGGATGAAGGACAAGCTGCGCGCCGGGGTGACCCATGCGCTGAAATCGGTAATGCGGTTGGTCATTCAGGCGACGAACCTTGTTCCGAACGAGTACCGCCCTGATCTTGCTCCATCTTTTTCGTGCTTTCTCCGGATCCCGGACGGCTCGGCGCCACCCGGGGAGCGCTTCTTTTTGAAGCGATCGCACAGGAATGAGGGGAAAGACGTCTATCTTCAAAAACCGATCGAGCGTTTCCGTATCGGCATATCCACCGTCTCCGGAGACGCTTTGAATGCGAAGAGAGGGGGGCTCACGCCGGATGTACAACAGTGCACAGGTGGCGGCCTCTCGTTCCGCAGTGCCCGTGATGATCTTGGCCTGGGTCCGCAAGATGACGGAGGAGCGGGTGTCCACCGTATGATGAATGAGATAACGCAAATGGGCTTCTTGGCCGGAGCTCTTTCGATAAAAGCGGGCATCCGAATCGGTCATGCTCCGGTGGGTCCGGTTGGAAAACCGCTCCCCCCGAAAATCGCCCGGCTTCTTTAGTGGCCTTCCCGACGAAGCCGAAGGGGAGCCGGGGGATGAAAGGTTCGGGCCCGGATTGGGGGGATGAGGGTCGGACGGAGAGGAGTCGTCTTCGTCTCCGCCATCGGGAAACGAACGATCTTCTTCCTCCAGCCGGGCCAAATAAGCGTCGAGCGACTCCACGGGGGCTGGCACGATGGGTTTTAAGCTACGGTCGTGCGATCCGGAAGCCTCGGACCCCCGGCCTCCGGATGAAGCACGGATTCGAAATCGAGCCCTAAGAACCACAAATAAACGGCGTGCATAGGAAGCGTTTGAAAGAGTTCCCGCTCAGAGTGATTGAAGAGGTAAGACAGTAAGATGATCCGCATGACGAGTTCCGGATCGACGGCCGGACGTCCGGTGCGTTCCGAACAAAGCGGGGCGACCCACTCATGGATCGCAGAGAAGTCCAGGACGCGATCGATTTGGCGAAGGATGTGATTTTGTGGCACGAGGGCTTCCATATCAATGAGCTGAAACAATTTGGGGTGATGGGAAGTCAATCGTCAAGGCCGCATGTTTAAATCTCCTTTGAGAAAGGGATGTTTGCTTGCTTTGATTGAATGAATTCGATTCATGCCCCCAAGGTGTTGATCGTCGACGAATTCGGGGTCTGGCCCTACGACCGGGCTGGGGCAACCGCTTTGCTCGCCCTGATCTCGGCCCGTTATGAACGGGGCAGCATCATCTTGACCAGTAACAAGGGCTTTGCGGAGTGGGGCGAAGTATTTGGCGATTCGGTGATCGCCACCGCCATCCTCGACCGGTTGCTTCACCACAGCCACGTCATCAACATCCGGGGAGAGAGCTACCAGCTTCGGGAGAAGAAGCGGGCGGGACTGCTCGGCGGGACCCCACCCCGAAGGAAGGGGATGCCACAGGACGGCTCTGCGGAGTAAGTGCCCCGAAGGGGTGGGTCAGTTTTCAACCGGCGCCAAGTGGGTCAATTTTAAGTCGGCGTTGACAGGAGTTCCTCGCTGTGGTAGTCCATAGTCAGGGAGAAATACCAAAACGAAACGAGGATGGCTGAGGTGCACCATGTTTCCCGGAAGACGCTCATAGCTATAGTTTTTTGTATTTCTATTGGCCCTTAGTGGGGGGCAAGCGCATCCCCGCTCACGGTTAACCTTGTCGGAAACAAACAAGCTTAGGGAATTAGTCCTGCGGGATGCGTGGGACAAAACGATCGGCCCCACAAGTCAACCCATGTCCCAGGCACCATTAATGTGGTCTCCAGGACGCAGTGCAACGTCCCGGTTCCCACACTTCACGTCGACACGACGCTTTACAAAAAATGTTACTGGTTTTTCTGGTGTGCAGTGGGACCGAAAGGCTCTACGACACGAAATTGGGCGTCCTTGGTCAAGGCGAACTCCGCTGCCAAATGTGCCCCGGTGACTACAAAGCCGTAAGCTATCATTAAAGTATCGAGAATGGTGTAAAGTATGAGGCATAGACAGAAAACTATGCCACTATAACTAGCTGCCCGTAGCAGCGGTTCCTCAAGGATTTGAGGTAGAGATACAAGTAGGGTCTGCTGAACAAAAGAAAACCGATGGGGGCAAATTCGCGCAGATCATTCCATTGTGGAAAATCGAGAAAAACTATGAAAAGCAGTTGAAATCTTTAAAGCGCGGACAGAAAGCATATTCTGTCCGTGTGGCCCTTGGTTCCCTCATCATCCAGGAACGTCTGGGACTGAGCGATCGGGAAACGGTGCAGCAGATTACTAAAAACCCATATCTTCAGTATTTTCTTGGCTTTTCAAGCTTCCAGGAGAAACCGCCGTTTCATCCATCGCTTCTCACGCATGCAGATGCTCTGTCGGAAACAGTACCGGGACCTGCTCGTCATTCAAGAGCTGTATCGCCAACAAGAAGAGATGTACCACAAGCGTACCAAACGCACCCCCGATCGCATCGTCAGCATTTCACAGCCCCATGTACGCCCGATCGTACGGGGAAAGGCACGGGCAAATGTCGAATTTGGCGCCAAGGCAGCCATCAGCTTGGTTGATGGCTATGCACGGCTTGAACGCCTAGCGTGGAGCAACTTTCATGAGGGACATCTCTTGCAGGAAGCAGCGGAGGCCTACCGGAAGCGCTACGGGTATTATCCGGAAGCCATTCTGGCGGACAAGATTTTCCGCACCCAAGAGAACCTCAAGTACTGCAAGGAACGCGGTATTCGCTTAAGTGGGCCGCCTTTGGGCAGGCCTTCACCGGCTTCCCGAAGTGAACAGGCTCATTTTGAAAAGCAGGATACGAAAGAACGCAATGCGATTGAAGGAAAGTTTGGCGAGGGCAAGCACTTTTATGGGCTTGGCCTGGTTCGCACACGCCTTCAAAGAACGAGTGAAACCGTCATCGCGCTCACGCTTTTGGTGATGAACCTGGAGAGGCGACTTCGCCTTCTTTTGTGCGCATTTTTAAGATTGTTCTTCAGGCTAGCTCCACCTGTTCAAAT